>WNFN01209240.1_pt1 | contig 19594 bp, 24 predicted proteins | sample 5400161 | NCBI WGS metagenome assembly WNFN01 (sample SAMN13153353, study PRJNA577476) | soil metagenome | isolation source: 80 cm saprolite on Douglas fir-dominated hillslope | place: USA:California | collected 2013-09-17 | reverse complement strand
GACGAGAGCATCTTGCGCGAGATCCTCGGCCAGACCGACATCCCGCACGATGCGTGCGAGACCAGCGATGAGTCGAGGCGACTCGATCCTCCAGACCGCATCGATCGCGCGATGGGTATCGGTAGCCGTCACAGCTACCGATCACATCACGTTCAATCCATCCAGTGCAAGTCGAAGGACGCCACGACCAGTTGATTAACGGCTTTCTTCTGCGGCTGCTCGCGTCACGCTTACTCGAATACCTGGCGAATCTCGCTCTCACCGTCGCCCGCCACTTTTAGGAACTTCTTGATGATTTCGATCGCCTCTGGCTTCGACTTCGCCTGGATCAGCGCGAAGCCTCCGACCACTTCCTTCGCCTCGGTAAAGGGACCATCGGTCACGGTGAACTTTCCTCCAGAAAGCCGGACACGCGCGCCCTTTGCACTCGGCAGGCAGCCCTCAGAAGCGAGCAGCACGCCAGACTTCGTCCAGTCCTCGACCAACTTCCCCATCTCGGCCATCTCTTGCTGGGTAGGAGGAACGCCTTCCTGCTTGCTAGATTTGTACAAACACAAAAATCGCATCGTAATGACCCCTTATCCTTATCGTTATCGTTATCGTTTTTGCTTTGGCAGCTGAGCTTCCCGGCGTTCTCGACCGGATACAAACCCAGGCTCTGTTGAGATGTCGAACGAAGCCTCGCGAAATCGATAGCTCACACGAATTTCTGGGCGAACGGCGCCTACTTCTTCGCGCTCATCTGCTGACGCAGACGCTCCTCCTGCTCCCTTAGTTCGGGAGTGAACTCCGCACCGAAGTCGTCCGCCTCAAACACCTGTCGAATTTCGATTTCGGACTCGCCCTTCTCAAAGGGATTAGGGCAGCGCTTGGCCCACTCTATCGCTTCTTCCATCGACCTCACCTGCCACAGCCAGAAGCCGGCGATCAGTTCCTTGGTCTCAGTGAAAGGACCATCGATCACGGTCCGCTTTGCTCCGGAGAACTTGACACGCTTGCCTTTGGAACTCGGTTGCAAACCCTCGCCCGCCAGCATCACGCCCGCCTTCACCAACTCTTCGTTATACTTCCCCATGTCGGCAAGCAGCTTCTCACTCGGCATCACGCCTGCCTCCGAGTCTTTGGTAGCTTTGACAATAACCATGAATCGCATCGCAGTTCTCCTTAATTTATTTCAGATTTGAAATTGGAGGCCGGGTGGCCTCCATCGCCTGATCCCAGCTTCTGTCTAGTCGAGGTGTGACGGTAGCTCGTCACGGCTACCGGTCACACCATCTTTCCTTCACTTGACGTCGACCGCTCCTATTTCTTGGGCGCAAAAGTCTTCCGGTCCGAACATCTGACGAACCTCAGTCTCGCCCTCCCAGCCCGGCCAGTATTTCTTGTGAAGTTCCATGAAGCGGACCGCCCCTTCGATCGCTTCCTTCTTCGATTTCAGCTCGAACTGTGCGTAGCCGCCGATGACCTCCTTGGCCTCGGTGAAAGGCCCGTCGGTAACGGTCACCTTCCCCCCGGAGAGTCGGACGCGAGCGCCCAGCGCAGTTGGCCCAAGCCCTCCGTTCCCGATCATTGTGCCGTTCTTGCTCTCCTCTTCGCTGAGAATGGCGATCGCGTCCATAAGTTCCTTGGGTGGCGGGCCTTGCCTGTCGGCAGTCTTGACTATCATCATGAATTTCATCGTCAGATCTCCTTTAATTGGTTTGGGTTGGTGAGCCAAGTTTCCGCACGGTCTTGACCGGCTGAATCTGGGGCTCTATCTATACGTCGAACGAGGGGCAGCGAAATCGACATCCAGTGTTTTTATTTTGGAAAGTATTTTTTTGGAAGTGTTGGTCAGGTGTAAGCGCTGCTTTAACTTTATCCGTGAAGGCATCCCGCAGCAACATGGTTCCTACGATGACGAGAAGCGGTGGCCAGAATGATATCAACATCCGAAGCAGGCACTGCAAAACCCCCTGGTGATCAAAAGCACAGGCGCGCACACCTTGCGAGGTCGCGAGGATAACAGCGGGCAGCACCCCAAGCGCTTCGGAACCATTAGCGTCGAGGACGTGCCTCAATTGAGCAACGGCGCCAGCCATGTTCCCATACAGAATAAACATCCCGAGCCCGACGAAGGCTGCTCCTGCGATTGACTTAGAACTCCGAAAAGCTGTCCCTTGCCGTGCCATATCCGCCTCCTCCGGGCCGTTTTTTCTTGGCTCTACTTACTCGTCGAACGAGGAGCCGCGAGATCGACAGGTTTCAGTATTTTTTTTCGGCGGGGGTCATGCGGATCATCTGTGGACCCTGTTGAGAGGGGTCCGGTCAGTCGTCACCGGGAAGTTCCAAGCGTCAGACGTGCAATCGCCCCAGAAACGAGCCCGATTGCTTTCACCGCTAACGGCGGTTATTTCGGTTATCTCCGAGGCAACCCTGAACCCGTCCCCCCTGAGACGGTCAGAATGTAAGGTGCAGCGCCATCTGAATGAACCGCGGGCTGCCGATGGTATGCTGCAATACTCCCAGGTTGCCGGACGGCGGGAACGCATATCCAAGTACTCCCGAACTGCAAGTTGGATCCGATTGCGGGGGGTAGCAGAACCCCGGATTGAAAGAAACATTGTTGCTGGGGATATCGAAGCTGGGATGATTGAAGACATTGAACGCCTTCAGGTCATACTTTAGCTGGAACCTCTCGCTAATATTGAAATTCTTAAACAAGCCGACATCCCAGCGATGCTGGAAGGGACCGCGGAAAATATTGCGGCCGCCACTCGCATAACCGTTTTCAAAGTTGTCGCAGACGGGCGTGCCGGTGCTGTTGTCGCAAAGCGGCACTCCGTTGGTGCCCGGAGCGTAAGGCGCCGGAATACCGAATGCGTTCGCGTTCAGCACCGGTTTCTGCGCATTTATACCCGTCGTTCCCTGCAGGATGGGGTTGGTTGCAGTAGCGCCGAAACCACCAACGGGAACGATCGGATTGGTGATGAAATCCTGCCCGTCGCCCCAGTAAATGCTCGCCGCTCCTCCGCTGAAGTCAATGACACTGTACGGTTGTCCACTCTGGAGCACCGTGATACCGCCGATTCCCCAGCCGTTCACCACTTGCTTCACCCAGCCTTTCGCGGCTGCCAGGGAAGGCAACTGATACACATAGCTGACCGTAAGCACGTGTTTGCGATCGAAATCCGAATTGCCATAAGAGGATCGTGGATTGTTTGGATCGTTGCCGTTGTAGAACAATCCTAAGCCGCTTTGTTCGTCCAACGTGTGCGAAAAAGTGTAAGACCCCGAGATCATCAGCCCATGGCTCACCCGCTTGGTGACGTTGAACTGGAGCGCACTGTAGTTCGAGATGCCGATCGCCCGGTTGAAGTCGGAATTTGCGTCGTACCCGATATAAGGCACGCGCAGGTCAACATTGCCGGCGCAGAAACCGACGGCCAGGGTACATACACTTTCCGCATTAACTCCCGGGACTTGAGTGCCATAAGAAAGGGTTTGCTGGTTCGGTCCGCCCGCTAGTGCTGGACTTTGCTGGGTCGCGATACGGGCCTGGTTGAACGGCAGTGGCACTGTTTCGTGAACGCCGTGATTACCTACGTAGCCTAGCGTAAAGACCAAATCATTCTTGGGCTGCCATTGAAGATCAAGAGTCCAATTTTCTGAGTAAGGCAAAGTGTTCTTCGGGTCGTAGCCCCCGAAGAAAAGCGGGCTGCAGAAGGACTCGCCGAGGGAATTGCAATACGGGGTCTGTTGGTTTATCAAGTTGGCAGCGTTGGGAACCAGGGCCTGCACTGCGGAAAGGTTCGAGGGAGGCGGTGGTGGNNNCGGCACGGCAAAGAAAGGAACCACAAACGGTTCCTCCACGGTTACGCCGAATGGGCCGCTGATGCCCCCACCGGCAGGCGGAGAGAATTCAGTAAAATATTCGCCCCGATCGTAGTACATTCCAAAACCGGCGCGGACTACCACATTCTTCACGAATGACGGGCTGTAGGCCACTCCGATCCGAGGAGCAAAGCCCCACTGACGGCCGGTGAGCGTAGATTTGCTCACCCCTTTAGTGCCGAAGGCTTTGTTATTGCCGGCCACCACAAGACCGATGTTGTTGATGGTGTCGGTTGCAACGTCGTAGGAATAGTTCTGTGGGTAGAAGTTGGTGAGTAAACCGTTCTTCTCGTAAAGTGGACCATCCCAATCCCAGCGCAGCCCTACATCCAGCGTGAGACGGGAATTGATGCGGATATCATCTTGCACGTACGCGCCGACCTGCTTGGCGATGAAGTGGCGGTTACTCGCGCCGTTCAAGACTTCTGAAACATCCTGATTGCCGCAGGAAGTGTCACCTGGATTGGGGCTGCAAATCTGGCCCAGCAGGAACCCGGGAAAATCGTTGAAATTGATCCGGGCCACCGCGTTGTTCTTGTTGATGACGTTGAGCTGGGTGTCATCGTAGTTGAAACCAGTTGCGATCGAATGCCGTCCGTGGATCCACTTCAAACCGCTGGCCACCTCGAAGTTGTTTTGGAAGATCCCGGCATTCGCGAAATTGTCGACCGGCCCAATCGCGAGCGAGTCCGTGCTGTTTGCGTTGTTGTCCGCATTGCGGATGTTGATCGTAGGGAAGAGACTTAGTCCCGGCAGGCTGATGCCGGCGTCGGTCGGCTTGAGAAATTGACTGGTGTGGGAGTAAGCAATCTCGCGGATGAAGCCGACTCGCTGATCCCAACTGGCATTTGGCGTCAGAGCGGTCGTGTTATCGATTGATACTACCTGGCCGCCGGATTTCATCGCCTGTGGGAACCCCAGCAGTTGGCTTTCCGCAAAAGGAGTGACGTTCGGATCGCGCTGAAAATAGTATTTTCCAGCCAACCGATCTTTGGCTCCAAAGTTATAGTCCAAGTTGCCATTGAGTTGATCGGCGGTGAACCGTGAATTGGGGCCCTGGACGAAAGTGTCAGCTCTGTTGGTAGTCTGTAGACTCGAAAAATTTGGCGACGCGCTGGGAATAAAATATCCGCCCCCCGGCGCCTTCTGCTGAAGAAGCGCAAAAGCCTGGTCTGTGATTTGGCTCGGTGTGATATTGGTCCCGAAATCCTGGTTGACATCGTTGGCGATCACTTGTTTGCTGCTGCGGTCATCTGTGAGGTGCGGTGGCACAGCCACGAATGAGGTAGCAAGTAACTGGTCGCTCACCCGCTGGCCCTGGTAGGACGCGAAAAAGAAGAGCTTATCTTTCTTGATCGGACCTCCGATAAAGCCGCCGAAGACGTTGCGGTGCATTTGGGGACGGGCAAGGCCGTTGAAGTTGAAAAACCATTCGTTCGCATTCCAGCCGGTTTGCTGGTGATACTCATAAGCGCCACCGTGGAAGCGGTTCGTTCCAGTCTTGGTGGTGAGTTCGATCTGAGCTCCACTGTTGGCACCTTGAGAGGCGTCATACATAGCTGAGTTGACGTGCATTTCCTGGATCGTTTCCGGAGGCGGCGACGGGAGTGCCTGACCGATAGCCCCGTAAACCGACGTGCTGGTAACAATCTCTCCGCTTGGATTGTTGCCATTGCCGTTCTGTCCGATATTTACAGCTACTCGGCCGGAAGTGACCTGGCTGGTTGACTTGCCATTGAAAATATTGTTGGCGTAGATCCCGTTGACCGTAAAACTATTGCTGGTGTCGCGCTGCCCATTAGCCCAAATTGCCTGATTTCCCAGGCCAGCGTTACTGCCGGCCGTGTTCAGCAAGTCCGCACTAACGCCGGGACTAAGGACTGCAAGTTGGGTGAAGCTTCCCGTTCCTAGCGGAGTTTCGGCGATCTGCAACTCGTTCAAGGTATAGCCGTTAGTCGTGTCCGTCTCATTCAGCAGTGGCGTCGCCTCGACTGTGATCGTGGACGACACTGCGCCCGGCTTCAACTTCGCATTTACCGTCGTGGTGCGGTTGCCCTGGAGGATGATTTGGGGATATATGGCGGTCTGGAATCCGTCTTTGGTGAAGGTGACCTCATAGGTGCCGATCGGAAGGTCGGCTGCGTTGAATGAGCCGTCGGACTTGGTCTCGGCATTCACTTCAAGGTTCGTGGCCAGAGAACGAACTTTGACAGTGGCCCCTTGCACAATGGCACCGCTGCTGTCGGTGACTGTGCCGTTCATCGAACCCAAAGTCTGTTGCGCTATCGCTAGCGACGAGCAGAGCATAAGGCAAGCGATTGCGGCCCATCCTGAGAAGTGGGGCCAGACACATTTCGAAAGAGCGCAATGGGGCTGGGAAGTCACGAATAGCCTCCTGAGCTGGATTGGGAGAGGATTCTATAAGGAGCAGCTTTCTGAGTTCAAGGAATCGCTCGTTATAATTTTGTGAATATTGATCTCACTCTCGGTGAGCGCCAAGCCGGGCCGAGTCCGGGCTGCAAATCTCAAGCACCCCTCACACACGCTCGCTGATCTGGTCCGATCCCTTGGCCGTGTATCGGCATCCAAAATGTGAAGAGTGAAAATGTAAAGAAATGTAAAGAGGAGGTCTCATGAAGAGATTGCTTGGTGTTCGTGCGCTCTTGTTCTTTTCAGTTCTTCTAACCTCGCTCATCCCCGTGTATGCCGTCGACGCAGGAAACGACGTGCTCGGCGAAATTGAACTGGTCGGGGCTTCCAAGGTTGAGAAAACCTCGGGGGTATGGGTCGACCGGCAGTACGTTGGCTATTTGAACGAACTAAAAGGGTCGAAGAAGATCCTGCTTCTGCCCGGCGAGCACGAGATTGTTGTGCGGCAGGGCGGGTATCTCGATTTCGTGCGGGAGGTCTCCGTCCGGGCAGGAGAGAAGCAAGTCGTCGCCGTGAAGATGGACAAAGATCTGCGCGTACAAATGCCGCAGGTGACCGCAGAAATAAAGCTGGACATAAATCCAAATCGTGCGGCTGTCTTTGTAGACGGCGCAAAGTCACCATCAGTTTGCCTGGATATCAAACATTCGAAACGGACATCGACTTGGTAGCCAATCAGAAATCCACGATCAAGACTGAGATGGTGAAAGGCGGGCCAGCGGAGGGAACTTCGTTGCCCCAATAACGGATGGCGCGTGATGCGGCAGCGAAAGTTTCCGTGATCGGTTGACTTACACCGAAGCGGATGCGGCTGAGGTTGCGACTCCACGCTGCTTGTGCAATTGCGCAAGAAAGACATCGGCGGGAAGGGCAGATTGACTGCGGAAGAGACCTAGTAAGGGATCATCGGTTTCCGCCGGTCCGGCTTCGCGGTTGGAGGTCGGTCGTAGCTCAACCTCCAGGCCCTCGGGCTCGACCAGCAATTCGGGCGACAGGTCACGATTCTCCGTAAGGACGCCCAGAAACTTCTCGAGCGCCGCGCGATGTTCAGGAGTCGCTTGGGTGAATTCCACTCCCATGCCCTGGTCCGGGTGCATGACCCGGACGATGCCCTCCGCACGGAGTTCGATCCCACCCGCCCGCATCGACAGGGTGACGCGCGTAGTCACGGGAAATGGCGAGGCGATGTCCAGATAGCATCCGCCCAAACTGAGGTCAGTCAGTTGGCAGCGCACGGGCGGGTCGTCCTGTTCTGTATCCGGCGAATTACGCTTCAGCCAGTTCCGCAACTGCTGGGTGACCTCCGGCAGAACTTCCAGGAAGCGCAGGCCCGCCTGAGCGGCTGTTCCTTCCCAGGCAAACTCAGCGGAAAGCTCCAAAGCGGCGTCCGTTCCCGGCAGAGTGAATGAGACCTGCCGGCGTCCCGTAGGATGCGCATGCTTGGGGACATTCACCGCCATCCGCACTTCATCAGGGCGCGAGCCGCCCGAAAACTCGATTTCGCCCGCTCGCTGGACACCGGCTTGTACAAGACAAAATGAGCTCCAATGTTAAACACCGACCGCAGGCCCATCGCGTGATCTAGGATCGCCACGGCAATCGCGCGCTTGTTGCAAACAGCGTTGCGGGCGCTGCGCAACACTTCGGCCGACCCCTCGTCGCTGCAGTCCACGATGATGGCTTCAAAGCGCTCCCGGGTCAGCTTGCGCAGAGCTTTCTCGGAGTCCGCACACAGTTCGACTTCAATCTCAAGGTCGCTCAAGGTGCGACGCAGCACCCGCACGATCTTTTCGTCCGAACAAAGCAGCAACGATTTCAAACTCATAGCACGGTCCCTGACGTTTGACCGGTGTACCCAGGCGTTCGAGAAGGGGGGGGTCCTATTGCACTTTAAAACCAGGTACTCCTGTGGGCAACTGGTGCGTGTGCACAACCGGTTACGACGGTCACCATTCATTGCACAAACGGAACCGGCACGTGAGAAGCCACCCCAACGACACAGGTGTAAGCATCTCCTTTGTTTACATATCTTTACACTCAAGGATTAATACCAGAGAGGAAGATTGTCATTGACTTTGGAGGGGTTTCGCCATTAATATGTCGAGTCTCCAATTAGTCTGAACTCCCGCTAGGATATCTAGAGACCTAGTTGTCCAGGGGCGATCTCGTTTCAGAGTGAATCCTTGGGATGGTGTAGAGAATCATATAGTTAGCGAAGCCTGAGCCGATCGGCCCGATTACCCCGACTATCACCGAATTTGAGCAGGTTGTGCGCGAGTACAAGCTCTCCCCCGATCAGTATTTGCGTTCGACTCGTCTGCGGGAGTGGGCACGCCGCAACAAGAATTCGAAGTACATCCCGGAGCCTTTGCTGGAAGCCTGGGGTTTTGAAATCGAGTCTACGTTGTAATTAGCTAAGGTGAAAGAGATGGTTGAGGGTCGCTCAGAGAGCGACCCTTTCTGTTTTGGGCTCGACGTCTCCGCAGTGAATTGAACTTTGTTGGATTGAATCATGCTCGATGTACTGCAAATCCCGCCCAGTCAGCTCTTCGCACTTCTGGCCGCAATCGGATTTGCCGCTGGACTAAACCTCTATGCGACCGTTGGAGTTCTCGGACTGTTGGCGCGCTTCGCTCACCTTCCGCTCCCAGACGGCCTGCAGCTCCTTCAAAGTTGGACGGTGATTGCCGCCAGCACCGCCTTGTTTCTGGTTGAGTTCTTTGCGGATAAAGTGCCCGCCTTTGACCTGATCTGGAACGCTCTGCATACCTTTGTGCGAGTGCCCGTCGCAGGTCTCCTCGCCTTCGAGGCGTAAGACGGCGGTGCGCGCCGCAGTGACACCATCCCCCGAACCGCTGTCCAACATCACCCTCAGTTTGGGCGAGGATGTTCTGGCCGTCGGCCTGACATGGTTGGCCACGCGGCATCCTTACGTAGCCGGCACTCTAGCCACAATCTTCGTCGTAGTCATCGTGTGGCTGACCCGCCGCGTAATCCGCGCCATGCGAGCCCTATTCCGCGGCGCCGAACACGAACTGGCCGGCTAGAGCATTCACCGTTTCACTCGGCTGACAAATGCATTCTCAAAAAAGGGCTCGATGTCTCCATCATCGCAGCCCATCTGGTGACAGAGACTAAGTCGCGGCCTGTGCCCTTGAGTGATTCCTTAAAACGACCGATTCGTTAAGAATCGCAGCCGGGGCCGCCAGGCGACCCGCACTCTTTCCACAGCTTTTCCCAATTCCAGAGCCCGGACGTCACCTTGATCGGCAACGGGAATCCGAGCTGATGCGCCAGCATACACACCTGCCCGCGATGGTGGGCTTCGTGAGAAAGCATGTAGCACAGCATTTCGACGCCAACCGGCCAAGGACGAGCCCAGCCGTCTCTGTGAAACTTCTCGACGCGGCCTTCGTTTTCAGAACCGCCCTCACAACCGCCGAGCGCTTCAGCCAGCATCTCCGCGCAGCGAGCGGCGCTCTCGGCCAATCCCGCACGGGCCTGCTGCGGCGTGCAGTGCGTGCGGTTGAGCTGTGTTGGAATCTTCAAATGCGGAGCTGTAAGCCTGACCCACTTGGTGCGGACATTGTGCACGTGCGTGAAGATCGCCGCAATGGTGCGGGCCTTGCCGGGCGGTTTGGCTCTCCAGGCGGTAGGGTCAAGATGTTCGATAAGAATCTGGTTCATGCGATCATTGGCGGCAAAGATCCGGACTGCGGCTCTGCCGAGTTGAGTGTGAACCTTGGATTGACGCGTGGTCACGGGTCGCTACTCCTTGACCTATGATACTTAGGCGGAATAAATCGGGGTATGGGAAGAGTGCCGCGGTCAAATCCCCACATTTTGAACACCGCGAGATGTGGGGCCCCAGGCAGAAGGAACAGATGCAAATATACAAGTTCAAGGATTTAACTGCCGAGCGGACACACTCGCATTTTCTCCAGATAGTTCTGCAGAACTCGATCTGGTGTGCGAGCCCTGATTCCCTGAACGATGAAGACGAATTCCGGTTCACGCTGGACTATGAACCTTCGCTACGCACGCATCAGCTTCTCTCTCAAGTTGTCGCTCAATACAGAACCACCAGCTTTCTTCCGCCTCATCTGTCAACATCTCTAGTTTTGGAGAACGATAGGCTGAGAATTATCACGTCGCCAATCATTGATGACATCATCGAGAAATACAGGAGGGGCGTAGGCGTCACTAGTTTTTCGATGACAAAGGCGGATGACCGTCTATGGGAAGAGTATGGTGGAAAAGGAAACGGGGCCTGTGTTGAAATCAATATCCCGGATCATGTTGTCGGTCACGCCTACCACCGGGTCCGCTATCTGCCGGCGAAGGTATTTCATATAGATACGTTTCTTGAATCGGCGATATTTCCTGACAGGGTTTTCCAAACCTATCAAAACATGCTGTTGACCAAGACAAAGAAGTGGGAACAAGAAGAAGAGATTCGGTTCATAGGCAATCGGCAGAATGTGAACCTGATTTTTGATGGGTACATCAGTGAAGTCACATTTGGCTCCGAGGTTCCGGCGGAAACGTTGGCGCAGCTCACCGCACATATCGCCAACCATTGCCGTGCACATAACATCAAAATTTCCTGGCTATCCTGAAAGTCGCGGTGGCCCACCCTTCGTTCTTTGAAGGGTGGGATTCCACGGACACTTCTATCATGGGATTCCGAGTCCCGCTGCACAGCTCCGCAACGTCAGTGCATCTGAGCGAGAACAGCAACGTCGAACTTTGAATAGTACTTCTTCACGTCGTTGGTCCCGTACTTGGCTCGGAATTTCTCGACCACGGACGAGACCTGTGTGGCGTCGGTGACAGGAACAACCTTTAATTCAGCCTCTGCGCCGCGCGCATCGATCCGAATCGACGGTTTCTTGAGCACGTTCTTGTACCACTGTGTATCCGAACCCTGCACGGGCAAGAGGTAAAGCTTGTCGTCCTCGAATACGAACCAGACCGGGATTGATATGGCGCGTCCTGACTTTCTGCCGGTGACTGTGATGTTAATTTCGCGATATCGGGAAAGGCGGTCTTTTAAAGCATCGTTTTGCGCTGGCATGTGCACTCCTTCGATTCTTAACTGATCGTTGCGCGTTTACTTGCGGTATTGTTCGTCGCTGACCTGTTCCATCCAGTCGACAACCTTACCGTCCAGCTTTTCCTGAATGGCGATGTGCGTCATGGCTGTGGTCGGCGTGGCCCCATCCCAGTGCTTCTCGCCGGGCGAGAACCAGACAACGTCACCAGGTCGGATCTCCTCGATCGTTCCGCCCCAACGCTGGGCCCAGCCGCAACCGGTGGTTACGATCAGGGTCTGACCGAGCGGATGCGTATGCCACGCCGTCCGCGCGCTCGGCTCGAAAGTTACGCTGGCACCTTAGAACCAGTGCCGGATCGGGTGCCTGAAATAGTGGATCGATCCGCACTGTGCCAGTGAACCACTCTGATGGACCCTTGACGGAAGGTTGCGAGCCAACTCTTTTGATTTCCATTTATTGAACGCCTTCCTTTTCAGCGACCGCTCATCTGCTCAATGTGTTCGGGATACCGAGCACCTTGCACCGTGATCTTTGAGGCGGCCTAGTAATGCTCCCAAGCAACTCTCCAGTGTTCATCCCGGCTAGACGACTTCACGATTAGCTGTTTGCCCGAAAAGTCGTATACGCGCGTCAGGTCTTTGCCGATAAGCGTATGCAACAGTGCGCCCTCAACGTGATAGGTGAAGTTGTGAGCGCGTTCGTCGATCTCATATGTGCCAAAGGAGGCCTCGTAGCCGCCCTGCGCGTATTGCACCGGCGCAGCGTTGGTCGCTGTTTGCGAGTTGGCCTGCGGGTTCCGATACATCACCTGAACCGACATGTGGCCGTCGCGCGTGTAGACAAGCAGCCCGGTGCAGTCGGCCCTGTGAATTTTTCCGTCTGCGCCCTCCTCTTCGAGCCAGGCCAGCCGCCACGCTCCGACAAACCGGTCCCGGATGCCCTCATTTCCACCGCGATCCTGGCTGCCGGACAGCGTCATTGCGGTCATACCTATAAACAAAGACACGATCCCGAGCGAAAGCAACTTTTTCATATTCGGTCCCTCGTCACCTCGTGTCTCCCATCGTGGTCAGCTAGAGACCTGTCATTCTCCCAATGTTTTCCGGGTATCGCTGGCTACAGGCCACCCCATTATCGGCGCCCACTCGCATTGAGTGGCGGTAAAAACTTTCGATCACGCCCGCCCATGTGACATCTAACCTTGCCTCCCATCCAAAATCCGCGAATCATATTCAAAGCACAGGCGATATGTGCAGCGACCCAAGCATCGGGCGTAAGTCGTTTAAACACAGGATTTTACCCGTAACCTATTGTGCCCCTAGGATTACTTTGCAAAATCGCGCCAACCCCATGATTCCAATAGATCAGGGGGGAGGGGGGTACCCTTCACTTTCCCAAAAATGGAAACGCGCCGCAAAACCACGATCCGTTGCGCCCAAACGGAAAGGTTGGGAGAATTTTCAGCCGCGAATTCATAGGCCTTTTCGATGATTTCCTCTGTGTAACTCTGGGCCTCTGTGGTTAAGTTCGTCACGCCGGAGACCATCTCGGACCCAACCGCCTCTGCTAGAATCGCCTCAATATGAGTCCCCAGTCGCCATTCACCGACGTCCCTGCCGCGATTGAGGAGATCCGCGCCGGTCGCATGATCGTGGTGGTCGACGACGAAGACCGCGAAAACGAAGGCGATCTCACCATCGCGGCGGAAAAAGTCACCCCCGAAGCCATCAACTTCATGGCCAAGTTCGGTCGCGGACTGGTCTGTCTCGCCATGACCGAAGAACGGCTCGACCATCTGCGCATCGGACCGATGACGACGGAGAACACGTCACAATACGGAACTGCCTTCTGCGAGGCGATTGACGCGCGAACTGGCGTTACGACTGGTATCTCAGCCTATGATCGCGCGCGTACGATTCAGGTCGCCATCGATCCCGCGACGCAGCCTGCTGACCTGGCGCGTCCCGGGCATGTCTTCCCTCTGCGCGCGCGGAAGGGCGGCGTGTTGGTTCGGGCGGGTCAGACGGAGGCCTCCGTCGACCTGGCGCGCCTGGCGGGCATGGTTCCCGCGGGGATCATCTGCGAGATCATGAAGGATGACGGAAGCATGGCTCGCGTTCCCGACCTGATCGAATTCTGCCGCGAGCATAGTCTGAAGATGCTTACTGTCGCCGAACTCATTCGCTATCGCATGGCCCATGAACGGTACGTGCATCGCGTGGGCGAGGCGCTGGTGGACACGCGCTTCGGCGAATTCCGCCTGATTGCCTATGAGAGCGAAGTCGACGGTGGCGAGTCGCATGTAGCTCTGGTGCGAGGGAACATCGAGAACAGCGAAGTTCCGGTGTTGGTGCGGATGCACGCCCATTGCCTGATGGGTGACGTTTTCGGATCGACTGCGTGCGAGTGCCACGCCACCCTGGAAGGCTCCCTGCGCCGAATCGCACAGGAGGGCCGGGGCGCGCTGATCTACCTCCATCAAACCTCAAAGGGCTTCTCAATCGAGCGCGCGGGAGAGCGTACCGCGCTGAGCTTCCACCGTGGGCGCAAGCTACCCTCCCTGTTGGAAAATGAGAGACAGACTCAGCGCGAAATTGGCATCGGGGCTCAGATACTTTCCGACCTTGACTTGAGGCGAATCCGCTTGCTGACCAACCGTCCCAAGCGAGTGGCGGCGTTGGAGGGATTTGGGATCGAAATCGTGGAGCAGGTGCCGGTGGAACTGAGCGAGCTGAAGCTTGGAAATCGGTGAGTCAGAACGGCTTGCGCACCACAACTTCCGCGTCACGGATAAAGAACTGCGCCGAGCACTGCTCAGAGCCGCAAATTACGGGCACCAGGCCGTTAATCTGCCGGCGCGTGATAAGACCCAGTGTGCCGCAGGAGGGGCAGGAGAGCACGGCCCAGTAAGGATCTTCCTTTTCGCCGATTTCACCGGCGTTTTCGAGCACAAAAACTGTACCGGGAGCCATCTGCTCCGGGATCCATTCACTCAGGACGTCTAGTTCGCCGACCATGTCTTCCTCCCCCGTCTCTGTGAACCAAACTTCCCTGCCTATGAAGCCTTTTTAGCACGCCGCCGTTGATCCGGCGATGTTACTGAAGTATTCGACTTTCTGGAGATGACCCCGGCACGAACCTGGCGCGCCGCGTCGCTAAGGCAAATGCCCAAGATCGGCTGACTCGAGTTCTTCAGGATGTCGACAATCTGCCGGGCCGATGTTTCCAGATAAAGATGGGTGCCGTCGGTGAGAAGGTGATACTCGGAGTTCCGGCTCACGATCTCCGCCAGGCCTTTGCCGAACTCGCGATCGAGGAAGCGCATCACTTTTCGAACTCCCTGAAGCGAAAAGCCCTTGCGCCGCAGCTCGCAGATTACCGCGACCTCGGTGAGATGATTCATCGAATACAAGCGACGATGCCCTTCCCGGGCAGGCTTTACTACTCCGCGCTCATCCCACCATTGCAACTGGCGGGCCGTGATCCCCGTCAGTGCCATCACCTCTCGAGATGTAAAACGATCTGGCATGAATCCTCAATCATGTTTGAAACAATCTACCATCAAAATGTTTGAAACATTTTAGACATGAGTGGGCTAGAGGACTACCCACCGCCGACGAAGTGGACTACCTCCAGGCGGTCGCCTTCGGCGAGTTTTGTCTCGCTCCAGCGGGCTCGAGGCACGATGTCGCGATTCAGTTCCACGGCCACCCGGTCGGGCTTCATGCCTAGAATGTCGACGAGTGACGCGAGGGTAAAAGGCGTGGGAGAATCGTCGAACGACCGCTCTTCTCCATTGATCTGCAGCTTCATCGTTTCGTGTTGTGAAAAATCTTCAGCGGCTGAAGCCGAACGCAATCAGAGTCTTTACGGCATGACTGAAGTCATGCCCTGATACGGACCCGACGTCTTTTCCAGCAACCTGTCACTCCGCTCTACGCAGGAGGAACTTCCGGGTAGCGGTGCGGCCCTGATAGTTGGCCTGGACCAGCACAGACGAGTCTGGCAGGACCGATTCCTCAACCTCGATCTTGATCTGGGCGTCACCGCCAGAATCGGTAACGGCCTGGGTGTAAAAGGGCGCCGCCTCGGGACGCGCAAAGCGAAAGATCAGGCGAGCACCGGCGGCCGGCGACCCTCCCTCGGTAACCCGCAACTGCATGGTCAAGTTGCTCTGTGCGTGAACCGACTCAGTGTTTACCCACTGGACCTCGAGCTCTTTGATGCCTGCAAGCGCCTCAGGTTCAGGGTGATCGAGGATGCTGTCCATCTTCCCTTCCCGGATGGCATCCAGCACCAGGCGATGCTGTTCGCGCAGTTGCTGCTCTTTATTAGTGTCTCCCGACTGCGTTTGGCTAGCCAATGGAGCGTAGGACGTGGCCTTCTTGCCTATGCAACGCCCGCGTACGAACACCTGCGTTTGCAGCAAAAGTTCGCTTTCGCGGGCCTCGCTCTGCACGTGGTAGATCGTGTCGCCGTGCTTTACGTCGGTATTGAAGCCGAAGATCATGAAGGATCTGTAATCGTGCAATCTGGTAGTCGTGCAATGGAAGAGCGCCGTGCGCTGAAACTCTCGTCTTCTTCAGTACTCATATGGTGCTACGTTCAATCGCGAGATTATCAGATTACACAATTACAAATTTTTTCTTTCCCGAATACAAAAATGCCCTGCCGCTCGCTTGACACTGCTGACAGCGAGCACCTAATCTAGAATGTTTAAGCCTTGCTTGGCGCGAATTATATATATCTCATCCTATGCCAGACAATTACTTCGTTCGCTACCTGCCGTTTTTGATCCATATTCTGCTGGCCGGTGGAATTGCAACTGCAATTGTCACGCTTTCCTGGCTCATCGGGGAGCGGAAACCGACCCGGGCCAAGCTTGCCCCCTACGAATGCGGCATGACGCCGATTGGGGACTCCCGGGGGCGCTTTTCGGTAAAGTTCTACCTCGTCGCCATGCTGTTTATCTTATTCGACGTAGAAGCAGTCTTTATTTATCCCTGGGCCGTCATTCTGCGCGATCTTAAACGCTTTGGCCTTTGGGAGATGCTGGTGTATATCGGAATCTTTCTCGTCGGCTTCTTCTATGTCTGGAAAAAGGGCGTTCTGGACTGGGGCACGGCCTCCTTTAAGAGAGGGGATCTATGATGGCGTTGACCGCAGCCGTCACCGATCTGCAAGAGTTAAAGAGCCATCCAGCAATCGCACGGCTGCTGGCTTGGAACGCCTCCGCAGTGCAAAACGCAAAGTTCGATCGCGACGAGATGACGATCTACGTCGACCGGGAGAACATCCGCGAGGCTTGCGCGCTGTTGCGGGACGATGCGGAGTGCGCTTTCAACTTCCTTTCCGACGTTACGTGCGTGGACTGGTATCCGGCTGAGCCCCGGTTTGAAGTCGTCTATCACCTGCTTTCTATTTCCAAAAAGGAGCGCGTCCGGCTGAAGGTTCGCCTGGATAGTTCCAGCCCGGCTGTCGAATCGATTACGTCGGTCTGGCCTGGGGCGAATTACTTTGAGCGCGAAGTTTTCGACCTCTTTGGAGTGCGATTCACGGGGCATCCTTATTTGCGGCGCCTCCTCATGCCCGAAGATTGGGAAGGTCACCCTCTGCGCAAGGATTATCCGGTGGAGGGTTACCGCTAGCATGGCGCACCTCGCACCCACTCCTGTGCTTGAGCCCGGCCAGGATCGCACCATGATCCTGAACATGGGGCCGCAGCATCCCTCGACTCACGGCGTGCTGCGCGTCATTCTCGAAATTGACGGCGAGAACGTGGTCCGCATCATGCCGGACATCGGCTACCTGCACACTGGGATCGAAAAAACGTGCGAGGCCAAGTTCTATCAGCAGGTCGTGCCACTCACCGATCGCATCGACTATCTCTGTCCCATGACCAACAACCTCTGCTATGTGCTGGCGGTTGAGAAGTTGCTGGGGCTGGAGATTCCTCCGAAAGCGCAGTGGCTACGCGTGTTACTCAACGAACTGACGCGCATCAACTCGCACCTGGTCTGGCTGGGCACGCACGCCCTCGATATCGGCGCCATGACCGTCTTTCTCTACTGCTTCCGCGAGCGCGAAGAGATTTTAAAGATCTTCGAGATGGTCAGCGGGCAGCGCATGATGACCTCGTACTTCCGAGTGGGGGGAATTGCACTCGAGCCACCGCTGGGATTCTTCGACCGTGTGCGCGATTTTGCCAGCTACTTCCCCGAGAAGGTGGATGAGTACGAAAACCTGCTCACGGGAAATCCCATCTGGATGATGCGGACCAAAGGCGTGGCCACGATGACGGCCGAAGATGCAATCGCACTGGGCGCGAGCGGGCCGACCCTGCGCGGCAGCGGTGTAGACATCGATCTGCGGCGCGATATGCCTTACTCGGGCTACGAAAACTTTCAGTTCAAAGTACCTGTCTCGCAGGATGGCGACGTCTTCGCGCGTTACATGTGCCGGGTGCTGGAACTGCGCGAGTCGATCAAGATCGTGAAGCAGGCCCTGGATGGCATGCCGGAAGGGCCGATCAAGGCCGACGCTCCCAAGGTGGTGCTGCCTGACCGTGAGAGGATGAAAACGCAGATGGAAGCGCTCATTTATCACTTCAAAATCATCACTGAAGGTTTCGCGGTACCGGCTGGAGAGGTATATCAGGCAGTCGAATCTCCGCGCGGTGAGATGGGCTACTACATCGTGAGCGACGGCACCGCCAAACCGTACCGTGTGCACATGCGCGCCGCGTGTTTGGCGAATCTTCAGACGCTGCCCAAGATGTGCGAGGGGCGCTTGCTGGCGGATGTTGTAGCGGCTATCGGGTCGATCGACATCGTGCTGGGAGAGATCGACCGGTGAGATTTTCCGAAGAATTCGAATCGCGGTTCGCGGAGATGGTTCCGCACTATCCCACCAAGCGCTCGGCGCTGGTGCCAACTTTGCTGTATGCGCAGGACGAAATCGGCTTCCTGTCTGACGAGGTGATCTTAGAAATTGCGGGGCGGCTTGAGTTGACGGAACTGGAAGTGCGCAACGTGATCAGCTATTACTCGATGTTGACCACCAAGCCCCGGGGCAAATTCAACGTGCAGGTCTGCACCAATATCAGTTGCATGGTGCGGGGCGGCGAAGAGATTCTGCGACACTGTGCCAAGAAGCTTGGCGTCGGACACAAGGGCACTACTCCCGACGGACTGTTTACGCTCGAAGAAGTGGAGTGCATTGGCGCCTGCAGCTGGGCTCCGGCCGCGCAAGTTAACTACGATTTTCACGAAAACCTTACGCCGGAGAGGATGGACAAGGTTCTCGACGAGTACAGGAAGAAGGGAACGCGATAAATATTGAGTAATTGTGAAATTTAGCAGTTGAGTAATTTAAAACAGGCGCCAGCGTCGGAAGACAACAGGGCTCGTACACTGTAAGATTTTCAATTACCCAATTACAAAATTACAAAGTTTCCCAATGCCCCCATGGCTGACTTAGTCTCCCATCCCGACGAGGTAAGAGTTGTCTCCCGCCGCTTCGGCCAGGGCGCGACCAATCTCGACCGTTATCTCGAACTGGACGGCTACAAGGCCGTTCAGAAGGCGCTTGCTATGGAGCCGGACGCCATTGTTAACGAGGTCAAGAATTCTGGCTTGCGCGGCCGAGGTGGCGCAGGATTCTCTACCGGGATGAAGTGGTCGTTTGTCCCTAAGCAATCAGCCAAGCCCAAGTACGTACTTTGCAATGGCGACGAAAGCGAGCCTGGCACTTGTAAAGACCGGCTGATCTTCGAGCACGATCCGCACTCAGTGATCGAGGGCGTCGTGATCGGCGGACTGGCCGTCGGAGCACGTAGCGGATACATCTACATCCGTGGCGAATACCGATATCTCTCTGTAATCATGCAGAAGGCGCTTCGCGATGCGTATGCCAGGGGCTTCCTCGGCAAGAACATTTTTGGCAGCGGACGCGACTTCGATGTCTACTGGCATGGCGGTGCGGGGGCTTACGAAGTCGGAGAAGAGTCCGCCCTCATGGAATCTCTCGAAGGCAAGCGCGGCATCCCGCGAATCAGGCCTCCCTTCCCCGCGGTGGTCGGCCTTTGGGGCGGGCCTACGGTCATAAATAATGCCGAGACGCTGGCCAATGTGCCTCACATTATTCTTGGTGGAGCGGAATGGTATGCCAAGCTCGGCACGCCAAAAAATGGTGGCACGAGATTGTTCTGCCTTAGCGCCAACATTGCCAAGCCG
>WNFN01037733.1_pt1 | contig 19676 bp, 19 predicted proteins | sample 5400161 | NCBI WGS metagenome assembly WNFN01 (sample SAMN13153353, study PRJNA577476) | soil metagenome | isolation source: 80 cm saprolite on Douglas fir-dominated hillslope | place: USA:California | collected 2013-09-17 | reverse complement strand
CCACATGATGGGGTCCCCGTCTCGCGAATTTCGACGGGTCCATCGTGCCTATTCATCGTTAAAGGAAACCCCCATTCGGGGGCGGATTCAGCCGGCCCAGGGCGCAGCGCCCGCAGGGACTCCTTTTGCTAGAGGTTCAGGAAAACATTACCCCGAAAAAGGGCTTGGCAGGACGCCAATCGTCACGCTTGCGCTACGAGCACGCCCTTGTCGACGAGGTCCTGGAGCATCGCCGTCACATCGCTGCCGATCACCGCGCGCGGTGCGTCGAAGCGTTGCGCGAGCGTGTCGATCACCGCTGCGACGCTGCGGCTGCCGTCGAGGAGCTTGAGAATCTCGACCGCCGGCTCGTCCGGCAGCAACAGGCGCTCGGGCGCCAGCACGACCCAGCGGCCACGCGTCGCGTCATGGCGGAACTTCACATGCGGGGCGAGGCGCAGCACCGATGCGTCCGCCACCATCAAGCGCCGCGGTGCCTCGCCGCTCACCGCGTTGTCCCTTGTGCCGACTGGGCTTCCGCCGTGGGTACGAACGCGCCCGGCGGGATGAAAGCCGGCGCGATATAGGCGAGGTAGAGCCCGTCGAGCTGCGCCCACAGCACGTCGCATTTGAAGCGCAGCGCGGCCAGCACCGCCTCCTGCTGCTCGCGTGTCTTCGCCTCGGCCTTGACATAGGCCAGCGCGAAATCCGCATCGCGCGGCGCCTGGGTCAGGCGCGGCTTGAAATAGGCGAGCGTGTCCATGGTGATGAAGGAATAGCCCTTGAGCATGCCTTCGACGCGCTCGGCGATGATGTCAGGCGAGAACATCTCGGTGAGCGACGAGGCGATCGCCTCGAGCACCGAGCGCTCGCGCACGAAATGCACGTAGGCGTCGACCGAAAAACGCGTGGTCGGCAGGATGCCTATTGTCGACTCCACGTAGTCGCGGTCGAGGCCGACGCCCTCGGCGAGCTTGAGCCAGCGCTCGATGCCGCCGGGCGTCGTGCCGTCGCCGTCATGATCGACGAGGCGCGCGCGCCAGATGCGGCGCAGCTCCGCCGTCGGCAGGCGCGCCATCAGCGCGGCGTCCTTGACCGGGATCGAGCGCTGGTAATAGAAGCGGTTGAGCGCCCAGGCCTGCACCTGCCCGCGCGTCAACCGCCCGCCATGCAGCAGCTTATGGAACGGGTGACGGTTGTGGTAGCGCTCGGCGCCGATGGCGCGGAGCGCCGCCTCCAACTCGTCGGCTGTCAGCGGTTTGTCGCTCATGGGATGCGCCTCGACGGGCGCCGTCGCTGCATCGACGATGCGCCGAGTCCGTCCGCCACGCACCGAGCGGCGCCGCTCGGCGCGCCCGGCGGTTCAAACAAAGCGATCAGGCCAGATCGGCGCAGGCGTAGGAGTTGATCTCGAGCCCGACAGCCATCTCGACGATGCGTGGCGTTGTCCACTTCATTGGTTTCCTCCTCGTTGATCGCCGATTGCCCGGCAATAGTCTCGCGGCGACGGTAAGATTTCGCTGTAGGCCTGTCAATCGCCGACGGGATCGCGCCGCGCTGATGCTTTGGCGCAGCAAATACCGGCGCTTGATACACCACATGCCAGGCGCGACTCCACACTTCAATGCCACTCCGCGTCGCATGTCGGCATTGACAGCGTGTTGCGACTGCTGCCAGCATGACCCAACCAAAAAGGCGACGAGCCACGTCACGCGTGGCCCAAACACAGTCGCTGCGCACGGGAGGGCGATTTATCGGTCGGCGATCATTCGGAGTCTGCCAGGCGAGCGGCCGTCGCGCCCACTTGGCAAGGCTCGTGATCGTTCTCTGACGAACTGCCAGGCGGGCGTGATCGCCCGCGAAGTCTTCTTTCTTTCAGCTCCGAGCCGCCGGTCGATGCGGATGGCCGGCGCAAACGAGGGGATGCCATGAGGATCCTGACCATCAACGGCTTCCGGCGCGTCGTCGACATGCCGGACGACACGCCGCTTCTCTGGGTCGTGCGCGAGCATCTGCAGATGACCGGCACGAAATTCGGCTGCGGCGCGGGCTTGTGCGGCGCTTGCACGGTCCACCTGAGCGGCGAGGCCGTACGCTCCTGCCAGACCAGTCTGGCCGATGCGGCCGAGGGCGAGGTGACGACGATCGAAGGGCTCGACCCGCGCGGCCAGCATCCGTTGCAGCGCGCCTGGATCGCCGAGCAAGTGCCGCAATGCGGCTGGTGCCAGTCGGGGCAGATCATGCAGGCGGCGTCGCTGCTGCAGAGGAACCCCAACCCGAGCGATGCGCAGATCGTCGAGGCGATGGACGGCAATCTCTGCCGCTGCATGACTTATGTGCGGATCAAGAAAGCCATCAAACGCGCCGCCAAGGACATGCGCAGCGGGACCAAGGAGATCTGACATGACCGAGACATTGGCGCGCAAAGCGACCGCAGGGCGGGTGAACCGCCGCCAGTTCCTGGTCGGCAGCATGGCGACCGGCGCGGGGCTCACCTGCGGCTTCTCGCTGCTGCCGACGCTCATCGGCGGCGCCGGCGAGGCGCTCGCCGCCGGCAATTTCTCGCCGACCGTGTGGTACACGATCGATCGCGGCGGCATCATCACGGTGCACATCACCAAGTCGGAAATGGGCCAGCATGTCGGCACCGCGCTCGCGCAAGCGGTGGCCGAGGAGCTCGAGGCCGATTGGAAGGACATCCGCATCGATTATCCCGATCCCGCCGAGCGCTGGGGCCTCATGGTCACCGGCGGCAGCTGGAGCGTGAACAACAACTTCGACACGCTGTCGCGCTGCGGTGCCGCCGGGCGCATGGCGCTGATCGAGGGCGGCGCCAAGGCGATGGGCGTTCCCGAGGGCGAGTGCCGCGCGGCGAGCAGCCGCGTCGTCCACAAATCCGGCAAGTCGATCAGCTACGCCGACCTGGTGTCGAGCGGCAAGGTCGACAAGACCTACTCTCCCGACGACCTCAAGAAGATCCAGCTCAAGAAGGCCGGCGACTACAAGATCGTCGGCAAGCCGGTGCCGGCGCTCGATATTCCCGCGAAGACCAACGGCACGGCGCGCTACGGCATGGACATGTTCGTGCCGGGCATGGCCTACGCCAAGATCGCGCGTCCCTCGGTGCGCTATGGCGCCAAGGCGACGAATGTCGACGACAGCGAAGCGAAGAATATCCCGGGCTATCAGCAATTCGTCTCCGTCGCCGATCCGACGGGGACGGCCACCCACTATGTCATGGCGATTGCCGACAGTTACCCCGCCGCCATGGCCGCGGCGAATGCCCTCAAGATCGAATGGGATCTCGGTCCCAATGCCGGCGTCAGCAGCGACGGCATTCTGGAGCATGCGAAGCAGCTCACCGCCGATCCCGCCAAGGGGCTTTCCTTCTGGGATATCGGCGATGCCGGCAAGGCGCTGGCCGGCGCCGCGACCAAGCTCGAGGCGGAGTATGTGACGCCGCTCGCGATCCACGCGCCGCTGGAGCCGATGAACTGCGTCGCCTTCGAGCGCGACGGCACCTGGCACATCTATTCCGGCTCGCAGTTCCAGACGCGCTCCGGCCCGCTGGTGGCGGCCGCGGTCGGCGCCAAGCCGGAGCAGGTGCTGATCCACCAGGTCTATCTCGGCGGCGGCTTCGGCCGCCGGCTCGAGGCCGACGCCATGGTGCCGGCCGCGCTGGCCGCCAAGGCGGTGGGCAAGCCGGTGAAGCTCATCTACAGCCGCGAGGAGGACGTGCAGAACGACTTCTTCCGCACGCTCACCTACCAGAAGATGCAAGGTGGGCTCGACGCCGGCGGCAAGCTCGTGGTGTTGACCCAGGATGTCTGCGCGGCGTGGGCGACCAAGCGCTGGGGCATCGAAGCCTTCCTCTCCGACAGCACGGACAAGAAGGGCAAGCTCGATTCCTTCTCGGTCAACGGCGCCGACAGCTGGTACACCATCCCGAACCACCATGTGCGCGCGATCGAGAACGATCTGGCGCAGGCGGCGACGCCGTCCGGGCAGTTCCGCTCGGTGGCGCCGGCCTGGACCTTCTGGGCGGTGGAGAGCTTCGTCGACGAGCTCGCGCACAAGGCCAACAAGGATCCGGTGGCGTTCCGCCTGGCCATGCTGGATGCCACCGGCCGCAACGCCGGCACGGCGCCCAACTCGGTCGGCGGCGCCAAGCGCATCGCCGAGGTGATCAAGGTCGCAGTCGATAAATCCGGCTACGGCAAGAAGCAGCTGCCGAAGGGCCGCGCCATGGGTCTCGCCGCCGTCTCGTCGCAGGAGCGCAACACGCCGACCTGGACCGCGGGCGTCGCCGAGGTTTCCGTCGCCAAGGACGGCACGGTGAAACTGCACAAGATGACCATCGCCATCGATGTCGGCACCATGGTCAACCCCGATGGCGTGCGCGCGCAGGTCGAGGGCGCGACGCTGTGGGGGGTCAGTCTCGCGCTCTACGAGCAGGCGTCGATGAAGAAGGGCAACATCGAGCAGACCAATTTCGACACCTACACGCCGCTGCGCATGTCGCAGGTGCCGGAGCTCGACATCCACGTCATCAGCACCGGCAACTACCCCGCCGGCGTCGGCGAGCCGGCGGTGACGGTGGTCGCGCCGGCCATCGCCAACGCCGTCTACAACGCGGTGGGCGCGCGCGTGCGCACGCTGCCGCTCACTCCGGACAAGGTGGCGGCGGCCATGAAGGCCTGATCGGGAGCGGGCTCTCCGGCGCATGCGCCGGGGAGCCGGCTTCTTTCGTAAGTCAAGGCGATGGAATTCGCCGGCAAGCACAAGGGGAGGAGAGACATGAAACAACTACTCGTGGCCGCCGCGCTCGCGGCATTGCTGCCGCTTGCCGCGCAAGCGCAAACGGCGCAGCAGCTGGCGAAGGGCGCCAGCGATACGAAGAGCGTCCTCAATTACGGCATGGGCTACAATCTCCAGCGCTTCAGCCCGCTCACCCAGATCAACAAGGAGACGGTGAAGAAGCTGGTTCCCGTGTGGAGCTACAGCTACGACGACAACCGTTCCGAGGAGTCGCAGCCGCTCGTCTACAAGGGCGTGCTCTACGTCACCACCAACAGCGCGACCATGGCCGTCGACGCCAAGACCGGCAAGCAGATCTGGAAGACCAAGGTCGAGTATCCGCCGGAGACGCCGCGCATCGTCTGCTGCGGCATCATCAATCGCGGCGCCGCGCTCTATGACGGCAAGGTGTTCCGCACCACGCTCGACGCCAATGTCATCGCGCTCGACGCCAAGACCGGCAAGGAGCTGTGGCGGCAGAACGCGATCAACTTCAAGGACGGCTATTCGATGACCGTCGCGCCGCTCGTCGCCGACGGCGTCGTCATCACCGGCGTCTCCGGCGCCGAGTTCGGCACGCGGCTGTTCATCGACGGCTGGGAACCGCAGACCGGCAAGCACCTCTGGCGCACCTACACGGTGCCGAGCGAGGGCGAGCCGGGCGTCCTGGATCACCGGCTCGTTCGATCCGGAGCTGCATACGGTCTATTGGGGCATCGGCAATCCCGGGCCGTTCAACGCCGCCGTGCGCAAGGGCGACAACCTCTATACCGACTCCGTGCTGGCGCTCGATCCCCAGACGGGCAAGATCAAATGGCACTTCCAGTTCTCGCCCAACGATCCTTTCGACTATGACAGCGTCGCCGAGATGATCCTCGCGGACATCAAGGTGAAGGGCAAGCCGACCAAGGTGCTGATGGACGCGAACCGCAACGGGTTCTTCTATGTCCTCGACCGCACCGACGGCAAGCTTCTGGCGGCCAATGCCTACGTCAAGGTGAACTGGGCCAAGGGCATCGACATGGAGACTGGCCGTCCGGTCGAGACCGACGTGGCGACGAAGGCGCGGGCCGGCGAGAAGGTCGTGGTGTGGCCGTCGATCCTCGGGGGCAAGAATTGGGAGCCGATGTCCTTCAACCCGAAGACCGGCCTCGCCTACGCCAACACGCTCAATTTCGGCGGGCATTACAAGGCCATCCCCGCCGAGTACAAGGCTGGCGACTGGTATCTCGGCATGGATTTGAGCGACCTCTGGGAATGGCCGGCCGGCAACGAGCCGCGCGGCTATCTGAAGGCGATCGATCCGCTGACGGGAAAGGCCAAGTGGCAAGCGCCGAGCACTCTGCCGCGCTTCTCGGGCGTGCTGTCGACGGCGGGCGGCGTGGTCTTCAGCGGTCAGCTCACCGGTGAGCTCGAGGCTTTCGACGCCGACACCGGCAAGAAGCTGTGGCAGTTCAAGACCGGCTCGGGCATCGAGGGACAGCCTGTCACCTGGGAGCAGGACGGCAGGCAGTACGTCGCCGTGTCCAGCGGCATCGGCGGCGTCTATTCGCTGTTCTCCGGCGACGAGCGTCTCAAGGACGTGCCGGCCGGCGGCTCGCTCTGGGTCTTCGCGGTCCAGAAGTAGGCAAGGGGTGGGTGTCGCGGGGCCGCCGCGTCCGGCGGCCCCGCTGCTTTGGATCGGTGTCGATGACGTTTCGTTATGTATTGGCTGCGCTGGCGATCGCCCTGGCGGTCGCTGGCGGACCTGCCGCCGCCGATGATTCAGGACGGCAGGAGGCGTCCTCGCAGCAAGATCGTCAGACGCAGGCAGAGCTGGTGCAGCAGGGCAAGGCGCTCTACGCGCATCGCTGCTCGCACTGCCACGGCTTCAACATGGTGAGCGCAGGCACCGTGACCTACGACCTCCGCACCTTCCCGCGCGACCAGGGGGATCGCTTTCTCGAATCCGTCGTCAACGGCAAGAACGACCGCATGCCGCCCTGGGGCGACGTCCTCTCACTCGACGAGATCGAGGCGATCTGGGCTTACGTCGTGACCCGAGGCAAGTGATGAAAATCCGATCGCTGGTGGTTGCGATGGCGGGCGCGCTGGTTCTCGCCGGCGCATCGACACCCCCGGCCCGCGCGCAAGACACGCTCCGCGTCTGCCTCGACGAGAAGGTGCCGCCTTACTCCGTCCGCCAGGGCAGGGAAGGCGGGGGCTTTGATTTTGCGGTTGCTGACGCCGTGGCGAAGCGGCTCGGGAAGACCTTGGCTGTGCAATGGTTCGAGAGCAAGGTCGATACCGACAGCAGCACCACGCTGGCAGCCAATGCGCTGCTCTCCGACGGGCGCTGCCAGCTGGTCGGCGGCTACCCCCTCATCAAGGATGCGCTCGGCAAACCCGGCGCCGAGACGGGGCGAATGCCGGATTATGACGGCGCGACGCTGGCCGACCGCCGGCGTCGCGTGGCGCTGGGCGCGCTGGTGCCGAGCAAACCCTATCATTACGCGCCGCTCACCGTCGTGCTCGCACCCGGCGTGACCAAGCCGATCACGCGGCTGGCGGACCTCGAGGATCTGAAGCTGGTCCTCGAGGCGGCGACGCTCGCCGATACGATCTTGATGACCTACGGCGACGGCCGGCTCGTCAATCGCATCACCCATCTCGTGCCGGGGCGCGGCGAGCTGCTGCCGCGGCTGGAGCGGGGCGGCTTCGATGCGACGCTCATCCCGCTGCATCGCTTCGATGCCTATCGCGCCGAACATCCGCAGACGACGCTCAAGCCGTCCGGCTACTACCACCGCATCGGCTTCAACATGGGCTTCGTCGGGTTGTCGACCGAGGCGGCCCTGATCGAGCAGGTCAGCACCGCGGTCGGCGATATGCTTGCCGGTGGCGAGCTCCCGTCGCTCGCCCAGGCGGCGGGCATGACCTACGTGCCGCCGCGGCAGCCGGAGGTGCGCGAGAGCCTTTCGCTCGCCGATCTGCACGAATGAAGGCGGGCGGTGCCCCAGGTTGACGACGGTGTCCGGAAGCGCAACGATGTCAGGCATGTACCATCGTAGCGGAGCGGGTCGGCGGTCGACCGCAGGACGCCTGTGTGCCGCCCTCGCATTTGTGATCGCCGTGGCGGTCGCGGTGCCACCTGCTCGCGCCACCGAGCTGCCGGTGGTGCGCGTCGGCGTCCTCAAATTCGGCACGGTCAGTTGGGAGCTCGATGTGATGCGCCGGCACGACCTCGACCGCGCTCACGGCGTCGCGGTCGAGCCGCTCGAGCTCGCCGGCAAGGACGGCGCGGCGGTGGCGCTCCAAGGCGGCGCGGTCGACGTCATCCTCACCGATTGGCTGTGGGTGGCGCGGCGGCGCGCGCTGGGCGGCGATTTCACCTTCATGCCGCACTCGCATGCGACGGGCGGCGTGATGGTGCGCAAAGCGGACGGCATCACCGGCATCGCCGATCTGCGCGGGCGCAAGATCGGCATCGCCGGCGGACCCGTCGACAAGAGCTGGCTGGTGTTGCGCGCCTATGCGCGCAAGACCGCCGGGCTCGACCTCGCCAAGGAGGCGCAGCCGGTGTTCGCCGCGCCGCCGCTGCTCAACGAGACGCTGAAGCGCGGGGACCTGCCGGCGGCGATCAATTTCTGGCAGTACAATGCGCGCTTGCCCGAGGGCGAGTTCACCGAGCTGCTGCGCGTCGAGGACATGCTGCCCGCGCTCGGCCTCTCGCCGGAGACGCCGCTGCTCGGCTGGGTGTTCAGCGAAAGCTGGGCGGCGTCCCACGGCGCCGCTCTGCGCGGTTTCCTTGCCGCGGCGAAAGAGGCGCGGGACACCCTGGCGGCCTCACCCGAGGAATGGCAGAAAATCGCACCGCTCGCGCAGGTCGACGACCCGCGGGTGTTGGAGCGGTTGCGCAACGCTTACCGGCGCGGCGTCGCTCATGGCGAGCCCGCCGATCTCGCTGATCAGGCGCAACGCCTGCTCGAGCTGCTGGTGGAGTTCGGCGGCATCGACGAGGCGCCGCCCGACGGCCGCGTGCCGTCGGGCACTTTCTTCGCCCGGTCCAGCTCGTAGTCGCATGGTGTCGCTGCGCCTGAGCGATGCCTGGCTGCGCAGCCTGTCGGCCGTGACCCTTCTGGTGCTGTGGCAGGCCGCGGCGGGAGCGGCGGCGAGCCCGCTGCTGCCGGGACCGGCCGCGGTGGCGACGGCGCTGGCAAAACTGGCCGTCGATGGCCGCCTGCTGACCGATCTCGGCATCACGTTGCTGCGTGTCGCCGCGAGCTTCGCGCTCGCCATGGCGGCGGGGTCGGCGATCGGCATCCTGATGGGCCACAATCGTCGCGTCGACGGCCTCTTCGATCTCTGGCTAGTGCTCGGGCTGAACATCCCGGCACTCGTGATCATCTTTCTCTGCTATCTCTGGCTGGGCCTCAACGAGGTCGCCGCGATCGTCGCCGTCGCGCTCAACAAGGTGCCGAATACCGCGGTGATCCTGCGCGAGGGGGCGCGCGCGGTCGATCGCGATCTGCTGCAGGTGGCCGATGTCCTGAAGCTCTCCCGGAGCCGGCGGCTGCGCGAGGTCTACCTGCCGCAGCTCTATCCCTATTTGATGGCCGCAAGCCGATCCGGGCTGTCGCTCATCTGGAAGATCGTGCTGGTGGTCGAGCTGGTCGGCCGCAGCAACGGCGTCGGCTTTCAGCTCGGCGTCTATTTCCAGTTCTTCGATATCACCAGCATCCTCGCCTACACCGCGAGCTTCGTCGCGGTGATGCTCGCCATCGAGGGCTGGGCCATGCGCCCGCTCCAGCGGCGGCTGACGCGGTGGCGCGCATGAGCGCGCTCGATGTCGCCGTCACGCGCAAGGCTTATCGCAGCGAGCGCGGCGAGATCGTGGCGCTCGCCGACGTCGCTTTTGCCGTGCGGGCGGGGCAACTCGCCTGCCTGCTCGGGCCCTCTGGCTCGGGCAAGACCACGCTGCTGTCGCTCATTGCCGGGCTCGACCGCGCCTATGACGGCAAGATCCGGCGCGGCGGCGATGCCGGCGGCCGGCTGGGCATGGTGTTCCAGACGCCCCGCCTCATGCCCTGGCTGACCGCGCGCGACAATGTCTGCCTCGCGCTCGACCCGGCGCCGGGCAGCGCGGCACGTGCCGAAAAGATGCTCGCGGACATGCAGCTCGGCGCTTACCTCGACGCCTTTCCGAGCCAGCTCTCGGGCGGGCAGCAGCGGCGCGTGGCGCTGGCGCGCGCCTTCGTCAACGACCCCGATCTGCTGCTGCTGGACGAGCCGTTCCAGTCGCTCGACGCGCCGACGGCGCAGCATCTGCGCGATCTGCTGCTGGCGCTGTGGAGCCGGCGGCGGCCGACCATCCTCTTTGTCACCCACGATCTGCGCGAGGCGCTGAGCCTGGGCGACCGCGTGCTGTTCCTCTCGGCCGGCCCGGGACGCGTCGTGCTCGACCTGCCGCTCGACCTGCCGCGCCCGCGCAGCCCCGATGGCGCCGCCGTCGAGGCGCTGCGCAAGCGGCTCTTGGAAAGCTATCCTGATCTCCTGCGCGGCCTCGCCTCGGAACAGGAGAGCGCCGCATGAGGCAAGGCGAGGGCGTGATGCGCATCCGCGTGCTCGGCGCCGCCGCGGGCGGCGGCTTTCCTCAGTGGAACTGCAATTGCGAGACCTGCCGCCGCGCCTGGCAGGGCGAGACGCCCGCGCAGACCCAGGCGTCGCTCGCCGTCTCGGCCGATGGCGCGAGCTGGTTCCTGCTCAACGCGTCGCCCGATCTGCGCGCGCAGATCCTGGCCAATCCGCCGCTGCAGCCGCGCCAGCCGGGCCGGGACAGCCCGATCCTGGGGGCGGTCTTGACCAACGGCGATGTCGATGCGATCGCCGGTCTCCTGACTCTGCGCGAGAGCCAGAAGCTCGCGCTCTATGCGACGCCGCGCGTGCTCGACGTGCTCGGCGCGAACAGCGTCTTCAACGTGCTCGATCCCGACTGTGTCGCGCGGCGGCCGATCGCACTCGACCAGACCGTCGATCTCCGGACGCGCGACGGTGGGCCGACCGGCTTGCGCGTCGAAGCCTTCAGCGTGCCGGGCAAGGTCGCCCTCTACCTCGAAGACGCGGCGATCGAGCAGCGACTGGCACAGCGCTCGGAGGATACGGTCGGCTTGGCGATCTCGAGCCCGGCCACGGGCAAGCGCTTCTATTACCTGCCGGCTTGCGCCGCGCTCGACGACGAGCTCAGGGCGAGGCTGCGCGGCGCCGCGCTGCTGTTCTTCGACGGCACGCTGTGGCGCGACGACGAGATGATCCGCGCCGGCCTCCTTCATCCACATCAACAACACCAACCCCATTCTCTGCGTCGGCTCGCCCGAGCGCGCCGCGGTCGAAGCGGCCGGTTGGCAGGTCGCCCGCGACGGGCTCGAAATCGCCTTGTGAACGGCGGCGCGGACTTGTCTGTTGGCATTTCGCCCGGCCCGTCGAGGAAAGGAAGCGCGCATGCCCGATCGAACCCGTCGCAGGCGCAGCCCTGCGCTGATCCTCGCCGCCACCGCAGCGGTGCTCGGCGCCGGCGCGATCGTGCAGGCCGACGCGGTCGTGCTGGCCGGCACCCTTGCTTATGGCGATTGGACAAAGGATGCGCCGGGAGTACGGCGCCGCTTGACTCCCGCCGACATGCCGCCGCCTTACGCGACGCGAAGCGCCGCGAATGTCGGGCGCATTGTGCCGCGGCCGAGCGGAGCGGTGCCGAAAGTGCCGCGGGGATTCACGGTCGAGCTATTCGCCACGGGCCTCTCCGGCCCGCGCCTGCTGCGCGTGGCGCCCAACGGCGACATCTTCGTCGCCGAGATGCGCGCGGGAAGCATCCGCGTGTTCCATGCCGGCGCGAGCGGGCAGCGCGCGAACGCCACGATCTACGCCAAAGGCCTCGACGAGCCCTTCGGTCTCGCCTTCTATCCGCCTGGGCCAGACCCGGACTACCTCTATGTCGGCACGGTTGGCGCCGTGCTTCGCTTCGCCTACCACAGTGGCGACGGCGCGGCGTCGGGCAAGCCCGAGACGATCGTGCCGAACTTGCCGGATGGTGGCCACAGCACGCGCGACGTCATCTTTTCGCCCGATGGACGCAAGATGTACGTCTCGGTCGGGTCGCTCAGCAACGACCAGGAGAGCGCGTCGGTCGATGAAACTCGCCGCGCCGATATCCTGCAGTTCAACCCCGATGGCGGCGGCGAGCGGCGCTTCGCGACGGGCCTGCGCAACCCGGTGCAGATGGCGATCCATCCGCTGACCGGCGATCTCTGGACGGCGGTCAATGAGCGCGACGGGCTCGGCGACGACCTGCCGCCCGACTATGTCACGCGCGTGCGCGAGGGCGCCTTCTATGGCTGGCCCTGGTACTATATCGGCGCGAACCAGGATCCGCGCCACAAGGGCGAGCATGCGGAACTGCGCGACCAGGTCGTCGTGCCGGACGTGCTGATCCAGCCGCATTCCGCGCCGCTTGGCTTGGCCGTGTATACCGGGAAGCAGTTTCCGGCGGCGTATCGCAACGATCTCTTCGTCGCCTTGCACGGCTCGTGGAACCGCTCGCGGCGCACCGGCTACAAGGTCGTGCGCGTGCCGCAGCACGACGGCAAGCCCACCGGCGAGTACGAGGATTTCCTCACCGGCTTCGTCACGCCCGAGGGCGACGTATGGGCGAGGCCGGTCGGCGTCGCGGTGGCGCCGGATGGAGCGCTGCTGGTGAGCGACGACGCCGGCGGCACGGTGTGGCGCATCACCTACACCGGCGCGCGGTGATCCGCTGCACGGGAAACGTCCGGAGGCTGGCATCGGCCTTCCCGGCAAAGTATGGTCGCGGGCGAGGGAGGAGCGGCTGAATGAATGCCGAGGCCAAAATCGTGCCGCGGCCGGCGGCGACCGTGCTGCTGGTGCGCGATGGTCCCTCGGGCCTCGAGGTGCTGATGGTCACCCGCAACGTCGCCTCGGATTTCGCCTCGGGCGCGCTGGTGTTCCCGGGCGGCCGGGTCGATGCGGCCGACGGCGGGGCGAGCATGCTCGAGCGCTGCCGCGCGGCGCCCGGCATCGACGCGGCGGCGCTGGCGTTTCGGGTCGCGGGAATCCGCGAGAGCTTCGAGGAAGCGCATGTGCTGCTGGCGCGTCCGCGGGGGAGCGAGCGGCTGTTGACGGCGCCGGAGCTCGATGCGCTCGAGGCTGAGGCGCGCGCGAAGCTGGGCCGCGATCCGCAGCTCGGCGATCTCGTCGCCGCCGGCGAGATCGAGCTCGCCACCGACCTGCTGGTTCCCTTCGCGCATTGGATCACGCCGCTCGGGCCGCCCAAGCGCTTCGACACGCATTTCTTCCTCGCGCCGGCGCCGGCCGACCAGCTCGCCGCCCATGACGGGCGCGAGGCGGTGGACACCATCTGGATCGCGCCGCAGACGGCTGTCGCCGAGGCGGACGCGAAGCGCGTGACGCTCGTCTTCGCGACGCGCATGAACCTGCTGAAGCTCGCGCGCAGCGGCGATGTCGCGGCGGCGCTCGCCGCGGCCTGCGACGACACCATCGTCACGGTCTGCCCGGAGGTGGTTCAGTCGCCGGCAGGGACGGTGCTTCGCATTCCGCTCTCCGCCGGCTATGGCGTCGCCGAGGTGCGCGCCGACATCACCGTGCGCGCCTGGGTCCCGCGCGGCTGAAGCACAGGGGGATGGGCGCCGTCGGCGGACGTTCAACCGATAGGGAAGGAGGCCGGGTGGGCGTAAGTCTCGCTCGCGCCATGATGGCGGCTGCGGTCGCTCTCGCGCTCGCAGCCCCTGCGGCATTTGCCCAGGACGCGGTGCGCGTCGCCTCGAAGATCGACGCCGAGGGCGCGCTGCTCGGCAGTATGATGCTCGAAATGCTCGATGCCGCCGGCATCAAGACGACCAACAAGCTGCAGCTCGGACCGACCAACATCCTGCGCAGCGCCATCATCGCCGGCGAGATCGACGCCTATCCCGAATACACCGGCAACGGCGCGATCTTCTATTCGCTGCAGAGCGATCCGGTGTGGCAGAGCGCCGAGCGCGGCTACGCAAGGATAAAGGCGCTCGATGATGCTCGCCGCAATCTCGTCTGGCTAGCGCCGGCTCCCGCCGACAACAGCTGGGTGATCGCCCTGCGCAAGGATGTCGCGACAGAGAACAAGCTGGCCAGCATGGAGGATTTTGCCGGCTGGGTGAGGGCGGGCGGCGCCATCAGGCTCGCTGCATCGGCGGAGTTCGTCGAAAGCCCGGCGGCGCTGCCGGCCTTCGAGCGGGCCTACGGCTTCAGGCTGCGCCAGTCGCAGATCCTCACGCTGGCGGGCGGCAACACCGCTGTCACCATCCGCGCTGCGGCCGAGGGCATATCGGGCGTCGACGCCGCCATGGCCTACGGTACGGACGGCGCGCTCGCGGTGCTCGAACTTGTCGTCATGACCGACCCAAAGAAGGCGCAAGTCGTCTACGCGCCCGCGCCGGTGGTGCGCGGCGCCGTCCTCGACAAGTATCCGCAGATCAAGGCCGCGTTCGATCCGGTGTTCAAATCGCTCGACCAGGCGACGCTGCGGCGGCTCAATGCGCAGATCGCCGTCGACGGCGAAGCGCCGCGCCAAGTCGCGCGGGATTACCTGAAGGCGCAGGGCTTTCTCAAATAGAGGAGAGGGATCATCGCTCCGCCGCGCCTCCATAATCGCGTGCTCCTTGTACTGGCGTGCGTCGGACTTGCGACGGGTCTCGGCCTCGCCTTCCTGACGCATGCCCCCAACCGCCTCGTCACCGGCCGCGCGATATCGCTGGCCGCTGCCGTCAGCGGCGCGCGTCTCATTGCGCTCCTGCCTGGCCTGGCGCTGCTGGCCGGCCCGTTTCTCCCGCAGCGACGCAGCGCGCACTACCTGGTTGCCGCCGCCGCCGCCGCTTTCCTCGTGGCACTCTTGTGGCTGGCCGGAGCGCAGGCGGCGGTGCTCGCGGAGATCTCGCCGCGCGCAGCGCGCACTTCGCTCGGCGGCGCCTTCTGGGGGCTGTTCATCTGCGCGGCGCTGGCGCTGGTCGATGCCGAGCATCGGCTGCGACTGCGCCCGGGCAGCCGACTTCTCGCCGGCGCCGCCGTGGCCGGTGCGATCCTGCTCCTGGCGGGTTCCGGAGCGCTCGATCAGCTGGCGATCATGAGGGAATACGCGGCGCGTCGCAGCGTCTTCGCCGATGCTATCATCCGCCACATCGCCATCGTGCTCGGAGCGCTCTTGCCGACCGTGCTGCTCGGTGCCCCGCTGGGAATACTTGCGCAGCGCCGCCCCCGTCTTCGCGCCGGTCTTTTCCCCGCGCTCAACCTGGTGCAGACGATACCCTCGATCGCCCTCTTCGGGCTTCTGATCGCGCCGCTCTCGGGTCTAGCGGGGTTCTTTCCCGGCCTTGCCGCTCTCGGCGTCGCCGGCGTCGGCGTCACGCCGGCCATCATCGCCGTGGTCCTCTATTCGCTGCTGCCGATCGTGCGCAACACCACGGAAGGCCTCGACGCCGTCTCTCCCGCGGCGGTCGAAGCGGCGCGCGGCATCGGCATGACGCGCGGCCAGATCTTCTTCCATGTGGAAATGCCCCTGGCGCTGCCGGTGTTCCTGTCCGGGTTGCGCATCGCCACGGTGCAGGCTGTCGGGTTGGTCGCCGTGGCGGCGCTGATCGGCGCCGGCGGGCTCGGCGCCATCATGTTCCAAGGCCTCTTCGCCGACGCGCTCGATCTGGTGCTGCTCGGCGCCGTGCCGATCATCCTGCTCGCACTCGCCGCGGATGCGCTGCTCGATCTCGCCGGCAAGCTTGGACGAAGACGCCCGGCATGATCGAGCTCGACCACGTCACCAAGCGCTACGGCAATTCGATCGTCGTCGATGACCTCTCGCTCATCATTCGCGATGGCGAGTTCTGCGTCATCATCGGCTCGTCCGGCGCCGGCAAGTCGACCGCGCTCAGGATGATCAATCAGCTGATACCCCCCTCGGCCGGCGCGATCCGCATCGACGGCAAGGATGCCGCGACCGTGGCGCCCGAGGAATTGCGCCGGCGCATGGGCTACGTCATCCAGTCGATCGGCCTCTTTCCCCATTGGACGGTCGAGCGCAATGTCGGCGCGGTGCCGGCGCTGCTCGGTTGGCCCGCGACAAGGATACGCGAGCGTACCCGCGAGCTGCTGGCTTTGCTGAAGCTCGATCCGGAGGGCTTCCGGGGCAAATATCCGCACCAGCTCTCGATCGGTCAGCAGCAGCGGGTCGGCATCGCCCGCGCGCTCGCCGCGGATCCCGATGTCCTGCTCATGGACGAGCCGTTCGGCGCGCTCGATCCGATCACCCGCGACGCGCTGCAGTCGGAGATCGCGCGCATTCATCGCGAGAGCCGCAAGACCGTCGTGTTCGTGACGCACGACATGGAGGAGGCGCTGAAGCTCGCCTCGCGCATCGCCGTCATGGATCGCGGCCGCTTGATCCAGGCGGGAACGCCGCTCGAGATCCTCGCCGCCCCGGCCAACGATTTCGTCCGCGATCTGGTCGGCCAGGACGAGGTCGGCATCCGTCTGCTGTCGGTCGAGACGGTGGCCAATCGCCTGCGGCGCGGCGAGGCGGCGCCGGACCAGCCCATCGCGGCGACGGCGAGTCTGCGTCAGGCGCTCTCCCGCATGATCGCCGAGGGCACCGATCGCCTCGCCGTGACCGACGCCGAAGGGCGGCCGATCGGCGCGCTCCATCTCGCGGACATCGTGCGACGATGAGCATGACGCGGAGCACGCCGTGGCGCGATCCGTTGTTGTGGACGGCGCTGGCCTTCGTCGCGCTGGTGCTGCTCATGCCGCTGTTCAAGCCGGTTTTCGCGGCGCTGTTTCCGCGGCTCGAGCGGCCGCTCTACGAGCAGGACAGCTTCGTCGACCTTGCCGCATGGCATGTCGCGCTTGTCGGCATATCCAGCATCGCGTCGGCAGCGATCGGCGTGGCCGCCGGAATCTTCGTCACACGGGCCGCCGGCGTCGAGTTTCGCAGCATGGTCGAGACGGTAACCGCGGCGGGCCAGTCCTTTCCACCGGTCGCCGTGCTCGCCATTGCGGTGCCCGTCATCGGCTTCGGCGCGCAGCCCGCGCTCATCGCGCTCACGCTCTATGGTCTTTTGCCGGTGGTCGCGAACACCATAGCCGGGCTCGGCGCGGTGCCGCCGGCGGTGCGCGAAGCGGCGCTGGGCGTCGGCATGAGCGAGGGCGATATCCTGCGCCAGGTCGAGCTGCCGCTCGCCGCGCCCGTCATCATTGCGGGCATTCGCACCTCGACCATCATCAATGTCGGCACCGCCGCCATCGCTTCCACGGTGGGCGCGCGCACGCTGGGATCGCCGATCATCATCGGGCTCGACGCCGCCAATATCGCCTACGTGCTGCAAGGCGCGATCCTCGTCGGCAGTCTCGCCATCGTTCTCGACCTCGGCTTCGATCGGCTGGTGGGCGCGGCGCAAAGCTGGCGCCGAGCGTAGCCATCACGGTTTCCCCGGCGGCGCGCCCTTTGGGCGGCCAAGGTCGGGCGGGACCAGCAACGCGGCGCACAGCGCAGCGGCCAGCGCCAGGGCGGCGGCCGACAGTGTGACGACGCGAAAGCTCTCGACGAAGGACCCGGCGATGGCGGATTCCGCGAGGCTTCGGTCGCGCTCCGGCAGCGGCGGCTGCGATGCGCCGACGGTGCTGCCGTCGATCGATCGGAGAGCCTCTTTGACCTGCGGCGGCAGAGCGAGGGGCGCCAGCCGGCGGTCGAGCGCGCGATCGAATACGTCATGCGCGATCACGCCGAGAACGGCGACCGCAAGCAGCCCGGCGGCGCGCGCCACGGTATTGTTGACGCCCGAGGCGACGCCGACCTGGTGGTCGGGTACCGCGTTCATGACGGCTGTGGTCAGCGGCGCGACGCTGATGGTCATGCCGAAGCCGAGGATCACCAACGCGGGAAAGAATGTCGTCGAATAGCTCCCGCCGGCGCCGGGCAATGACAGCAGCGCGAAGCCGAGCGCCGCGATGACCGGTCCGACGATCAGCGGCAGCCTTGCACCGAAGCGATCGAGCAGACCACCCGACCAGCGGGAAAGCCCGCCCATGATGATCGTGAAGGGCAGCAGAGAGGCGCCCGCCTCCGTGGCGGAATAGCCATGCACCTCGATCAGGGAGAAGGGCAGGAAGAACAAGGCGCCGCCGAGCGCGGCGTAGAGCAGGAAGGTCACCAGGTTCACGGCGGTGAACATGCGGGAGCGGAACAATGCCAGCGGCAGCATCGGCGCCGGGTTGCGCGCCTCGGCGTAAAGGAAGGCGGCCAGCAGCAGCGGCGCGGCGGTGAGCGAGCCGACCACGGCCGCGTGCCGCCAGCCCAGGTCGGACGAGGCGATCAAGCCGAAGACCAGGCTTCCCAGCCCGGCCAAGGCCAGCAGCGCGCCGCGCCAGTCGAGCACCGGCGGCGCTTGCGGATCGCGGCTTTCCGGCACATGGCGAAGCGCGATCCATGCGGTGAGGACGCCGATCGGGAGATTGATGAAGAAGAGGGCGCGCCACGAGAACGCGTCGACCAGCCAGCCGCCCAGCAGCGGCCCGACCGCCGTGGTGATGGCGGAGAAGGCGGCCCACGTGCCGATCGCGCGGCCGCGCTCCTGCATCTCGAAGGCGGCGCCGATGATCGCCAGCGTGCTCGGGACGAGCAGCGCGCCGCCGATGCCTTGAACGGCGCGCGCGAGGATCAGATGGACGACATCGGGCGCCAAGCCGCACCACATGGACGCCGCGGCGAAGACGGCGATGCCGGTGATGAAGACGCGGCGGCGCCCGAAACGGTCGCCGGCCGCGCCGCCGATCAGCAGGCAGGCCGAGAGGAACAGGGTATAGGCATTGACGACCCACTGCATCGCCGCCAGCGAGGTCGACAGGCTGCGTTGCATGGCCGGCAAGGCGACATTGACGGCCGTGGCGTCGATGAAGGCCATCGCCGACCCGAGGATGGCAGCGGCCAGAACCCAGGACTTGACGTCCGGAGCGCAGCGCGGTCCAGCCCGAGTCGACCGGATCGTCGCTTCGTCGCATGGCATGGCTCTGGGGTTGATCATGGGGCGCGTGCGGCATTCGGTGCGAAGCGAGGCGATCGAGCAACCAACGCTTTATCGTGGGTTGATGCGCATCGCAACACGCGGCCGCTCGATGAGGTCAGCATGACCGACGTGAAGCGCCATGATGGCAGATTCGGCGCCGATCCCTGGCCAAGCCACAAGCTGCGCGCGTTCATCCTGCCCTGTGAGGCAGCGCCGGAGCCGCGTGCTCGATGAACAGCTCCTTGATTCCCCGGCAGATGAAGCATGAGGCGGCGGGCTCGCTCGAGCCGATCGCCCGCGGCGTCGACGACGCCTGAGCGCGGCGGCGGCAGCTGCGCCGGCGCGCCTCAGGGAGCGGGTAGGCCGGTCAGTTGTCGGACGGCCCCCTGTTGGCGGTCGTGCGCACGGCGCGACCATCGTAGTCGTAGACGAAGCTCGCGCTCTCGAAGAAGGTGAAGGGCACGCGCAGGCCAATTTCGCGCGCCTTTCTAAAGCTGATCGCAATGTCCGGCGGCGACACGACGCCGACTTTGAGCTCACCCGCCTTGGCGCGGCCGTCGAGGATATTGGCCGCGTAGATGGCGGCGAGATGGGCGTTGCTTTCAAAGCTGATCCCGATGGCGAGCACCGCGGTGTCGTCGCCGGCTTTGACGACTTCGGGGACGACGCTGACCACGGGCACGCGATCGGCGTTCTCGTTGATCGTCTTCATCTCGCGAAACACCGAGGTGCTGCCGGTCACCCAGAACAGGCTCTTGCTCAGGTCAGGGTCGTTCTTGCGCATGGTGCGCACGGCGTCGCGGACGATCA
>WNFN01229491.1_pt1 | contig 19692 bp, 16 predicted proteins | sample 5400161 | NCBI WGS metagenome assembly WNFN01 (sample SAMN13153353, study PRJNA577476) | soil metagenome | isolation source: 80 cm saprolite on Douglas fir-dominated hillslope | place: USA:California | collected 2013-09-17 | reverse complement strand
CCGCGGTCCGGAAGCTCAGCCGCTTTCTGCGGGGCCAACCGCGCCCACTCGATAGTCATCTCGTGCTTTACGAAAAGGTGGAAAACCGGAGCGTCTCTACGGACACTTCCGTGATGAATCCGCGTGATACTCTCGCGAATCCTCTAGCGCATCCTACCATTGAACGAATGAACCAACCCGTCACCGAACTGACATCCACCGACGTTGCCGAAGAGGAAGCGGCGTTGCTCGCCAAGGAAGCGCGCTACTGCTCTTACGGCGACACTGTGCACTATGCCGAGAAGCCGAAGCTCTTCGAGCGCTGCAAGGGCAGCTACCTCTACGATCTGCACGGCGGCGAGTACCTCGATCTGCAGATGTGGTACTCCGCGGTCAACCTCGGCTACGCCAATCCCGAGGTCTCCAAGGCGATGCGTCGCCAGTTGGAGACACTTCCGCAGCTCGCCTGCCAATATTTACACCGCGAGAAGATCGAGCTGGCCGCGCTCATCTGCGAGAGCATCGAGCGCGGCTTCGGCATGAAGGGCCGCGTGCAGTTCAACGTCGGCGGCTCGCAGGCGATCGAGGATGCCCTGAAGCTGGTGCGCAAGGCCACCGGGCGCCAGCGCATGCTCGCCTACCAGGGCGGCTACCACGGCCGCACGCTCGGCGCCTCGGCCATCACCTCCTCGTACCGCTACCGCGAGGCCTTCGGCGAGTTCGCCGACCGCGCGGAGTTCATCCCCTACCCGTACTCGTTCCGCTCGCCCTATCGCGGCGACGCGCAGAAGACCGAGGACCATTGCGTCGCCGAGTTCGAGCGCCTGTTCGAGCACGAGTACACCGGCGCCTGGAACCCGAAGACCGGCCGCGCGGAATTCGGCGCGCTGTTCGTCGAGGCGGTGCAGGGCACCGGCGGCTACGTGATTCCGCCGAAGAACTATTTCAGGCGCATGGCCGAGATCTGCAAGCGCCACGGCATCCTGGTGGTGGACGACGAGATCCAGATGGGCTTCCAGCGCACCGGCAAGATGTGGGCGATGGAGCACTTCGACATGCAGCCCGACATCATCGTCTTCGGCAAGGCGCTCACCAACGGGCTGAACGCGCTCTCCGGCGTCTGGGCGCGCGAGGAGCTGATCAATCCGAAAGTGTTCGGGCCGGGCTCGACACACTCGACGTTCTCCTCCAACACGCTCGGCACCGCCACCGGACTTGCGGTGATGCGCATCCTCGGGGCGCCGGATTACGGCCCCGGCGTGATGCGCAAAGGCGCGCAGTTCCTCGGCAAGCTCAAGCAGCTGCAGGCGAAGTACCCCGAGATCGGCGAGGTCGACGGCCTCGGGCTCGCGCTGCGCATGGAGATGTGCGAAGCCGACGGCTTCACGCCGAGCCGGCGCCTCGCGGACCGCATGTTCCAGATCGGGCTCGAAGGCGATCTCTCCATCGGCGGGCGCACCATGGGCCTGGTGCTGGACATCGGCGGTTACTACAAGAACGTCATCACGCTCGCGCCCTCGCTCGAGATCACGCCGGCCGAGATGGAGCTGGCGATCCTCGCCCTCGACCAGGTCATCGCGCGCGCCAAAGCGTCGTTGCGTTAGGCCCTTGCTGCCGCGACGCGCGCTCGTCCTGCGCCTCGCGCTCGCGATCGCGCTCGACACGGTCGTCCAGCTGCTCTGGAAACTGGGCGCGATGGAGCTCGAGCCCGCGATCCTCGCCCTGGTGGCGGCGCTCTTCGCCTGGCAGCTCGTCAACTGGCTGCGCGTGCTGGAGAGCTCGGACCTGAGCTATTCGCAACCGATCACCTCGCTCAGCCTGGTGTCGGTGCTCGCCTTCTCCGTTCTCTTCCTGGGCGAGCGCCTCGACGCGCTCAAGATCCTCGGCATTGCCCTGATCCTTGCCGGCGTCTGGTTCATCAGCCGCGGCCCGCACCACAGCGCCGCTGCCGCCGCCGCGCCATGACCGAGGCGGTCATCGGCGTCGCCCTGGTCGTCCTGTGCTCGATCATCGAGGGCGTCGCCCAGGTATTCTTCAAGAAGTCTGCGCTGGTCGCGGTACGCAAGCAGGCCTGGATCAGCGCCGGCGTGGTGCTGTTCGTGCTTCAGGCATTGATCTACACCGGGGCGCTGCGCCTCGTCGAGGTGAGCACGGCGTTCCCGATCGGCAGCATCGGCTTCGTGGTGGTGGCGCTGCTGTCGCAGCGCTTCCTGGGCGAGCCCGTGACCGGCCCGCGCTGGACCGGCGTCGTGCTGATCACGCTCGGCGTCGGCCTGCTCGCGGTGCAGGCATGACGTTTTCGGTCCGCTTCGTGCGCTGGGCGGTCGAGATCGATGCCACCCTCTGGCAGGCGTGCTTCCCCGCGCCGCTCGAGGGACGCTGGTGGTACGAGGTGCTGGAGCAATCGGAGCTCGAGGATCAGTTCTCCTTTCTCTACGGCGTGATCGAGCGCGACGGCGTTGCGGTGGGCATCGCGCCGGCGTTCCTGATGGATTTTCCGCTGTCCCTGGTCGCGCCAGCCGCGCTGCAGCCGCTCGTGCGCTGGCTCGGCCGCTTCGCGTATCCCAGGACCCTGTTCGTCGGCTCGCCTTGCGCCGACGAAGGCACGGTCGGCCTCGCGGCCGGCGTCGACAGGAAAGACGCCCTGCTCGCGCTGCAGCAGGCCTTGCGCACACACGCACGCGCGCTGGGGGCCTCGCTCCTGGTATGGAAGGACTTCGCGCCCGCCACGGCGCCGGAGCTCGCGGGGCTCTTCCCGGTGGTCAGCTTCCCGGGCACCGTGGTCGAATTCGGCAGCCCCCGCAAAGAGGATTACTTTGCCAGCCTGAAGGGCTCGCGCCGGCACATCCTGCGGAAGAAGCTGCGCCGCAGCGCCGCGCAGGCCGCGCTGCACACCGAAGTCATTCAGCGCCCGCAGGGCGAGGTGCTGGATGAGCTGTTCGCGCTGTTCGGGCAGACGTATGAGCGGGCCGAGACCCGTTTCGAGAAGCTCAACCGCAAGTTCTTCGCGTTGATCGCCGAGCAGCCGATGGCGCATTTCATCGTGCTGCGAGAGCCGGCGAGCGGTGCGCCGGTCGCCTTCATGCTGTGCTTCGATCTCGGGCCGAAGGTCATCAACAAGTTCATCGGCATCGACTATCGGCGGCCGAAGGAATGGCTGCTTTACTTCCGCTTGTGGGATGCCGCGGTCGACTGGGCGCTCGCGCGCGGCGCGCAGTCGATCCAGAGCGGGCAGACCGGCTACGCGCCCAAGATCGAGACCGGCCACCAGCTCGTGCCGCTCGTCAATTACTGCATGCACCGCAACTTCGCCGTGCACGCCGTGGCGCGGGCCTGCGCCCGCCACATCGACTGGTCCAGCCTCGACGACGCTCTAGCGCGGCATGTACGCGCGCACCCCGAGGCTCAGCGCGCCCGCACCCAGACCTGGGAGCGACCGAAAAGCGAGATCCCGACGTAGCCGCGCACTTCGAGCTTGGCGCCGCCCTCGAGCAGCGTGAGGGTGCAGCGGTAGACCCGACCTTCGTCCGGATCGAGGATCTCGCCCTCGCCGTGCTGCGCGCGCAGGATTTGCATGCCGACGACCGGCTTGCCCTTGAGCTCGCCCGGGCATAGCTCGCACAGCGGACTGGCGCTCGGCGCCGGCGGCGAGTAGACGGTGACGATATGCCCGCGCAGCTCGCCATCGACTTCGGTGATGCGCACCAGCGCCTCGGGCTGGCCGCGCTCGTTGATCGTCTGCCACAGGCCGAGCGGCGCAGGCGCCTGCGCCGCAGCGCCGAGCGCCGCCAGGCTGAAGGCTAGGGCGCGGAGAATGCGGCCGTCGCCTTGACGGCATCCAGCAGCCGGGCATTGTCGAACAGCAGGCCGAGGCTGCCGAAGACGCCGTAGAGCCGGATCGCGCGCAGCATCACCGGCTTGATGCACGGGCCGAACAGCTCGTCGAAGCGGTCCTGCTCCTGGCGGATGACGTCGTAGTCGAGCTGGCGGTAGTCGTGCGTCGGCGCCTCGCCGAGCGCCATGGCGATCGCAGCGTCGATCTCGCGGTAGCTGCAGCTCGCCTGCGCGCCCGCGGAGATGTGATAGAGCTGGTGCGCGAGTTGCGGCGCCTCGAGCAGGCGCAGGATCGCCTGCGCGGCATAGTCGACCGGGACCAGGTCGATGCGGCTGTCGGCCGGGCACGGAAAGCAGCGCAGCGCGCGCGCCATGCGGAACACCCAGAAAATGCTGGCCGATGCACGGCAGCCCAGGCGCGTGTGGCCGACGATGATCGAGGGCCGCGCGATCACCAGCGGCAGTCCGGGGATCTCGCGCAACTGGCGCTCGCCCTCCAGCTTCGAAGCGGTGTAGGGCACGAGCTGCAGCGCGTCCGCGGGCGGCTGGTAGCCCTCCAGCACCAGCTTCGGCGCATCGGCGCCGCAGGACATCGCGGTGCCGACCTGGATGAAGCGGCGCAGCCGCGCGCGCGAAGCGATGACGCGGGCGAACCCCACCGTGCCCTCGACGTTGGTCCGCAAAATCTGCGGATGATTGCTGAAGGAAGCGAAGGCGGCGCAGTTCACCACCTCGGTGATTGCGGCGAGCCGCGGGTCGTCGGCGAACTGCGCCGCGCCACACAAATCGCCGCACAGGATCTGATGGTCGCCGATGCGCTCGACCAGCGCCGCATCGAGCGCGAAGCGCTGCATGCATTGCGCGAGCCGCGTCCTTCCCTCCGCGGCGTCTGCCGCGCGGATCAGGATCAGGAGCTCGCGCCAGCGCGGGCTGTCGAGCAGCGCAGCCGCGATCGCGCCACCGAGAAAACCGGTGGCGCCGGTGAGCAAAAGTGTGGCCTTCCCCGTCCCCGGCATTGCCAACCCCTTTCAGCGTTCCGGCGTCTCGGCTTCGTCATCCGCGCTGGTGATATCGCCGAAGCGCCGCGACACCACCACGTAGAGCACCGGCAGCACGAAAAGCACCAGCAGCGTCGCCGTCACCAGGCCGCCGATCACGACCACGGCGAGCGGCTTCTGCGTCTCGGCGCCGATACCGTGGGAAAGCGCCATCGGCAGCAGGCCGAAGCTCGCGAGCAGCGCGGTCATCATCACGGTGCGCAGCCGCGTCATCGCGCCGTCGCTCACCGCCGAAACCAGCGAGGCGCCCTTCGAGCGCAGCTGGTTGAAGAGCGCCACCATCACCACGCCGTTCAGTACCGCCTGGCCGAAGAGCGCGATGAAGCCGATCGCCGCCGACACCGAGAGGTAGATCCCGGTGATCCACAGCGCGAGGATGCCGCCGATCACGGAGAACGGGATGTTGGCGATGATCACCAGCGCGCTGGCGAACGACTTGAACGCATCAAACAGCAGCAGGAAGATGATCAGGATCGAAATCGGGACAATCACCGCGAGCCGCGCCATGGCGCGCTCCTGGTTCTCGAACTCGCCCGACCAGGTGATGCTCACGCCTTCGGGCAGCTTGACGTTGTCGGCGACGTTGCGCTGCATGTCGTTCACCACGCCGCCCATGTCGCGGCCGCGGATGAAGACGCCGATGGCGAAGACGCGCTTGCCGTTCTCGCGCGCGATGTTCATCAGGCCGCCGACGGTGCGGAAGCTCGCCACCTCGGAGAGCGGCACGTAGGCGCCGTTGGGCGTGGCGATCAGCAGGTCCTGCATGCGCGTGAGCTTGCGCTCCTCCTCCTCCAGGCGCACCGCCACCGCAAATTTGCTTTCTCCCTCCCATACCTGGGTGACGGCTTTGCCGCCCAGCGCGCTCTCGATCACGTCCTGCACGTCGGCGACGTTCAAGCCGTAGCGCGCGGCGCGCGCCCGGTCGAGACGAAGGCGCGCGCCACGCCCGGCACGGTCTGCACCTGCTTCAGCACCAGGAGCGAAAGGTCGCGCAGCTGCTCCAGGTCGTCGCCGAACACCTTGATGACGATCTGGCCGTCGATCTGCGAGATCGACTCGAGCACGTTGTCGCGGATCGGCTGCGAGAAAGACGGCTCGATGCCCGGAATGCGCGTGATCTCGGCCTCCATCTCGGCCAGCAGCTTCGGCTTGGTGATGCCCTTGCGCCATTCGTGCTCCGGCTTCACGTCGACCAGGAACTCGGCCATGTTGATGAGCTTCGGATCGGTGCCGTCCTCGGGCCGCCCGGCCTTGGAGGTGACGCTCACCACCTCGGGCGACTTGCGGATCGCTTCGCGGATGCGCCGGTTCATCTCCTGCGCCTCCGACACCGAGACGCTGGGCGGCAGGAACACGTTGACCCAGATCGCGCCCTCGTTCAGCTCGGGCAGGAACTCGGTGCCCAGGCGCGGCACCAGCGCGAGGCTCGCCGCCAGCGCGAGCACTGCGGAAGCCAGGACTGTCCTTGGACGGCGTAAAGCCCAGGCGAGCGCCGGCGCGTACAGGCGCTTGGCCCCCCGCACGATCGCATTCTCGTGCTCGGGCAGGTTCTTCTTCAGCATCACCGAGCAGAGCAGCGGCACCAGAGTGAGCGACAAAATCAGCGCGCCGACCAGCGCCTAGACCACCGAGTATTCCATCGGCGCGAAGATGCGTCCCTCGTGGCGCTGCAGCGTGAAGACCGGGATGTGCGCGGCGATGATGATCAGCATCGAGAACAGTGTCGGCCGGCCGACCTCGACTGCCGCCTGCAGGATGGTGTTCTTGCGCGCCTTGTCGTCGAGCTCGCGGTGCGCGTGGGATTCTTCCGTCAGTCGGCGGAACACGTTCTCGACCACGATTACCGCACCATCGACGATGATGCCGAAGTCCATCGCGCCGAGCGACAGCAGGTTGGCCGGGATGCCGATCCAGGTGAGCCCGAGGAAGGTGGCAAGCAGCGCGAGCGGGATGGTCACCGCCACGATGAAGGCGGCGCGCAGGTTGCCGAGGAACAACCACAGCACGAAGGAGACCAGCAGCGCGCCTTCCACCAGGTTGGTGAACACGGTGGTGAGCGTTTTGTCGATCAGCCAGGTGCGGTCGTAGATCGGCGCGACCTTCACGCCGCCGGGCAGCCCGCTCTCGTTCAACTGTTCGATCTTCGCGCTCACTGCCTTCAGCACCACCGAGGGGTTTTCGCCGCGGCGCATCAGGACCACGCCGGTGACCACGTCGTCGTCCTCGTCCTGCCCCGCAACGCCCTGGCGCGGCACCGAGCCGATCGACACCTTGGCGACGTTCTTCACCAGGATCGGCGTGCCGGCGCGGGCATCGACCACCACGTTCTCGATGTCCTCGACGCCCTGGAACAGACCCAGGCCGCGGATCAGGTACTGCTGTCTGCCCTGCTCGACGTAGCTGCCGCCGGCGTTGGCGTTGCCGCGCTGGATCGCCTGCGAGAGCTGCGCGAGCGTGATCTTGTAGTCGCGCAGCCGCGCCAGATCGGGGCGCACTTCATATTGTTTGACCAGACCGCCCAGGCTGACGACATCGGCGACGCCGGGCACCAGGCGTAGCTGGCGCGAGATCACCCAGTCCTGATAAGTGCGCAGCTCGCGCGGACCCTGCCCCGCGCCGCGCACGCGATAGCGGTAGATCTCGCCGATCGCGGTGGAAAACGGCGCCAGCTCGGCTCGTACCCCGTCGGGCAAATCGATCTCGCGCAGCCGCTCCACCGCCTGCTGGCGCGCGAAGTAGCCGTTGACCGAGTCGTTGAAGGTGATGATGACGAACGACAGGCCGAACTGCGTGTGCGAGAACATGCGCACCGCGCCGGGCAGGCCGGACAGGCCGACTTCCAGCGGAATGGTGACCTGCTTCTCGACTTCCTCGGCGGCGCGCCCCGGATAGAGCGCGATCACGGTCGCCTGCGTATCCGTTACGTCGGGAAACGCCTCCACCGGCAGGTTGTTGAAAGCCCACAAGCCGCCGCCGACGAACAGCGCGAGGCCGAGCAGGATGAACAGCGGCTGGTAAAGCGCAAAGGCGACGATGCGCCGGATCATGAGCGGATCACGTTCAGTCCTTCGAGGCGAGCAGCCGCTCGAGCAGCAGGCTGCCGTCGAGCACCACCTTGTCGGTGGCCGCGAGTCCCTGCAGCACCACCTGGTAGCCGTCGGCGAGCGGCCCGGGCCGGATCGCGCGGCGCGCGTAGCGGCCGTTGCCTTCGTCGATGAAGACGTAATGCTGCTCGCCGCGCAGATACACCGCGCGCGCCGGCACCAGGTAGCCGCCGGGCGCGGGCACGCGCAGCTCGGCGACGATGTACATCTCGGCCTTGAGGCGCTCGTCGTTCGTGGCGACGGTACCGCGCACCTTCACCGAGCGCGTCTGCGGATCGACCACATCGGCGACGTGCAGGATGCGGCCCCGGACGCGCTCATCGCCGAGCGACGTGGTCGCAAGGCTGAGGTCGGTGCCGGGCTTCACCAGCGATATGTCTTTTTCCGCGACGTCGAGCAGGAACCAGAGCTCGCTCGGATCGGACACCACGAACAGCGCCTTGTCGCCCTGGTTGTCGGGGCGGATTTCCTGCCCCGGATTGAGGTTGCGCTCGACCACGACGCCGGCGATCGGGCTTTTCAGGGCGAGCGTCTGGTCGACGTCGTCGGTCTTGCCGTAGAGCCGCAGCTTCGCCAGCGTGCGGTCACGGTCGGCCCGGGTGCGCGCGACATCGGCCTGCGCCGCCTGCAGGTCCTTGGCCGGCGCCACGCCCGCAGTAAAAAGCTCCTGCACGCGCGCCAGGTTCTTCTGCGCGAGCGAGTGGTCCTGCTCGGCACGGCGCGCCTCGGCCTGCGCCACCCCGAGGTCCGGCGACGCCAGCACGGCGAGCGACTGGCCCGCTTTGATCGGATCGCCGGGGCGCACCGCGATGGAGGTGACGCGCCCGGCGAACGGCGCGAAGACGCGCACCGTGCGGTCCTCGTTCCACACCAGGCGGCCGTTGAAGCGCAGCATCATGTCGCGGCGCGGCTCGATCGGCACCGAGGTGATGGTGGCGATCTGCGGGCTGCCGGGCGGGAAGATGACGATGCTGTGCTGCTCGACGGTGTATTGCGGCAGCGGCTCCTTCTCCTTCTCGCCGCAGGCAACGAGCGCGGCGCCCGTCAGCAGCAGGATGAGAAGCCTCATCGCGTTTCCAGTGTCTGCACGTTGGCCTGCGCGGCGGTCCAGGCGGCGAGCGCCCTGGCGTAGTCGTTGCGCGCGGCGAGCGCCTCGAGGCGCACCGCGCGCAGCGTGCGGCGTGCATCGAGCACCTCGAGCACCGAGATGGCGCCGCGGCTGAAGGCGAACTCGGTGGCCTGCGCGCTCTGGTTGGCGGCGCCCAGCAGCGACGCATCGAAGCGCTCGATGCGCTCGGCGGCGGCATTCACGTCCCCCGCCGCGCGGCGCAGCTCGTTCATCGCCACGGCGCGCGTGCGCGCCAGGGCATCCATCGCCGCGTAGCGGTCGACCTCGGCCTTCTGGATGTCGCCCGAGAAGTCATAGCCGGTGAAGAGCGGCACGGCGAAGCCGAAGCCGACGGAGTTGGCGGGCACGTTGCCGGGAAAGCGCTCGTACTGGGCGCCGATGCTGATGTCGCGCGTGCGCTGCGCCCGCGCGAGGTCGCGCAGCCGCTCGGCCGCCTCGACGCGCTGGCGCGCGGCCGCCACGTCGGGCCGCTCCTCGATCGCGCGCTCGAGCGTCGCGGCGTCGGCGCGTTGCGGCGCCGGCCAGGGATCGACGGCGCGCAGCTCGGGTGCTTCGCGCTCGGCGCCGATGAGATAGGCGAGCGCGATCTGGGCGCGTGCGAACTCTGCCTGCGCGCCGCGGGCGTCATTCTGTGCACGCTCGTAATCTACCTGCACCTTGGCGACGTCCGCCGGAGCGAGGTCACCGGCCTTGAGCCGGCGCTGCGCCGCGTTCAGCGTTACGGAGAAGAGCTGCGCGGTCTGCGCCAGCACCTCGGCGCGCTCCTGCGCGAGCTTCAGATCGAAGTAGGTGCCGCGCAAGAGCGCGAATTGCTGGCGCAGCACGTCGAGCGAATCGTTGCGCGCGGCGCGCTGCAGCCCGGCGGCGGCGTCGAGGCGCAGGTCGCGCTTGTTGCCGCGCTCGAAGGGCTGGTCGATGCGAAACACCGTGTCGGGCTTGCCCCCCGAGCCGATCAGCCCGCTGTTGATCGCGAAGGTAGCGTTGGGGCGCGCGCCGGCGATCATCTGCTGCGCCTCGGCGGACTCGACCGCGCGCCGCGCCGCCTGCAGCTCGCGGTTATTGCGCAGGAGAAAGGATTCCGCCTCCGCCAGCGTCAGATCGCTGGCGGCGGCCGGCATCGCGCCGGCTAGGAGGGCGAAAACCAGGAACGACAGGGCGCAGCGGGTCACTCCAGCACTTTGTCAGCTTTTTGTGGGGTCGGCGAATCTAACCCCAGAAAGCTGACAAATTTCTGAAAGGGCGGCGCAAAACCTTATTTAACGAGGGTGACCGGCAGGCGGGTGCGGTGAACCACTTCGTTGGCGACGGTACCGAGGACCAGGTTCTCGATGGCGGAGGTGCCGCGGGTGCCCATGACGATGGCATCGCAGCCAAGCCTCCCGGCGTGCTCCGCGATGACCGCTGCAACGGGGCCGCTCAATGCTTCTTTCGTATAAGAGAGCTGCGCCGCGCGCAGCGCTTGTTCCGCGTGGCTCAGGATCGCCGCGCTCTTCTCGGGCCGGTCGACGTTGACGAGATGAATGGCGACGCCGCTCATGTGCTGCGCGAGATCAATCGCCCAGGCAAGGGCACGCAGCGAGCTATCGGAGCCGTCGACCGGAACGAGAAACCTGCGCATCGCGGACAACTCGGCTTAAAAAAACAGGCCGACGTAGTCGCGCCGGCCTTTTGCTTCAGGAGGTATCTCCGATAGCCCGTCGGCTACCGGCATCAGCATTCTACGAGCATCGCTCGACACGCCGCCATCAGGTCGTTTGCAAGCATCCTGTCACTGACACCATGTTTACCCGTGACTTGCATCCACCTGCTGTCAGCGTTTTGTAGGAGACCTGCTCCTACAGTGGCAGCGCAATGCGAATCCTCATTCTGGAGGCGATCTGCTGATCCTCGACCTTAGCCTGCGGGTCGTCGACGGCGCACGGCTGCTGCGTGCGCTCGAGGACCAGCGCGATCGGGTTCCGCTGCTGGTGCTGACCGCGCGCGAGCAGGTCGACGAGCGCGTGCAGGCGCTCGAGCTCGGCGCCGATTGCCTGGCCGAGCCGTTCGCCATGCCCGAGCTCGCGGCGCGCGTGCGTGCACTGATCCGGCGCTCGCGTTCGAGAGAGGATGCGCGCAGGCTGGTGCACGGGCCGCTGGTGGTCGATAGCGATGCACGGCGCGCCTATCTCGCCGGCGAGCCGCTCGCGCTTGTGCCCAGGGAATGGGCGGTGCTGGAAGTGCTGCTCAGGCAGGCCGAGCGCGTCGTCTCCAAGGAAAGCATCAGCCAGAGCATCGCGGGCTGCGGCAAGCCCGTCTCGGCGAACACCATCGAGACCTATGTCTCGCGGCTGCGCGCCAAGCTCGAGCCGGCGGGCATCCGCATCCGCACGGTGCACCGCGTTGGTTACATGCTGGAAGCCGCGCATGAGTTCCGAGCCGCTGCTGCCGCCTCCTGAGGCGCGCCGCCGCGTGCCGCGCCTCTCGCGCCGCATGCAGCTGGCCGCGCTGGTCGCCCTCGCCATCGCGATCGGTGCCTTCGCGGCCGGCGCCACGACCCTCAAACACTTCTTCGGCAGCGACGACGCGCGCGGCGCCCAGACGCAGCCCGCGCCGGCGCCAGGCACCTTCCGGCCGACCAAGGAGCAGTGGGCGGGGCTGAAGGTCATGCCGGTCGAGTCCTACACGTTCCGCAGCGAGCAGATCACCGACGGCAACATCGCGATCAACGAGGATACGACGACGCCGGTGTTCTCGCCCTTCTCCGGGCGGGTGACGCGCGTCATCGCGAAGCTCGGCGACGCGGTGAAGCCGGGGGACCCGCTGATGGCGGTGGAGGCGAGTGAAGTGGTGCAGGCGCAGAACGATCTGGTGGCCGCGCTCTCGACGCTCAACACGGCGCGTTCGCAACTGAAGCTGGCCGAGGCCAACGAGAAGCGCCAGCACGAGCTCTATCTCGCCAAGTCCGGCGCGCTCAAGGACTGGCTGCAGAGCCAGGCGGAGCTGGCGAGCGCGCAGAACGCCCTGCGCAGCGCCGAGACCGCGCGCGCGGCAGCGCGCAACCGGCTGCGCATCCTCGGCAAGTCGGGTGGTGCAGCGCCAGGTCGGCCTCGGCCAGTACATCGCCAGCGCAGCGAGCGGGGCTTCGACCACCCCGGTCTACTCGATCGGCGACCTCTCCACCGTGTGGCTGATCGCCAACGTGCGCGAGACCGACGCGCGGATGGTCCGCATCGGCCAGCCGGTGGATGTGCGCGTGCTGGCCTATCCCGCCCGCGTGTTCAGCGCGCACCTCGCGTGGATCGCGCCCTCGATCGACGCCACGACCCGGCGCCTGCCGGTGCGCGCGGAAGTCGAGAACACCGACGGGGCACTGAAGCCGATGATGTTCGCCAGCTTCAGCATCATCACGGGAGTGGACGTCGCCGCGCCGGCGATCCCGCAGAACGCCGTCATCTATGAGGGCGACAAGGCGCACGTCTGGCTGGTGCTCGACGACGGCACGGTCGCCGCGCGCTCGATCCAGGTCGGCCGCACGAACGACGGCATGGTCGAGGTCAAGGAGGGCCTCACGCCGGGACAACGCATCATCGCGAGCGGCACCCTCTTCATCGACCGCGCCGCGCAAGTGAAGGACTGATGAACCAGGTCATCGCCTTCGCGCTGCGCCAGCGCCTGCTGATCGTGGTGCTGCTGTTCGCCGTCATGGCCGCCGGCCTGGTGAGCTTCATCAAGCTGAACATCGAGGCTTACCCCGACCCGGTGCCGCCGCTGGTCGACATCGTGACGCAGAGCCCCGGGCAGTCGGCGGAGGAGATGGAGCGCTACATCACCATCCCGATCGAAGTGGCGATGGCGGGCATCCCGAACGTCAAGACGATCCGCACCATCTCGCTGTTCGGCCTGTCCGACGTGAAGGTGCAATTCACCTACGACCTGACCTATTACCAGGCGGAGCAATTCGTCATCAACCGCCTCGCCCAGATGCCGAGCCTGCCGAACAGCGCTCAGCCTTCGATTTCACCGGTGAGCCCGACCGGCGAGATCTACCGCTACCGCGTGCTGGGTCCGGACGGCTTTTCGGTGACGGATCTCAAGACCATCCAGGACTGGATTCTCGAGCGCCGCTTCAAGGCGGTGCCCGGGGTCATCGACGTCATCGCCTGGGGCGGCAGGACCAAGACCTACGACGTGACGCTCGACCTGAAGAAGGTCACGCATTACGGCCTGACGGTGCCGCAGATCATCCAGGTGCTCAACAACAGCAACATCAACGTCGGCGGGCAGACCGTAAACTTCGGCCCCCAGGCGGCGGTGGTGCGCGGCATCGGCCAGATCCATTCGCTCGACAACATCCGCGAGACGACGCTCACCGCGCCGAACGGCGCGCCGGTGCTGATGAGCGACGTGGCGGACATCAGCGTCGGGCACAAGCCGCGCCTCGGCATCGCCGGCCAGGACAACGATGACGATGTGGTCGAAGGCATCGTGCTGATGCGCCGCGGGCAGGAAAGCAAGCCCACGCTGGAGGCGGTGAAGGCCGAGATCGACAAGATCAACGGCAGCGGCATCCTGCCCCCCGGCGTGCGCATCCAGAAGATCTACGACCGCACCGACCTGATCAACGTGACGACGAACACGGTGCTGCACAACATGGTTATGGGCATCGTGCTGATCTTCTTCGTGCAGTGGATTTTTCTCGGCAACCTGCGCAGCGCCATCATCGTGGCGACGACCATCCCGTTCGCCCTGTTCTTCGCCGTTGCGATCCTCGTGCTGCGCGGCGAGTCGGCGAACCTGCTGTCGGTCGGGGCGATCGATTTCGGCCTGATCGTCGACGCCAGCGTGATCATGGTCGAGAACATCTACCGCCACCTTTCGGAGCCCAAGGAGAAATGGCGCGAAGGTCCGCACGGCCTGGAACATATGCAGATGGTGATCGGCCTGCACGGCAAGCTCAACCGGATCGCGGTGGCGGCAGCCGAGGTCAACGGCCCGATTTTCTTCTCGGCCGCGATCATCATCGCCGGCTTCGTGCCCCTCTTCACGATGTCGGGCATCGAAGGCCACATCTTCGGGCCGATGGCCAAGACCTACGCCTACGCCATCCTCGGCGGCATGATCGCCACCTTCACCGTCTCGCCGGCCCTGAGCGCGCTGCTGCTGCTCAATGAAAAGCTCGAGGAGAAAGAAACCATCATCGTGCGCTGGCTGCGTCGCGCGTATGCGCCGCTGCTCGATTTCGCCCTGGCCAACCGCATCCTCGCGCTGGGCATCGGCGTTCTGGCGTTCGTGCTCGCGGTGGCGATGCTTCCCGCCCTGGGCCTGGAATTCCTGCCGAAGCTGGAGGAAGGCAATCTGTGGATCCGCGCCACGATGCCGCCCTCGATCTCGCTCGAGGAGGCCAACGAGCACGTGAACAAGATGCGCAAGATCATCAAGACCTTCCCCGAGGCGGTCACCGTGATCTCGCAGAACGGGCGCCCGGACGACGGCACCGACGCGACCGGGTTCTTCAACGGCGAGTTCTATGTGCCGCTCAAGCCCCAGGCCGAGTGGCGCCAGGGTGTCGACAAGGAGAAGCTCACCGAGCAGGTCAACGGCGCGCTGGAAGCGCAGTTCCCGGGCGTCGAGTTCAACTTCTCGCAGAACATCCAGGACAACGTCGAGGAGGCGGCCTCGGGCGTGAAGGGAGAGAACTCGATCAAGCTCTACGGCAACGACCTGCGCACCCTCGAAGCGACCGCGGCCAAGATCCGGGATGTGATGCGCACCGTCAGGGGCGTGACGGACCTCGCGGTGCTCAACTCGCTCGGCCAGCCGACCGTGCGCATCGACATCGATCGCGCGCGCGCCGCGCGCTATGGCCTCGCGCCGGGCGACATCAACGCCACGGTCCAGGCCGCCATCGGCGGGCAGGCGGCCGGCAACCTGTACGAGGAAGGCAGCGACCGCAACTTCGCGATGGTGGTGCGCCTCGCGCCGGAATACCGCTCCAGCCTCGATGCGATCCGGCGCATCACGGTCGGCGTGCCCGGCGCCAACGGCACCGTGGTGCAGGTGCCGCTCAGCCAGGTCGCCGACGTACGCCTCGAGTCGGGCGCGTCGTTCATCTACCGCGAGCAGCAGCAGCGCTACATCCCGATCAAATTCAGCGTGCGCGGCCGCGATCTGGGCAGCGCGGTGATCGAGGCGCAGGACAAGGTCCAGCGCGAGGTCGAGCTGCCCGGCAATTACCGCCTCGAGTGGGTCGGCGAATTCGGCAACCTCAAGGACGCGGCGCAGCGTCTCGCGGTGGCGGTGCCGCTCAGCCTGCTGCTGATCTGCGCGCTGCTTTACTTCCACTTCAATTCGCTGGTCGACATGCTGCTCGCGGCGAGCGTGATGCCGATGGCGCTGATCGGCGGCATCTTCGCGCTCTACGTGACCGGCACGCCCTTCAGCGTATCGGCGGCGATCGGCTTCGTGGCGCTCTTCGGCATCGCCGCGATGGACGGCATCATCGTGATCTCCTACTACAACCAGCTCCTCGGCGACGGGGTGGCGCGCGCGAAGGCGATCCGGCAGGCCTGCGAGGTGCAGATGCGCCCCGTGGTGATGACCTGCATCGCGGCGGGCGTCGGACTGCTGCCGGCGGCGGTGTCGACCGGCATCGGCGCGCAAGTGCAGCGGCCGCTCGCGCTCGTGGTGGTGGGCGGCGTGCTGCTGGCGCCGGTCTTCATCCTCGTCGTGCTGCCTGCCCTCATCGGCGTCGTTTCGCGGCGCGGCGCCGCGCCCCTGCCCGACGGCAGCCAGCAGGAGGAGGCGCCCGCCGGATGAGAAGGGCCGTGCTGTTCGTCGTGGTTCTGGCGGGCTGCGCCGTGGGCCCCGATTTCCGCCGCCCCGCCGCGCCGCCGGTGGATCGCTACACGCCCGAGCCGCTCACCACGCAGAGCGTCTCCGCGGAAACCCCGGGCGGCGACCTGCAGCGCTTCTTGAGTGAGATGGACATTCCGGCGCAGTGGTGGACGCTGTTCCGCTCCGAGGCGTTGAATTCGCTGGTCGAACAATCGCTGAAGGCAAATCCCGGCTTGCAGTCCGCCCAAGCCGCGTTGCGCGTGGCCGACGAGACCTATCGCGCGCAGCGCGGCGCGTTCTTTCCCGCCGTACAAGCAAGCTTTTCCCCCACGCGCCAGAAGGTGGCGCCGGTGCTGAGCTCGCCGCTCAATTCGAACGCCTCCATCTTCAGCCTGCATACGGCGCAGCTCAGCGTCGCCTACGCGCCCGACGTGTTCGGCGGCGTGCGGCGCCAAGTCGAGAACGCGGCGGCCATGGCCGAGGCCCAGCGCTTCCAGCTCGAAGCCACCTACGTCACGCTCACCGCCAACGTCGTGGCCGCCGCGGTGCAGGAGGCGGCGCTGCGCGCGCAGGTGGCGGCGACCGAGGAGATTGTTACGCTCGTGACCGAGCAGGTGCAGCTCATGCAGCGCCAGCTCCAGCTCGGCGCCATCGCCGAGGCGAACGTCATCCAGCAGCGCGTCGTGCTGGCGCAGGCGCAGGCGAGCCTCGCGCCGCTGCGCAAGCAGCTCGCGCAGCAGCGCAACCTGCTCACCGCGCTGGCGGGCGGATTCCCGAGCGAGGAAGTGGCCCAGAAGTTCGATTTCTCCGCGCTCGCCCTGCCGGTCGAGCTGCCCGTGAGCCTGCCCTCGAAGCTGGTGCAGCAGCGGCCCGACGTGCGCGCCGCCGAGGCGCAGCTGCACGCCGCCAGCGCGCAGATCGGCGTGGCGACGGCGAACATGCTTCCGCAGTTCACCATCAATGCCGATGTCGGCAGCGTGGCCACTGCGATGTCGTCGCTGTTCACCTCGGGCAGCGGCTTCTGGGCGGTGGCGGCGAACGTAACGCAGCCCGTGTTCCAGGGCGGCGCCCTGCTCCACCGCCGGCGGGCGGCCGAGGCGGCCTACGATCAGGCGGCCGCGCAATATCGCTCCACCGTGATCGGAGCGCTGCAGAACGTCGCCGACACGCTGCGCGCGCTCGAGTACGACGCGATCGCTCTGAAGGCGGCGCTCGACGCGAAGCTGCTCGCCCAGGAGAGCCTCGCCATCGCCCGCCGGCAGCTGCAGCTTGGCGACATCAGCTATTTCGCGCTCCTTACCGCGGAACAAGCCTACTTCCAGACGGTGCTGACGCTGGTCCAGGCCCAAGCCAACCGCTACGCCGATACCGCAGCCCTATTCCAGGCGCTCGGCGGCGGCTGGTGGTGGCGGTTGGCGATCTCGCGCACGATCGCCAGGCCGAGGCCCGCCCCGGGACCCGGCGTGCCCTTCACGCGGTGAAAGCGCTCGAACACATAGGCGCGCTCGGGCTCCGGGATGCCCGGGCCGTTGTCCTCGACCTCGAGGTAGCACACCCCATCGCGCCGCCCGGTGCGCAGGGTCACTTCGCCGTGCTCCGGCGTATAGCTGAGCGCGTTGTCGAGGAGGTTCGAAGCCGCCTCGAGCACCAGCTCGGGCTCGGCGCGCACCGGGGCCGCCGAGAGCTCGAAGCCGAGGTCGATGCGGCGCGCATCGGCGCGCGCGATCCAGTCCGAGAGGTCGCGCTGCAGGAGCTCCGCGAGATCGGCCGCCTGCGGCGAATACGGGCGCTCGGCGCTCGGGTCGACGCTCGCGAGCGTGAGCAGCTGTCGCGAAAGGTGCGCCGCGCGGCGCGTCGCAGCCTGCAATTGCTCGACGGTGCGCGCAAGCGCCGGCGGCAGCGGATCGCCGCGCGCCGCCTCCACCTGCGCCTGCAGCGCGGCAAGCGGCGTGCGCAGCTGGTGCGCGGCGTCGGCCACGAAGCGCTGCTGCAGCTCGATCGACACCGCCAGGCGATGCAGGAGCTGGTTCAGCTCGCGCACCAGCGGCCGCACCTCGTCGGGGGCCTGCCGCTCGGAAACCGGGCGCAGGTCGCGATGCGAGCGGGTGGCGATCTCGCCGCGCAGCTTCTCCAGCGGCGCCAGCCCACGCGCGACACCGATCCATACCGCCGCGAGGGTGACCGCGAAAATCGCGCAGCCGAGGCCGACGTACGCGAACAGCACATGCTGCACCAGGCGGTTGCGCTTCACGAGCGTCTCGGCCGCCTGCACGATCACCGGGTGGCCCGGCCCGGCCACCGCCAGCGCGGCCACGCGCACCGGCTCGCCGCGGTAGACCGTGTCGTAGAACAGCGGCGTGCCCAATGCGGGCACGGAGGGAGGCGGCGGCAGGGTATCGGGGCCCATCAGCACGCGCCCGCGGTCGGTCACGGAAAAGAACAGGCGATCGCTGGTGTCGACGCGCAGCGCCTCGAGCGCGGCTTCCGGCATCTCGAGCGCGATTCCCGCGTCGCTGATTTTCAGCTGCTGCGCGATGGCGAGCGCCGGGTCGAGCAGCGAGCGGTCGTACGCGTCGGTCGCGATGCCGAGCGCCGTGTTGTAGGCGACGACCGCGCTCCCCCCGAGCAGCAGTGCCAGGGGGCCCAGCAGCCAGACGAGCAGCCGGCTGCGCACGCTGCGCTCAGCGCGCATTCTTGTCTTCCAGCATGTAGCCGTAGCCGCGAACGGTGCGGATGCGCAGCCCCGCCGGCTCGAACTTTGCGCGCAGCCGCGAGACATAGACCTCCACGGCATTGGCGCTCAAGGCGTCGTCCCAGCTCGAGAGCGACTGCACCATCCGCTCCTTCGCCAGGGCCACCCCGGGCTGAGTCACGAAGAGCTCCATGATGGCCCACTCGCGCGGCGTGAGCTCGACGCGCTCGCCGTCGACGCGTGCCTCGCGCGCCACGAGGTCGAGGGTCAGCCGCCCGAAAGCGAGCTGCGGCGTGACCGGCGTGGCGCGCCGGCGAAGAGCCCGCGCACGCGGTCGGTCAGAGCATCGCGCGCAGTGATCACGATCACGGGCAAGGTATTGCCCCGCCGGCGCAGCCGCGCGAGCAGCTCGAAGCCGTCGCTGCCGGGCAGGCCGAGGTCGAGGAGCATGACGTCGAACGCGTCGTGCTCGAGCGCGAGCGCCGCGTGCTCCGCGCTCGTCACGCAGTCCGCGGTATGTCCCGAGCGACGCAGTGCCCTCGCCAAACCGTCGGCGAGCATGGCGTCGTCTTCGACGATCAGCAGGCGCATGACCTATTGTAGGCAAGCGGTTCCATCTCCTCAGGTAAGATAGTCGCAACAGCAAGAACAAAAGGGAGCTCGTCGATGATCGTGGCGCTCCGCTGGGCTGCAGTGGCGTTCGCGCTCGCGTCATGGATACCGCCGGCATTCGCCGCCGATGACCCGGTCGAAGAACGGTGGAACGCATTCGGGCAGGCGACCTACATCGCCAACAAGCACGATGCCTTCCCGGCGGCTTACACCAACCTGAACGGCAGCCCCAACTCGCTCTCCCCCGACAGGGAGCGAAGCTGGAGCGCCACCGCCACCGGCTATCTTGGCGTCAAGCCCTGGCGCGGCGGAGAGCTGCTCTTTGCACCGGAGATGATTGCCCAGGTGGCGTTCTCCGACCTGCACGGCCTCGGCGGCTCGGTGCAGAACGGCGAGCTCGAGAAGACCGGCTTCAGCACGCCGATCTTCTACCGCTCGCGCCTTTTTCTGCGCCAGACCTGGAACCTCGGC
>WNFN01177483.1_pt1 | contig 19697 bp, 16 predicted proteins | sample 5400161 | NCBI WGS metagenome assembly WNFN01 (sample SAMN13153353, study PRJNA577476) | soil metagenome | isolation source: 80 cm saprolite on Douglas fir-dominated hillslope | place: USA:California | collected 2013-09-17 | reverse complement strand
AGAGATTCCCCGTCTATCAGGCTACTGGTGTAAAGCTCCGCCGAGACATTCAAGACCATCTCGGTCGCCATGTTTCCGGCTGCTGCTGGGATGAGCACAAACTCCGGATGCAGACCGTAGACGGTGCCTTCCAGCTGTTTGTATTTTTCCAGGAGAGGTTCGACTAGATAGTAGCGGCTCTCCGGAAAGATTTGGCTGGCGATGTGGGACCAATAACCGGTTGAGGCGCCGACATCGATGACAAACTCTGGCAGATATCCGGTCAATTTTAATCGGTACAAGGCCTGGAAGTGGGATTGCATCTCCCAGTGGATCTCCCTCGGAGCGGGCGGCTCAACGTAGGGAGTGTCGCGGGGTTCCGGAGCAGAAATGCAGCCTTCAAAAGGCGTTTCAGTCGGAAAACCTTTGTCGAGGGAGACCCAAAGCCATTGGATTAGTTCGCTTGGGGTCAATCTCTTGTCCTGGTGTCCTTTCCCATTCGCATCTTCGGCTCGAGCGAAGGGCGGCAAAAGCCACACTTTTTTGCCGTAGTGCGTTTGCAACGTCGAACGAGCCAACGCCGAGGTACAAAACGAGAGCCTCGCTTTGCGAAGCGCCTCCTCGAACAGATCTGCGAACTGGCTCTCAGCGCTGCTCTCTTCATCAGAAGCGAAGATGAGAGCTAGAGGTGCACCCGTTACATCAGCTGCGGCGATCGCGGTTGCCAAATCACCAGGGCGGCGGCATTGAGCGATAATGCCTGAGATGTTCTCGCTGGCGAGGACTTTGCCAACTCTCAGGTAAAGCAGAGCTCGCGCTCCCAACTGCTCGGCGGGTGCTGGTGCTATCTTCGCGGGCAGACTGGTCTCGGAGGTATCTCCTTTGCGAAGCAGGACTAAGGCACCGCCCGCTTCGAATAACCGCGAAAAATTCGAAGAGTCATCCAAGTCGAGCTGTGGCTCCCAGAAAAAAATGGGAATTCCTTCTTCCGAAATGATCGCTCCGCTTTGGATCCATTCCAGACTGATCCGGGCTTGCTGCACCTCCACTTGAACCTTACGCAGGCCCGTTTGAATTTCTGATAAGGTCTTCAGCGCCTCCTTCTCGCGCGCATTAAGTTCGTTTAGCAGTTGGGTGTGCCAATCAGCTACCGCTCGAAGATGATAGCTATCGGTCTGCAGCGCTCCGATCCGTGCGTAGAACTCGTCCGATAACTGGCGTACTCGCTGCAAGACCTCATCCACCTTTCCGTGAGTATCCGCCGGATAATTGAGATAACGAATCAAGCGGCGGAAAAAGTCTGGCATAACACTTTAAAATACAATCGGTACCGGGGTAACCGGAACCGCTACACAAAAATCATGTATTCGAGAATGTTCAAGTGAGAACACCGATGGCCGGGATACTGCCAGCCCCCGACTCGGTTAGGCTGCGGAGTGAATTATTGCATTGGGCTTGATCTCCGCTACGGTCCTGAGCGAATGGTCCCGAGAGTGGATATCGACTTCTTAATTAGCAAAATTCTGCAGCGATGACCGGAGGCGGTATCGATTCTAGGAGAGGTCGCTTTGGGGTCCAAAAGAAGCCTGGTCGCATATTGTAGTCGAGGCCGTGGACTTCCCAACCATGCTCACTGAAAAGAACCGCCCTCTGCTGCCGATGAGACCATTTGAACCTATGACCGGTGACGTCTTCGCGCGGGACTTCATTTTCCGCGAAGTCGCATCGCGGTCAAGATGGATGGCTCGGCGAAGTCTTTAACCTTATGTCTACACCCTTGTATCCGCTTTTGGCGGGGTTTTTTGAAGAGGAAATAAAAATCTTTCGTTCCTTGAAAGCTGCCGGATTGGAGGTGAGCACTGTATTTGACGTCGGATCATCGCACGGGGGCTGGTCCTGGAAGATGAGCGAGATCTTCACAGAAGCTCGCTTCTGCTTGTTCGAACCTTTGGTGGGTGTAATACCGGACTACCTGGACTATATGACCCAAACTCTAAGCGCTCTACCCGGGTCCCGCCTCTTCAAGCTGGCTTTAAGTGATCGCAACGGCACTCAGTTGATGCTGACTGATCCTGAAGGTTACAGCGCTAGCCTGCTCCTAAAGTCGGCCACCGGCATTCTAAAGATCGATGTGCAGGGAGGAGAAATGCTGGTTTTACGCGGTCTGGGCGAGCATTTGGCGAAGGTAAAAGTAATTCAAGCTGAGACCTGGTTCACGCGGGCATACGGACCGGACACGCCACTCCTTCATGAAATCCACCAATTCTTGGCAGCGCACGAATTTGTGTTTCTGGACATTGGTGGACGCTACTATAGCTCGGTGCACGAGCTTTACGCTTGTGACGCTTTTTTTGTGCAGAGAGCCGTGCTTGAGCGATTGAAAGCGCCTCTTCCGAACGCTCCGTTAACTTGACGGGGACGATGGCGGTCGATTTTATTTTCCAGGCCGAATGGGGCTGGGCAAGAGCGAGAGCGACTTAACGTGGGGTTGCCCAAAAAAAGATATGAACAGGAGGTAAGAGAGGAAACAGAGGGTTCGCCGACTTCTCGGCGGCTCCCGGTTCGAACTGCTTTCTGGTGATGGCGAAGCTCCCGGTCCAAACTGGGCAAAATGAGGCCGTCGCCACCGGCCGGTCGCTCCATTTTAGATCTCTGTTTACTGCGTTTCCAAGATCACAGAGGCGGCTGGGCGCTGGCTTCAAACGCTAATGGAAAAGGGCCCAAAAGAGGCTGAACGTTTCAAGTCAATCCGATTCTGCCATGGACGACGAATAAGGGAGCTGCTCGTCAGCATTGGCGATCAGAACGTTCGAAGTAAAAGTGGAAAGGCAGAGCTGGACTACCACGATCGTGATTACCCAATTGTTCAAGATAACGGCCCCGTACTGAACCAGCTGCTTAGCATAGTCTTTGCGACGGCAGCGAAACACCCAGAACTTGTTCAGTAAAAAATGGCAGGTGACGCCAATAAAATAAGCGATAGAGACTGCAACCAGCGGCGGCAACAGGCGACTGAGAACTGCCACACAACTAAAATCAATGATTGCGACGATCGCTCCCACCGTTGCAAAGCGCACGAATCGGAAAACCCGCTCTCGATTCAACAAGTCCGTTAAATTCACCCGCGTGTTCTTAGCAGAAAATCCGAGTTGTGCAAATTCCAGCCGCGTTCCCGCGCACCGATAAATCAAGGTCGTAGAAGAAACTGGCCGAAAACGGTGAGCGGTGACGGGGAAGGATGCGCTTGACTCGGTGGGAGCTTTTTTGAGTGGAGCGGGAAGGGCACCTCAGGAATCTGAAACTCGCTAATCCGAGTCATATCATCACCATCGTCTTGAAGAAGGATCACATCGCCCAGATTCAACGTCTCTCGTTCATCCCGCCAAAAAAACGGCTTCCAGGTTACCTGACCTTTTTCAAAGCGAAAGTCGGCGGTTGCTCTCAATCCGTTATAGTAGAAAAACAGGGGAGAGGAATCCCAAGCAAAAATGTTGCCCAAGACCAAAAGATCTGCCCAGGAGTTCGACAATATGAACTCGTTCTGCCTCGGCTCCGTTCCCACCAGAATGACTCGGGTGTTTGGTGTAATATCGGGACAGAGTTGGATCACTCGCTGCCAGAAGCGCCGTTCCATTTCCCAAGCCGCGGCAAAGCCTGACTGAATGTGAAAACCGTAGAGGATGAAAATAGCAACCATTAGGCTCGCGACTCCAGTCGCCGCGGCTTTGAGGCGGAAATCCCGAAAGGAGCGCAAGTAGGCGGTCGCTGCGGCGATGGCGCAGGCAAGGCCAAAGACTGCGGCGAGATGGACCGAAGTCAGCCGTCCAGCCATTTGTGCCGGAGGATAGTTAATCAGGGTCAAAACATACGAAAAGATCCAGGAGGCAAGCCCAGCAAAGAAAATGGTGACGCTGTGGGACCGAATCGAGGCTGGGGTGTCTTTATCGGCATCTCGGACGAGCAGCGGTACTAGAAGCAGCAAAATTATGCCCAAGCCAGCAAACAGGAAGGCAAAAGGCGGTTGCGAGTGCGGCGCCTGGATAACGGCTCTAAGCAAGGTTTTCAGGCTTGTCTCCGGCCCAATCCAAAGGGAAGAGAACATCCGCCAGAGCGTATCTCCTGGTTGGGAGACGGCACTGTTGGCCCGCGAATCACTGAGCAATAAACGGATCCCAAAAACGGATAAAAGAACGCCACTGCAAATGCCTAAATGAATTAGCCATTGGAAAATGCGTTTTTTTCGTTCGACCAAAAATAACGGAAACACGATGAAAGGGAGAAACGGAGTCTCATAGCTAAGAAGAGATAGCGTTGCGATCGGATATGAGAGCAGCCAAAACCGCGTTCGTCTGATCAGTAGAGCTAGCAGAAGACAGGTTACCGATGTATGGAGCTGCGCACTATGCTCGATAAAAATGTGCGTGGTGTCTGCAGGCAACAAGATCAAAAGGCACCCCCCAAGAATCGCGGACCAGTGGTCCAGCCATTTTCTGAGTAGCAGGTAAAAAAGGAAAGCGTTCAGGGATTGAACCAGAAAGCCCAGGAAATAAATGCCTTGCACACCACCCAGGCCATAGCCGGCCCGAGAAAACCACATCGGAAAACTGTGATTCAGGGGACGGCCCTGTGTCCAGGTCTCGAATTGTGAGACGGTATTATCCCAAAGCTCGGAAACCGGAGCCTTGAAAAACGGGACAATCGCCCAGTAATCGTCCTCGTAAAAACCGTAGTCCGGAACCCGGAGATAGAGCGAGATCAGGACGATACAAGACAGCACCAGGGCCACAACGATTGTTTTTCGTCCGAGGGCCCAGCCCCGTCGCACGGCTCGAGAAAAGGCAGGTTCTGTACCCTCGGTCGGAGCATGGTCTGGCGGTTGTGTCATCCTTGCGGGCACCAATTGTCCCAGTCTCCAACCCATGTCTACAAAGAATGTCCTCTGGTCGCCACCAGATTGCAGAATTGGCTGGGCCGACGCCATTCCTTGGCCTGGTAAGAAAATGGTTTGCGGCTCGAATCGGAGTAACGAAATAGTGAGAATCCGGCCTTAAGCAAGATATCCAGCAGCTCTTCCGGGCTTGAACCTACGATTCGTAAGCCGTGCGGCCAAAATTCTAGGAAGATGAGGAGATCAGGGTTCGCTTCAATCAGCCGTTCCGCTCCGCGCAGGACTTCGACCTCGAACCCTTGGACGTCGACCTTTAAGAGATCCAGATGCGGCCCTGAGATGGCGTGGTCAAGCGGCTTTGCATCGACGTCAACTGTCCCCGGACAAGCCATTTCACCCTGCACGATTCTGTTGTCTCCTCGATTGAACCGACCCGATCGGAGCTGGAGCTTGGCGGGCTGGCTGGCGACGGCGACATTGAACAGAGACACGTTCCCTGCGCCGTTTCGACGGACGTTCTCTTTTAGTGCGGCAAACAGTCCTGGATCCGGTTCGAACGCGTAGATCCGGCCCGCAGGCGCCCCCTTTGAGAAATAAATCGTGTAGAGACCTTGGTTGGCTCCAACGTCGGCGATATGCCAGTTCCGCCGAATGGATTTGTCAAAAAATTCGAATTCGGCCGCTCCCATCAGCCCGAACCGGTGCGCTTGCAAGGCGACCCACCGATCCAGGGTCGGAGGCGAAAGTCTCATCCCGCGAACAGAAACCGATTGTCTCCAGAACGGGGATTCGTTGATACGAGTTAACAATGTGCCAAGCATCTTGATGATCAGTTACTGCCGCGGGCTATGCCTATACAAGATTCACTAGGCTGCGGCGCGTTTCTCGAAAGAGCGATCTATTTGCGGGTCCACTTTTGGAGGTAGTAATCACCCGCGTGATCGATCGTCTCAAATGTCTTTGGGTCAAGTCCGTCAACCTTCCGCAAAAACTTCGGATTGCCGAGAAAATAGAGATGGTCGTACCTCTGCAGCTCGACCTCCGGTTCAATAAAATCGGAAAATGTCTGAAACATACCATTAAAGACGTTGAAAAACAGCGCGTGGGGGTACTTTGCTACCAACAGCGACTCAAACGCGCCCCCAGAAAAACCATTTGCATAGCACATCGGGTACTCCGGTGAGTCAGAGAAAAAATAATCTATCCTAACATCATTTTTCGTGAGCTCTTTTGCGTGCTGGTAGAGACGTAGCAGATCAGCTCTTTCGTGGCGCAACTCCGCATAGGTTTCCGGCGTCAGCGCGATGAAGTCTTTGAATCCTAGCCCGAGCAGGCCAACCAAAGCGAGCCAACCGATTGCTCTGTTGATTGCAGAGCCGTTAGTAGTTTGGAATACGTAGAAAAGTAAAACCAGACTAAGTCCTGTGCTCAGACAGAGTGGAATTAAGTAGTGGCGCGCTGGGTGTTTGGCGATCGCCAAAAGCGAGATCAACTGTAATGCAAACAGCGGAAGAACCGTCCCCCATGAAACCGTCCGTGAATGCTTCTGCCCCTTGGCTGAAAATGACCCCACAAGGACCGCGATAAGAGTTACAATCGGGATGATCGCAACCAATGGTTCTGTTTCGAGCAAGTTCCATAGGGATTTGAGATATTCGCCGATCTCAGGAAAACCTACGGCACCGGTTCCATAGTGCCCGCTGTGAATACCAAGGTTAAAAATCCAAGTGCCCATGCGCCATAATTGCGAGTAGATCGGTAGCAGAGCAACTGCGAGCCCTAGCACGAACGCGGCGGCGAACGTTGCCAGGTTCCTTAGATTCCGACAAAAGAGGAGTGAAATCAAAATCAGCGGGAAGAAAGTCAGTTTGGTGACGATCCCAAATGCGCACACAAGCCCGGTCAAAGCCGCAAGCAGGCGGATTCGCACTAATCGAACAGAGCCAGGTGCCGCCGCCTCATCGCCGATACCAAATAAAATCTCTAGCTTTTCTGGCGCGGCGGATGGGGCCGCCAGCAACGAACAACAGCAGACTGCCGCGATGCTAAACGGCACTAACATTAAATCAGAGCCGAACAAGATCCCGTACCAGAGTAGTGCTTGGTAAAAGAGGCTGGGCGCTTGGATCACTAGCCCGACGATATAGTTTCGGAGTGCGACGGCGGTGAGCCATGGGCAAATCCATAGGACCAGAGCCGTGAATATCAAAAGAGCCCAATGCAACTTTCGGATATATTTTTCGGGATTTTGGATAACGGACGCGATCAGGTCGTCCGTGGATTGCACGCTGGAGGCCCTCAATATGATAGCTCCGAAGACCTGGGTGGTAGTGCCGGGATGATCGGTGGAATAGGGCGCCTCGCCTTTGACCACTAAAAGCGAGTTAAACAAATAGGCGTATGGGTTCTCGAAAGTATACGGCAACCATTGGGGACCTTTCGCTTTCGTCAATTGGGCGACGGCAATGACGAAAAGAATCGGAATGATCAAAAAAAGAAGCGCTGTACCCGTCACTCGCCAGCCGAGCCAGGATCGGAATCCGTTACTAGGAATGCCCGTTTGATTTCTTTCTTTCTGCCCGATGGTCACGCAGGGAGTTAAGTGGCGGCTGCTACGACGTCAAGCGGCCGATTTGTTTTCGGGAGCCTGCTGCCAGTCCGCCGGTTGGTCCGCTACAGCCAACACATTGATTCCGGCACCGTCAGGAATCCTCGTTTTGAGTCTACCCGCGGAATCGGTGATGGATGACTTATTTCTGAGGTCGACGAGCTTGTAGCCACACTCGCACAGGAGGTCGAAGAGTTCTGTCAAAGAACTTCCCCGTTCTTCCAATACGTGCGGCGACAGTTCGAGACAAATCGAGGGTTGCCAGCGCCTTAATGTGCTTTTACCTCCTCGGATCACCTCTGGCTCGAATCCGTCCACATCGAGTTTTATGAGGTCGATCCTCTTTGCGCCCAAGCTTTCCCAGTGCTGATCTAAGGTAGTAATCCGAGCCCCTTCGGTCGATTTGGCAATCCCAAGATGTTTTGAGTGTCGCGCTTCGTGACCAATGACTTTCCAGCTTGCATAGATTTCGCCCGAATGATGCGCTTCCGGACTGGTGAGCCTTACCTGCTCAGCAACTACCCGCGCGGCAAGGTCTGGATTCTGCGCAAGATTTCGCTTGAGCTTTCCGAAAGCGTATTCCGTCGGCTCGAAAGCATAGACCTTCCCATTCGATCCAACCGAACGAGCAAGTGGAAGGGTATGGGCACCGATATTCGCGCCAATGTCCAAAACAATCGCACCGGGTCGTACCAGTCTCTCTAATACCTTGGCTGTCGCATTTTCAAACTGGCCAAACACGAAGATCGCCAAATCGATACCCTCTGACAAATCTAATTCCCAACGCAGCCCCTTGCGAACGACCCGAACGGAATCGCCGGCGCCAACCAGCTTCCGAGCGGTTGAAATGACTCTGTACATCCCTGCGGCCGCCTGGATTTTCATCATGGTCTTCATCAGGGGAAGTACTTACGTTTACGAAACGTGAACTCGGTAAATCTGACGATGATATTCGGATCCGATCAAATTTCCATTATGGTTAGAGTTTCCGCTGAACGCAGCTGCTAGGGTCGCGGGCTACGTCAACACAAGGTTTCTCTTTGCGCAAGAAGTTCGATCTTCAAGCGCTTCGTTGTCGCGGTCCGTCCGGTTGGAAACCTGGTTTGCTCTGACGTCTCGTTCGTAGGAACCCTCGAAATGAATCTTTTGTGTTCGGTAAACCGGCCCGATCAGGAGGTCATAGAAGAATTTGACTCGTTTTATCAGGCTCTCTTAGTTCCGCTATGCATGTGGCCGATCATATTGATGTGGCGTTTCCCAAAACTCGATTCATGTTGATTATAGACATATCATCCCGGCCATGAATCCGAGCACCCTCCCGGCGATGACGCGGACCCATCTCGACCGGCTCCGCGAACATTACGAGCAGCGACCCGGCGTGACCAAGGCAGCGCTGGCCTATCGCGAGATGTTGGCTCGGTATTATAACTTGCTAATACCTCCAAGCGCGTCAGTTCTGGAGATCGGTTGTGGTTCCGGCGAGCTTTTGTCGCTTCTGAACGGAAGGAAAAAATGCGGCGTTGATCTCTCTGAGGCCCAGGTCAAACAAGCTCGAGAAAAAATCCCGGACGGTGAATTCTACGTTCAAGCAGCCGAGGATTTAAGACTGCCTGGAAACACGTTTGACTATATTGTTGCGTCAGAGACCATCAACCTTTCAGCAGATGTTCAGCGAGTCTTTGAAAGGTTGAAAAGTGTTTCGCACGATGAAACGAGGTTGATCATCAACATCTATAACGCCCTATGGCGGCCGTTGATCTCGTTGGCAACGACTTTCGGTTTGCGAGCGCATCACCCAGAAAGCAATTGGCTCTCGAAACAAGATGTTGCTGGACTGCTCTATCTCACCGGTTGGGAATTGGTCCGATGCGAGGCCAGAATTCTCTGCCCAGTAAAGTTGTTCGGATTGGAAAAGTTGCTAAACCGTTTCCTTGCCCCGCTTCTCTCCCCATTTTGCGCTTCTCTTTTTGTCGTTGCACGACCGGTGCCCGGCCAGCGCTCGGATGACAGGAGCGTTTCGGTGGTCATCCCGGCCAGAAATGAGGCTGGTAATATTGAGGCTGCGGTCGCGCGAACCCCAGAGATGGGAAAGTGGACGGAGCTGGTATTTGTTGAAGGCAATTCGACTGACGACACCTGGGGAGTGATCCAGCGAGTTAAAGCAAGTAATCCAAATCGGCGCATAAAAATTCTCCGGCAGAGCGGGATCGGGAAAGGGAACGCCGTTCGGGACGGCTTCGATGTCGCTGAGGGTGAACTATTGATGATTCTGGATGCGGATCTGACGGTCCCTCCGGAGGAACTGCCCAAGTTCTACGAAGCGATCGTATCGGGGGCTTGCGAGTTCGCGAACGGGAGCCGGCTAGTCTATCCGATGGACGAGAAAGCAATGCGCTTTCTCAATTTCTGTGCGAACAAAACGTTCGGGATGCTCTTTGGTTGGCTGCTGGGACAACACATCAAGGATACACTTTGCGGAACGAAAGTGCTGACCAAATCCAATTATCAAAAGATCGCGGAAAATCGATCCTACTTCGGCGATTTCGATCCGTTCGGCGATTTCGATCTTCTCTTCGGTGCGAGCAAACTGAATCTGAAGATTCTCGACCTCCCAATCCGCTATAAAGAACGGGTTTACGGACAGACAAACATTCAGCGGTGGAAGCATGGGTGGTTACTGTTGAACATGGTCGTTTTTGCGGCGTTCAAGCTCAAATTCGTTTGAAATACGTTTGACCTCCGTATCAAACGGCAAAGCCGGGCTACGGTTGCCTGGCTCAAAAATTTGCAACCGTGGAATTCCGGCTTGTTAGTAACTCCTTACATGCCGATACCAACCCGTCCCGGCCGAGGCGTTCCATTACGCCGATATTGCCTCGGTCCTTTGTTAATGTTGCAAGGACCTGTTGGATCTCGACGAGCCGGGGCCGAGCAGAAACCGCCCAAAGCTGGTAAGCGGCAACGGGGAAGGATGCGCTTCGCTCGGAACGAGTTCTTTCGAGTGGAGCGGGAACGGCACTTCAGGAATCTGGAACTCGTTAATTCGAGTGATCTCTTCTCCATTGCCTTGGAGAATGATCAAATCATCCAGATTCAGCGTTTCTCGTTCATCTCCCCAAAAAATCGGCTTCCAGGTTACTTGACCATTTTCAAACCGAATGTCCGCTACAGCAGCCATCCCGCTATAGTAGAAAAACAGGGGGCCGGGATCCCAGGAGAAGATTTCTCCTAATACCAAGGGATCTGCCCAAGAATTGGTCGCTATGAACTCGTTCTGTCTTGGTTCCGTGCCCACCAGAATGACGCGGGTCTTTGGCGTAATGTCGGGGCAGAGTTGGACAACTGTCCGCCAGAAGTGTTGTTCCATTTCCCAAGCGGCGGCAAAGCCGGACTGGATGCGAAATTCGTAGAGGATGAAAATCGCAACCATTAGGCTCACGACTCCAGTCGTCGCGGCTTTCAGCCGGAAATCCTGAAAGGAGCGCAAGTATGCGGTCGCCGCGGCGATGGCGCAGGCAAGCCCAAAGACTGCGGCGAGATGGACCGAAGTCAGCCGTCCGGCCATTTGTGTCGGAGGATAGTTCGTCAAGGTCAAAACATACGAAGAGACCCAGGAGGCAAGCCCGGCGAACAAAATGGTGATGCTGTGAGACCGAATCGCGGCCGGGGTGTTGCTATCGGCATCTCGGACGAGCAGGGGTACGACAAGCAGCAAAATTACGCCCAAGCCGGCAAAGAGAAAGGCAAAAGGCGGTTGCGAATGCGGCGCCTGGATTACGGCTCTAAGAAAAGTTTTCAGGCTCGTCTCCGGCCCGATCCAAAGGGAAGAGACCATCCGCCAGAGCGTATCTGCCGGCTGAGAAACGACGCTGCCGGCCCGGGAGTCACTCAGCGACAGCCGTATGCTAAACACGGTTAGAAGCACGCCGCCACAAATGATCAAATGAGTCAGCCACTGGAAAATCCGCTTCTTTCGATCGACGAGAAAGAGGGGGAACACAATGAAGGGGAGAAATGCCGTCTCATAACTCAGTAGCGATAAAGCGGCGACAGGGTAGGAGAGAGGCCAAAGCCGCGTCCTCTTAATTAGTAAGCCTACCAGGAGATAGGTGAGCGAAGTATGGAGCTGGGCGCTGTGCTCCAGGAAAATATGCGTGGTGTCTGCGGGCAACAAGATCAGAAGGCACCCGCCGAGAATGGCGGACCAGCGGTCAAGCCATTTTTTCAGCAAATGATAGAGCAAGAAAGCGTTCAGGGATTGAACAAGAAACCCTAGGAAATAAAGCCCTTGCACACCCCCTAAGCCGTACCCGATCCGTGCAAACCACATTGGGATACTATGATTCAGGGGACGGCCCTGAGACCAGACTTGGAACTGCAACAAGGTGTTATCCCAAAGCGCGGAAACCGGCGCCTTAAAATAGGGGACAATCGCCCAGTAATCGTCTTCGTAGAAGCCGTAATCCGCAGCCCGGATATAGAGCGAGATGAGGACTATACAAGAAAGCACGAAGGCCGCCACAACGGTGTTCCGTCCCGCAATACTCCAGTGCGGCTTTGCCGACCGGGGGGAGCCCGGTTCTGTACGGTCCGTTACATCATGGTCCAGCGGTTGGCTCATCTCTGCGGGCACAATTTGTCGCGGTCTCCAGCCCTGTCTACAGAGAATCAGGAGTCGCCTGGGGTTTGCTCGGGGCTGCTCACCCAGACGAACGACTGAGCGAAAACAAAAAACTTGAACAGACAGAAACCCAATATGGTGCCGCAGCCGGTCGAAAAGACCTTGGCGGGAAATTGGGGCACTTCGAAATAGCGTGCGAGCTGGAATGCGGCGAAACTGATACAAAAGGTGATTCCGCAGGACAAGAAATAGCGGAAAAGCTGCCAGCGCCAATTTCCTTCCCGGACTGCGAACGTAATTCTTCGATCCAGCCAAAATCGAACAAGGACCGCCACTGTGTAAGAAACGATGAACGAAGTGGAAGGAGAAATGAATCTGGAGAGAAGAACAAACATCGCCCAATCAAACAACGTAATGCTGCCGCCGATGCACAGGAATCGCACTGCCTGCTTTGATAAGGCAAAGCCTTCGATCAATTTTTTCATCTCCTACTTGTTGTCTTACTCCGGGTTGACTTAGGCATGGCAACGCTTACAAGCGCTCGTTGGTGCAGGATCGGGTTCCGCGCAAATCAAAATTTGGCAAAAGACTTTCTAAGGGAGTGACCTTGCGACAGGCCGCCGTGTTACTATACTGAATCAGTAGGTTTAGTTATAAGCGCCAGGAATCTGCTGTCAAATCAGTTTGGTGTGGGTCCATAGACGTTTTTCAAAATGCCAATGTCACCTTCTACCGAGAAAATCTCTTGAAAATCGAGTGCTTCCAAACTCGCTTTGCAGATGCGCTCCGGTCCCAGTCAACAAAGCGTGAAGCTAACCATCGTCATTCCGGCATTTAACGAGGCCAAGACGATTTCGCGAGTGCTTGATCGCATAAAGGAGTGTGTAGGCGATTTCCACGAGATTATCGTGGTCGATGACGCTTCTACAGACGGCACGGCTGACCAAGTGCGCGAGCAAGCTGAATCAGATCCACGTGTCCGGCTGCTGCGACACGAGCGAAATTCCGGAAAGACCGCCGCGCTGCGGACCGGATTCGCCACTGTGACCGGCGATTTAGTGGTGATCCAGGACGCCGACCTGGAATACGATCCGGCGGATATCCCGGATCTGATTGCTCCCATCGTTGGTGGTCTCGGAGATGTTACCCTTGGTTCGCGATTCATGGTGAAGCGCGCCGGCCGGGTACTCTATTATCGCCATTACTTGGCGAACAAGTTTTTGACTTTCCTGAATAACGTTCTCACAGATCTGAATTGTACGGACGTCGAAACCGGTTACAAAGCCATGCGCGCCGAGATTGCCCGTCGTCTGATTATCGAATCCTCTGGGTTCGGATTTGAAGTTGAGTTCGTCGCGAAGTGCAAAAAGGCAGGCTATCGCCTGTATGAAGTGCCAATAAACTACTTCGGCCGGACCTATGAAGAAGGTAAAAAGATCACCTTCATGGATGGTTTAGCCGCTGTTTGTTTCATTCTTAAATTCAATCTATTCGTGAGCCTGAAACAGTCGTTCCGGAAGCGCGAAGAAGATCAATAGCCGTGCCCTATGAATCGTGCCACCCTTCCCGGCGATCGATTGACGTCTCGGAAAATTTCATTAGATAGCTCAGGTTTCGTAAACGCGAGGAGTTTTGATGAAGACTGTCATGAAAATGCAGGCAGCCGCAGGGATCTATCGAGCCCTTTCAACCGCTCGAAAGTTTGTTGGTGCCAGCGATTCTGCTCGGGTCGTTCGCAAGGGGCTTCGTTGGGAGCTGGATCTGTCAGAAGGTATTGATCTTGCGATCTTCGTGTTTGGCCGGTTTGAAAGTGCGACAGCCAAGGTATTAAAGGGACTGGTGCGCCCTGGCGGGATCGTTTTGGACATCGGCGCGAATATCGGTGCTCATACACTTCCGCTTGCGCGTTTGATTGGATCGAATGGAATGGTCTATGCATTTGAGCCGACGGAATACGCTTTCGGAAAGCTAAAACGAAATCTTGCTCAGAACCCGGACCTTGCACAGCGGGTCATAGCCGAACAGATGCGGCTAACGAGTCCGGGAGCGCACCCTCCATGCGAAATCTATTCGAGCTGGAAGGTTATTGGTCACGAACCTAGGCACGAAAAACATCTTGGGATTGCCAAATCGACCGAAGGAGGTCGGACTACCACGTTAGATGAGTACTGGGGAAGCATGGGCGCGAAGAGGATGGACTTTATAAAACTCGATGTCGACGGATTCGAGGCAGAGGTGATCCGAGGAGGTAAAAGGACATTGGGGCGCTGGCAACCCTCGATTTGTCTCGAATTGTCGCCGTACGTCTTGGAAGAACGGGGAAGCTCTTTTACGGAACTCTACGACCTCCTACGCGAGTGCGGCTACAAGCTCGTCGACCTCAGAAATAAGTCATCAATCACCGATTCAGCGGGTAGACTTAAAGCCAGGATTCCTGATGGTGCCGGGATCAATATTTTAGCGGTACCGGACCGCGAACTGTCTCGCTCATCCTCATAAGGCGTGACCTCTCGGAACAGATTCCGATCCTGCTAGGCTGATGGACTCCGTTCTGCTTTCCCCCTCTTGCTGATCGGGCACAACTGGCTTTGTCAGTCTTTAAAGAGGGGAAAAGCCATCCGCGCTAGAAGGAGGGATCTTAGGATCACCCGACTTGGGGGCGATCAGAGCGATTTGAATGTAGAATTGCTAGCGGAGACCGGCTGTCGTGGGGTTCACCTGTTTGACCAGGCCCGGTGTCCGAGCTGCCTGTTCTCCATTACAAACCTCTTGCACGATGAAATTGGGCCGATCCTTAACCGTGTCGAAAATCTTAGCGATGTATTCGCCCAGGATCCCGATGCCGAACAGGTTCATGCTTCCAAATGCGATGATGCAAAGCAGTAAACTGCTCCACCCAGGGGCTAGATCCATTCCCAGGACGAAGTGCCTGAATAGGGTCAGGAAAAGGTACAGAAGGAAAGGTAAGGTCGCGCAAATCCCGATCACGTAGGAAAACCGAAGGGGCGCACTGGTAAAGCATGTGATCCCATCGATCGCAAACCGCAGCATCTTGACCAGATTAAATTTCGTGGATCCGGCGAACCGTTTAGGCCGATTGTATTCCACGCGCGCGGTACGAAAGCCGATCCAACCAACCATACCGCGCAGGTACATAATCTTATCGCCCATCGAAAATAGACCATCTAAGGCGCGGCGGCTCATGAGCCTGAAGTCGCCGCAATCAAGTGGCGCCGAGATATTGGCCAAGCCGTTCAGCAAACGATAAAACCAAAAAGCGGTCCAGCGCTTAAACAAGGTCTCACCGTATCGATCTCGTCTGACGGCGAAGACGATATCCGCCCCTTTCTTCCATTCTGCTAACATGCTCAGAATTAAATCGGGCGGGTCCTGCAAATCGCCATCCATTGAAACAATGACCTGGCCGTCCGCAAAAGTGTATCCGCAAAAAAGGGCGCGTTGATGACCGAAATTTCTAGAAAGCGAAACACCTTTTACAAAATTGTGTTGATGTCCAAAAGCTCTTATCAATGACCAGGTATTGTCCGAGCTACCATCGTCCACTAGCACGATTTGGACTTCATACTCAGCACTGATCTCGGCCTGGAGTTCTAGCAAACGGGTTTGCAGCGCCGAAAACACTTCATGTTCGTTAAATAAGGGAACAACGATGGAGAGAAGTGGCTTATCGGTTGCGCCATTCGGGCTGTCGGCAGTGGACGTCACATTGGTCTCTTCGTAAACCATAAAGGCGTTGACATGTTAATCTTGCCCGACCTGTGGAATCAATCATTGAATTTCGACAGGAGACAGCGAGGCACCCTCCCTGTGCTCCGTTAGCTCCCGGAGGGTCCTCAGCGATGGCCGTTTTTCTTATACAGCGCTTCGACCACTCGGAGAGCGGCCTTACCTTCGGGAATTCCGGGTACCGGTACACGGCGTTCTCGCAGATCGACGATGAACGCCTGCATCTCCTTTGCCCAGGAATCATCGCCCCTAGGAAACTCGAAGATCGTCGTGTCTGGAGGCCCCATCTCCGGCAGCATCCGATAATAAGAAAGGCGTTCTAGGCCGTAGCTCCCTCCAAGACCGTCGATCTGGAGTTTGGCGGTACGGAAATAGATTTCGAACGAAAAAAGGTTTTTGCATTCGGTGCAACTGACCTGCAACCACGCGGTCTGACCAGCGGCTGTGCGCAAGCTGATAAACGCATTGTCATCCACCGGCATATCCCAAAAGTAGGTTGCGACATGTCCAGCCGTTTGAGTGAATTCCCCTAAATAGACTCCCGCCAGATCGATAAGATGGACGCCCTGATCGATCAGTTCCCCCCGCCGCTAAGTTTGGGGTTAGCACGCCATTCTCGATCGTAACCCAACCGCCCGCCGCTTCCCAATCGCACCGCAGCCAATGACTGCGAAAACAATAACTTGCGACTTCTGCATTAACTCGAACTGGCGGCAAGGGCGAAACACCGAACCAGGTCAAACACCAATATAACTAAAACAGGCGCAGAAAACCGAGATGATTTTGAAGGATATCAAAATGTCAGCTGGGCTCGCTCGAAAAACGCGGCGGTTGCGGCTCCGCCGGGTTGTGCTCACTTGCGGCTAGCCCCATGCTGGACCCGTTGATTTCGATTGTAACTCCCTCGCTTAATCAGGGACGTTTCTTACCTGAAACGCTTGATAGCGTACTCAGTCAAAATTATCCCAGCCTTGACTACATCGTGATGGATGGGGGGAGCACCGACAAGAGTGTGGAATTGATCCGGGCTCGAGAAACAGGAATCTCTTTCTGGCAATCTGCGCCGGACTTCGGCTGGCTTAATAGCGATGATTTATATTTGAAACAGACCCTGCGGACTGTGGCGGACGCTTTGGCGGGCTGCGCAAAGGATCCCGTGGTGCTCTACGGCGGTTGCGAGATGTTTCAGGATCAAACCCGCCGGATCGAGCTCCGGCCGGCGGTCCCCTTCGATCAAGCGCGGTTGCAAATCACGGATTTCCTGGATCAGCCAAGTGTATTCTTTACTCGAGCGGCCTGGGAACGCGTTGGTCCCCTTGATCAATCGTTGCACTATGCCTTTGACTGGGATTGGTTTCTGCGGGCAACCAAAAGCTGTCGTTTTTTCCGCTGCCAGCAGACGCTCTCACGATACCGGATCCATCCTAGCCAGAAGACAGGCACAGGAGGGATCAATCGCTGGGAGGAAATGAGTGAAGTTGTTCGGCGTTATTCCTCGGCGATCGTAGCTCGGCACTATCAATACTTGTTGGCTTGCCCGGACGCTCGCTGGTGGCTGAACAAACGGATGCGGTTGGCCCAAATATTCGACAACCGCCTACCTACCAAAACGGCTGGCGCTATTGCCACCCTTTGTGCGCCGCCTTTCTGGATCTTACCCCGCGGTATTTCTCGGGAGATTTTGTGGGAGATCTCGGGGATACGCTGGGATTAGGCGTGAATCATTTGGCGCCGGCCGCCCTCTACAAAAGCTCTCGCAGCGCGTGATTCCAGCGTCTCGGAGCAAAATTCGGACTCGATCGTCGGATTCGGACTGACATTTATCCTGTGGCGAGTGCAGAACAGCCGTCCGGAATTAACCAGCGATTGGGCCGCGCCGCGCCAGCGACGGCTGCCGAATGACTCCCGTGCATCCGCGACCGCTGGTCTAAGGCCCAACCAACGGCGTTCCCGAAGCTTTCGATGCGATCCAAGAAGCAACCCCCGAAAATGGCAATAGAGAAGGCGATCACTCTTACTGGTCTCGAGAACGCGTCGGCCAACCTCATCTTCTACGTTAAGCCACGCCGGTCGAGCCGGATCCGGACAGCAATTCAATTTGAGACGCAAGTCGAAATAGACTTTTATTCCGCGGTCCATTAGGAGATGAGTGAGTACGTCTAAACTTTTTTTCATCTGATCGACGATCCCGACGAAATGGAAATCGCTGAGGATCGAGCGAGCAATCTCGCAAGACTCGAAGCCATAGCGATTGCCGTCGGAGAGGCCAAGACGCGCCATGGCGTCGGGATTTCCAAAGAACCGAGTCTGAGGACAAAAATCCTGGTGCGCCGTAGCCAGTTCCAGATATTGCCAAGCTAATTCTCGCAGCGGCATTCGCGGCGTCTCCTTCGGCCAAAGGCGGCGGACCGGTTCCGGAAACTCGGAAAATTGGCGTTGCGCGTGTTTCAGCTGCGAAATGAAAACGTCTTCGGGCTTTCTCAAGAAAGTAAAGAGGAAAGTTGGCCGGCCAGCGATGCTCAAGGGAAAACTTCTCAGATGGTGAGAGGAAATAGACCGTAACGCAGGATCAATCCTCAGCAGGTCCTCTAGGATCTGCGGGGTCAAAATGTAAAACGGATCGGGATGGTAATGATGAAAATGGAAATTCTCGAAAGCGTTCCTTAATCCACCGCTAATGCTTGTTCCGGCGGTTTTAGGAATATGACAATGCAATATGAGCAGTGTATCCGTTCCTCCGGTCATATTCGATGTTTTTTTTGCGGTTCGACAGTTTGGTGCTGGATCCCGCGTGGACATTCAAGGCATGGAGGTTTCCGGTCAACGCGAAAAGAATCCAGTCCTGGTCGCTCTTTGGGAATCCCGCTGGGGGATCTTACGGGGCCAAAAAAACGAGTTGAGGAGGAGTGGATTAGCCACTAACCTCCGGCCTTACCCAACAACATCGCCGGCATAGCTCAGCTGGTAGAGCAGCTGACTTGTAATCAGCAGGTCACCGGTTCGAATCCGGTTGCCGGCTTCCCATGGGCGAAACGGAAAATGGGGCGAAAGGGCGAGCATGGCTCATCATCGTGAGGCGGAAACTCGGCACGCAAGTGGTTTTGGGTAGCTCTATCCACCATCCGCGGCGATTTCGACCCGTTTTCCAGTGGGCGGGCTTGCCGCAAACCCGATGGAAATCCGTGGAGCGAGCGAATATGCCTCACTTATCGCGAGGCTGCCCCATCGCCGACTCACCCATCCGCCGATCCGCCGATAAGCCTAGGAGTTTGAGAAATCCCAAGACTTTAGATAATCGGTCACAAAAACTATCATTCGTTCTGGACTGGTTTGGTCTTTAGCTCAGTAGCAACGGAAAAGCATTCTGCCAACGCGCGTTAACTTAGTTATTGTCCTTAGTCAGCCGTCATTGTATTCATACTTCCCGAGTAGGGTAAAGATACCTAAAAACTAGTCTCGGAACCGCTCCTGGCATTGATTTTAGCGGCTATACGCATTCTTACGTATTGACCCGAAGGCTTATTTCCTGCTATCACTCGTCGCGTTGAACACGGTTGGTATTACAGGTCTACGCCGAGGGGCGCAGACTGTTCGATTGCATGGACGCGCAAAAACAGCAGAAGTCAGATAGAAAAATTATAAATGAAACGTTTAGTTAAAATCAGCATGCTTGCCGGAGCGCTGGCGTACTTTGGTAGCCCCCTTGCTTTCGGAGCTGCGAAACCGGTCCTTGGGGGCCTTCCCTATATTCCATTGTTCGACGCAAAAACTGCGGTCGGCGGCAAAGATGGGATGCTTCGCGTAATCTGGGACTATAACCCGGCCCACAAACCAGCTCCAGATAGTTACGGCGG
>WNFN01182786.1_pt1 | contig 19715 bp, 12 predicted proteins | sample 5400161 | NCBI WGS metagenome assembly WNFN01 (sample SAMN13153353, study PRJNA577476) | soil metagenome | isolation source: 80 cm saprolite on Douglas fir-dominated hillslope | place: USA:California | collected 2013-09-17 | reverse complement strand
CTCGATCGCGATTTGGCCGAGTTCCCCGGCGGCGCACCGCGAGCCGTCCGCGCGGATCACCGCGACGCGATGGCCGGGCACCGGCTTGCCGATGGCGCCCGGCCGCGAAACATCGATCGCCGCGCAGGAGGCCAGCACCAGATTGCATTCGGTCTGGCCATAGAACTCGTTGATCGTGATGCCGAGCGCCGACTTGCCCCACTCGTAGGTCTCCGCGCCGAGCGCCTCGCCGCCCGAGCCGACCGAGCGCAGGCGCACGTTGGCATTCGGGCGCGGCACTGAGCGCAACATGCGCAGCGCCGTCGGCGGGATGAAGGCGTTGCGCACGTCCATCTTCGCCATCACCGCGAAGGCCTGCTCCGGGTCGAACTTGTCGAATTTTTGCGCCACCACCGGCACGCCGTAATGCAGGCCCGGCAGCAGCACGTTGAGGAGCCCCCCGGCCCAGGCCCAGTCCGCCGGCGTCCAGAACCGGTCGCCGGGCTGGGGCAGAAATTCGTGCGGAAACTCGATGCCGGGGAGATGCCCGAGCAGCACGCGGTGGGCATGCAGCGCGCCTTTGGGCGGCCCCGTCGTGCCGGACGTGTAGACCATCAGCGCGGGGTCATCGGGCGTGGTGGCGACCGGCGTGAAGTCGCTGGCGGCGCGCGCGAGCATCGCGTGGAAGTCCTCGGCGCCGTCCGCCGACCCGTCGATCGACCACACGAATTCGAGACCGAAGGCGACGTCGCGTCCGGCCGCGAGCTTCGCAAGCCCCTGCGCATTGGTGATCAGCGCGCGCGCGCCGGAATCCGCGAGGCGGTAGGCGATGGCGTCGACGCCGAACAGCATCGCCAGCGGCAGCGCGATGGCGCCGAGCTTGTAGATGGCGATGTGGCTCACTGCGACCGCCGGTCCCTGTGCCAGGAGCAGCGCGATGCGATCCCCGCGCCCGATGCCGCGGGCGGCGAGCGCGTTGGCGAGGCGGTTCGAGGCTTCGCGCAGCGCGCCGTAGCTCACCTCTTCCACCGCGCCGTCGGCGCCCAGGTTGAAAATGGCGGTGCGCGCGGGATCGATCTCGGCCCAGCGATCGCAGACGTCGACGCCGATATTGTAGCGCGCCGGGATCTGCCAGCGGAACGAGCGGTAGAGCGCACCGTAGTCGCGCGCGGCGGGAAGGACGTGGCTTGCGTACATCGCGGCGCAGGCTAGTGATGGGCGTGCAGGAGGTCCAGGGTTCGAGCACCCCACGTTCGCACGCCGCTAACGCACAAGAGCAAGAAGAGTTACGTCGAGCGAGGCCTGCGGCCCTCGCGCCGGCATGCAACATCCGCTCGCCCCGCGAGGGCACCTCGCGACAGCAAAAGCGCGTCTACGCGCGTCTGTGACGCGCTATGCGTCGCGGGGCCCCGTTGCGGGGACCCAGCTCGCGAATACGTGCCTCGACGAAGGGATTTAGTCTATCAGCCGTGCGGGCGGCGATCACTTCGCGGTGGCGAGCTTGACCCTGGCTTTGTGTCTCTGTCGCCTGCCGGCGTCGGCAACCCGACTGCGTTTCTGGCGGAATGTCGATGCGACGCTGCTCGATTCCCCGCGTTGCTGGACGTGCGCGGGATCATTGCCAGGCATCGGGCGGGCGAGCCCGTATTTCGCGCCATGAGCGTCGATCCATTTCCAGACGTCCTCCGGATTGCTTCCGTCCACAGCGGTGACGTCGACGGCGCGGCCGTGGCCATAACCGCCGGTTCGCCGGCTTCCGCCATGCAAGGAGTTGCCGCCACGGGCCTTGAAGCCTGCGGCGAGACGTTGGCGATAGTCGTCACGGAATGCGCTCAACATCGACCAGTTAATGCCGTCGGAGTCCATCGCGCGTCCCGCATTGTAGAGCTGCTCGCGGAAGCCGGGATCCATGCCGCCGATCACGTAATCCTGCAAGGACAGGCCCATGCGCTTGGCGGCGGTCGGGTCCTTCCACGTGAAGTCGCCACTCGAATCCTTTTTGACGGGCGCTCGTTGATAGACCTCCCACAGATAGTCGTCGATGCCGTCGAGGATTGCGGAGCCCCGCTTGCGACGCAGTTCGATGCTTTCCGGCTCCGCCGACTCCTTGCCCGGGAACGCAACGAAAGCACCCACCTTGATCAGCGCGCGCCTGATCGCCTGGCGCGCCGCGGCCGCGATGGATAGGGGCGGATCGGGATTGACGAACCGCACGGTTTGAACCGCGCGCGGATAAGCGGCGCCGGCTTCATCTTTTCGGTCAACTGCCTCGGCGCCCTCCGAGCGGGGCTGGGACGGCGCCGCCCGACGATAGATGACGGTCTCGTTGTTGGCGGGCTCGACGCCGGTCGCGGCCGGTTCGGCGTCGCGGTAGTTCATGATGGCCAAAGCCACCATGGCCACGGCCAAGGCGCCGGCTGCGAGCTTGAGCCCGAACATGGCGCGAGAAAGTATCGCGCCCAAAACGATTGCCGATCGGCGCAGCACGCGAGCGATCATTGACCGGCGCAACGTCAGCACGATCGTCGGTCGGCGCAGCGTCCTTTCGAGCGCCGGCCGCAACGGTGACAGTCGCATGCGAGTCCGGCGCAATGCCACGAGGGCGCGCGGATGTCGCACCACGGTGACCAGCTGTCCCGCCAAGCGAAAGCCCCCCTGCCGATCACTCTGGGTGGAGATGTCCCGCTGGAACCGGCGTGCGCGCAACCCTCCCCAGGGCGACAACCGCGTCAACGCCCGCACTTTCCAAGCCAGACAAAAGCGAGTGATCCCCAACCCCAGAAGGTGATCCCCAACGGGCGGAAGTTGAATTGATAAATAAGGAAAAAAATTGGCCTCACGGGGACCAACTGACGGCGAGGCCGTAGCCCAAAGTCCCGCGTTAAGGGTTCCTACAGCACGATTTTCCAGCGCTTGGAGCCCCATCGGCGAGACGATACGGTCGACCCCCTGCGGCGTCGAGCCGGTAAACAAGTGACCGCCGCCGGGCGCAGCCCACGTCGTGTGGTGGATTTGAAGTTCCTACGGGTATGCAGCGTGTTCGCATAGGAACTTCAAATCCAGAAACCACACGAGAGTCAAAAGCTTGCTAGTGTCCCTTTGATTCCGAAGTTCGCATGAGGATGCGCTGCAAGGACTTGCGAACTTCGGAATCGGGACACTAGCCTCGAGATGCGATCCTTCGATGATTGAGGAGCCGAGCGCGCGCGTCGCCCCAGAGAGCGACATCGACTATCGCTTGCTGATCCCGTTCCTCGCCCACGTGATGCTGATCCAGACGCTGATCCTCATCGTCCGGATCACGACCTCCTACCGGGCGATCGAGCTTGGCCTTCCCGTCGTCTGGCTCGGCATCATCGCCACGGGTTTCGCCATCATCCCGGTGTTCACGGCCCTGCGGGTGGGACGCTGGATCGACCGCGGTAATGACGCCCGGGCGGCCTGGCTCGGCTCGGCGCTGGTATTTGTGGCCTGCATCGGCTTCTGGGCCTGGCCGGACTCGGCGATGCATCTGCTCGGATTCTCCGTGCTCTTGGGCTTCGGCCACATGTTTTGCATGGCCGGCCATCAGATGCTGGCGGTGCGCTCGGGAGGCAGGCGCAGCCGGGAAACCGCGCTCGGCTATTACATGGTCGCGGCATCGGTCGGACAGGGGCTCGGCCCATTCGTGGTCGGATGGCTGGGAGGTTCGGCGGCGCTGCCGCCGACGCGCCTGCTGTTCGCCATCAGCCTCGCCGCCGCCGCTGCGAGCGTGATCGTCGCGCTACTGATCAGGCCCGCCGCACTCAAAGCCCGCCGTCATGACCCGGGGGATTTCGTCCCGATCGGCAAACTGCTCACGCTACGCGGCTTTGCCGCCGTCATGCTCTCGAGCGTGGTGACGGTCACGTCGCTCGATCTGCTGGTGATCTATCTACCGGCGCTCGGCGCGGAACGGCACATCGGTTCCGACCACATCGGCCTGCTCTTGACGGTCCGCTCGCTGGCTTCGCTGGTCTCGCGCGTGTTCTACGCCCGACTGATCTTCGCCATCGGCCGCGCCCCGCTCACCTTGACGAGCATGCTCGGAAGCGCGGCCGCCTTCCTGGTCCTGGCGTTGCCGCTGTCGCTGCCGACGATGTACGCAATTCTCATCTGGCTGGGCTTTGCCATGGGTATCGCCTCGACGCTCACCCTTTCGGGCGTCATGCATCTCGCGCCGCCCGAGGTCTGCGGCACGGCGCTGACGCTGCGGATGACCGGCAATCGCGTCGGGCAAATCGTATTTCCCGCGCTCGCCGGCGTGCTCGCGGCCGCAACCGGCGTGGCCGGCATCCTGCTGGCGCTCGGTCTCGGCCTGGCCGCCTCCGGAATCGCGGTCGCGATGACGCAACCGCCGTCCTGACGCGAAGGCTTGGCGAGAGGAGGTCTTGGCGAGAAAACGCATGCCCGACCCGATCCAAATCCGCATGGGAGGCTACGGCCCCGCGAGCACCGGCTTCAGCCGCGCGCTCAAATCCATCGGCGACCGGCTGACGGCCGAATTCGGCGACCGCGTCGACGTGAAATATGTCTGGAACATCATGGAGCTCGGCTATCGCGCCGAGGACATTCTGTGGCTGGTCGAGCACGGGCTGTTGACGCTCGGCTACCAATCGTCGAGCTACCTGACCGATCGGGTGCCCGAGCTCGGCATCGCCGATTTGCCATTCCTGTTCGCGCGCACGCAGGCCGCACGCGCGGCGATGGACGGCGCGCTCGGCGACGTGCTCGCCCGCAAGATCGAGGAGCGCGTGAACTACCGCGTGCTCGGCTGGTTCGAAAACGGCTTTCGGCACATCTCGAATCGCGTACGGGAGGTACACGCACCCGCGGACCTCGCGGGCCTGCGGATTCGCGTCCTGCCGAGCAAAGTGCAGGCCCGGACATTTGAGTTGCTCGGCGCGGTGCCGATACGCATGGATCTGACCCAGGCGATCGCGATGATCGCCGCCGGCACCATCGACGCGCAGGAGAATCCGCTTTCGAACACCGTGACTTACGGTGTGCACAAATTCCACCGCTTCCACACGCTGAGCAATCACTTCTACATCTCGCGGCCGATCTTCCTCCACCGCACGGCGTTCGATGCCTGGCCCGCCGATCTCCAGCGCGCCATGCGAAGCGCCGTCACGGAAGCGGTGGCGTTTCAGCGCGCCCTGCACGTGCAGGAGGAGGAAGACGCGCGCAAAGCCATCGAGGCGCAGGGCTGCGAGATCGTCGAACTCGGCGCCGCCGAGCATGATGCCTTCGCGGCCGCGGTCGAGCCGCTGCTCAACGAGGCGCGCGCGACCTTCGGGCGAGCGCTGTTCGATATGACGGCCGAGCCCGCCGCGTGAGCGCCTTCGTGGCGATGCGGGCTGCGCCCTACCCCCGCCGCTCGTCGGGCTCCGCGAGGATGAGCGCCCAGAACACCTTGTATTTGGATTTCGGCGCGTAGGCCGCGGCGATGCCCATGCGGGTCGCGCCCCTGAGCAACATGTTGTCGCGGTGGGGCGGCGAGTCGCGCCAGCCGGAGAAGGCCTGCGCCAGGGTGTGGTAGCCGGCGCCGACATTCTCCGCCGCGGTGCGGGCGCGATAGCCCCCGCCCTTGAGCCGGTCGTGGAAGCTGCGCGCAACGTCGTGACTGAGGGTGTCACGGCCCGCCATCGCCTGGGCCTGCGCCTCGGCGAGCTTCATGAGTTCCGGATCGAGGGTGACCGCCGTGAGCCCGTTGTTGGTGCGGTAGCCGGAGATCATGGAGGCGGCCATCGCCGCGTCGACGTGCGCGTCCTTGGTCGCGAGGCTGGCATAAAAGCTCGGCTCAGCAGGCAGATCGCGCTCGCCGGCGCAGGCGCAAAGGAGCGCCGTTACCGCAATCGCGGCAAGACGCGCGCCAAGGCACCCCCATGGGCGGTGAAAAGTCATCCCCCGGTCCCCCGTTTTCCCTTAGGCAATCGATATCCGGCAACAGCATGGCGGAAGCATGGAAGCCGCGCTGGCTTGCGCCGGTTAATTTTCTCTTTCGCGGCAAGTTGCGCCGGCTGCGAGAAGAAGCTTTCCAGGATGTGATAGCAGATGGCGTAGTTCTTCTGATGAAACGAGGCATGCGCGATGCCGGGCATGACAGCGAATTGCTTGTCGGGGTTGGGCAATCGCTCGAAGAACTTCACGAGGTCGGCAAAGCTCGCGATGCCGTCGTATTGGCCGCGCATGATGAGGGTCGGCACCATGATTTGCGCGGGATCGCAGACCGGCAGATTGGCGCACATATCGACATAGGTGCCGGTCGGCACGGAGTCGTCGAGCTTGAGGATGGCGTCGGCGAATGCCTCGATGACGACGTCATCGGCGGTGCCGGGATGGTCGCGCTCGAAGATCGAGCGCACGAATTTGCGGTCGATCGGACGCCGGTTCTTGGTGCGGAACTCGGGCAGCCGCTTGCTGCGCTCGGCAAGCGTCGGGGAACCTTCGCCGGTCCATACCATGGCATCGAGCGCGAGCCGCGCGACCATCTCCGAGTGGCGCTGCGCGAACAAGGCCGCGCGCAACGCGCCCGACGAAATCCCGTAGACCAGAAGCGGGCGCTTGCCGCGCACCTTTTCGATATAGCTCGCGGCCGCGAAGCAGTCGTCGGCGCCGTAGGCGATGGGGGCGTTGTTGTCGCGGGTCTTGGTGGAGCGGCCGTAGCCCTCCATGTCGACGCACCAGGTGTCGTAGCCGCGCCGCGCGAAGAAATCCATCGCCGAGGAATCGGCGCGCCCCGGCACCTGCAGGTCGAAGGTCGGCTGCGAGGCCATGGACGAGCCGTGCACGAACAAGATTCTGCCGGCGGGGCCCGAGGGATCGCCGGCGTGCTTGTTCCACAGGAACAGGCGGACATCGCTGCCCTTCTCGGTCCAGTGCTCCTCGCCGCGCATGACGGCGGCAGGCGAAATGGGCTTGTTCACTGTGCGACTCCTCGTTTCTCGATGTGTCACAGCGTTTATTCGATCACCTCATCGGCGCCGGCCTGCAGCGAGAGCGGCACATTCAGTCCTAACGCCTTGGCGGTCTTGAGGTTGATGACGAGCTCGAACTTCGTGGGCTGCTGGACCGGCAGCTCGGCTGGCTTGGTGCCGGTCAAAATGCGATCGACGTAGCGCGCGGCGCGGCGAAACAGATCGGCGAGATCGGTGCCATAGGACAACAGGCCTCCGCTCGCGGCAAACAAACGGTAGGCATATGCCGCGGGCAGCCGATGCCGGTCGGCAAGCGCAAGGATCTGCTCGCGGTGCGCCAGAATGAATATGTCCGGCATCACGATGAGGCCGGTTCCAGGCACGAGTGTCGTGATCGCGGATTCGATTTCCGCGTCATTGTGAACCGGAGCTGGGATCACCTCCACATGCAACGACGGCGCTGCGGCCTCGACCGGACGCAGGAAATACGTCCCACGATCGGGGGCGGTGTCCGGATTGAACATGACGGCCACCCGCGTGATTGTGGGCGCGACCTCCTTGAGCAGCTCCCCCAGTTTGGAACCCATCGAGGACTCCAAATTCGTGAAGCCGGTGATGTTGCCGCCAGGTTTGGCAAAGCCGTCGATGAAGCCGCTGCCGACCGGATCGGAGACTTGCGTGAAGACGATGGGGATCGTCCGGGTTTGCGCCTTGAGCGCTGCCACCACCGGGGTGGTATGGCCGACGATCAGATCGAGCTGCATCTCGACGAGTTCGCGCGCGAAATTGCGGATGCGCTCGGCGTCGCCCGCGCCCCAGCGGTACTCGATCCGGATGTTGCGCCCGCTGCCCCAGCCGAGTTCCTGCAACGCTTCAGTGAACGCGGCCACGAAGGATTGCCGGGCCGGATCGCTCTCGGCAATGCCCATGAGCACACCGATGCGCCGCATGCGCTCGCCCTGGGCGCGTGCCGCGAGCGGCCAGCCGATCGCCGCGCCGCCGAGAACGGTCATGAATTCGCGACGCCTCATCCGCCGTCTCCACGCTCAGGACCACGCAGGCTCGCCGCATACGCGCGGAACGCGCATCCGCCACGCCCGACCGATCGGCTTCCAACCGCGATCATTCGGGCTTTATACCGTTGGCTTTGATGAGGTTGGCCCATTTGTCGGTCTCGGATTGCACAAAGGCGCCGAATTCGTCGGGCGTCATAGACATCGTCGCCGCGCCCTGCTTCTGCCATGCTTCCTTCACGTCCGCGCGCGCGAGGATTTTGTTGATCTCGGTGTTCAGCAACGTGACGATCGGCTGCGGAGTTCCCGCCGGCGCCATCACGCCGATCCAAATCGTCGCTTCGTAGCCGGGAACCCCGGCCTCCGCCAGCGTCGGCACGTCGGGCAGGATGGCCGAGCGGACCTTGCCGGTCGTCCCCAGCGCCTTGACCCGTCCGACCTGGATCATCTGAGCCATGCTCGGCACCGAGTCGAACATCATTTCGATCTGCCCGCTGATGATGTCGTTGCGCGCGCCGGCGCTGCCCTTGTAGGGGACGTGCAGGATATTCGTGCCCGTCAGGTTCTTAAAAAGCTCGCCCGCCATGTGATAATTCGAGCCCACTCCCGAGGAGGCATAATTGAGCGCGCCGGGCTTCGACTTGGCGAGCGCGATGAATTCCTTGACCGTGTTCACACCGAGCGAGGGGTGCACGACCATCACCAGTTCGGAATTGAGCAGCGACGCGACCGGCACGAAATCGCGCAACAACTTGTATGACTTGTTGGGAACGAGCGTTTCGGTGGTCGTCTGCGTCGCAGAAATCATCAGCAGCGTGTAGCCGTCGGGCGGAGACTTTGCGGCGGCCTCGGAGCCGATGATGGTTCCGGCGCCCGGCCGATTCTCCATCACGAACGGCTCCTTGAGCGCCTTGCGCAGCTCCTCGGCGAGCGCACGGGTGAAAATATCGGTCGGACCGCCGGCGCCGAATGGCACGATCACCTTGACCGGGCGAGACGGATAATCCTGCGCCTGCGCCGGCGCCGGCGCCGCCGGCGAGAGCCAGGCCATCGCCAACATGATGAGCGACGAAACTCGCCGAAATACCGTCATGGGCCGAGGCGACTGCGGGGGAAAGCGAGAGGCGGGGGACTCGCGCACGTGAGATGCAACCTTATGGGATCTGCGCAGGATGGGTCCAGGTCGGAGCGTTGACAAAATCGTGCGCGCGGCCGCGACGCCTGCGCAGCTCGCGCTGGCAATTTTGCCCACGGTCATCGAGAGATGGCCGGCGCGGTCATTGCGGCCGCAGCTGGGAATCGAAGCTCGATTGCGGACCGCACGCAAACTTACGGCCTCGCGTTATGCGTCATCTTGCCCACCACCTCCGCCAAGGCGCCGGCGAAGGGATGGAAGGTGAAACGGATCTCGTGCCGCCCGCGCGGACAGACCACGGCGCGAAAGATCACGTCTGCCTTGAGGATTTCGACATCGGCCCCATCGATGCTCGCGCGCCACCATGGGTGCCAGACATCGTTGAGCAGGAGGATTCCGCCGGCCGGCGACTCGGCTTCGACCACCACTTCGGTGTTGGCGTAGCGCAGCAAGCGCGCGCTGCCGACCGTGCCGGCGGCCGCGCTACGCGAGAATCCGATCGGCGCCTTCTTGAGCAGCACGGTGCGACGTGGATCGACGCTCGGCCAGCCGGCGCGCAAGAGCTCCTCGAAATTGGCGAGGCGCCAGTCCGTGAGCAGCATCACCCGGGGCAGCGCGCGCGGGTTCTCGTAGACGTAGGCATCCTTCGTGCGTGCGATGAAATTGAGATCGCCGGGCGTGAGCGAGGAGTCGATCTGCTCCACCGGCACGCCGGTGGCGATAAAACGCACGCCGAGGAGATCGGCGAAGGCGGAACGGTAGGAGGGATAGAGCGGCGAAAACACGCGCTGGCTCGCAACGGCGACGGTGTCGCCCACGTGCGTCGCCTCCTCGAACCAGCGCAGCCGCAGCGGATTGTGGCCGAACACGTGATCGAAATCCTGCGCGAGCGAGAGGTTTGGCCAGTGATATTCGATCCCGATCAACTCCACGCGGTCGCGCCGGTCAGGCGCGGCGGCGCCGGCGAGCCGCGTTTTGAGGAGCCGCACCGTCTCGTCGTCGGTGTTCGAACGCAGCGCGTCGAATCGGGCAGGCGGCAGCGCGGTCGAAACATGCGGAGCGTTGTTCCAGCTGAGGTCGAGCGCCATGAATGTCGCGATCAACGCGACAGCGGCCACAGGCGAGCGCGCGTCGAGCCGACGCGCCAGCACGAGAACCGCGACCGCCGCCGCCGTGAAGACGACCGCGGTCACCACGGGAACCAGCGCCGGCCGGATGCCGACGACGGAAGCGGCCAGCGCCAGCGCGCCGGCGATCAGTGCAATGGGGCTCGCGATCTCGAGCGCGCGTTGCAAGCGCGTGGCCGGCGCCACCGTGCCGGTGAGCCAACGATGGACGAGATAGCCGGCAATCACCGCGATCAAGGCAACCAGCACGAAAGTGGCATCGGCCGGACGGCGATAGAGCGCCACGTCGGGTAGCAGGTCGTACATCAGGTGGAAGGCCGGCGTATACGCGCCGAGCGCGTAGAGCAGCATGAACGCCGCGGCGATGGTGAAGAACCTGATCTCGCCCGCCCAGGCGAGGCCGCGAATGAGGCCGAATGACACCACGGCAAGGAAGGTCAGCGCGCCGGCGTAGACGAGCGGCATATTCTGGGAGAGATAGAGCCCCGGCGATCCCCAGGCGGCATCCCAGATCGAGCTCTGCGGCGCCCAGTAGTCGATGCTCGGGTCCATCGCGCCGAAGAGATCGGCAAAGGCGAATTGCAGCAGGTGTACGGGGTGGATCGAGCCGGCCGCGGCGGTCGCGAAGCTGATCTCGGGACGGTTCGAGCGCGCCGCCAGCAGCGTGGTCATGATGATCGGTACGGCGGCAATGAGCGAGCCGCTCACCGCAACCGCGGTCTACGGCTTGATGCTCGCGCGCACGCGCGCGAGCGTCGCTTTGCCCGCCACCCAGTGCGCCAGCACAAAACCGGCGAGCACGTAGAGCGAAAGCAAGGCGACCTGATCGCGCCCGATCGCCATCAGCCCGCCGACCGCGCCGGCCGCCAGGCCCACACGCCACGACGAGCGCTCGAGCGCGCGCGCAAGCAGCCAGAGCGCAAGGGGCAGATAGGCCAGACTGACGACCTGACCGGTGTGCTGAATGCGCGCGCTGGCCGAACCGCCGAGCGCGAATGCCATCGCGGCCACGAGCGCGCCGCCCGCGTGCCAGCCGCGATCGCGGAACAACAGGATGATCCCGACCGCACCGAGGAACAGATAGGCGAAGGTCACGGCGTCGAAGGCGCGCAGGCTGACCGCGGCATTGAAGGCGGCCAGCAGGAGGTAGAGCGGCGCGAACAGGAGCGACTGTGGATCGGAAATCTGCGGCCAGCCGGCAAAGACGTTCGGCGACCACCACGGCCATTCGCCGCGCGCCAACGAGCTTGCGAGGAATTGCACCTGCGGAAAGAATTGCGATTTCGCATCCCACGGGATCGTCACCTCGCCGGAAAGCCACGGCCAGACCGGCAACAGGAAGACGAGCAGGAAGATCGCGACGGTGACGGCGAGTGGAACGCGCGCCGCCGAGGCCGCCGCTCGCCCAGCGCCTGCGAGCCACGGCTTGGCGCGATCCTCGACCGGCGCTTGCGCCGGCCCGTCGCGCCAACCAGACGCGCGGTCGCGGCCCGCCGCTAGCGGCTGCCCACTCCTCAGGTCCATTCCCTTTTCCGCCTCGTCGGGTGCGGCATTGGACGCAGCATAGCCGCTCGGCGACGCGCCTTCTCCGCGAAGATGTCGCACCGCGGGGCGGGCGGGCTCGCGCGGTGGATCATGATGCCGCCCCGCCCTATCATGGCGCGAGAGCCCAATGGAGCGCCCAGCCCATGACGACCCCCATGCTGCCCCGGGAACGCTGCGATTATTCGGCAATCGTCGACCGGCCGCCGCTCAAACTGCCCGGCAATGCGCGGCTCGCGTTCTGGACCATCGTCAACTACGAGGTATGGGACATCGGGCGGCCGATGCCGCGCCAAGTCCTTCCGGCGCCCACGGGCGTGCCGCTGCTTCCCGACGTGCCGCACTGGAGCTGGCACGAATACGGCATGCGAGTGGGCGCCTGGCGCTTCTTCGAGCTTTACGAGCGGCTCGGGATCAGGCCCACGCTCGCCATCAACGCGCGCACCTGCGAGGACTACACCCGTGTCGCCGAGGAAGCGAAACGCCTGCGCTGGGAGTTCATGGGCCATGCCTACGATCAAATCCCGATTCACAAGGTCGAGGATCAAGCCGCGATGATCAATCGGTCCATGGACATCCTCGAGCGCTTCACCGGCAAACGTCCCGTGGGATGGTTGGGACCGGGCCTGACCCAGACGCTGGAAACGCCGGAGCTCTTGGTCAGCGCCGGCGTGAAATATATCGGCGATTGGGTCTATGACGACGAGCCGACCGTCATCCGCACCGCCAAAGGGCCGCTGGTCACGTTACCTTACACGGTCGAGATCAACGACATCGGTATCATGATCATCCAGCACCACGAGAGCGAGCATCTCGCCAAGCGGGCGATCGACCAGTTCGATCGCCTCTACGCCGAGGGGAAGAGCCGCGCCAAGATCATGGCGCTGGCGATCCACCCCTATATCAGCGGCCAACCGCATCGCATCAAATACCTCGAGGCGATTTACGATCATGCGCGCCGCTTCGAGGGCGTGCTGCACTGGAACGGCGCCGAGATCCTCGACTGGTATCTCGCCGCCGCCAAGGCCGCAAAGACCGGATTCGCCGCCTAGCGCGCACGCGGCCCAAGGCTCGCGGGCTTAAGCTTGGCAGATCCGCGCTCCCCGCGAATAAATCATTTCAAATCAAACACTTGAAAGCCATGGACGGCCCCGTCGGGGCCGGCCCGTGCGCTGCCTTAGGCCGAACATGTCTTTTAATTAAGTGGTCGGGCCGGGTTGGGTTGATAGTATGGCGAGTTGGTTATCGGGCGACTGGGGGAAGGCGTGCGTTGCGCTAACGCTACTGCCCCGTTTGACGGGTGTCCTAGCGTTGAAAGTCGGTCCCATGTTCGACGAGTGGCGCACGCGTGCTGTGGTGACCGCAGCCACCAGCCTCCGCCCCGTCTTTGTCGTGTTTGTGGGATTAGGTCTCGTGCCGATGCTGACCGGGTGCATTTTCACTTCCACGCGGCCGGAGCTCGCGCCCGATATCCCGCCCAAATACGGCGCCGGGCAAGGGCAGTCCGCGCCGCCGTCGCTCGATTGGTGGCGCAGCTTTCGTTCGCGCGAACTCACCAATCTGATGGAGGAGGCGCAGATCGCCAATCTCGACATCGCCGCCGCCATCGGGCGCATCCTGCAGGCCGACGCGCAGGCCAAGATCACCGGCGCGCCGCTGCTGCCGCAAGTGGATTTTGTCGGTTTTGCAGAGCGTTTTCGCAACCGCGGCGGACCGGAACAGAACCTCTTCCATGCGACCCTCAATGCCAGCTACGAAATCGACTTCTGGGGCAAGAACCGCGCTAACTCGCGCGCGGCGGAGGAAAGCGCCGTCGCCAGCCGCTTCAACAAGGAAATCGTCGTTCTGTCGACCATCGTGTCCGTCGGCAACGCCTATTTCCAGGTACTTTCGTCGCAGGACCGGCTGCGGATTGCGCGCAACAACTTCGATGCAGCCAACCGGGTTCTCACGTTGATCAAGCAACGGTTCGACGCCGGCACCGCGTCCCAGCTCGATGTCGCACAGCAGGAGAGCCTGGTTGCCCAGGTGCGCGCGAACATCCCCATTTTCGACCAGACGCTGCGCCAGAACATCGCTATCCTCGCGGTGCTGATCGGCAAGCCGCCGGTCGAAGTCGTCATCAAGGGCGGCAATATCTATCAGCTGGCGATCCCGCGGGTGACCCCCGGGCTGCCGTCGGAACTGCTGTTCCAGCGTCCCGACATCCGCGCCGCCGAGGCCAACCTCGCCTCAGCCGACGCCAGCGTGGAGGCGGCACGCGCCGCCTTCTTCCCGAGCATTTCGCTGACCGGGCAAGGCGGCTACGAAAGCAACGTGCTCAAGCTGTTGTTCACGCCCCAGAACGCCATCTACAACATCGCCCTCAACGCCGCGCAGCCGGTGCTCGACGGCTTTCGGCTGGAGGGGCAGCTGGAATTTGCGCAAGGCAAGCAATTCGAGCTGTTGAAGGTCTACTGCCAGACGATTCTCGGCGGCTTCGGCGACGTGGAGATCGCGCTGATCGCGATCGCCGACACGTTGGAGCGCGAGCGTCTGCAGCAGCTCGTCGTCACGAGTTCACGAGAAGCTTTCAACCTCGCGGAAGCGAGGCTGCGTGAGGGTACCGTCGATCTCGTCACCGTGCTGCAGACCCAGCAGACTTTGTTCACCGCGGAAGACAATTATTCGCTTGCACGTCTGGCGCGTTTGCAGGCGGTATTGAGTCTGTTTCAGGCCCTCGGCGGCGGCTGGTTTCCGCCGGGAGTGGCGGCCGGTGTGAACGTGGTGCAATGACGCTCAAACGACGAATCACCGTTTTCTTCATTGCCGGCCTCGTCGTCGCCGCCGTCGCTGCCGTCTACTACATGCCGCAGCGGCAGCAAACGGTGGCGGCGGTGTCGGGCAGCCGCCGCGGCGGCCCTTCCGCGAGCGAACCCGTTCCCGTGCTCGCCACTGCCGCGCGTGCGGCCGATGTTCCGGTCTATCTCGACGGCGTGGGCACCGCGAAAGCGCTCAACACCGTGACGGTGCGCTCGCAGGTCGACGGCAAAATCATCAACATATCGTTCACGGAAGGGCAGGACGTGTCCGCGGGATACGTGCTCGCCAAGATCGATCCCGCGACCTACCAGGCCGCATTCGACCAGACCGTCGCCAAGAAGGCCCAGGACGAATCGCAGCTTGCCAATGCCCGGCTCGATCTGGACCGCTACACCCGCCTGGCGGCGACCAACGCCGTCAACAAGCAGCAGCTCGACACCCAGCGGGCGCTGGTCAGTCAGCTCGAGGCGCAGGTCAAGCTCGACCAGGCGGCGATCGACAACGCCCGCGCCATCCTGTCCTACACCGAGATCGTCGCGCCGATCGCCGGCCGTACCGGCATCCGTCTGATCGATGTGGGCAATCTCGTGCGCGGCGCGGAGGCCACCGGCATCGTCATCCTCACGCAGCTCAGGCCGATCTCGGTTTTCTTCAGCCTGCCCCAGCAGAACTTGCCGGATCTCACCAAAGGCATGGCCGAAGGCCAGCTGCCGGTCGACGCCTTGACCGCCGACGGCAAGAGCGCGCTCGACAAGGGCAAGGTGACGGTGATTGACAATCAGGTCGATCAAACCACGGGTACGGTGAAGCTCAGGGCCGAGTTTCCCAACAACGATCTTCAGCTTTGGCCCGGCCAGTTCGTCAACGTGCGGGTGCTCATCGATACTCTGCGGCAGGTGGTCGTGGTGCCGACCGCCGCCATCCAGCGCGGTCCCAATGGGCCATTCGTTTACGTGCTCAAAGAGGGCGACGCCGTCACCGTGCGGCGCGTGACGCTGACGCAGCAGAACGACGTCCAGGCGGTGGTCGCCACTGGCTTGCAGGCAGGCGAGCGCGTCGTCACCACCGGCTTTGCCCGCCTCACCGAGGGAACGGTGGTGGCGGTGTCGAGCGCCGAGGATGCCGGGCAGGTCACGACGCCGGAGGCGCGGCCGCGCCCGGATGGAACCCGTGGCCCACGCGCAGGCGAGCGCGCAGGCGAGAAAGCGAAGCGTAGTCCGAGCGCGGGCCGGCCCCCGGCCGCCAACCCATGAGCGTCTCGTCGCCCTTCATCCACCGCCCGATCGCGACCTCGCTGCTCGGGATCGCCGTCATGCTCGGCGGGATGCTCGGCTATATGTCGCTGCCGGTTTCCTCTCTGCCGCAGGTCGATTTCCCCACCATTCAGGTCACGACCCAGCTTCCAGGCGCCAGCCCCGACGTGATGGCGTCGCTGGTGACGGCGCCGCTCGAGCGCAATTTCGGACAGATTCCTTCGCTGCAGCTGATGACGTCCTCGAGCTCCTACGGGATCAGCCAGATCACGCTGCAGTTCGAGCTCACCCGCGACATCGATGCGGCTGCGCAGGACATCCAAGCGGCGATCAATGCTTCGGCAGCAACGCTGCCGAGAAATCTGCCCTACCCGCCGGTCTATTCCAAGGTGAACCCCGCCGATGCGCCGATGGTGACGCTGGCGATCACCTCCGACACCATCTCGCTGCGCGCGCTCAGTGACGTCGCCGACACTCTGCTGGCGCAGCGGCTGAGCGAAATTTCCGGCGTTGGGCGCGTCACCGTACAAGGCAACATCCGGCCTGCCATCCGCATCCAGGCGGATCTGTCTCGGCTTGCCAATTACGGCATCTCGCTCGAGGACCTGCGCAATGTGATCATGGCGGCGAACGTCGCCGGGGCCAAGGGCGCGCTCGATGGCGCGCACCAATCCTACACCATCGCCGCCAACGACCAGCTGACCGCGGCCGACGCCTATCGCAACATCATCGTGACCTATCGCAACACCGCCCCGGTACTGCTCCGCGACGTGGCCGACGTGGTCGATGGGCTCGAGAACAGCAAGGTCGCCGGCTTTTACCAGGGCATGCCCGCCGTCGTGGTCGACATCCAGCGCCAGCCCGGCGCCAACGTGATCGAGACGGTGCGGCGCATCAACAACGAGCTGCCGAAACTGCAGCGCTCGATGCCGATCGGGGCCACGCTCACCGTGGTGCACGATGCCACCGCCAGCATCCGCGCGTCGGTCCGCGACGTGCAATTCACGCTGATCCTGAGCGTGGCGCTCGTCATCACCGTGGTGCTCATCTTCCTGCGCACCATCCGCGCCACCATCATCGCCGGCGTCGCGCTGCCGCTGTCGCTGATTGCGACCTTCGGAGTCATGTGGTTCTGCGGTTTTTCGCTGGACAACCTGTCGCTGATGGCGCTGACGATCGGTACCGGCTTCGTCGTCGACGACGCCATCGTCATGATCGAGAACATCGTCCGCCATATGGAGGACGGCGAGGAGCCGTTCCAGGCCGCGCTGCGCGGCGCGAGCGAAATCGGCTTCACGGTGATTTCACTCACGGTCTCGCTGATCGCGGTGTTCATTCCGCTGCTGTTCATGACCGGCCTGGTCGGCCGCATGTTCCGGGAGTTCGCGCTCACGCTGACCATCGCCGTGGTGACCTCGGCGGTGGTTTCGCTGACCTTGACGCCGATGATGTGCAGCCGGCTGCTGCGACATCAGGCGGCGGGATCTGCGAGCCTCGGCATCACGCGCATATTTCACTGGGCGATCGACGGCTCGGTGGAGCTTTACCGGCGAAGCCTCGATTGGGTGCTGCGCCACGAGACCCTCACGCTGCTGGTGACGGCCGGCACACTCGTCGCGACGGTCTGGCTCTACATCATCATCCCCAAGGGATTCCTGCCACTGCAGGACACCGGCCTCATTTTCGCGGTCATGGAAGGCGGACAGGACATCTCGTTCACGGAGATGAAGCGGCTGCAGGCCACGGTCGAGAACGCGATGCGCAAGGATCCCGACGTGACCGGGGTCGTCTCCGTCATCGGCGTAACGCCGATCAACGCCACGCCGAATGCCGGTCGGCTCGCCATCACGCTGCGCTCGCGCGATGAACGCCAGGCGCCGGTGAACGCGGTCATCGAACGGTTGCAGCGAGCGGTTGCCGCGGTTCCCGGCGTCGTCGTCTTCTTTCGGCCGGTGCAGGACATCCAGATCTCGACGCGGCTGAGCCGCGGCCAATATCAATACACGCTCACGGGCACCGACGCGAACGAGGTCGGCGACTGGGCAACGCGTCTAATGCAGCAACTGCAGAAGTCCGAGGTCCTGCGCGACGTCGCCTCGGAAGCGCAGGATAACGGCCTTGGCATGGATCTTCAGATCGACCGCGAAACGGCCGGCCGCTTGGGCGTTTCCATGCAAACCGTGGTCGATACCTTGAGCGACGCTTTCGGTCAGCGGCAAATTTCGACGATCTACGGTCAGGCCAACCAATACCGCGTGATCCTCGAGGCAAAACCGGAATACCAGAACGATCCGACCTCGCTGGCGAAGCTCTACGTTCCCGCCTCCGGCGTCCAAGCAGTGGCCCAGCCCACCTCGCTGACCTCGACCTCGCCCACCGTCATTCCGACGGTCTCCGGCGCCGCGATGGTGCCGCTGAGCGCCATCGCTCGCTATGAGTATACCACCGCTCACTTGGTGGTCGCTCACCAGGAGCAATTCCCGGCGGTCACGATCAGCTTCAATCTCGCTCCCGAGGCCGCGCTCAGCGACGCAGTCGCGGCGATCTCGCAGGCCGAGCACGAGATCGGCATGCCGACCTCGGTGATCGGCAGCTATTCCGGAGACGCGGCCGAGTTCGCCAAGTCGCTCGCCGGCGAACCCTGGCTGATCCTGGCGGCCGCGGTCACCATCTACATCGTGCTCGGCGTGCTGTACGAGAGCTTCATCCACCCACTCACCATCCTATCCACGTTGCCGTCGGCCGGCGTCGGCGCACTGCTCGCGTTGATGCTCTACAAGCAGGACCTTTCCGTCGTCGCCCTCATCGGCATCGTGCTGCTGATGGGCATCGTGAAGAAGAACGCGATCATGATGATCGACTTCGCGCTCGAGGCGGAGCGCAAGCAGGGCCTCTCGCCGCGGGAGTCGATCGTCCAGGCTTCGCTGCTGCGGTTCCGTCCGATCATGATGACCACGCTCGCGGCCTTGTTCGGCGCGATTCCACTCGCGTTCGAATCAGGCACCGGCTCGGAGCTGCGCAATCCGCTCGGCATCACCATCATCGGCGGGCTATTGCTCAGCCAGCTGCTCACGCTCTATACCACCCCGGTCATCTATCTCGCGATGGAACGCGTGAAGAGGCGGTTGAGCCGCCCGGCGCCGCTGCAGACCGAGCTCGACCTGCCGGAGGAGCCCGAGCCTTCGCGACACCCGGCCGCGGAGTGACGGCATGAGCGGCGCCAACTTCTCCGAACCCTTCATTCGCCGACCGGTCGGCACCACGCTGCTTGCCATCGGGCTCTTTCTGGTGGGCGCGGTGGCCTACCGCTTCCTGCCGGTCGCCAGCATGCCGACGGTGGATTTTCCGACCATCAACGTCACCGCCAGCCGGCCGGGCGCCGATCCGGAAACGATGGCGGCGACCGTGGCGGCGCCGCTCGAGCGCCGGCTCGGAGAAATCGCCGGCGTCACCGAACTCACCTCCCGCAGCTCACTGGGCTCGACTCGCGTCACTATCCAATTCGATCTCGCCCGCAATATCGATGGCGCCGCGCGCGACGTGCAGGCCGCGATCAACGCCGCGCTCACGGATCTGCCGGCCGACCTGCCATCATCGCCGACGTTCCGCAAATCCAACCCGGCGGCAACGCCGATCATGATCCTGGCGCTCACGTCCAGCAACCTTCCGCCGAGCGTGCTCTATGATGCCGCTGATAGCGTGATCGCGCAGCGGCTCTCGCAGATCGAAGGCGTAGCCGAGGTCACCGTCAACGGCGCGGAGCAGCCCGCCGTCCGCGTTCGCGTCGATCCCATCGCGCTCGCTTCGATGGGCCTGGCGCTCGAGGACGTGCGCACCGCTATCGCCAACACCAACGCGGTGGGACCGATCGGCGCCTTCGGCGGCGCCGAGCGCGCGATCACCATCGCCACCAACGATCAGCTTCG
>WNFN01043485.1_pt2 | contig 19715 bp, 17 predicted proteins | sample 5400161 | NCBI WGS metagenome assembly WNFN01 (sample SAMN13153353, study PRJNA577476) | soil metagenome | isolation source: 80 cm saprolite on Douglas fir-dominated hillslope | place: USA:California | collected 2013-09-17 | reverse complement strand
CCCGTCGGTCGGTACGACCGAGTCGAGGACCAGCGCTTCGACGTGCTGGGGGTAGCGTTCGGCGTACTCGAGCGCGACCTTGGTGCCATAGGAGGTTCCATAGAGCACGAGCTTTTCGTAGCCCGTCGCCTGTCTCAGGGCCTCGATGTCCCGCACCGATTCCCGGGTCGTAAAGGCGCCGCGGGCCGGACCGACCTGTTCGGCGCAGTCCGCGAAGAGGCGGCTCAACGAGACGGAGCTGAAGCGTTCGAGCGCCGGGCAGCTGAGAGGATCTGAGTTACCCGTGCCGCGCTGGTCGAAGACGAGCAGGTCACGCGTGTGCAGCGCAGCCGCCATCGACGAGGCGTTGAAGGCGGCGAACGGCAAAGCCGGCTGTCCGGGGCCTCCGGCGAGCGCCACGACCGCAGAGGGACTCGGCCGCGTGGCGGCCAGCTTGCGCGTGACGCTCAGCGTGATCGTTCCGGCCGCTGTCCCCGAGCGGTCGAGCGGCACCGGGATGTTGGTGCACGAGAACGTGGCCCTTCCCGGGCAGGGAAGGAAGTTAGCCCCAGATGATGCGTTCGAGGCGGCTGGCCACCAGGCGGCGGCCAGCGCCGGCAGCAGAGCGGTCAGGGACGAGAGCATGACGCGCCGCGGCATCGATTCCGACAATAGCCGTCGCACGTTCCCCGGAAGCCGACAGGCGCACTCGCCGGCCGCCCAGCGTCCCGACGAGCGTGTGGTGGCGCCCGAGCCGCAGCGTCCCGTCGGCGACCCCGGCGCCGCCGATGCGGAGGTCAGCCGATTCGCTCTTCAGCTCGCCGTCGATGGTCATCCCGGGTACGAAGGAGTAGTCGCGAAAGGCCACCCCTGCCGCCGTCAGCTTCGCCCAACCCGATCGCAGGCCGCCCACGCTCAGCGAGCGGACCTGCAGCAGCGCTTCCAGATCGCCGCTCGTTTCGATCTTCAGCGTGAGCTGCCGCCCGAGGTCTGCGATCGTGAGCTGCACGGCCCGGGCCGTGCGCCCGGGCAGGCCGCGGTAGCCGTGCAGCGGCGCGACCCGGGCGAGGCTCAGCGGCGCCGGGGGCGCCGGCCGCAGCGGCGCCGTGAGCGGGCCTTCACGGCATTGGCGGACCGGGCGCGAGGCGAACAGCGCCTGAAGCGCACGTGCTGCGCAGCCGCTGGCGTCCGATCCGAGCACCGAATGGCCGGCCCGGGGCACGAGCAGCAGATCCGAGCCGGGGATCGCGGCGGCGACTTCACGGGCATTCGAGGTCGGCGTCCGCAGGTCGTAGGCCCCGCTCAGGATCAGCGTCGGCACGCGCGGCATCGGCCCGGCGCCGAGCGGCGGGAAGGGTGTCCCGGAAGGCCAGTAGGCGCATGCCGGGATGTCGCTCAGCTGGATCGCATCGGATGCATCAAACGGCGAGAAGGCGGAGCTGCCGAGCGCCCGGGCGGCGGCCCACGCTTGCGCCAGGCGAGCGGCGGGGCTCGCCGCCGGTGTCCACGGGAACGCCTGGTCCTGACAGCTGGTCGCGTAGTAGAGCGGGACGTCGATGCCGGCCGCTTCGGCTTCTTCTTCGCCGGGAACCGTTGTGAGCAGGCGCGCGAGTGGCGCGTCGTCGCCGAGCGCGGCCGATCGCACGTCGCTGACCAGCGCGGCCCGCAAGGGAGCTGAGAAGTCGCCGCTGAGGAGCACCCCCAGGATCGCCTTGGCGGTGAGCGAAATCCGCCGAGGGCGCCCCGAGGGCCCCACGACGCGCCCGTGCACGCCCCCGCCGTGAACCCTCGAGAGCACCCGCGCGAGGTCCCGGGCGGGGTCGGCCGTGACATCTCGGCAGGCATGTCGCCGGCAGACTTCGCGCAGCACCCGGTTCACGGCCGTGAAGGTCGAGCGATTGAAGGCTTCCGGGGCACCTGGCGGGACGACCGAATCGAGCACCAGCGCTTCGACGCGGTCGGGGTGCGCCTGGGCGTAATCCTCCGCGACCTTGGTGCCGTAGCTGGTCCCGTAAAGGACCAGCCGTTCGTAGCCGCCGGCCTGGCGGATCGCCTCGATGTCGGCGACGCTCGCCGCCGTCCCGTAGAAGGCCCGCGCTCCTCCGAGCTGGGCAGCGCAGGCCCTGATCGCGGCGGGCGGCGGCGTTGCGGCGGAGATGTGCCCCAGGGCTTTGCAGGAAAGGGCGCCCGATTCCCCTGTGCCGCGCTGGTCGAAGACGATCAGATCACGCGTGGCGGCTATCGGGCCGAGCAGTTCGGCGAAGTCTTCGGCGAACGGGACCGCCGCCTGGCCTGGGCCGCCGGCGAGCGCGACGATCGCCGTTCGTGCTTCGCCGATCGGCGCGCGGTGGCGCCTGAGAGCAAGCGTGACGGCTCCGGGTGTGGGTCCGCCCGGGTCGAGTGCGACCGGCAGGCCCGCGCAGGCGAGCGGCAGCGCCAGTCCGAGGGCGGCCAGCGCCCCCGTCACCGCTGTGATCCTGCGTGGGGACCGTTGCACTACTTGGAATCTATTCCCGCGGGCATCGTCCTGCTGCACCGATCGAGCCAGCCGGCCCCGCCCGTGGCGCTAGGGTTTGCCCGCGATGTCCTGGAAGCGAGACGCGATCGTCGCCGAGGGCGCACCAGAGGCCATCGGCCCCTACAGCCACGCAGTCCGCGCGGGGGAGCTGCTGTTCTGCTCCGGGCAGATCCCCCTCGACCCCTCGAGCGGAGAGCTCGTGGGCGCTACCCCCGCAGAACAGGCGCGACGCTGCCTGGAGAACCTGCAGGCCGTGTGCGCGGCGGCCGGCACGTCGCTCGCCTCGGCGATCCGCCTGACCGTCTACATGGTCGACCTGGGCGCCTTCGCGGAGGTCAACGACGTGTATGGCTCCTTCTTCGAGGGGGAGCATCCGCCGGCGCGCGTGGCGATCGGCGTAGCTGCGCTGCCCAAGGGGGCGCAGGTCGAGATCGACGCCGTCGTCGCGCTCTGACGGCTAGCTGACGGTCGCGACCGCGCCGACCGCGGCCGCCGGTTCGTCGGCCGGCTCGACGCCGCGCAGCGCGCGCGTCAGCAGTTCCCAGAGGATCCGGCGTTCGCCCGGGTCGAGCGCCCGCAGGACATCGTCCTCGACGCTCTCCTGAGCGCTCTCCGCGCGATCGAGCGCCACACGGCCGGCGGGCTCGAGTGCGACGACGTGCCGTCGGCGGTCGAGCGGATCCCGCTGCCGGCTCGCGTAGCCGAGCTCCTCCAGCTCGTTGAGGAGCAGCACGACGTTGTTGGCGTCCATGCAGAAGGCGTCCGCGAGCTCCTGCTGCGGACACCCTTCGTGGTCGCGGAGGAACGACAGCGCCACCAGGTGCCGGAGCTGCATGCCGAGCTGCTTCTCGTCGGCACGCCTGTAGACCTGCTTTGCGAGCCGGGTGAGGAGCACCATCGAACCCGGTGCACAGCGACTCTCCTCCATCTCATTCACCTTACCTGTCATTGCTCAATCTGTCATCACTTTAGCAGCGATCGTAATTTTTATGTAGATAGTACTTGATGCAAGGATGATCCCTGGTATGGTGTTCCCAACGCAACCAGGAGGATCGCAATGACGGCAGTTACCAATCTTCTTTCGGCGCAGATAAGCAGCGGCTCCGACCGGCGCCGCTGGATCGCGCTCGGCGTCCTCTGCCTCGGGCAGCTGATGATGGTCCTCGACGCGACGATCGTGAACGTTGCTCTGCCGTCGATCCAGCACGACCTGCACTTCACCCAGAGCAGCTTGACCTGGGTCATCGACGGCTACCTGATCACCTTCGGCGGCCTGCTGCTGCTGGCGGGACGGCTCGGCGACCTGGTTGGCAGGAAGCGGGTCTTTCTGGCGGGGCTGGTCCTCTTCACGGTCGCTTCGGTGCTGTGCGGGCTTGCCACCAGCCAGGGCATGTTGATCGCCTTCCGGCTGCTGCAGGGCGTCGGCGGCGCGGTAGCTTCGAGCGTGATCCTGGCGATCATCGTGACCGAGTTCCCGGAGCGCGTCGACCAGGCAAAGGCGATGGGCCTCTACGCCTTCGTGTCGGCGGGCGGCGGCTCGATCGGCCTGCTCGCCGGGGGCGCGTTGACGCAGTCGCTCGACTGGCACTGGATCTTCTTCGTCAACGTCCCCATCGGCCTGATCACGTTCGTGCTCGGCTCTGCCCTGATCGAGGAGAACGAGGGGATCGGGCTCGCCGGAGGCGTGGACGTGCTCGGCTCGATTCTGATCACGGCGGCGACGATGCTCGGCGCCTTCGCGATCGTCAAGTCCAGCGAATACGGCATCTCGTCGGCTCGCACGCTCGGCGTGGGCGGCGCCTCGCTGGCGCTGCTCGCAGGCTTCCTGGTCCTCGAGTCGAGGCTCGAGAACCCAATCATGCCGCTGCGCATTCTGCGCCTGCGGATGCTGATGGGATCGAGCCTGGTGCGGGGGATGCTGATCACTGGCATGTTCTCGGCCTTCTTCCTCGGCTCGCTGTACCTCGAGCACGTGCTGCACTACAACGCGATCCAGACCGGTCTGGCCTTCATGCCGCTCACGATCTCGATTGCCGTGCTCTCGATGGGCGGCTCCGCACGGCTCGTCGAGCGCTTCGGCGCGGTGCCGACCCTGATCGGCGGCCTCGGCGCGATCATCGCCGGGCTGGTCGGTCTCGGCGCCGGCGCCTCGTTCCTGCCGCTCTTGACGATCGGCATGTCCGACGCTCCGCCGCGGGATGCGGGGCTGGCATCGGGAATCGTCAACGGGTCCGTGCAGCTGTTCGGAGCGATCGGGCTCGCGACGCTCGGCACGATCGCCACCGACCACACGAAGGCGCTCGCCCGCTCCGGCGACGGCGCGCTGTCCGCGCTGACGGGCGGATTCCACCTCGCCTACCTGGTCGCGGCCGTCGCGGTCGGCCTCGGCATCCTCGCGGCGCTGCTGGTGCTGCGTGGTCCCTCCGAGCCGGTAGTGCAGGAGCTCGACGACGAGCTCGAGCGCATCGAGACGGTGCAGGCCGGCGAGCCGGTGGCGCAGGCAGCATGAGCGTCCCCGCGATCAACACACCAAGGCAGACCCGCCGCCCGGCATCGCCCCGGCAGACCCGCCGCCCGCTATCGCCCCTGCAGAACGGCCGCCCGGCATCGCCCCTGCAGAACGGCCGCCCGGCATCCCTCTCTCCGCGTGACGTCGCGAGGCGGCGCCACGTGGAGGCCGGCGTGGTGACGCAGATGGCGCGCGCGCTGATCAGAGACGCGCGCCGCCGTGCCTCCGCGGCGCCGGAGCCCGCCCCCGCGGCGGGCCCGGCGCCGCGGGAAGAATGCGAGGCCGTGATCCGCGAGGGCCGCCGGCGCCTGCGGATCGCCGCGGGGCGCGGTCCCCTCGGAGCACCCGCAGAGCTGCTCAGCTCCCCCGGGCTCGAAGCTCGGCGCGCTTGACCTTGCCCGAGGGGGTCTTGGGAAGCTCGCCGGCGAACTCGACGATGCGCGGGTACTTGTAGGGGGCCGTGACACGCTTGACGTGATCCTGCAGCTCGGCGGCCAGCGCCTCGCCCGGCGCGAAGCCCTCGCGCAGCACGACGACGGCGCGCACGACCGCGCCGCGCTCCTCGTCGGGGGCGGCGACCGCGGCCGCCTCGGCGACGGCCGGGTGGGCGACCAGCGCCGACTCGACCTCGAACGGCCCGATCCGGTAGCCCGCCGAGACGATCACGTCATCGCCACGGCCTTCGAAGTACAGCCAGCCGTCCTCCTCGCGAACGCGGTCGCCGGTCGCCCATGAACGGCCGGCGCGCCGGTCCTCTACGCGCCATCGGCCGTCCGGGCCCCGCGCGACGTGCTCGCCGAGGTAGCCGAGGAAGAAGGTCGGCACGCTGGGCGGGTCGACGAGGAGCTCGCCGTCGGAGATCGACACCCTCACGCCGGGCAGCGGCGGGCCCATCGAGCCGGCGCGCGTCGCGCCGCCGACCGGCGCCCCCGTCAGCTGGCCGGTCTCGGTCTGCCCGTATCCATCGCGGATCTGGAGCCCCGTGACCTCCTCCCAGGCGCGCAGCACCTCGGGGTTCAGGGCCTCGCCCGCGGCGACCATGCAGCGCAAATGGGGCAGCGGGCCGAGCGTCGCGCGCTTCGCGATCACGCGGTACTCGGTGGGCGCCATGCACAGGACCGCCACGTCCTCGCGGGCGAGCAACTCGAGCCGCTCCTGGGGATCGAAGCGGGCATCGTGCAGCAGCGCGGCCGCCCCGCGCAGCCACGGCGCGATGAACACGTTGCGGGCCGACTTCGACCAGCCGCTGGCGGCGGTACACCAGACCAGCTCGCCGGCGTGATCAGGCAGGGGTCCTCTTCGAGCAGGTCGACGGGGGGCGGCGGCTCAGCCTCGTAGAGCGCCTCATCGGGCACGCTGAGGACGGGATCTGCGGTGGCGCCCAACTCGCCCAGATTGCGCTCGTCGGCGAGGATCAGGCTCGGCGCGGCCAGCTCGACGCGCAGCTGGAGGTCCTTGTCGCGCAGCTGCTCGGTGCAGGGCAGCACGACGGCGCCGAGGCGGAAGCAGGCGATCATGCTCGCACCCACTCGGGTCGGTTGCCGATCACGGTCATCACGACGTCGCCGCGTTCCACGCCCCGCGCGGCCAGCGTGCCCGCCAGGCGCGCCGCACGGTCGGCCACCTCGCCGAAGCTCCACTCACGCCGTGACCCGTCGCGGCGCAGCTCGACCAGGGCGAGCCGCTCCGGCCCGGCGGCGTCGACTACTTCGGCGGCGAAGTTCATGGCGGCGTGATGGTAATCGCGCCGGGCCTCAACGCCGCAAAGCCGAGCACGGCGCCGCCGAAGCCCGAGAAGCGCCGAGCGCGCGCCGGTATGCTCACCGCACGGCCTGTCGCCCCGGCGGCGGCGCGGCCGGAAGCAGTCCTCGCGCCGCCTCAGGCGCGGAAAGCCAAAGACCTGGAGCGCAGATCAACGTGGCCGTAGCCTCCCCGTACAGCGAGAAGACCGACGAGCAGCGCGCCATCACCGAGATGGTCCACCAGTTCGTCGACGAGCAGATCATCCCGAACGCCGAGCACTACGACAGCTGGGTCTCGACCTGACGACGTACGCGATGATCGTCGAAGAGCTCTCGCGCGGCTGGATCTCGATCTCGGGCGTCGTCAACACCCACTTCATCGGCTCCTACCTGCTGATGAACTTCGGCACCGAGGAGCAGAAGCAGAAGTACCTCCCGAAGATGGCGACCGGCGAGATCCGCGCCGCCTTCTCGCTCTCGGAGCCAGAGCTGGGCTCCGACGTGCAGGCGATCAAGACCTCCGCCCGCAAGCAGGACGACGGCACATGGGAGATCAACGGCCAGAAGATGTGGGTCACCAACGGACTGCTCTCCTCGCTCGTCTTCACGCTCGTCAAGACCGACCCGGACGCAGACCCCCGTTACAAGGGCATGACGTGCTTCATCTGCGAGAAAGAGCCCGGCGTCGAGACGAACACCGGTGAGCTGGCCGGCTTGAACGTGCCTCCGAAGATCAAGAAGATGGGCTACAAGGGCGTCGAGTCCACGGAGCTCGTGTTCGACGGCTACCGCTGCCCTGCCGAGAACATCCTCGGCGGCGAAGCGGAGGGGCTGAACAAGGGCTTCGTCCAGATGATGGACGCGCTCGACCTGGGCCGCGTCAACGTGGCGGCGAGGGGCGTCGGGCTCGCCCAGCGCGCGCTCGAGCTGGCGCTGCGCTACTCCCAGGAGCGCAAGACGTTCGGCAAGCCGATCGCCGAGCACCAGGCGATCCAGTTCAAGCTCGCCGACATGGCCACCCAGGTAGACGCCGCCCGCCTGCTCGTTCGGCGCGCCGCGATCATGAAGGACGCGGGCGAACGCTCGGACCTCGAGGCCGGGATGGCGAAGCTGTTCGCCTCAGAGGCGGGGCGCTTCTGTGCGGAGGAATGCCTGCGCATCCACGGCGGCTACGGCTACTCCAAGGAGTACGAGATCGAGCGCATCTACCGCGACGCGCCGCTGCTGCTGATCGGCGAGGGAACTTCTGAGATCCAGCGCATGGTGATCGGCCGGAAGCTCCTGCAGCGTCATAAGATCTGAGCGGCCGTCACCGGCGGGGCGGCTCACGAGAGAGGAGGTTTCGCGGATGGCCGATGACGCCAAGACTCTGATCGAAGTCGCCGTGCGCAGGTTCCTCGAGGAGGTGCCCGCCCTCGCCCCGGTGAAGCTTGTCGTGGGCATCGAGCTCCGGGGAAGGGGGGACGTACAACAGTTCCGCCTGGAGATGCCCGACGTGAAGGTCACCCGCGGCCCCGCTGCCGATGCTCGCGTGCGCGTCGACATGCGGCGCGAGTTCTTCAACGTGATGGCGCGCGAAGCGAAGGTGCCCGACTGGATCGAGGCCTTCACCTACGGGCAGGCTAAGGCCTCCGGCCCGGACCAGATCATGAAGCTGATCGTCAACGTCGTCCAGCGCCAGCTCGAGCGCGAACGCACGCCGAAGGCCCGCCACCAGGCCTCCTGAGGAGCGGCCGCGGCTCCTCTAGCCGGGCTCGCTCAAGCCTTGCACGGCGTGGCGGATCGGCTCCTCGGCTGCCGCCGCCTCGCCGGCGCTCGGATCTTCCCTCGCGTCGCCTTCGCGGGAGCCCGTCGCTGCCGGTCCGCCGGGCGGCCGGCCTTCGCCGCGCCGCCCTCCGATCGAGAGGAACGCCTCGACCACCTTCGGATCGAACTGACTGCCGGCCGTCGACCGTATCAGCGCCATGGCCTGGTCGACCGGCCAGGCGGACTTGTAGGGGCGGTCGTGGGTGAGGGCGTCGAATACGTCTGCGACCGTCACGATTCGCCCGACCAGCGGGATGTCGCTGCCGACGAGCCCCTGGGGATAGCCGCTGCCATCCCACCACTCGTGATGGGACTCCGCGATCACGGCGGCGAGCTGCAGCGCGGGCGAGCGGCTGCCGCACAGCAGCCGCGCGCCGAGCGTGGTGTGCGTCTGCATCACCTCCTGCTCCTTGGGGCTGAGCCGCCCGGGCTTCAGGAGCACCCGGTCGGGGATCGCGAGCTTGCCGATGTCGTGCAGTGGCGCCGCTTCTCGCAGCAGCACGAGGCTCTCCGCGCTGAGGCCCATGTGCGTGCCGATCTCGGCGGACATCGTGCCGACACGTTCAGTGTGCTGGGAGGTCTCATCGTCGCGGAACTCGCCGGCGATGGCCAGCAGCTGCAGGGTCTCGGCGCGGGCCTCGTCGAGATCCCGGGTGCGATCGTCGACCATCGCTTCGAGGCGCCTGGCCTCACTGTTGAGCTGCTGTTCGGCTCGGCGCTGCGATGAGATGTCATGGGCGGAGCCGTGGATGCGGCCGTCCGCCGGCGAGGAGCGAGCGCTCCATTCGAGCCACAACGAGCCGCCCTCGACCGTCTGGAAGCGGCTGCAGACCGTGATGTTGTCCCGCGAGCGGTCCGCGAGCGAGAGGATCTCCGCGGCGGCCGCGTCGCGGTCCTGCTCGTGGATGAACTCGGTCAGTGAGCGGCCGCACATCGCCTTGGCGGGATGGCCGAGACAGCGCTTCCAGGCGGGGTTGACCCTCACTAGGCGGCCGGTCTGATCGGCCGACCAGAGCAACTCGAGCGACTCCTCGAAGTAGCGTGAGAGCTCCGCCTCGGCGGCGTGGAGCGCTGCCCGGCGGCCATGTCCAGGACCGGCCAGGGGGACCCCAAAGGCTCGGGCTGAACCTCCCATAGAGATAACTTCGCCCTATGCGAGTTCGAATATTCGGCACAGAAAGGCCCGCTGGACCAATGTACTAGTCAGGCATCGGTGCTCGCGCATCGCGCGAAAGCGCACGTGTAACGCTGGCCTGCGGAGCGAGCGGGACGGGGCGAGGCAGCCCGGAGCTAGTGGTAGGAGGTCAGCTGCTCGGCGAGGAACGCCAGCGATCCCAGCAGGAACAGGCACATCACGATCAGCGAGAAGTTTTCGTTCATCCGCGGTCTCCCTTCCGCCAAGCATAATGCCCCGGCGGCAGCCGGGAGGCTTCTAGACGAGGACGGCGCCTTCGTCGTAGAGCTTGATCACCTTGACGGCCCCGTCCGGGCTCGCGTCGAGGCAGAGCCTGCACAGCACGCACTCGTCGAGATTCGACTCGACCAGCTCGAGCCCGCCGCCTGAGTCCTGGGCGAAGATGTCGACGGGGCACGCCTCGGTGAGCCTGCGGGCCACCTCGGGATCGGCCGCGATCCCGTCGTCGACCTCGACGGCGATGAAGGTTCCATCGGCCCTCATGCGGAGACTCCGCTGCTGCGCTCTGCGATCTTCGCGCCGATCATCTCGGGAATGTCCTCGATGCGCTCGGCCACCGTGATGCCGGCCTGGGCGAGACGCGCGATCTTCTCCGAGGCCGTGTCCTCCTTGCCTTCGACGATCGTGCCCGCATGGCCGAAGCTCATGCCGGGCATCTCGTCCATGAAGCGCCCCGCCATGAAGGCGACGATCGGCAAACGCGAGTCGTGCTCGGTCACCCAGCCCGCCAGCTCGGCCTCCATGCGGCCGCCCGGCTCGGTGTAGATCACAATCCCCTCGGTCTGCTCATCGGCCTCGAACAGGGGCATCAACTCGGCGTAGCTCGAGCCGATGATCGCGTCGGAGCCGGGCTCGTAGGCCTTTGCGGCGTCCTTGGCGGGCCCCCCGATGCCGCCCATCTTGCTCACTCCCGGGGCGATGATCCCGAGGCAGTTCGGGCCGATGATCCGGGCGCCGCGCAGGCCGGCGAGCTCGACCATCTCGGCGACGTCCCGGCGCGGGATGCGCTCGGTGACGATGACGATCAGCTTGATGCCGTTCTCGATCGCCTCGAAGACGGCGTCCTTGGTGAAGGCCGGGGGGACGGTGACGACCGAGCCGTCGATCTGCCCGCCATGGTTCTCGACGGCCTGGGCGACTGTGTCGAACACCGGCACGCCGTGGACCTCACGCCCGAGGCGACCGGGCGTGACGCCGCCGACGATCTTTGCGCCCGCGCCGTAGTCGAGGCACTCGCGGGTCAGGTTCACTGCCTCGCGGCCGGTTATGCCCTGCACGATGAAGGTGGTCTCGCTGGTGATCAGGATCGACATGGCCTAGTGGTGGTCGGGGTCGTCATGTGTCCGGGGGGCTGCCGGTGCTGCAATTTCAGTGCCCGATAGCCATGGGCTATACGCGGTGAATACCTTTGCTACCGCAGGAGCAAAAGCCCTCTTCCTCTTCCTCCTCCTCATCCTCTTCCTCATGCCCCTCACGCCGCCACTCCTTCGATCTTCTCGACGGCGCGGCGGGCGGCCTCGTTGAGGGACACCGAGCGGTCCGCGTACTCGACGCCGTAACGATCGAGGATCTTGAAGCCCTCCTCCTCCCAGGCGCCGGGGATGCGGAAGATCGCAATCTTCTCGGCGGGGTCGAAGTCGAGCTCGAGGCACGCTTTGATCACGCCGCGGGCGACGATGTCGACGCGAGTGTTCGAGACGATCGACATCATCACCGCGATCTGCTCGACGCCGGGCTTCGAGAGCACGAGCTTGGCCAGGCCGCAGGCCTTCGCAACCGACGGGTTGCCGCCGATCTCGCAGTAGTTGGCGGGCTTGCCGCCGTGGGCGCGGACCGCGTCGAACAGCGTCAGCGACCCGCCTCCGGCTCCGATCACGAGGCCGAGGTTCCCGTCGAACTCCGTCACGTTCCCGGCCACGCCGCGGTGATCCTGCGCGTCGATACGCTCGCCGGCGAGCTCGAAAGGCGTCGGCTCGCGTGCCTGGCGCGTCTCCTCCTCGCCGACGCCGAGGTCGGCCAGCAGCTTTGGGTGCCGTCCGCGGGCCTCGTTCTCCATGTCCATGTGAGCGTCGAGGGCGACGAACGAGCCGTCTGCGAGGCGGCCGAGGGGGTTGATCTCCGCGAGCACCATGTCGTTCTTCACGAACAGACGGGCCAGGCGCGTCACGATCGGCACCAGCCGGTTCAGCGCCGGGCCGGTGACGCCGGACGCGCTGATCACCTCCTTGGCCTCGAACTCGGAGAAGGGGAGGATGTTCGAGAAGTGCCGCCGGCCGACCGCCTCGGGCTGCTCCTCCGCGACCTGCTCGATGTCGATGCCGCCGACGGGCGAGAAGATCATCACCGGGAGCTTGCGGATGCCGTCCCAGACGACGCCGGCGTAGTACTCCTGCTCGACCTCCGCCCTCGGGTCCACGAGCACGCCGCGCGGCATGTGCCCTCCGATCTCCAGGGCGAGGATCTCCCGGGCGTCGGCCTCCGCTTCCTCGGGGGTGTCGGCGAACTTCACGCCGCCGGCCTTCATCCGGCCCCCGGTCAGGACCTGGGACTTGATCACCGTGGGGCCGCCGATCCGCTCGGCGATCGCCTTCGCCTCAGCGGGGTCCGTCGTGAAGCCGTAGTCCGTTACGGGGATCCCGGCCCGCTTGACGATCTCGCGGGCCTCGAACTCGAAGAATCTCATGCGGCGCGGAAGCCTATATGCAGCCGTGCCGCGGGCGCGGCGAGGTGGCCCGGGCGCAAATTGCTAGGCAGCCGCCGGCTGCAGTCCGTAGGCCTCCGCGAGCTCGGGGTCCTTGCGGGCGAGCATTTCGGCGAGGTTGACCATCACCTTGCACTGCTTCCAGGTGGCGTCGTCCTGCATCTTGCCGTCGATCATGTGGACGCCGCGGCCGTCGGGGATCGCCTCGATCACCTTTTTGGCGAAGGCGACCTCCTCCGGGTCGGGCGAGAAGACTCGCTTGGCGATTGCGATCTGAGAGGGATGCAGCGACCAGGCGCCGACGCAGCCCAGCAGGAACGACGCCCGGAACTGGGTTTCGCAGCCGAGTTCGTCGGAGATGTCGCCGTAGGGACCGTAGAAGGGGAGCGCGCCGACGGCTGTGCAGGCGTCGACCATGCGGGCGATCGAGTAGTGCCACGGGTCCTGCTGGTAGCTCGCCCTCGGGGCGTCCGGGTTCTCGGGATCGGGGTCGGCGATCGTGCGGTAACCGGGGTGGCCGCCGCCGACGCGAGTGGTCTTCATGCGGCGCGACGCAGCGAGATCTGCCGGGCCGAAGCTCATGCCCTGGATGCGAGGGGAGGCCGAGGCGATCTCCTCGAGGTTGGTCACCCCCTGGGAGGTCTCGAGCACGCAATGGATCAGGATCGGGCGATCGAGGCCGGCGCTAGCCTCGAGCTGTGCGAGCAGCCGGTCGGCGTAGTGGATGTCCCAGGGCCCCTCGACCTTCGGGATCATCACCACCTCCAGCTTGTCGCCGATCTCGGTGACGAGTTCGGTCAGATCGTCGAGCACCCACGGCGAGGCGAGCTCGTTGACGCGGGTCCAGAGCGCCGTGTCGCCGAGGTCGATTTCGCGCCCGACCCTGATCAGCCCGGCGCGAGCGGCCTCCTTTTTGTCGACCGAGATGGCGTCCTCGAGATTGCCCAGCAGGATGTCCACCTTCGGCGCCAGATCCGCCGTCTTTTCGACCATTTTCGGGTTCGAGAAGTCCATGAAGTGGATCATCCGGGAGGGCTTGAAGGGGATCTCGAGGATCGGCTCCGGGGCGTCGATCGCGAGAGGCTTGAAGAAATCTCGGGGGCTGCGCAAGTGGTCTCCTCGTTCTGGCCAGCGTGCGGCGATTTCGGGTTCTTGGCTTTAAGGAAAGTATCGGTGATGGGCCGTGGACCCCGTCTGCTGGGCCCGCCGCTCGTCGGAAACACACCTTGCAGGCGATCGCGTGGGGGTTATAGTCGGTTCCATTAATGTCGACTGTGCCGTTATTTGGATCATTGACGACATGGGCGCAAACGACCGAACTTCACCGGAGGATCGAGGAGGAAGTCATGTTGAGCATGGCGATCGCGTGGTCGAAACGGAGCAGTCAGTGACCGGCTCGGGACGCAGAGCAATGCCGCTGATGGTGTCGTTGATCGTGCTGGCCGGGGCGGGGGTGCTGTTCGCGGCGGTCGCGCAGAAAGGCTCGGCAACGGGGCCGACCGCGGCTGCACCCGGCGTTGTGTCTCGGTTCGGCATCTTCGGCCGGCCGCCGTCGGCCGGACGCTCCCAGCCGACGCAGGACCGGAAGCTGCCGCGGCGCCGGTCGCGAGGGCCATCGCCACCGGCAGCCCGGAGATCGTCCAATGGGCGACGCTGAACGGCAAGCGGGCGTGCGTGGTTGTCGACGGATCGGCACCTGGGGCCGAGGGCGGGCCGACCGCGTGCGGAGACCTCGAAGCCGCGACGGATACGTCCGAGCTCCTGACAATTGCTGCGAGCGAAACTGATGAGCCGAATCAGCGGCCCGGCCAGGCGCAGATCATCGCCGGCCGTCCATGAAGTGGATCATCCGGGAGGGCTTGAAGGGGATCTCCAGGATCGGCTCCGGGGCGTCGATCGCAAGAGGCTTGAAGAAATCTCGGGGGCTGCGCAAGTGGTCTCCTCGTTCTGATCAGCGTGCGGCGATTTCGGGTTCTTGGCTTTAAGGAAAGTATCGGTGATGGGCCGTAGACCCCGTCTGCTGGGCCCGCCGCTCGTCGTAGTCGGAGCCGGGCGGCGAGGGCCGCTGGGTGGCCTCCCACTAGAGTTCGCAGCGCCCAAGAACCCAGAGGAGACGCGCGAGACACATGAGCGAGACCCATTCCGTCGAGACCGAGCAGGCCGCCCGCGAGGCGAGCGGCGCGCACCCCTACGGCCGCTACCTGGAGGAGTTCGAGGTCGGCGACGTCTACAAGCACTGGCCTGCGAAGACCGTGACCGAGGCCGACGACCACCTGTTCTGCCTGATCACGATGAACCACCACCCGCTGCACATCAACGACGTCTACGCGGCGAAATCCCAGCAGGGGCGGAACGTCGTCGTCGGCCCGCTCGTGTACTCGCTGGCCCTCGGGATGTCGGTCAGCGATGTGAGCGGCAAGGCGATCGCCAACCTCGCGACAGAAGAGCTCAAGCATCCCGCGCCGGTGTTCCACGGCGACACGCTGTTCTGCGAGTCCGAGGTGCTCGAGAAGAAGGAGTCTCGCTCCAAGCCGGACCGCGGCACGGTCAGGGTCCACACCCGCGTGCTCAACCAGGACGGGGTCCTGGTGGCGGAGTTCAAGCGCCTCGTGCTGGTGCCCCGCAGGAGGGAGGCACGCGCCCGGAGGGCGTTTTCTGTTTGCCGGAGCCGTTCCTGCCCGGCTTAGGGAGACGTACGGCGCGAGTCGACGATGACCGCGAATGCAAGGAGTCGCCAGTTCCCTATGAACACCACCGTTCCCGCACCGACCACGAACAAGCGTTTGCTGGCCTGGGTCGAGGAGGTGGCGGCGATGACCGAACCGGACGCAGTGCATTGGTGCGACGGGAGCGCAGAGGAGTACGACGCGCTGTGCCATCAGATGGTCGAAGCCGGGACTTTCGAGCGCCTCTCCGACGCCAAGCGTCCGAATTCATACCTCGCGCTCTCGGATCCGGGCGACGTGGCGCGGGTCGAGGACCGGACCTTCATCTGCTCGGCGACCGAGCAGGAAGCTGGTCCCACAAACAACTGGCGCGATCCGGGGGAGATGCGCGAGACGCTGACTGAGCTGTTCAGCGGCTCGATGCGAGGCCGCACGATGTACGTCGTGCCGTTCTCGATGGGCCCGCTCGGCTCCGACAAGAGCTATGTCGGCGTGCAGCTCACGGACTCGCCCTACGTGGCCGTTTCGATGCGGATCATGACGAGGATGGGACAGGCAGCGCTCGATGCGCTGGGCGACGGCAACTTCGTGCCCTGCCTGCACTCCGTCGGCATGCCGCTGGCCGCGGGTGCAGAGGACGTGCCGTGGCCGTGCAACGCCGAGAACAAGTACATCGTCCACTTCACCGAGACGCGCGAGATCTGGTCCTTCGGGTCCGGCTACGGGGGCAACGCGCTGCTCGGCAAGAAGTGCTTCGCCCTGCGGATCGCCTCTGTGATGGCCCGCGACGAGGGCTGGATGGCCGAGCACATGCTGATCCTCAAGCTGACCTCCCCCGAGGGCGAGGTCAAGTACGTGACCGGCGCCTTCCCGAGCGCCTGCGGCAAGACCAACCTGGCGATGCTGATCCCGACGCTCGAGGGCTGGAAGGTAGAGACGATCGGCGACGACATCGCCTGGATGAAGTTCGGCGACGACGGTCGCCTCTATGCGATCAACCCCGAGGCGGGTTTCTTCGGGGTCGCTCCCGGCACCGGAGACGACACCAACCCGAACGCGATCAAGACGATTGCCAAGAACTCAATCTTCACGAACTGCGCGAAAACCGACGGCGGCGACGTGTGGTGGGAGGGGATGACGGAGGACATCCCCGCGCACCTGATCGACTGGCACGGCAACGACTGGACGCCCGACTCCGATGCCTCGGCGGCGCATCCGAACGCGCGCTTCACGACCCCCGCTGCACAGGACCCCGCGATCGCGCCCGAGTGGGAGGACCCGGCCGGCGTGCCGATCGACGCGATGCTGTTCGGCGGCCGGCGCTCCACGGTCGTGCCGCTCGTGACAGAGGCGTTCGACTGGGAGCACGGCGTGTTCCTCGGTTCGGTGATGAGCTCCGAGAAGACCGCGGCGGCGGCCGGAACGGTTGGTGAACTGCGCTTCGACCCGTTCGCGATGCTGCCCTTCTGCGGCTATGACATGGCCGAGTACTTCGACCACTGGCTCGAGATCGGCCGCACCGACGGCGCGAAGCTCCCCAAGATCTTCTACGTGAACTGGTTCCGCAAGGACGAGCACGGCCGCTTCCTGTGGCCGGGCTACGGCGAGAACTCCCGCGTCCTGGCCTGGGTGTTCGCGCGGTGCGCCGGCCACGGCGCCGTCCGTGAGACCGCGATCGGGCTGATGCCGGCGGCGGGGGCGGAGGGCCTCGACACGCGCGGCCTCGAGATCTCCGACAGCGCCGTCGAGGATCTGCTGCGGGTGGATGTCGAGGGCTGGCGCGGCCAGCTGCCGCAGATCCACCAGCACTTCGCGAAGTTCGGGAACCTTCCCGGCGAGCTCTCCGCGCAGCTCGAGGCGCTCGAAGAGCGCCTCGGTTAACGGCTGAGCGGCGCCGTCCCCCACCGCGGCGCTTGTGGCCGGTCCCCCGGTGCCGCCTCCGCGTCTTCCCGGCGCGCTTCGCATGCTCCCGCCGCGCCGGGGGGGCGCCGCACCCCCCGCGCGGCGCCCCCACCTGTGAGCGCGCCATTCCCCCGCGCGCGCTCGGGCTTTACCAGAACTTGGCCGAGATCGAGAACGTGCCGGCGCTGGCGGCGTTTTCGAAGACGTCTTTGACTGCCGGGTTGACGGTGCCCGTCACGGTGCCGGCAGCGCCTGCGATCGGTTCGCCGGATATTTTGGACCCGACCGTGACTTTGGCCGTGTTGCCGCTCACCGACGCGGTCTCGTTGAATTCGGATGTCGTCTGTTTTGCCTGGTAGCCGGCGGTGACGCCGGTGCTCCAGCCTTCCGTGCCGCCGGTGATCCCGGTGACGGCGATCGTCGCGGGTGAACCTGTGCCGGTTTTCTTCTGCACGATTGTCCCGCTGGTGGGGATGCTCGATGGAGATCGCCGTCAGCGCCGGGCCGGAGGTGTTGACCTTGACCGGTCCGGACGGGCCGTAGGTCGTCGCGTTTCCGACGTTGTCGGCCACCTTGTACTCGTACTCGTAGCACTTGCCGGTCACGACCGTGGCGTCAGTCGCCGGCGAGCTGGGACCGGCCGAACCGACTTTGGCGAAGCTGCCGAACGAGCCGCACGAGTCGCTCGAGCCTGTGTACGTCGCTTCCGCGCGAAGGAGTTCACCCGAGGCCGTGTTTATACCGGACCCAGAGTCCGTGCCGGCGCTGAAGGTCACCGCGACCGACGCCGTTTTCACGCGTTCCGGGACGCTCACCGAGCCGCCGCTGGGCGCGGTCGTGTCGGGCGTCACGGTGAAGGCGCTGGAGTTGGTGGTGGTGAGGCCGACGCCGTTGGTCGCGGTGGCGCTCTGCGCACCGGACGCGCCGACCGCGCCCGTCCACTTGTATTTCGTTTCGAACGGCGAGCTGAGCGTGCCACCGCCTTCGGAGAAGCCCGTCAGGGACGGCAGCGCGATCGACGTGACGCCGGTCTGCGCATCGCTCGAGGAGCCGGCGGCTTTGAACGAGCCTTCCTTGCCGGCCTGCGGATTGATGAAGACCGTGGTGCCGCTGATGAACGTGTTGCCGGTGGCGGCTGACAGGGTGACGGTCGGGGAGCTGGGCCCGGTCGTGTCGACCTTGACCGTCGTCTTGACGGACGCCGCGTTGCCGACGTTGTCGGTGCCGGTCAGCGTGTAGAGGTAGCAGAAGCCCGTTTCGATCGCCGGGTTGCTCGTGCCGCTGATCGTCGTCGCGCTCGTGTATTTGCCGCCCGAGCCCGGAGCACCGCAGGTGTTGCCGGTGAACGTCTCGGACTGGATCGTCAACGTCGAGGAGGCGAGCCCGGACTGGCTCGGGCCCTGGGTCTCGGTGTAATCGGTGCGCGGGCCGATCGCGAAGCCCGTTTCCGTGCTCGTGCTGGTGCTGCCGCCGGCTGTGGCCGCGGTGCCGTTGACGCTCAGCGCGCCGCCCGTGGGGGCAGCTGTGTCGGCGACGAAGCTGAGCGAAGTGCCGTTGCTTGCGTTGCCGGCGATGTCGCTCGAGCTGAACGAGGCTTCGGCTCCGGACGGCGTGCCGGCGCCGGCGGCGCTCACGAGCGGGAACGTCGCGGAAGCCGGTCCGGAGCCCGAGTCGCCGACGGTGTCGAGGAGCGTGAAAGAGCCGGCCACGGCGCTGCCGAAGTACAGCGTGCTGCCGCTCAGCAGGGCGTGGCTGGGCGAGGCGCCCAGTGACAGCGCGTCGGTCGGTCGGGTCGTGTCGACTTTGATCGTCGCGGTCGTGTTCGCGGCCTCGGTGTTGCCGGCGTTGTCCACGGACCAGTAGCTGACCGCGTGCTGGCCCTCGGGAACGGAGACGGCGCTGCCCGTATAGGTCTGTTCGCTGCCGCTGTCGATCCGGTAGTGCGTGCTCGCGACGCCGGAGCTCGGATCAGATGCGCCCAGCGTGAACGTCGGCGACGTGCTGTACCAGCCGTTCGACCCGTTGGGTGAGGCGGGATTGAGCGTGATCGTCGTGGCGGGATTGACGTTGTCGAGCTTCACGTGAGCTGTTTTGTGGCCCTCTTCGTTCCCCGCTTTGTCGACGGACCAATACGTGACGGTGTGGTCACCCTGGGTGCTGATCGTGACTTCGCCGGAGTAGGTGTGTTGTGAGCCTCCATCGATCGCGTACACCGTTTCAGCCACGCCGGAGCCGGAGTCGCTCGCGCCCAGCGTGAAGCCGACGCTGGCGCGCGTGAACCAGCTGTTCGAGCCTTCCGGCGACGCCGGCGAGGTGGCCAGCGTCGTGGTCGGCGGAGTGATGTCGCCGACGACCGTCACGGAGCTCGAATGACTGCTCTCGGCGGTCCAGCTGTGGTACACGGCGACGACCGTGTAGGTGTAGGTCCCGTCGGCGACGCTCGAATCGGTGCAGCTCGTCTGGTTGACCGGCGAGGCTGCCGAGCCGCAGGTGCCGCCTGCGACGCTCGGGGTCGAGCCGCTCCAGCGCCTGACGTAGTACCCGGTGGGCAGGAGCCCGTTGATCGCTTCCGAGGCCGTCCACGACACGGACACCGCCGAGCTGTTTGCCTGGGGGGAGGCCGCCACCCCGGTGGGCGCGGCGAGCGTGCCGACGCTGCCGCTGGCGCTACCGCTGCCCGAGGCGACCCAGAAGGCC
>WNFN01213118.1_pt1 | contig 19725 bp, 15 predicted proteins | sample 5400161 | NCBI WGS metagenome assembly WNFN01 (sample SAMN13153353, study PRJNA577476) | soil metagenome | isolation source: 80 cm saprolite on Douglas fir-dominated hillslope | place: USA:California | collected 2013-09-17 | reverse complement strand
GTTTAAGAAAGCTCAGGAGCAGCAGCAGAGACTCCGCGACCTCGATCCCGCGATGGCTGAGCACCTGGCGATCGTGATCGCAAAGCATCAACGATAGGCAGAAGAAACCCGACCGTGAGGGCGAGTGCTCGCCGTGACTTCACTGATCTAAAGCACGCTCCCTAACGGTCGGGTTTTCGCATCTAGCTATCTTAGAAATTTCCCTGACATGCTTCGTGGCCGCAATCACAATCGAGTTCGATTATGTCGCCGGTCCCTTCACATGACGGACCACAGTACTTGGTGCCCTCTGTCGCTGGACACGAACACGTCGGGTTCTTGCATTGATTTTCTTCAGCCATAATTCCTCCCGGAAAAACCTGATTAGCGAGCCGCGCAGAGCTTAGCATACTCGGTCACGGATGAGCATCTCCGCGGAGATGACGTCCCGCGGACTCCGGGTTAAACTTGCCGGCCTGGGCCAGAAGATCTCTGGCCCAGCCGTTCGGGCGAGGACTTGCGCGAGAGATCACTCGGGTGCCCCGCGAGATTTCAACAGCTTCACACTCTCTTCTTGTTCGTATTTGATCGCCATCCCCAGGGCTGTCAGTCCGTCTTTGTTCTTGATAGACATGTCGGCGCCGGTATTTAGCAGCATGCGCACACTCTCAACGTCATCCGCGAACATCAACGCCGTCCAGCCATCGTCGTCGACGGCGTCGATCTCGGCGCCCGCATCGAGAAGTGCTTTGATCATTTCTGGTTTGCCATTCTGAGCGGCCACCATGAGCACCGTCTTTTTGTTGTCCTTGGCGCTAGCGCTGGCGCCTGCCTTCAATAAAGCCCTGACCAGCTTCAGGTCTTCATGGTCAACAGCGCGCACTACGCCTTGATCGAGGTCTTTCTGCTTGAGATTTATGCTGGCGCCAGCGGCGATCAGGGCGATCATATTTTCGCCTGCATCCTCGCGGGCGGCGATAGCCAGAGCAGATTCGCCATCGTCGTTCTTTGCGTCGACATTCAAATCGGTTTTGAGTAGAAGCCTGATGACCTGCGGGTCTTGATTGGCCGCGGCGCTCATCAACGCTGTGTTACCGGCTTCGTCCTTTGCGTCGATCCTGGCGCCCGCATCAATCAGCTCCTTCAGCACGGCGACGCTGCAATGAGCGGCGGCATTTAGCAGCGCCGTATCGCCTGTTTCATCGCGTTCGTTGACTTTGGCCCCGGCTGAAATCAGATCGTGCACCACCTCAACCGTAGCTTCCTGGTTCAGATTCATTAGTGGTGTACGTCCGTGGCTATTCGCGCCATTCGGACTGGACCCGGCCGACAGCAGGACGCTGATCATCTCGCGGTTGCGATTCCTGACCGCATAAGCCATCGCGTTTGTGTCGGTCAACTTGTCACTCGCATTTATGTTCGCAGTCTTCAAAGCAAGTTGGGCGACGAGTATGAGATCGTCGTCAAAAGCCGCTTTGATCAGCGGGTCCTCTGGTTCCCTGATGGTCACCGCTCCCTGGGTGACAAAAACTTCGGTCGTTTCTGTGGTGACCTCTACCTCGGCCTTCACTTCGGGAATTTTCAAAGCGAGGTCGAAAGTCTTTGAGGCATTACTCGGCAAGTCCAGATCCGGAGACTCGGTTTCCGCGAAGCTGTGAGCTGCGACAGTCAGGCGGTAATGGCCGGCGTCAAGAAATGAGAATCTGTAAGTTCCGTCGTCTGCGGTCACGTAAACAAAGGCCAGGGCGCCATGCATCAACGTTACAGTTGCCCCCGAAACCACAGCGCCGTGGGTGTCTGTAATCACTCCCGAAAGACTAGCGCTTCCAGTAGGAACCGAAACCAGCTCGGCCCTGGTCTGCGCCGGCTGCGCCGCGCTCGCGTTCGTAACTGAGCTCGTTTGCGCCGCCGCGCGGCTGATGCGATGAAGCTTTTGCGGCACGCCTTTGGTGAGCACGCCGCCATCCAGCCTTTGGATGTAGCGCACGCACAGACGACCCTTTGAACGCGCGACCAGACGCATCGCATCCCGGCGCGTCATGCTTGAAAGATTGTTGACGTGCAGATTGCAGTGCTCACAAAACCGCACCTGGTCGTTGCCGGTCATTGAGTCCCAGTCGGCATCGCACGGCTGGGGGATCGTAATTTGATCGAGGGAACGAAGTTGGTTTGACATAAGGCTGGCTCCTTCAAATGGCTGACGTTTGATCGGAGAGCCTGGGGAGAAGCTCCGTATCTTCAACGCAAAGTTAGACAACAAGCGGGGAAACAAGTTCCAATCGAAGCCGACGCGCGTCCGCTACTTCACGACAAATCTTGTCGGCGCTACGATCGCGCGCGCTTCCGGATTGTAGTAGTCGTACACGATCGACGCGGCCGTTTGCGCGTTCAAGCCAAAGCGCGGTCGAAACTTGAAATCGAATTTCGTCCCACCGGCGCGCGGCCAAAGGTAAACAACCACGCGGTCGGGCAGAATGTCGTACTGGCTGATGCTCCAATCCGCTCCCTTCATTGCTGAATCGAGCGAAGCACGATCGACGTCCGCGCCCGGCGGCAAACCAATTTCCGCCAACATCATCCCGTACCCGCTAAAGCCGAGGCGCTCGGCTTCAACGTGACAGGTGATTTGATCGCTGATGCCGCTTTCGGTCTTGTCGAATCTGGTGACCAGTCGCAATCCGCTCGATCCGTTCGCGCGCCAGTTGGCGTTCTGAGTCGCTACAGATTCGCGCCACGGCAAATAGTAAGTAGCTACCACTTGCGCCGACGCGGGCGAGCTTCCGCGCGCGCGTTTTATCTCAACGCGATTGGTCCCGGCCACCAGAAACCGCGAGAGGTCGATCGTCAAGGGGCTGACCAGGCGATTGGGCGCGGGCAGCTCGACCGATTTCACGCTGCGGCCGTTAACGATAATTTCGGCCGTGGGCAGTGCGTTGGCAGTCAGTGCGGCATCGACATCCCGCGCCAGCAACCCGAGCAGAGCATCGAGCACATTGATCGTGGCCTGCGTCGAGTACCAAACGCCGTAGCGATCTTTTTCGCGCAGCAGAAACAGCAGACCGCGCGTGATCAACTCATCGTGCGCGCTCGACCCGGTCGCTACTGCTCCGGGTTCTGACACTCGCGCCAACGCCTGCACTACCAGGGCCGTCGTCTCAACGCGACCGGCGAGTCCCCAACCATAGAACGGCGTGTTGGTTTCCAGAGACCAGTAACTCGCGCCGTTTTCTTCGTGTGCCAAAGCGCGAAGGTTCGCTACCGCCTGCTGGGCACGGCCTGCGTCGTTTACTTCAAGCGCGGCCAGCGCATAAGACGCGATTAGGTACGGTTCGTCGATCTCTTCGACCCGCACTGCAAGATAGTCGAGCGCGCGTTTCAGCTCGGGCGAGGTCTCTTTGAGCGGTTGTCGTTTAGCGGTGGATGTTCCATCGATCTTTCCCGAGGGTGCCGTCATCGCCAACACCCGCGCTACGTACGCGGTCAGCAGCGCCGTGCGGCGCTTGTTCTCCGTCTTGTCACCGTAATCATGCGCGGCCCAACTGCCGTCGGCGCGTTGCTGTTTGACGAGCCAAGCCCGCGCTTCTTTGATTGTGTCTTCGTTGACGGCGATTAGTTCGCGTGCTTCGCTGAGAAACCTCAGCGCGTAAGCCGTCAACGCAAGATCCGGATCGCCGCTACCCCAGTAAGTGAAGCCCCCGCTTTCATCGCGGTAGTTCAGCAAACGGTTGTAACCGGCGCGGAGATAACGCTCAGCCCTCTGTTGGTACGCGGACGTCCCGTCCGCTGCTTTTGATTTGTAGTGTCTGAGATACAAAAGACTCGGATAAGTCGATGAAATCGCCTGCTCGCCGCAGCCGTAAGGTCGCGACATGATCGCCTCGCTTTCCGCGACGTGGGCCATCAAGTTCGGATAGATCTTAAGTTCAGCGTGCGTGGAATTCGGCACGGCCGTTTGCGGAATATCGAGCGTGAGCGCGCCGCTATCGGAAACGATGTCACTCGCAGTCACTGATTTCTCTTCGCCGTCAGGATGAACGGTAACTGGTTTTTCGATCGCGTCGTTCGCGTCCGCGCCGGTTGCGGTAATCCGTTGCTTGCCATCTTTCACCGAGGCGCTCGCGCGAAAATCAAACGTTCCGCGAGTGGCGTCTCCGGCGGCGACGTTGACGCTCTTCGTCGCCGGACCAAGCAGAGCGAACCAATTCTCGGGTTTAAGTGCGAGATTCACGGCTTGCGCATGATCGAGATAGTTGCGCACGACCACGGGCAGAGAAATCTCGTCGCCTTCGGTGAGGATTCGCGGCGGATCGTGTTCGACAAAGAAAGGCTGAAAGGCTTTGATCTCTTTCTCGACCGTTCCTAGCTGCCCGTCTTCGGTCGAACCAATCACCGACATCTTCCAGGTCGTGATGTTGTCGGCGAGTTTGAATTTCAATTGCGCGCGTCCTTGCTTGTCGGTTTCCAGCGAAGGTTGCCACACCAGAGTTTCGGGAAAGTATTCGCGGAGCCGTGGCGTGGATGACTGGTTGACAACCGCACCGACACTTCTCCCAAATTCGGTCCGGATGATGCTCGCGGTTTGGCTGGACTCCGCGTTGACCGTTAAGGATTCGGAGGTGACATTCACAGTTGCCGAAACTGATCCGATATTGAGTTGTCCGTCGGCGCGAGTAATGCTCGACGAACGGACCGGAACATCTGTAAGCACGAACGCTTGAAAGCCCTTAGCCTCGACTCTAACTTCATAAAGTCCCGCCGGCACGTTCCGAATCAGATAGAGTCCGTTCTCGTCGGTGGTTGCTAGGAACTCCATCGATGTTCGTTTGTTCTTCGCGGTAACTGTAGCTCCCGCTACCGCCGCGCCGTTCGGATCAGTCACAGTTCCGGTGATAGCTCCCGTCGATCCCGGCAAGATCACGCCGGGGCCTACGGGCTGCTGCTCGCGTTCGTTACCGGCCTGCTCAGCCACCAGACGAGAAAAGGTCGCGACATTGAAATCGTCCGCCGTTCCTTCTTTGCCATCCGCGCCGTAGCTACGCAGATAGATGTAGTTCATCTGCTGCGTGACCGGCGTCAGCTCAGTCTTCTCTTTCGGCTTCTCGCCATACTTTGCGTAACTGAAAATGGTGACCCGATTGCCGTAGATCGCGTTCTGCTTGAACGTCGCGTAGTAAGGCCGGCCCCACGGATCGCGCAACTGGTCGCGACTGATCCCGGAGTTTTTGAGGGCGGCGCTGAATTCGCCGTCATCCTGTGGAATCTTCGCAGTTGATTTGAAGTATGTGACCAGCGCCGATTCGATCTGCGCTTGTACGTCAGCCGAGTAATCGATCGACGAAGTCCAGAGCGCCACGTCGTCATTGTCATTGTTCTTTGAAGAGAATTGCCCGTCAGGTCCGCTGCTGCGCACCAGGACGTCGAATTTTGTTTGGCTCACGCCGAACTCAACCTGGTACCGCTGGCCCCATGGATCGCGCAGAGCATCGAAATCAATTCCCTCGTGGCGCAACTCGCTCTTCAACGCGGCCGCATCGCGAATGAACTGTCCGGTGCGCGCGTGATAACGCGCGACGGAACGATCAATCGCTTCGCCGGTAAAGCGGAAGTAGGGCCGGCCGATGCGCATGACCGTGAAATCATCCGCCGTGTCGAATTGTTTGTCGGCGCCGGCGCTCTCTAACTGGAAAACGTCCGACTTGCCTTGTGCGAAGAACGACGCGCGATACGGCGTCTCCCAGGGATCGCGCAGTTCGTCAAACGCAATTCCCGACCCTGACGCAAAACGTCGCAGCGCAATCTCATCGTTTGGATAGGCGCCGTGGTCATGGTATTCGGAATCGAGGCGGTCCTTGAGAGGTTCGACCTGATACTTGATGACATCGGCGAACACATGCGCCGGCTCGACGTCGTAACTTGCACTGTGAAAAAAGCGCGGCGAAAATCGGTAGTCGGTAAGCAGCATTTCCGCGACCAGGGCGAGTCCTTCAGGGAGCGGCTTCGTCAGATCGAGGCGATCGAGATCCTTGCGGGTCACGCCGGCGATGCCGCCTTCGCAGCCGCTCAGATAGCAATACGCGCCATAGAAACCGTAACCGTAACCGGAGCCGAACTCGCGATCGGTGCGCGCTCGTTCTTCGACAGCCTTATCGAAAATGACGACGCCCAGCGCGCTTTCGGCCGCGCGGCCGGTCGCGGTGCGCGTGAGAAATTTCGCGCTCGCTTCCTCTCCCGGCTTGTAAGTCTCCTGATTCAGGTCCAGCTTGAATTTGAGATCGCGATCGTGCGGATACAGAACCGTGCGCGTTGCGGACGCATTGTCGTCTTCGCCGCTCTGCGCGGCGGAATAAGCGGCAATCGTCAACGGGCCCTTGAAATCGTCGCGGTACGGCAGCACCAGCGAGGCTCTCCCATTTTGCAGGTGGACTAACTGCGATTGCAGGACCTTCTCGTCGTTGATAGCGTCCACCGCCAGCACCATATCGGGTTGGGTGGCCGAGACTTCGACGCGGATTGGCTCGCCATCGCGATACAATGACTTGTCGGTCTCAACGCGGATCACAGGTTTGTCGTCGAAGCTGAGCGTCTCAGCGTGTTCTCCGCGCGCGCCCTTGCCATCTCGCGCGCGAAACATTAGCGACACTTCGCTGTCGTCGTCACCCTGATCCTTTGGCGGAATCAAGCCGCTCACTTTTGCGATGCCATAATTGTTGGTTCTGATCGTGCGCAGCGCCAACTCGGAGCGAGAATCCCGGCTCTCCCAAACCCGGCTGATCGTTATTTCGGAAGCCGCGGGCGTACCGTCGGCATAGGAAGCAGTGACATAAAACTCGAGCGGAAAGTCCTTCGCTTGATGAAAACTTCCGGCCACAACATAAACATGAATGGCGTTCTTGGTGAGCCGCAGATCGAAGCGGCGCTGCTCAGTCCGATTCGTTGTCGCGTCCGTGAAGTATGCGGCATAAGACAGATCGCGATAGCGAGCATAGTCCTCGTCCTTCAACTTTCCGTGGTCGTCGCCGAGCTTGATGTGCGCGAGAAAGCGTCCCTCAGCATCGACGTCGCCTTCGTACTTGTCGCCCTCTTCGGTTTCGTATTTCTGCTCGCGATAGTTCCATCGCCGCTCAGTTTCGCGCACCACGCGCACGTGGCCGCGCTTGACCGGCTGACCAAACAGATAATCGGCGCGGACCTCGACATCCGCATCCAGGTTCGCCAGGTAATAACCGCGATCGGGCTTAACGTTGACGGTGAAGTTGGGAAAATCGTAGCGGCTGATCTTGACAGAGGCCGCGCCGCCCGAGTCTTCGTACTTGTCGCCTTCGAGTTCGACCTGGATCAGATAATCGCCGAGCCGCGTGTTTTCAGGAATGGCCCAATCGGCATCGGCCACGCCAAAGCGCGACGTCTTCGCCTCAGTTCGAAAAGCGGTCGTGCTCTCCGGGTCCGAGATTTTCAAGGTCGCTTTTTGATCAGCCAGCGCATGACGCGAACCATCAAACATCAGAATTCGCGTGTGCAGAGTTTGACCTGGCTGGTAGAGCGGCTTGTCAGTGCTGACCATCACCTGTGCTTCGCGACTGATCTTGACCTCGGAATCCGCGCTCTCGTTCAAGAGTCCCCGGCGCCCGGTGACCTTTATGTCTCCTTCGTCGTCCTTGACGGCGCGCGGGATCTGAAAGTCGAGGGTGGCGAAACCGTTCGCGTCGCTGCGCGCCGCTTGCTTCAAGATAATGTCGCCATGGTCGCTTCGAATTTAATCTCAGCACTAATGTCGACGCCGGCAACCGCGCGCGATGTCAAAGGATGCGCAGCCCGCACCCGCAGTCGATACGCCGCGCCTGGCTGAACTTTTCCTTGCGTCGCTACGCTGAGCGCAAAAATGTCCGGCGTGATTTCTGAAAGCGAGATAAGCCCGGTGAGCTGATCGAACTCAGCTGGGGCCGGCGAGGTGATTCGATAGCGCAACCGGTACCAAAGCAATTCGCGCGTGTCCGTTGCGGCCTTGCCCGACAACCAAAGCCCGATGGGAGCGGCGATGAGGTTCGCGCCGGGCTTGATCTGATCGTCGCGCTCCGCGGCGGCGCGCACTGTCCCGTCGGTGTCGATGAGTTCGAGCTTAAGGTGCGCGCTAACGCGCCGACCGAGGGAATTCTCAACCGCGAGCAAGACGCGCGTGTCTTGTTCTTCAAACAAAACTCTGGTTGCGGATTCGTTGACGCGCAGCGTCAGATTGGCGCGGGACAGCGGCGCCAGAGTAAGCAGGACCGAAAGGCAAAAGGAGAAGAGAAGCCACTTGCGGCTCATGATTGCCTCCTGAGTGTTTTCGTGGTTCAGGCTCTCAAGTTCGTTGAATCGTCATCGACACACTTCCACTGCGCGGCGGAAAATCGAATCTTCACCGCTGCTGAAACCCAATTGAACTTGATCGGCGAACCTGAGGAGGCGCTCGACGTGTGACCGCTTGATCTACTTACTGCAATCGCGAGCCCCGGGGAGAATGCGCGGGATTTGCCGGGTTCGATGCGAAACGAATGCGGGTTGGTTGTCGTCCAAATAAAATTTCTTGCATGGATATTCGAATTTTAGGATCGTGAGCCGTTTCGACCGAGTGATGCTCGTGAGGGAAGCTATGGCTTTGACTTGCGACCTTTTATGATCTGATTGATTCGGTTCTGCAGCTCAGGCTTGAGGGTACTTTCTATTTTCAGCGCCGTATCAAATTCCTTTTGAGCGGCTGCGTCTCGGCCTTGCAATAGCATGATGATCCCGCGATTCGCGTAGGCCTTCGCGTGCCGAGGATTCAGTTCGATGGCTTTGGTGAAATCGGCGATCGCCCCATCCAAATCTCCTCTCGCACCACGCACAATCCCGCGTTCGTAACAGGCGTCAATATCCGCCGGGTCGATCTCCAGGGCTTTGGTAAAGTCGGCGATCGCTCCATCAAGATCGCCCTTTTGCTTTCGGGCGAAAGCTCGATTGTAAAAGGCCAGAAAACTGCGCGGATTAAGTTCAACGGCCCTGGCATAGTCGGCCAGCGCGCCGTCCGCGTCGCCCTTGCGCATGCGTGCATAGCCGCGGCCGACAAACGCCCTGGCTTGTTCCGGACTGAGTTCGATGGACCTGGTGAAATCGCTGATCGCCCGATCGTGTTCGCCCTGATCATCCAACGCAATGCCGCGGTTGTAATAGGCGTCCGCGTACTTGTTATTCAGTTCGATCGCTTTCGTGTAATCGGCGATCGCACCATCACGGTCGCCTTTGTCTTTTCGCGCAGCGCCCCGATCGAGATAGGCTTCGGCAATAGGATTGAGTTCGATCGCTTTGGTGAAATCGTTGATCGCACCGTCGTAGTCAGCCTGACGCCGACGTACCAGACCGCGACTGAAATATGGCGCGGAGTAGTTGGGGTCGAGCGCGATGGCCCGGTTGAATTCCGCGAGCGCGCTCTCCAAGTCTCCCGCATCCAATTGCTGGGTGCCACGATTGAGGTGGTCCATCGCCGCGCGCCGATTAACCTGCGCGCGAACCACAACGACATGCAGCAGGAACCAGAAAAGCAGCAGTAGCAGCGAGAAACGACGCATGGGTTTTCGGGTCGGTGTAAGATCTTGAAAGATTATCGACCTCCGGTAAGAACGATCCACGGAGACACACGAAGCGAATCTGGCTTGGTTGTGCGGTTTAGTGTGATTTCGTGGATCGTCCCTCTTCGAGCAGTAAAATTTGAGACACCGCTCTTTTCTATTCACGTTTGACTCAATTCGTTCGCGATCTGCGCGGCCACGCGCGCGTTGTTTTCCAGCAACGCGATGTTTGCCCGCAGGGTGGCGCCTTCGCTCCGCTCGGCCATGCGCGCCAGCAGGAAGGGCGTGAGTTCACTCCCGCCGATCTTCAATCCGTCCGCGTCGCGGAGAGATTCGTCGAGAATCCTATTCAGCATTTCCTGCGGGACTTCCGCGGCAGCGGGTACGGGAACAGTGACGAGCAATGCCCCTTCGACTCCCAATTCGCGCTGCGCCCGGAAAAGTTGCGTCACTTCCTTGGGCGAGTCGCAGCGCACATCGACGGGCAGGCCGCTTTGTCGCGCATAGAACGCGGGCAGCTCGTCGCAACCAAAGCCGGCCACGGTGACGCCGTAGGTTTCCAGCCATTCGCGCGTCGCCGGCAGATCCAGAACGATCTTCGCACCCGAGCACACGATAATCATCGGCGTGCGCGCGAGTTCGGGCAAGTCAGCCGAGACATCCGGAAGTGCGCCACGATGTACGCCACCGATACCGCCCGTGGCAAAGACCTGAACGCGGGCGCGCTGCGCAATCCACATCGTCGCGGCCACCGTGGTCGCGCCGTTCCAAACCCGCGCGACCGCGATCGCCAGATCGCGGGTGCTGAGTTTGCGGATGTCGTCACGGTTGGCGACCCGCTCGATCTGTTGTTGATTGAGTCCGACACAAAGTTGGCCATCGAGCACCGCGATCGTTGCCGGCGTGGCGCCCTGGTCGCGAACGATTTGTTCCACCCGTTGCGCAGTCTCAAGGTTCTGCGGCCGCGGCAGGCCGTGTGCGATCACGGTTGATTCAAGCGCGACTACCGCTCGTTTCGCCGCGAGCGCTGCTTCAATATCGGGGCTGATGGTGAGATTTTGTTTCACTGTTTCTGATGGATGAAGTCAGTATCGGGAGCGGTAGCGACCGGGTAATTCACTCTGGCCATCTCTATTCTGGCTATCGATGAAACCATCCACCACCCCACGCGGGCTGCCCGCGTGGGGACCCCGGTCCGCTCCCGGTACTGACTTCATGACCCGATCCCCGCTCCCCTCTTGTTCAACCTGAACACCGTTCCGCCACGTGAGCGCCTACTCCACTCAACGTCCGCATCGATCATGCTGGCGCGCGCGCGGATGTTGGCCACGCCACGGCCCGGACTCTTCTTTTCACTTCGATCAAATCCGCGCCCGTCGTCTTCAATCGCTAATTCAAACACCTTGTCTTGCACGATAGCGCTCATCTTAACGTGCTTTGCGTTGGCATGCCGGCAGATATTGCTCAAGGCCTCCTGAGCAATCCGATAGATCTGAATCTGCTGGTTGGGCGGAAGGTTTAGTTTTTCATCCAGCGCGTCATCGCACACAAATTCGTAATCGAACTTGCAATCGGGCGCGGCATGCTCCACCGCGTGCGCCAGCGCAAACTGTAAAGCCGCGGGTAGCCCGACATTCTCAAGCGCCGAAGGACTCAGGTCTTCACAGATGCGTCGCACCTCCTGCGAGATCGATTCAATTTCAGAACGCAAGGCGGCGGGGTCGCTTCCACCAACGCGGCTGTTTAGCTGCGGGACCTGTCCCGCGCTTTCTCCAGAGGCGGCAGGAGTGCCGTCTCTAAATGGAGCCGGAAGTTGGTCGACCAGCAACGCGAGGTTGCGCAAGTCGGCCAGCGTTTGATCGTGCAGATCGCGCGCGATGCGCCGGCGCTCGGCTTCGGTTTCGTTCGCCAGTTGCAAACGCGCGTCGGCCAATTCGCGATTCGCTGAAGCCAAAGCCGCGCTGGTGCGGTGAATGCGCCGATTCTGGAAATAACCCCAGCCCAAAGCGATCAAGGCGAGCAAAAGCAGAACGCCGAGCGCCGTCGAGGTCAACGGAAACGGAGCTCGCGAAACGGTGAACTCGAACGAGAGTGGAGTCGAAGGGGTCAGGTCCCGGGTAAACGCGCGCGCCACAACCTTGTAAGTGCCGGGCTTCAGTTTTTCCATCGCGAACTGGGAATCGTGTGAAATTTTCTCCCGGATAACTTTGCCGGTGCTGTCAAAGAGCGCAAATGCATATTGAAACTGCTCGGGGAAAGTACGGCTGCTGATCGCCGTGACGTCCAGCAACAAACTGTTCTGCGGGTAATCGAGTCGCAGGCCCGAATGTAATTCTTCCGGCTGGTGTATTCGCTGGCTGATAATGCGCGAAGGCTGTACCGTCGGCGTAACGCGTCCCGGTTCGTAACGCACGACGCCGCGATTGGTGCCGGCGATGACACTCTCGCTCCCGTCGGCGGTGCGTTCGGACAACACCGCAAAGACGCGTTGCGAAGGCAAGCCCTGCTCGACATCCAGACGCGAAACGATGGCCCCGAATTGATCGTCGAGCGCGACGCGCAACAAGCCACTGCCCGACGTGGCGCACCAGACTTGCCGCGCGTTTGACCCACCAGAAACGATTACGACGCTCCGGGCGTTCACCCCGGGAACAACCTCTTTCAGTTGGCCTGCTTGAAACAAGTACAGCCCCTTGTCCGTGCCCAGCCAGATGTCAGACCCGTCGGCAATGATCGACCAGACCGCGCCGCCCTTCAATTTGTCGAAAGCGTTGTCAGCCGTTGCCTGCTTGCCACCGTAAAAGAAAACGCCGGCACAGGCAGTGCCGATCAGCAAACGATCGTTCGCGTCAACGCCGACAGCAGTAACGTCGCGCAATTGATTGTCCGCGGAAGACTCGGGCCAGATCAGCGTGCGCTGTGTGCCTTGTAGCTTCTCGACCCCGTAACCGTACGTCGCGATGTAATCCGAGCCGCTGGTGGCGATTCCCCGCACGTTGTCACCCTGTGGGAGTTTTTCCGTCGGAGGTGGAATGCGCGTGAAGGTAGTCGCGTTCGTCCCCGATGTTGACCTAAACAATCCGTTCGCCGTAGCGACGAGCACCCGGCCGTCCTTGTCTTCGCTGAGCGCATAGACGATTCGCCGGCCGATTTCCGTAACCGGCGACCATGACTTCTTTGATTCGTCGTGCAGATAGAGTCCGGCGTTGGTCCCGGCCAGTACGCGTCCGCGCGACGTTCGAAACAGCGCGCGCGCAAAATTCGCGCCCGGATCTTCCGAGATGTTTTCCGGCCGCATGGCGTGCGGGTCGTAACGGCAGACGCCTTTGTCCGTTGCGAACCAGACAACTTCTTCGGGGTCGACGAAAACTCCAAAGACGTGATCGGAGCGCAGCGCGCCGCCCGTGCCTTCAAAGGTGAAATGCTCGATCGGTTTGCCGCCCTGAAAATGAAAAGCGCCCCGGCCATCGGTGCCGATCCACACATCGTCGTGTGGTCCGTGCGCGATGGCCATCACCGGACCCGTCGTGCCGTTCGTCTTGCGGGGCTTGAGTAGCTCGGTTTCGTCGAAGAGACCGCTGTCTTCGGCGCGCGTCTTAACGCCGGCCCACAGACGCCCCTGCGAATCCGTTTCCAGCGCATTGATAAAGTAATTGCGCGGCTTGCTGATTACTTCTTTCGCCTCGCCACCTTCGATCGAGAGCACGCCGCGGCTCTGGGTGCCGGCGTAGAGTTTCTCGCCGACCATCGTCAGGCTGGTAATTTTCAACGAGCCGGGGTGATCTTTGTCGGCGCTTGGCAAAGGCTGATCGGGAATCGTATGAACGGCGAACGTGAGGACTGTTCTTCTCTCGGCGTCGGACAAAGACAAAGGTGATGGCCCTTCCAGGTTTGCCTGACAGTCGAATATCTGTCCGTTCTCACTCGACATGATCGCGCGATCTTTTTGCGGCGTAATGATCGACGTGATCACTTTGCCGGCAGTTTCCTTGATCGGATCGAACTTCCCGTTCCACAAGCGCGCCGCGCCGTTGTCGGTGCCAATCCAGAGCGCCCCGGATTCATCTGCTTTCAACGCCAGCACGCGGCCAGCCCGCCATCAGTCGCAAACCAGGTCACGCCAAATTCAGTCTGCGCGATTGCGTGCGTGCGATCCGAAGGCAGTCCATGAAACGAAGTCACCGCGCCCCATTGATGCAGGTTGGGCGGCGGCGTTGGTGACGGTGACGGCGAAGCTGCTGGAGTTGGTTGAGCTGGCGGCGAAGGCGTTTCGTTTTGCGAGAAGACTCGGGGCAGAGGCCCAACCGTCAGGGAGGACCCCATTGCCAGGGAGACCGTGATCAGAAATAGCGTGAGCAGTGAGCGGTTAGCAGTGCGCTGAGTTGTAGCGCAAGTTGTTAACTTGCGTGCGTTGCGTCGAACAGCGGGTGCGGCTTTGCCGCCGCCCGGTGCGGTAAGCCTTTGGCTTACCGTCAACGGCCGTTTTAGTTTCATGCGTCGAGGCTTTGCCTCGACGGGCGGAGGCGGAGCCTCCTTTATCAACTTAACGCGGTGACGGTGAGGCAGAGCCTCACCGCACTGTGCTGCGGCAGAGCCGCGACCACGCCTGATTCTAAGGTTCACAATTGTTTGAAGAATGGAAGTCGCCGGACACTTTGGTAAATCGGGATCTCTTCATCCATGAAATCTGGCCGGCGCCTAACGGGTTTTTGGGACTTGAGATCCAAGTACCGGGTTTTAGTGGTCAACAATCTTCCGCTCCGAGAATAATATTTGTCGCGCGCTACACTAATATTCCCGTGGAACGTATTTAGCTGAGCTTGAATCTTTGCCAAGCTGCCATCGTTGCGAAAGTAGTACATGACGTATTCAACCCAATCGCCGGAGCCGCTTTGAAACGTGAAGTTAGCGCCCATGACCTTTCGCGACTTCGACCAGACGAGGGCAGTTTCGCTGAGATTGTTTTCATCGTTTAATTTGTCTCTTTCGCTCTCGTTCTTGAATTCAAGCCAACGATCAGCGTTATCGTTAGACACGTTCGCAAAGATTCGCTGTCGATTCTTCCGCTTGATGAACAAATCGATCTTCTTTGCGTATGCGTCAATGGCGGAGACTTCGACAGAGTTCTGCCCTTGATAACCAAGGCTGGCACCAGAGGTCGCCAGACACAACAACAGAATCAACAACGGCGCGAACCTGGACATCGTAGTCACGTTCTCCGCTTCTCCCCGTCGCCCTTTCTCCCTGTCTTGCCAACTTCCCGCCGCTGCTCTTCCAATGACTTCTTCTGATCCCGTTCGATCCAACCTTATTGTTCGGTCGACCTTTTTCTCGAGGTCACGCGAAAGCGGTTCTGCTGATTTGCGATCACAATCGTTTCGTCGGAAACGTCGTCTCCGGAGTAGAAGACAAGATCCCTTCGCCCATCTTTGTTAACCTTGCAGGGCACCAGCGCCCACACCCAATAGTCGATCCGGTCCGTTCCGTAGCGGTATTTGAAGAACGAGCGCACGACCTGGCCCTGGCTGGTCTTGAGATCGAAAACAATCCATTCCGCCCGGTGCAGCTTCGATTTCCGGTCGCGATAATGCGTAACCACGAGCCTGGGTGTAATCGTGTCGGGCTTCCCGTCGCCATCTATATCCAGCACGATGGGATCCAGATCACCGTCAAAACCGCGCTTGTCGCTATCGTTAATAGCCGGGCATTTTGACGAAGGCGGAACGCTCAACATGAGACCCGCCAAGATGATTTGAATCAGCATCCGGAACCTCCCAGCTAACGCTTCTTTGGGTCTTGCTTCTGCTCTTCAATAAACTTTTTCTGATCGCGTTCGATCCAGCCTTCCAGTTCCACCGCCGCTTTTTCCAACTCGTCATTGTTCAGCAAGCCGCGGCGCAGCGCTTCAAAGAACGCGCGCGTGCGCACGTTGTAAGCGAGCTTTTCATAAGCTTCGTTCGGCGTGCCTTCGACCAGCGAAGTGAAAAGCTTTTCGTAAAGCGTAGCCAGGCGGCTCTCAACCCCGCGCAATGAAAGACTGCATTTGCGCGCGATGGCCCAGTTCGAAAGACCGAGCGCGAGATAGTAAAGCGCTTCCGCTTCAAACTCAGTCAGCAGCGGCCGCTTGAACGAATCCTTGAAAGCCGGATCGATCATGTCGGCGCCGTCTTCCAAAACGGCGGCGACGAAACGCAGGAAGCGCGATTCGGGATTGTATCTTGCGAATCTCGTTGATGTAAATCTCGTGCGGAAACTGGGTCCAGAAAATGATCCGCGCCCCGGGGTACTCGCGCCAGATCGCCCGCGCGGCTTTCACGCCGGAAAGCTTGGGCATCTGAATGTCGAGGATGCACATTTCGGGTTTGTTCTTGAGCGCGAGTGAAACCGTCTCTTCGCCATCACCGGCTTCGAGCACCGGCTTATGCGCAGGAAAGTCGCGTTCGAGTATCTCGCGCAGGTAAGCGCGCTGGGCCACGTTGTCTTCGGCGATTAGAATGGACATTGGGTTGATTCTAAACTCAGAAAACAAAATCAAGAAGGCGTTCCGTCACGTTCATGATTTCTTAACGCTACGAGCGCCGATCCTTCTGATGACTCTTTGTAGTTCTGAATAGGGAACAACTAACTCCGGCTGGCCGAAGCTATGAGAACTAACTTGATAGTCCTCGAAGGAAATCAATACGCCGTCGGGCACGATATTCCAATCACTAAAGTTGTGCGTGGTGGGTGCCGTGCCTTTTTCGAACCACTCCTGGTTCGGAATCTCGTAGGTCTCGCTGAGATATTTTCGAGAATATGAGGAAAAGACTTTCAGATAACCCCGCTTGAACACATCACGGACGCGAAGTTGCCGCCCCTTTTGGAGGTTGTAATTTATGGTTTCATAGTAATCGATCGGATGCGTTTGCCCTGCCTCCATGACGCTGTGAGCAAGCCGCATGCTGATAAGTTTGTCGTCCGAGTAAAAGATTTCATAACTGAGATCCAACCCCATCTCGATCCAGTGGCCGTTCCGATTGTTGATGCGCGCAACGTGCTTGAACCTGGCTACGTAACCCAGAATCTTTGTCCGGATCCAGCGATTGAAGCGTTTCAATTTCAGGTTCCCGGTTGTCTTCGCACTGGGATACTCTGCCTTTAGTCCTGCTCCGGCCACGGTAGTGGCAATTGAAGTGGACGTGAAGGTGTACTGATGGGGCCAGTTCTTGTCGATTTGGTCGGCTTGTTGCTTTCGCTGATTTCGCACGGTCGTCGTTTGCGTTGGGGAGGGTTTAGGCGAGGTCAGCACATCGGTGGACGAAGTAAGTGAATGGGAGGGACAGGCTGACAATGCGAGCGACGCAGCGATTAATAGTAGAGCTTTCACACCGCGCAGTTTGTGCTTCGGAGTAATTGGCAACAATGTGGCTCGCCACACTTACGTCCGCGGCTGCGCCTGATGTGCGGAAGTGTTTAGGTGTTTGCCCCGTTAGGGGCCGAATGTTTATAGACCCAATTGATTTCAGAAAATCCATAAGCTCCTTTAGGAGCGGGATGTAAGTGGGATGGGACGGCGCGTTTCGCTCCTAAAGGAGCGCTAATGATTCCAGGTTGTCGGTTTCTATAAACATCTCGCTCCTAACGGAGCGACGATTATTCGCGCTTCACGCTTCGCGCTTCACGCTTCGCGCTCAAAGCGGGCGAGGGCGCCCGCGTTCCCAGGAACGAGCTGACCGATCATCACAAAGTCTTCTTTCCGGCGTGGCTCGCTTTGTGATAAACCTACGCCATGAAACCACGACGACTCTTGCGATCACTGCTGATTTCGTTGCTCGTTCTTTCCTGCTTCTCATTCGCAATTCCAACCGGCGCGCAGCGTACTACCCAACCGGCGCAGAGAGAGCGCGCGCGCTCAACCCGCGATGAAGCGCTGTGGCAGAGAGCGCTGGCGATTCACCGGCGCGCGATCGTTGTTGACACGCACAACGACATCACCACCCCGATGACGAATGATGACTACGATCTTGGCGGGACGCCGCCGGCTCCCTATCGCACCAGCATCGCGCGGATGAAACAAGGCGGACAGACGGCGGAATTCTTTTCGCTTTACATAAAGCCCTGGTATGTCGCGCATGGCGGCGCGGCGCGGCGCACGCTGGACATGATCGATTCGGTTTATCGCGCGGTTGAGCGCCATCCGAACGACTTGATGTTTGCGACGACCTCGGCCGACATTCGGCGCGCGAAAGCGCAGAACAAAATCGCCTGTCTGATGGGCATCGAAGGCGGCCACGCGATCGAAAATTCGCTGCCCACGTTGCGCGAGTTCTACCGGCTCGGCGTGCGCTACATGACGTTGACGTGGAACAACACCAACGACTGGGCCGACGCGGGCCGCGGCGAAAGAAAGCACAATGGCTTGAGCGATTTTGGCAAAGAAGTGGTGCGCGAAATGAATCGCCTGGGTATGCTCGTCGATGTCTCGCACGTGTCGGACAAGACGATGAGCGACGCGCTTGATGTTTCGAAAGCGCCGGTGATTGCTTCGCACTCTTCGGCGCGCGCTCTCAGCAACGTGCCACGAAATATTCCCGACGATCTGTTGCGCCGCATCGGCAAGAATGGCGGCGTGGTGCAGATAAACTTCTATAGCCTATTTGTCGATCAGAAGACCGTGGCGCCGCAGAGTGACGCACGCGGCGAGCGCCTGAAAGCGCAGCAAGAGGCGCTCAGTGTTAAATACGCGGATGATCCGGAACGTTTGGCCGAAGAGAGTGACAAGTTGGAAGCGCAATATCCTTTGCCGCCGCTGGCGCTGTCAAAGCTCATCGATCACATCGATCACATCGTCAAGATCGCGGGCATCGACCACGTCGGCCTGGGGCCAGACTTCGACGGCGCTAACGATTTTCCCGAAGGCGCCCGCGACGTGTCGATGTTTCCGAATATCACTTATGAACTTTTGAAACGCGGCTACAGCGAGCAGGACATCGACAAGATTCTCGGCGGGAATTTTTTGCGGGTCTTTGCCCAGGCGGAACTAGTCTCGCGCAAGCTGAGCCGTTCGATTAGTGGCGGCGGGAGTACGCGGCGGATTAATAAGTAAGCCTAAGCGTACAAAGAGCGAGCACCTTCAATTTCGACATCGTGAATTGTCTAACTCACGAGAACCAGAAAACGCGAAGGGCGGCCTAAGCCGCCCCCCGACAGAGTCCGAAACGAGTGGTCGGTTACATGACCGAGCCGGCGCCTCGCTCCCGATGCTTGGGATCCTTTTCATAGTTGCGCTGAGGATCCGATTCGATCTCTTCCTTCGGTCTTGCCTTCTGTTCATCCTGCGGGTTCCGGCCGGGTGATTGCTGTTCCTTCCGCTCGCGTCCTTCGAAATTCTCTTCGTTCTTTATTCTGTCATTACCCATGAGTAGCCTCCCTTTTCCTAAGCAAGATTTAGTGGATTAATCGCAGCGACGTAATGCCGCTTACGACGGCTTGGAATCCAGTTAAGAGGGGTGCGTTTACCGTCAACGGGAAAGACAAGAATCAAGCCAGAGCTTTGTAATACGAACACAAGGAAGCCGAACTGTTGCTACTAAACCGGTAGTGGCACGCGCATCCTGCGCGTGATTCACGGGCGGGACGCCCGTGCCACGTCTCAAAACCGGTAGTGTGGCACGCGCATCCTGCGCGTGATTCACGGGCGGGACGCCCGTGCCACTTTTCAAATGATATAATTCGCCGACCAATGATTCTCGGCGGCATCTACATCCACATTCCGTTCTGTCGCTCGCGTTGTTCGTACTGCGATTTCGCGACCGGCATGTATGAAAACGACCTGGCGGAACGCTATGTTAGTGCTGTGCGCAGTGAGATCTGGGAATGGAATGAGATCGAGAATCCATCTGCGGTCGAGACGATTTATTTTGGCGGCGGCACGCCTTCATTACTCGCGCCAGCGCAGATCGAACGGATCCTCGGCGCGGTCCATGGTCGATTCGAGGTAGTCGACAATGCAGAACTGACCCTGGAGTTGAATCCCGGCGATGGCGGCACAAGTGCCGCCGCTAAACGAGAAACGTTACGCGAGTTCCGCCGGCTGGGAATAAATCGCGCCAGCTTTGGCGCGCAGACCTTTGACGATCGGGAGCTGAAACAACTCGGCCGCACGCATACTGCCGCCGATATT
>WNFN01000116.1_pt1 | contig 19737 bp, 15 predicted proteins | sample 5400161 | NCBI WGS metagenome assembly WNFN01 (sample SAMN13153353, study PRJNA577476) | soil metagenome | isolation source: 80 cm saprolite on Douglas fir-dominated hillslope | place: USA:California | collected 2013-09-17 | reverse complement strand
GCTGGTAGCCTGCGACCTTGGGGCGCACTATCGGACAGGTTTAGCTATCTCGGTTACGGAGGAATTGAATTGTTGGAGGAGTGCTTCGCGACCTTTGGAATTGAGAGTGCGTTTCAGTTCTTCGAGGGCCAGCGCCACGACATCGTAGTGATGCAATCCTGCATAGCGTGGGTCGGCCGTGATTTCCAACCACACCTTGTGCAGCAGTTCTACATCGCAGGGACGGAGGCGGGGTTCGTGGGGTCCGAGAGGATATTCATGGCGGCGACCATCGGCGCCAATGATTTCCATCGTTAGCCGGGGCTTCGGTTCAGGCAGCCTTTCCCAGGCGTCACCAGTTAATTTGGCCTGTTCGTCGGCGGCCAATTTCGTCGATAGGCCCGACACTACACGGGAAGATTCCAGGCGCTGTGCAGTCAGCATGATGGCGTCGAAGACGTCGGTACCGGGCACAACTAACAGCGAGACGCGCTTGCCTTGTTTTTCGGCGAGCGCCACTACTCTTGAGAAGAGCTCCTGCTCATAGATGTCAAAGACATCTCGTGCTTCATAGCTCGTGCTTCCGGTGAACGAATGACGGCCCGGAGAGAGTCTGGCACTGAGAACGACGACGTCCTGATGGGAAGTATTGGTGCGGCTCAATACATGGCGCAGGTGATGCAATCGGTTCGGGTCACGGACGGTCACAAGAATGTTTCCGGGACGGGTACCGACTAATGCGTAGTCGAGCTCCGGATTATCGAATACGCGAAACTGTTCGAGCGCTTCAATCTGACCGGCCTGTTCGCGCTTGGCATAGCGCTCCGAAACGGTGAGAATCCCATAAAACACCCCACTGAAGATCACCCCGGCGATGGTTGCGTCCTGCTTGGTCAGGAGATTTGCGATGGCGATCAGAAACAGCACGCCCGTGATCAGCCCGAGCCCGATCGGTATTTCATGCCGACCGATTTTTAAGTTCCCGGGCACTTTCCATTCCCGCTGCTCCGGATATTTGTAGCGCAAGATGAGCACCGCAAGGCCGTTGAAGGAGAAGCTCCAGACGACGCCAAACGCATACAGCGCTGCTAAGACGTAGAAGTTGCCGCGGCTGAGAATGATGGTTAGAACCTGCAGCAGGGCGATGAGATGAATGGTCCGGTAAGTGGTGCCATATTTCTTGTGCGGACGCTGGAACCATGAGGTGAGAACGCGCGTTTCGCAAAGCCGGTTGAGCACACCATTGGCACCCAAGATGGCGGTATTGGCGGCGCCGGAAAGAATCAATACACCTACGAGTACGACGAAGGCGTGGAAGATCAGTTTCGCAAGTGTGGGCCCGACCAGATACATGGACAATCCGCCGATGAGGTTCGCGAAGAAACTCGGCCGAACCGCATCCGGAATGATCATCACCGCCAGGAACGAAACCAGAGATGTGAAGACGAGGCTGTAAACGAAAATTACCAGGCCGGCACGCTGGAGATTCAGCAGCTTTGGGCTTTCAATCTCACGGTTCACCTGGGCCAAGGTTTCTTCCCCGCTCATTGCGAGGACGGAATGGCCCATGCCGACCAAGGCTACGATCCACATGATGTGGCTGAGTCGGGTGCCAGTAAGCCAGCCGAGGAACTCATGATCCAGCTTCATGTTTTCGAGTCTGGGCAATGGCGGCAGATGTGCACCAGTCTTGAGCACCGTGACCACACACCATCCGATCAAAATAATGACCATGATGGTCGTCACTTTCATGATCCAGAGAGCTTTGTTGCTGGACTCATGAATTCCCTCGATGTTTTTCCACCAGAAGTAGAGGATGGCTAGAATTCCAAACATGGCCGCAAAATAGTTCTGATTGAAATGGATGGGATGTTTCAGATAGCGCGCTACTTCCTCGATGAAGCCGGCAAGGTACTGCCCAGCGGTGACCGCACTGATGGGGCCTGTGAGAATGTAGTCGAACAACAGGGCCGACACGGACAGTTTCGCAAGCGTGTCGCCCATGGCCCGCCTGACCACGCGGTACACGCCGCCGCGTACAAACATGCTGCTGGCTTCGATATAGACGGCGCGCACGGCGTAGCTGAACAGCATGACCGCGAGGATGAACCAGGGGGCACTCTTGCCGATGACCTTCTCGGCGTCTCCACCGGCGTAGTATGCGGAGGAAGCGAGATCGGAAAGGACAATGGCGGCGGCCCGCCAGAACGAGATGAAACTGAGCATCACCGTCGTGGCAATGAACACCGGGACGGGAGGACGATTGATTTGCAATTGGGACACTAACGCCTCAGGAATCGGTCAGGTATAGCAATTGTAAATGCTCTTCAGCTTTCGTTGGCGCACGCGCTCAAACGCTCGACATCCCGTGTTTCAAAGCGCGGCTGCGCCGCGGTCCTGATTGCGGATTCGGATTGCCTCCTCCACCTTGTAGAGAAAAATCTTTCCGTCGCCGATTTTCCCGGTGGCGGCATTCTTGATGATCGCGTCGGTCACGGAATCGACGAGCTTGTCGTCCAACACAAGTTCCAGCTTCACTTTTGGCAGGAAATCGACGCCGTATTCACGGCCCCGATAGGTTTCGGTGTGTCCCTTTTGACGGCCGTGCCCGCGCACTTCCGAGACCGTCATACCTTCCACTCCGAGCGCGATTAGAGCTTCCTTGATTGGCTCAAGCCGGTTAGGCTGAACAATCGCTTCGATTTTTGTCATCTTTATCCTCGGTTCGCTATTCAGGTTAAGTACCCAGGAGGCAGAGGATACTCTGCCTCCTGAGATCGAAGCACGATAACTCGTCAGCTGGCAATATGCGACAGCGGTTTCGTGGTTGCTAAGCTGGCTTTGGAGTGAGCTACCGGAAGTTCCTGCGCCATACCACTGGGAGCTCCAAGCGCGGAGATGACGTATTCGGGATAAGCCGAAATTCCATGCTCGTGCAGATCCATACCGTAGATTTCCATTTCTGCCGGCAAGCGAAGCATCCCGAGTGCGTTGACCGCAAGCATGACCACCATAGCAACGCCGAATGTGGCCAGGGTTATGCAAGCGCTGCCGATCAGTTGGGCTTTAAGCAGCTGCAATCCGCCGCCGTAGAACAGCCCGGCTAAGGGTGCAGAGTTGTCGGGGCTAATCGGACCCGTCGCTCCATATTTCCCGCAAGCGAAGAGACCGAGTGACAGCGTTCCCCAGATGCCGCAAAAGCCGTGGACCGGAACCGCTCCGATGGGATCATCAATTCGCAGCCACTCCAGGAGCTCGACTCCAAGGATGACTAGTACTCCAGCAATACCACCAAGAAGGACCGCGCCGGTTGGGCTGACCCAGTAGCAAGGGCAGGTGATCGCGACGAGCCCGGCCAGAAATCCGTTGGTGGTGAAGCTGGCATCCCACTTTCTGGTCATGATGTAGCCGTAGATGATCGAAGTGAGACCGGCAGCGCAAGCGGCCAGAGTCGTATTGGTGGCGACTCGGCCGATGCCTACAAAATCCATGGCCGAGAGCGTGCTGCCAGGATTGAACCCGTACCACCCGAACCACAGAATGAGTCCACCGCTGACAGCGATCGTCAGATCATGGGGCAACATCGGCGCCCCGCCGTCACGCTTGAACTTGCGGCCCAATCGCGGACCGAGGACGATGGCGCCCGCCAACGCGATAAATCCTCCAATGGTGTGCACAACCGTCGAGCCTGCGAAATCATGGAAGCTCGTGCCCAGCGATGGGAAGAAGTATCCAGTGCTGCCCATGGTTGCCAGCCAGCCATCCGGTCCCCAGGCCCAGTGTCCGATGATCGGGTAAATGAAACCAGTGACGCAGATGCTGTAAAGAAGATCACCGACGAACCCAGTGCGGCCGATCATTGCCCCGGAGGTGATGGTCGAGCACGTGTCGGCGAAAGCGAACTGGAAGATCCACACCGCGAGGAATGCTACGCCGGTCGTTTCATAGGTAGCTGGCGCGTTTTGCAGGAAGAACCAGTGATAGCCGATGAATCCGTTGCCGTGAGCAAACATGAAGGCAAAACCGACGGCGTAGAAGAGAATGCCGCAAAGGCAGGTATCGACCACGCACTCAACCAGGACGTTTACGGTTTCACGCGAGCGACAGAAACCGGCTTCCAACATGGTGAAGCCGACCTGCATGCCGAATACGAGAAACGCAGCGATCAGCGTCCAGGCGGTATTGACCGGATTGACCACGTCGGCGGCCTTTACCTCGGGAGTGGCAGTCTGGGCATAGACGTGACCAAAGAAAACACCCGAGACAACGGTGATGATGAGCAGGACCAAACCGATGCCCATGGCTTTGCCGCCGAGGAGAAGTCCTCCGTAACGGCGCCATTCAGGATCCCGCAGCCGCATGGCTAGGCGGGACAACTTTCCAGATAGAGACATCTTCTTCCCTTCTTTGGCAATGACAGGCATGTCACAGCTCCTTATCATGAGTTTTGAATTGCTGAGCTACCCGCTACTCGGCTTCGTAGGGGTTCAAACAGAATCCATTGCAAAACTTGGCTGTGCCTTCCGATCCTGGTCATGAGCACCGCCCCGACTGAAAGCTTCCCAGGACCCCGTCGGCCAGCGAGAACCTGAGACCGCACAATTTCGCTCGCATGGCCAGCGAACACACGTTGGCTGCAGCCTGGTCTTCGCGTGTCACGGTGCCGGTGATGATCAGCTCGGCATGCTCGCCTTCGTCTTGCCGGTAGACTCGGAACACGGCGCTGGAAAGTGTTGGTATGGCAGAGAACAGTAAACTCCGCACGGCCAGCGAATCTTCCAGAGCCTGCAGGGAAGCGTGGCGCTCGCCCACACTGGGCGGCAGAACAGCATCCCAGGGATCCGCCGGGCGGGCCACCCACTCGCACTCGGCTTCGTCGCCGCGTAACTCCAGTCGCAAAAGCTTGAGGGGAGCGCGAGACAACTCTCCAAAGCGAAGGCGCCTGTGCAAGTTCCGGACGAAGTCCGCAATTTCCCATAACTGCTTCATTCCCTCAGAGCTCCCTCTCTGGCTGCGCGGTGACGAAACTTGACCGGTAGACACGTCTCCCGGAACCGAAGCGGCCCGCTAGATGTACCTTCCGTCGGAGTTGTCCGCAAAATCGCAGACGCACCCGCGATCACAATTTTGTCTGTGAGGCTGGCACGGCGTCGTGCCTGGACTGGTCTCTTTTCGGCGTCGAAAAGAGGGAGCAACTTACGTTACACACTTACAAGCTTGATGTGGCATTCTGCTTTTGCACACTCGCAAAGTCAAATTCAAAGTTTGAATGAGAGACATTACGCTAACTAGTAGTACCGCGGGTGACCGCGTCACTGAGGACGACCGCGCGGGCGATGTCCTTCATTGGCAGACGCCGTTGCTGGCTCTGGCGCTGCAACATGAGATAAGCCTCTTGCTCAGCGATGTTCAGGTCCTGCTGAAGAATGCCCTTGGCCCGCTCCACCAATTTGCGCACCTCCAGCCGATGGGTCAGATCCGAGTTTTCCTTCTCCAAACGCGCCATCTCAACCTCGGCACCCACGAGAACACCAATGGTTGAGAGCAATGTGATTTCGTCGTGGCCGTAATGATGGGGAGCGCGGTTCTGAAGGTTAATGACACCAACGACGCGTCCGCGGCTCAAGAGAGGAACCGAGAGGAACGATTCAAAACGATCTTCGGGCAGTTCGTTGAAAAATTGAAATCGAGGGTCGCCGCACGCATCTTGCGACACGACGACAGGTTGCCGATGTTTGGCGACCCAGCCCGTAATACCCTGTCCCAGCTTCAACTTCAAACGCCCAATCGCTTCCGGATGGGAGTTTTGGGAAGCCCACAATACGAGTTCATTTCCCTCCAGGATGTAGACGAAGCAAGAGTCGCACCTCACCACCGACGTGGCAAACTCGACCACGTCTTTCAGGATGTCACCAAACGGGAGCGCCGCGGTCATCCGGCTGACTACACCGTGCACATAAGCCATGTTGAAGGTTTCCCGCGGAAGTGTACCCGGCTTACCCAAGCGAACCAACGGAAGCGACGCACTGTGCAGCGGCAATTCCCCCAAAGCGCTCATGGCGTCAACCCTAGCCAGCATGAGGCCGCAGGACAATCATCCTTTGGTATACAAGGTCATTGAAAAAACCCATCGAGCAAATCAGAAAAGTCTATTGTGAGCTCGCGGCTTGAGTTTGTCGGACATTCTCACCAGTTCGACCAGAGAGTTGGCTCCCATCTTCTGCATGAGTCTCCCGCGATAGATTTTTACGGTGACTTCGCTCAAGCCCATCTGGGCACCGATCTGCTTGTTGATAAGTCCGGTGACCACCAGGCCCATAACTTCCCTTTCGCGAGAAGTCAGTTGCTGAAACCGGGAACGTAAAGAGGAGATCTCGTTATGTTCTTGACGCCAGACACGATCGCGTTCAAGTCCTTGATGAATCGCAGCCAGGAGGTCGCCCTTCTGGAAAGGTTTCATCAGGAACTCGATCGCCCCTCCCTTCATGGCCCGCGAGGTCATGGGAACGTCGCCATGCGCGGTTATGAAGATAATCGGAATGAATACGCCGGCTTTCTCAAGGGTCTGCTGGAAGTCCAGGCCGTTGACGCCCGGGAGTCGGACGTCGAGCACCAGACAGCTAGGCACGTCCGGCCGGGGAGCATTCCAAAACTCTTCGGTGGAGCCAAAGACTTGTGCATGAAGGCCGACCGACTCCAGCAGGTTGCTGATGGCATCGCGGACGGACGCGTCATCGTCAACGACGAAAATCGTGGGGCGGACTTCAGGCATCGGACTCCTTCGGGCGAATCGGTAGAGTGAACTGGAAAACGGCACCGCCCGAGGGACGTGGAACCGCCCATAGGTGGCCCCCGTGGGACTCAATAATCGAGCGACTGATCGACAGGCCCATGCCAAAGCCGTGGGGCTTGGTCGTGAAGAACGGATTGAAGATCTTCTCGACGGTTTCGGCGTCCAGCCCCATGCCGGAGTCTTCGATGCGGACGATCAGCTCAGAATCTTTTTCCCGCGCACTGATGAGCAACTCCCTGGGGCGTTCAGTGGTTTCCGCCACGGCATCCATGCCATTCATCATGAGGTTCAGCACGACCTGCTGCAACTGAATCCGGTCGGCTTTGACTTTGGCCAGGCCCGGGACGAGGTCGGTTCGGATAGAGATGCGATGGCGTGTGGCTTCGTCGCGCAGAAACACCGTCAGCTCATGGATTACGTCGTTCATGTCGAACCAGTGTTTAGCGGGCGCTTCCTTCTTGAACAACGCGCGAATTCGGCTGAGCACGGCGCCGGCCCGCGTGCCGTCCTGGATAATCCTCTCGACGGTCTGCCGTGTCTTCTCCAGGTTTGGAGGATTCGCTGAAAGCCATTCGATACAGGCGTGCCCGTGAGTCACCACCGCCGTTAGTGGCTGGTTGATTTCATGGGCAATCGAAGCCGTGAGCTCACCCATGCTGAGAACCTGGGAAAGGTGAGCCAACTCGGCTTGCGTTTTCATGAGCTCAGCCGTTCGCTCGGAGACCCGGACTTCTAATTGGTCGAGGCCCTGTTTGAGTGCCACTTCGCTCTTTTTCTTGGAAGAACTCACCCAGCTGGCGGCCAAGGCGCAAGCCACGAACGCGGCGAAATAGGCGCCGGCCGACGCGCTGATAGAGAATGAACGGAAAGGTGGCACAAAGAAGTAATCCACCACCACGATTGAGAGGAGGACGGCGAAAAGCCCTGGGCCGGTCCCACCGAACCATGCGCTTGCCATGACTGCACCGAAAAACAAGAACAGAAACGGATATGGGAAAAAACCTTGCAGCAGCAATGTGAAAACGAACGCGGCAGCCACGGCAAACAAGGCTATGCCGTAGCGTTGGAGTAACGATCGGATTCGTTCGTGGGTTGGCACGGATCTTCTCTTGGGGGCCACCCTCCTGCGGGATTGTACGCGCGGCCAATGTAAATCACATATTAGGAGGATAGGTGCACAGCACGGAAAGCCTCGCCACACTGACCAATGCTCTATTAATCCTGATTGTTAAACATCGCAATCGTCATCTTTTTCGGCCGAGGTCGTCACGGGCCGGGTCTGGAAAAGTTTTGGTCTTCAATCGGAACATTCTGCTGCGCCTGTTCGGTCTGTATCGTGAAGCGCCCGTTGGGACGGGCGACGGTCCACCGGAACGGGGTCTTCACGCCACCTTCCTCGCGATAATCTGCATAGTCAATTCGTGTGGGATTGCGGCCGAGTGGCGTTTCCGCATAACGCAAGACGCGCACCAACAACCCGGACTCCTCGTCAAAATGAAGTTGCACGGGCGGCTGGTTGTCCCGCATTGCCAGGACGACATAAGTCTCACGGCCATTGACCTGTTCCTTCTGCTGCACACGCAACTCTTTGAAAACCTGCTGCAGACTGCCGGGGAAAAACAATTCGGCGTCCATTTTCGCTGCATCCGCTTCTGAAGGACTCATATCGTGAACCGGGCGGCCGGGCGTACTCAGCCAACCCGTTTCGCCGTTAATGGCTGTTACGCAGTCGCCGCCGGGAAAACGTACTGTAGTTACTCGTTTAGCTGGCGCTTTGGCAAGGACTTCGACCGGAAAGTGTTCCGAGCCGACAGTTAACGTCCCTTTCTGAATGCGAGTTGAAATTCTGGCGGCGGCCTCGGCACCACCAACCGCCTGCAGATACTTTCCAAGAATTTGATCTGCGCTCGGCAGGCTGGCATCATTCGACTCCGCGTGGTGCATCTTTTCCTCAGGAGCGAATGTGCCATCTTCCGCACTGATGATTGGAGTTATCACCGGTTTGTGCTCACCCCGGTGACACGCGTAGCAGGTCACTTCCCGATGACCATCAAAGTTATCTTTGTTGATAGTGAACATCATGCGCATCATCTTGCGCGCAGTCTGCTTGGTTTCCTTGTCGTCCTTTTCAAAGGCGTTTTCCTGATGACAGAAATCGCACTGCACTCCCAAAGAGGCCGTGATGAATTGCATGGCTGGAATGAGTTGGTCGGCTGGAACTCCTTTGAGTACCTGGATGTTCTTGTAAACCTGCTCTGCAGTCTGAGTCGCCGCAAGACCGGTCGAACGTTGAGCGGACTGAGTCCACAACCTGGCCTCACCGGAGAAAAGGACTATCCCCGCCACACATGTACCCGCTAGCATTCCTTTCGCGCGCATAGCTTGTCCTCGATTGTGGTTCCTCTTCAGTTCTCGACCGGAATGCTCCGCAGCGCTGTTTCTTTCGGTTGATCAAGTACTGGACGATAGCCTCGTGTCGCGAAATAGAGTACATAGAGATGGCAGAAGAACGGTCCGATGATGGACATCACCAATAAGGAGGAGCCGAGTTTAGTGTGCGGGCCGAGATGCTTGAGGCTCAGCGCGAAGATGGTCGGAAACATGATGGAATGAAAGAACCCGAGCAGGACCAGAGCCCACATCGGCGCCACTCCGGTTCCAAGGAGCACGACGGTGAGGCAGATCAAAGCCGACATTCCGAACAGTGAGAGCAGGCGGGACGCCGCGATGCGCTTCATGATCGCAGAGCCGGCAAATCTGCCAATCATGAATCCCAGGAGGTGCAGCTTCAGATAATTTGCTGCCTCCTTCTCGGGCAGTCCCGGCATGCTGTATTGCGCAAAACGGATTACAAAACTGGCAACGCCCACTTGTGCACCTACGTAGAAAAACTGCGCCAGAACGCCTTTCAGCAAATGTTTATATGGCCACAGCCCCCGCAGACCTCCGGCTGCATTCGGTGTTGCTTCAGCGTCATCTTCTTCGCGGACATCGGGCAACTGGGAAAAGAAGATCAGCGCCGCTACTGCAAGGAAGAGTCCCGCGATTACTAGATACGGCCCTTTCACAGTGTTGGCCTCGGCTACCTCGTAAGTTTGCAGCTGTGCGGGAGTCATTGCGGACAACTGCGCGCGCGAATACTCCACTCCGGAAAGGATGAAGGCAGCTCCAAAGATTGGAGTGACGACGGCTCCGACGGAGTTGAAAGATTGAGCAAAGTTTAAGCGACGCTCCGAGCTCTCGGGAGGGCCTAGGATCGTCACGTACGGATTGGCAGCCACTTCAAGAGAGCTCCGGTGGCACAGGTCAGTAAGCCGACCAGGATTCCTCGTTTGTAGCCGATCTTTTCCATCAACCAGCCCGCCGGCAGGGCGGCCAGGAAATATCCTCCGAAAAACGCCGTCTGGATTAACGAGGACCGGAAGTCGGAAAGGTGGAACCCCTTCTTAAGGTGAGGAATCAGAATGTCATTAAGATTGACGCCGAAAGCCCAGAGAAAAAACAGGCTGGTGACCAGAATAAACGGCAAGACGTAGCGGCGCTCCGTAATCGGCACGGACGGTTTCGTCATATCCCTCCTGTTAGGTCAAGGCGCGGTCCAGATGCACATAACCTCCGTCTACGAACAAGTGCTGGCCCGTGATGTGCCCAGCCTTCGTTGACAGAAGGAATACCACCATTGCCGCAATTTCATCAGGGGTGGTCATTCGTCTATCGAGAGGAATCTTGGCAACGACACTTTTCAGTTTTTCCTGTGGATCGGGAAAGCCTTCGAGCCATTGTCGATAGAGTGGAGTCATGACTTCGGCAGGAATGACCGCGTTCACCCGGATACCGCCGGGGAGCAATTCCGCCGCCCATTCGCGGGTCAAGCCCAAGATCGCGCCCTTGGAAGCTACGTATCCTGATGTGCCGCCCTGGCCAGTAAGAGCGGTCTTCGAACTGATGTTGACGATTGAGCCACGGGTTCGCTTCAAATGTGGGAGCGCGTAGTGCGCCATATTGTAGTAATGCAGAAGATTCCGCTCCAACGAAGAGAGAAACTCCTGAGGATCGCCGTGTTCGAGACCGACCTTATCATTGATGCCTGCGTTATTCACAAGCGCATCGATGCGGTCGAAAGTCGCAATCGCTTGCCGAACAATTTCCCTGCAGTTGGTGGCCGGCGAAAGATCCATGGCAATGAAGTTGATTTGCAGACCCTGGGCACTGAGCTCATCACGTAATTGCTGACACGCCGGCACGTCCCGATCCACAGCAACTGCGATGGCGCCTTCCTCAGCGCAGGTTCGGGTGATGGCCGCGCCGATGCCCTTTGCGCCGCCCGTCACCAGCACAACTTTATCTTTGAGTTGCAGATCCATGAGGTGCAAATCGATGAGGCGAAGCGCGGCTCAGGCTCGCGGCAATGATCGAAAGCCTAACCGCGTAGATTCAAGAAACCTCCGTCAATCGGGTAGTCCGAGCCCGTGATGAACGACGCTTCGTCCGAGCAAAGAAACAGAGCAAGGGCGGCGATCTCCTCTGGCTGAGCCATTCTCCCAATGGGCTGCGATTTTTCTAACCTCTCGAACATCTCCTGTTCTTTGCCGGGATAATTACGGCGCAGAAAACCATCGACAAAAGGGGTATGGACCCTTGCCGGCGAAATGCAATTGCAGCGAATGTTGTAGGACAGGTAATCCTTCGCCATCGAATATGTCATCGCGACAACAGCACCCTTACTCATGGAGTAAGCAAACCGATCCGCGAGGCCTGACGTCCCGGCGATGGACGCCATGTTCAAAATGACGCCACCTCCGTTCGCCTTCATGTGGCCCACACAAGCGTACATGCAGTTGTACATGCCCCTGACGTTTACAGCGAAAATTTTGTCGAAATCCTGTTCGGAGGTACCTTCAAGGTTGCCAACGTGGGCCCGCCACTTGATACGATTTCACTTGCAACGGTTTTAGCCGCGTCTTCGTCGATGTCCAGCACGCGGACGCGGGCTCCGCTACTGGCAAATCGTTGAGCAACCGCGCGTCCGATGCCACTTGCTCCTCCCGTAACCACGGCAAGTTTGCCATCGAGGTGAAACGAGTTTGAATTACCCGTCAGAAAAAACCTCCCCAATCCGATTTAAGCGTCTCAAATCTACTTAACCCGCTCCTCATGGGCGTGCTCAAGCACTGCCAATGCATTTTGCGTATCGGTGTCGTTAGGCGCCAGCTCCAGAGCAGTACGCAACTCCTTCTCTGCCTCCGCGATGTTTCCCGTTCGCTCATAGAACAGCCCTAGATTCTTATGCAAATGAGCGCTTTGCGGGCAATCGCCGCAAAGCTGAATAGCCTCCCTCATCTGCTCCGTTGCCTGAGGCCAATTCTGTGCGTTGGCCGCCTCCAGGGCGAAGTTGCCCAACTCCGAAACACGATCGGCGATCTGCTGGCTCTTTTGCAGCGTATCGAAGCGATCTTGATACTGCTTTGCGTCGTGATCATGAATCTTGTTCAAAGACTTAGCCAGGTTATACAAGGCTTGAGAGTGATTCGGGTCGGTCCGAACTGCCATTTTCCAATGTTGAATCGCCGCGGCGGTGTCGCCCGAATGCTCCAAGCTCTGACCGAGGAGATATTGAGCATCGGAGTTGTTAGGCTGAAGAGAAACAACTTTTCGCAGTAATTCGGTCGACCGCGCCAGTTGGTTTTCCTGTTTTGCGGTCAGAGCGAGAAAATAGAGTGCCTCAGGGTAATCCGGCTGTAAACGGACTGCGTTGTCCAGTTCCCGGTCCGCGTCTTCGTACTTGCCTGTCTCAAAGAAGAATCGGCCCAGGTTGTAATGAGCGGCGGCGAGATTGGGATCCAGTCGAGCGGCTTCAGAAAACTCCTTAAACCCACCGGAACGGTCAAACTGGTCGACTAACGCAATCCCCAAGTTAAGGTGGGCCTGGGCGGAGGCAGGTTCGAGCATCACCGCCTGCTGGAAACTCTTGACAGCTTCGGATCCGTGCCCTGTCTTGGCCTGAAGCATCCCTAGTGCAGCGTGAGCATCCGAATAATTGGAGTCCGCTCCGATGGCCGCCCGAAATTGCTGTTCGGCTTCGGAGAACGCGCCTTGTTGCGCCAGGAGTAACCCGAAGTTGACGTAAGCCTTGCTGTACTTGGGATCATTCGTTATAGCCCGCCGAAACAACACCACGGCTTCGGCATTCTTGCCCTGCTGGCTGTAAAGCACCCCGAGGTTGCTCTGTGCTTCGGCGAACGCGGGATCAATCGCCAGTGTCTTCTTGAAGCGCTGCTCCGCCTCGGCTTGCTGTCCGCTGCGTAAGGCGAGCAACCCTAATTGATTTTGAGCAGCCGCGATATTGGGATCCAACTCGACGGTCTTCTCCAGTTCTTTCCGCTCGGCCGTGAAATCTCCCATTCTGTCCAACGCGAGCGACAGATTGTAGCGGAGTTTGGGGTCGCGAGGATTGAGCTGCAGGGCCTTTCCATAACTTTCCGCGGCCGCTTTCGCGTTTCCCGCAGCAAGATACTGGTTCGCCTCGTCATTGAATCTGGCGATTGCATTTTCTTTGTCACTATTTGATTTCAGCGCGGCCAACTTGGCCCTTTCGGCGCGAGCCCGTTCTTTGGCGCCGGTTTTTTTCAACAGCAGCGCAAGTTCCTTGTGAGTCTCGGGGTCGGATGGATTTATGCGCTCGGCAGCTTCCAACTGCTGGATAGCCGCATCTGTTTGTCCCGTGTTCGCCAAGAGCATTCCGAGATCGAAGTGGATTGCCGCATCTTTTGGATCAATGACCGCGGCGCGCTGCAGCGCACTAATGGCCACGTCCGGTTTCTTGAGTCTCTGGTATGCCAGACCCAGGGCGTAGAAGCCTTGAGCATCCTTCGGTTGGCGACGGGTGTAGTTCAGAAGGACGGGAGTCGCGTCCGAATACTTCTGTAAGGAAATCAAAACTCGTCCAAGAGCGATTCTGGCCGGATCCATGCCTCGGTCCAGCCGCAGTGCTTCACGGAATTCTGTCAAAGCTCCTTCTTCATCTTTAGACTGGCCCTGCCTGGCGTAGAGCAACCCCAGATTAAAATGAGCATCTGCAGAATCGGGTTCAGCAGCGACCAGATTCTTGACCGTCGCCAAAGCCTTCTCCATCTCGCCATTTTCAGCGTAAGCGATACCCAGAGCTGCCTGCAGCACCTCAGCCTGGTCCGGCGGCGCCTGATTGACTGCATCTTTCAGGCACGCGACTGCCGCCTGCGGCTTGCCTTCGGTGATTAAGCCTTCACTTAGCTTGATCGCGCCGGGCGCAAAATGTGGATCAATCTTCAGAGCTAAGCGAAATTCTTCTTCCGCGTTTCCCAGCTTCTTATCGTCTTCAAATAAACTTCCCAAAGCGAAATGGGAGCTGACGGAATTTGGTTTTTGCTGAATTGCAGTTTGCAGTTCCTTCTCGGCTCGGCTTCGATCTCCCTTTTGTAGAAGTGCGAGGGCCAAGTTGTAGTGAGCTTCCCAGTTCTGATTTTCCAATTTCAGAGCGGCTTCGAAAGCCTGGATGGCGCACGACACGCGATCGCCTTGAGCGTACAGAGCGCCCAGCGTGTTATAGGCGCCTGCGGTGGGATGATCCTGAACGGTCTCGAGGAGGGCCGAGATTTTTTCGGAGGCCCGGGATCGAATGAGACATGACCTGGGCAGCGCGCCTACGGGTTCTGTAGCAGTGCTGCGAACCGGAACAGGGTTCTGCGCAGCAACGCAGAGTGTGCCCGCCAGTGTCATCAGGACACTCAGCTTCGAGAGCGAAAGTCCAGCGGTTTGTGTCCCCACCTCGTACATCTCCAGAGACTTTCAAGCTTGCTCGTGGTTATGCCATCCACCAACGTCATCCGTCGGCGCTTACTCCAGCTTAATCGTCCTCAGCGGCCAGGCAATCTTGCGTCTCTATGGAAGTGTAGCGCCTGGAAGAGTTCCTATTGCCGGTCAGGTGAACAAAGTAGCGCGATCCCTCAAGAAACGTTGGGCGGGCGGTTTCCGCCATTCCCTCAGCTGAGCACCGCCCGCCGCCATGCGATATCGATCCACATCGCGGTCCTGAGCCGGCACTCAGAAGTAAAGCTTGACTCCGAACTGTAGCTGTCGAGGTATGTTGGCCGTATGCGTGACTTTCCCGAAGTTTGAATTCTCCAAGCTCGAGACCGGAACCGCCCAAACGGGAGTGTTAGTCGCGTTAAACATTTCGAAACGGAATTCCATTCGGAACCGTTCTGTAATCGGGAATTGGCGGAAGACTGAGAGGTCCAGATTCTTGTTCCGGTCCGCGCGCAGCGAATTTCGACCCAAGTTCCCAAACGTACCCAAAGTGGGTTTTTGAAAAGCTGCGATGTTAATCCATTGGCCAGGACCCTTACTGCTAGGATACGGGCTGCCAACAAGATTGGCTCGCTCGTAGCCGTATCCGTTGCCATAGTTGAAGTTGCCGGTCTGAGCAATGTCTTTGCCGCTTCCCACATCGAAAGCCTGTCCAGAGCTGAAGGAGAGAACACCATTCAGGTTCCAGCCTCCAATCAACGCATTTACCACAGAGTTGCTCGACGACAGTTTGCTGCCCTTGCCAAACGGCAAGGCGTAAACCCATGCGGCAGAGAAGATTTGCGGAAGGTCGGTAGCCGCAGGACCCTTGTCAGCCTGCAGGTTGTACGGGTTTTGAATAGAGCAACCTTCCACTCCATACCAACCGGAGCAGCCAAGATCTAAGCTCTTCGACCACGTGTACGAGATCAGGTACGTCAGGCCGTGTTGCTGCCTGCCGTTTAGTGAAACCTGCAGAGCGTTATAGCTGCTCTTTCCCTGGCTTCGGTCATAGGCGGTTGGCCCGATATATGGAAAGGGCGCTCCACAGTTTGTTGCCTTCGGGTTCGTAGGGTCGTACGCCGTACACGCGGTGTTAGCGTTGCCACCAGCGACCATGGCAACGTTATACGCCCCTCCAATATCCAGGCGCCTGCCAACAGAACCGACATAGTTGGCCGTCAGCACGGCGCTGGAGGTTACTTGTTGCTGGACGCCGAAGTTCCACTGATCGGCATATGGCCTCTTCAAATACGGATCAGCAAACCAGGTTGACTGGGTGAAGGGGGTACCGGTGGTGACTGGGGCTCCGGCCCCCTGGTTGAGCGGATCTTCTGCTGTTCTAGCAAGGCTGGTGATGCCGCCAACTACGACAGGGTTAAGATTGCTGGCTCCCAATTGATCCAGGCTCGGCCAGGTGCCTTCGTAGTTTTGCGCGGTCTGAGTGATCGCTGCCCAGTTATCGAAGAATCTCCCGTAACCGGCCCGCAGTACGGTATTCGGAAACAATTGATAGGCAACACCAACTCGCGGTTGTATGTCGTTGTAATCGGTGTGGAATATCGCCGTACCGCCGAGAGGGGTTACGATCACGTGTGCGGGAAGGGTGCCACCGGGGATGCACGGAGCGGCATTGGTCTGGGCGCACGACGGAGCGTTGCGAGCAAGAATGTAGGTTCCGTCACGAAAATTCATATCACCCACAAAATTGTTGGCGTTCTTGTTATCCCCATAAGTGGGCATGAATGTGATGTCATACCGCAAACCGAAATTCACGCTGAGCTTGTTGGTTACCTTCCACTGGTCCATGGCATAAAACCCATCAACCCAGCCACCGTGTTCGGTTTCAATCACATTGCGCCGTCCGGCGTTGTTCGGATCGCCCAACAGGAACGACGCTATGGCGTTGCCCCCTGACAAGTCCACAGGATTGGCGGTATTTGCTGCGGCAAATTGGACATTTGAGTTCAGATACAAAGCGTTGGAGTTATTGCTGGCGAAATTTGCTCCCGCTTTGAAAGTGTGGCGCCCGATAGTTTTTGTAAAATCCCCCCCGTATTCCCAGATATCCGATACATGGGTGTGGTCAACCTGGGCAGCGCCGTGCGCGCTGGGATTGGAGTTCCCGATGTATCCCTGGATCACGACTTGCGGGATCATCGAAATGCCATTTCTGAATCCCCCCGCAAAATTCGGGGAAAATCCTACTTGCGTGCCGAAGCCAGGTCCGGCTTTCGCAAAGGTGGTACCCTGATTGATATTCACGCTGGTACGTCCGAAATGGAATTCCGCCAGCATGCTCCCGGAAAACAAGTGCGTATAGTCAACAGCTAAGTTGTAGCCATTGCTCACCTGCTCGTGTAACAGTCCGGCAAAACCGCCCGACCCGGTAACCGGCTGGCGGAAGCTGGTGTAGCGGGCCCACACGTTGTCGTGTTCGGTGAATTGGTGGTCCAGACGTCCACTGCCTTCGTCTTGCCGGGTAATACTCTTGGTCGTGTCCAGGCCATTGAGCGCTGAGCCCACGACGTTTGGCGCGGGGAATAACGTTTGCGCGTAGTTGACCATGTTTTGGTCAAGCATGCTGGAAGGAATCTTGTTGCAAGGCGTGCCCGCGCCCTGAACTTTGTTAGGCGCTGGGAGTGGGTTACCGGCCGGGTCGCACATGAACGCCTGCCCGCTGTACGGGTTGTAAATTTGACCGCTGATTCCGGTGAGGTCGCCAGCCAGTTGCGCTGCCGTTGGCGTGATGTATTGGTTGGAAGCAGCCGTATGGTTTCGAAAGCCCTCGTAGCTGAGGAAGAAGAATGTTTTCTTTTGATGTTCGCCAAGTATGGGAAGCGGACCACCAAAAGTCGCGCCAAACTGATTTTGCTGGAACTGGGGTTGGTTGCTGGGCAGGGACTGCTCGGCCACCGACAGTAACGGATAGACAATGTTGGCGTCCAAGGCTTTGTTTCGAATGAACTCCCAGCCAGACCCGTGGAACTGCGATGTCCCGGATTTGGTGACCACGTTCACGACTCCGCCCAGCACGCCGCCAAACGATGCGTCATCGTTGTGCGATTGAACTTTGAACTCCTGAATATCATCGACAATTGGCGGGACGGCGTACGTGCTTCCGAATGACCCTTGGTTGTTTACTCCGTCCAGCAGGAATAAGTTGCTGCGGTTGGACTGGCCGTTCACCGACGGGTACGAGAACGTCCCTATAGGGTTAGACCACACGCCACCGCTGGTGGCGGAGTTCTGGGACACGTTGACCGTGCTTACGCCCGGCGTCAGGTTCAGCAATTGGGTAAAATTTCGTCCGTTCAAGGGCAAGTCATTGACCTGCTCCTTTACGACGGCGACCCCCAGTTCGGCGGTCGAGGTTTCCAGCGCGATCGAGTTGGCTTGAACATTGACGACTTCGTTGACCCCGCCCGCCTTGAGCGTGAAGTCATAGGTTGCAGTTTGGTTTACGACCAGGATAATTCCCGAGTTCACGGCCGGACCGAAGCCAGTCTTGCTGGCCCTCAAATCGTAATTCCCCGGCTGTACGTTGGGCATGACATAGGCGCCCACGCTGTTTGTGACCGTCACGCGATCCAAGTTTGTGTCGCGGTTGTGGAGCACCACGGTGGCTTCGGTTATGACCGCGCCACCCGGATCACGAACCGTTCCATTGACGGCGGCTGCAGTGGCTTGAGCCCAGGCGAGTGAGGCGGAGAGTCCGAGGCCAAGTACCGCCGCGAAAATCAACGTCAACACCACAATCCACCGCTCACAGGCATTCGAGAAACTCTGGTGTGTCATCGTAGATTCCTCCCGAGATCGCTTCTTGTGCCCTTGCGACGCCGTTCCGCAAAACCTTCAGCAGCGCTTTGTCCCCGACAGAACAGCCCGGCCTGCAATAACAGCCCGCCAAGAAATCCAACACCGTACAAGCTTCTAGCACCGCTTTTTGAATGTTGTCAATCACAAAATTTCATATTTATGAATATCGTTTCAATAGATGAAACAGACTGTCGCCTTTTACGGCGAGTTCGTGTTAATGTTCTGCATGTTGAAACGGAATCTCACGAACGTGCCGCGAGTTGCAACCTCCCGTTCGGGTGCTGCCCCCGTCGGCGTGATCTCGAAGGTTTTGCGGATTCTTGAAGCTCTCCAGGGTTCTTCTGCCGGATTAGGCCTGAAGGCTATCTGCGATCTGACCGGCATTCACAAAAGTACGGCACACCGCTTTCTGAAACATCTGGAGCGCGAAGGTTACCTGCTTCGTACGGAAGCGGGGGCTTACCTGATCGGTCCACGACTGTCGCAGATGTCGGCGCGCGGCAACCAGGGAGCGACGCTGCAAGCAGTCGCACGCCCGATCCTCTGGGAGTTGTGGAAGTCAACTCAGGAAACCGTCAACCTGGCTGTTCTCGACCAGGGGACTGTGCTTTACGTGGATGTGATCGAGAGCCCGCACGAATTCCGGCTTTCATCGCGCGTCGGCACGCGCCGTTCGCTGCACGTCACGGCATTGGGCAAGGCGTTGGCGGCTTTTCTGCCGGCGGAACCCCGAGAAAATATTTTGAGCACGATCACGTTCCAGCCAGCAACGCCGAGAACGATTATGAACTTAGTGCAGTTCCGCCAGGAACTCGAAAAGATCCGGGGGCAAGGCTACGCTGTGGATGACGAAGAGGCTGTCCAGGGTGCGCGCTGCGTGAGCGCCCCAATCCTTAGCGCGGACCGCGAACCAATCGCTGCTGTCAGCGTCTCCGGACCAGTTACTAGGGTGAGTCCAAATCAGGTTGCTGCGCTAGCCGGAGCGGTCACCTCTGCGGCCCGCGCCATTTCCCCGGCGATGGGATTTTCACAAGGTGAGCCGGGAACGGTAAACCGCCGCCGCGCTAGGAAAGTCGTTTCGGCTCAGAATTAATCTGCGAGCAATTCAGGCTGGAATTTATTTGCTCATTTCCACCGAAGCGGCGTCACACCGCTTCATGAGGCCTCGGATCGCGTCGTCTTGCGGAATTTTCCGCTTTCCCTGGGCAGCAACTTCGCAAGCTTCCTGCATTTTGTTAAGCGCGAAGTATATCGTTGTACCGAGGCGATAGAGTTCCGCATCGTAGGGAGCCAACTGCATTCCCTGCCGCAGGACGCCGACA
>WNFN01045504.1_pt1 | contig 19756 bp, 20 predicted proteins | sample 5400161 | NCBI WGS metagenome assembly WNFN01 (sample SAMN13153353, study PRJNA577476) | soil metagenome | isolation source: 80 cm saprolite on Douglas fir-dominated hillslope | place: USA:California | collected 2013-09-17 | reverse complement strand
AGGCCGGCTACGACAATGCGCAGGCGGTGCGGTCGTTCTATCGTGCACTGCACGAGAACGTGCGCGCGATCCCCTCCGTGCAAGCCGCCGCCGTGCAAACGGACCTGCCGCTCAAGGGCGACGGCGAGCGCCGCGTGTTCACCGCCGACCAGCCCGCCGACCCGGGCGTTTCAAGCACCGGTGTGGCCGTCACCTGGACGTTCGGCGACTACTTCCGGACGTTCGGCGTCCCCGTCGTCAAGGGACGCACGTTCCTGCCGGAGGAGGAGGCCGAGAACAGGCTGGTGGCGGTCGTCAGCCGCGCCCTGGCCGAGCGGTTCTGGCCCGGGCAGGATCCGATCGGCAAGCGCGTGAAATGGGGCATCCCGGCGTCGCGGGCGCCGTGGCAGACGATCGTCGGCGTCGCCGGCGACGTGGTCGACGGCCGGCTGGGCGAGACGCCGATCCTGCACATCTACGTGCCGTTCGCCGAGGCGACCGGTCAGGCGGCGCCGACGGCGGCGATCGCCGGCTTCTTCCGTCGGATGAGCGTCGCCGCCATGACGGAGGGTGACGCCGCCGCTCTCGTGGGCCCGATGCGAGGCGCCGTCGCGAGGATCGATCCGGCGCTGGCGGTGGCCGACGTCACGACGATGTCGCAGGTCATGGCGGACGAGGTGGCGCCGCAGCGATTCAGCACGATAGCGCTCAGCGCGTTCGCCGGCGGCGCGCTTCTCCTCGCCGCCGTCGGCCTCTATGGCACGCTGGCGTTCGGCGTCACGCAGCGCACGCGCGAGATCGGTGTGCGCGTCACGCTCGGCGCCAGCCGGCGCGAGGTGCTGCGGCTCGTCGTGCGGCAGGGGATGAGCCTGACGGTCCTGGGCCTGGCGCTTGGCATCGCGGGCGCATTCGTCGTCACGCGTCTCATGACCGGCCTGCTCTATCAGACCGAGCCGCTCGACGTCGCGACGTTCGCGTCAGTTACGGGCGTGCTCGCGACCGTGGCCCTGCTTTCGTGCTATCTGCCGGCGCGGCGGGCGGCGCGAGTCGAGCCGATGGCGGCGCTTCGCGCCGAATAGACGCCGGCGAATCTGGGGATGGTGGCCCTGGGACGGAATCGAACCGCCGACACGCGGATTTTCAGTCGGAGGCTAGCGCCGGCCCGACCGTCCCGACCGTGCCGCTCCGTCCCGCATTCCCGTCGCACGAGCGGCTTGTGGTGCCCGCTCATCCGCGACTTGGGACAATCAGGACGGTCGCGCCATGTGGAACGGGCACAAAAGGGGCACAGCCCGCTGGTACCCTAGCTCATGTCCGGCGTTGAGGCGATGGCGCGAGCATCGCGAAGGCCGCCTCACTCTACGGACGCATCAGGTCGAGCCGATCGTGCTCCCAACGCTCGAACCAGACGTCGTCCGCGAGACTCGTGAGGCACTCCACATGTCTCGAAGAGTGTTTGCCTTCAAGCTTGGCGTTAATCCTAGGACCCTGGAGCGTTGGGAGCAGGGTCGGAGCAAACCCAACGAACAGGCAGCCGCCCTCATCTGGCTTGTGCGGAAGTACCCCGACACCTTGGAGCGGCTGGAGTCCTTGAGCGCCTCGGCGTGAGAAGGAGAGGCGTGAGAAGCACGGACGTAGCTACTGCTCGCTCATGACCTACCGGCTCGAGCGCAGGCGTTGGGGGTTCGAACGGGACGGCGGTCGGCCGTCCCGGCCTTTCGACCGGGACGGCCATGTCCTCCTACTGCGGCGACGGCGACGGAAGTGGTGACGGCGGCGGCGAGGCCTCTCGCACTCTCCGCTGCCGCATGATCGCGGTGTGGCTGGCATGAGCGGCGCTCACGTGATGATAGACGTGCGCCGTGTGCTCCTTGACCTTCGCCGGCTCGGGCTGCTCCTTGGCCAGCTCCTTGTTCAGCGCCTCATTGTGCTCTTTGGCCTGCGCATGGTGCTCATGGATCGCCTTGAGGTGCGGCGCGGCGGCCTTCTTCTCCGACGCGCTCATGGTCTTCTCGAGGCTCTCGGTGTGCTTTTCCGCCGCGTCAACGCTGCGGCCCATCTCCTCGGCGTGCTCCTTGGCGACTTCCTTGTTGATGGTCTTCGACGTGCTCGCATGGTGATGGAGCGCCTTCGCGTGCTGCATCGCGTTGGCATGATGGGCCACGACGGCATGGTGGTGCTCGGCCCCGGCCGGCGGCGGCGACGGCGACGGCTCCTGGGCGGCGAGCGGCAGGGCGAGGGCGAGGCTGGCCATCGCCGCGATCGTGTTTCGTTGGATCGGGTGCATTACGTTTTCCCTCATTGCGCCGCGGCGCTCCGCCATCGAGCAGAAGCCGCAGCGCGGTAAGAACTGGGTTGATGAGTGTAGGTAGTGATTCCGCGCCTGACCACCGGGGGCGAGGATCGTAGATGGTCAGCGTAGCGCTACGCCGACGAGAAATCAGTCGCGGAGCGGCTTGGCGGCCGTCCGGCAACCGGGAGGTCATGCTCTTGAACTGAGCCTAGGGCTCTCCAGGCGGTCCGGCAATGGCACCCCGCGCGATTACCTCGCCACGCGCGAACTCGTACCGATTCACTCCTCGCGCAGCAGCATCGCCGGATCGACCGACAGCGCGCGTTGTGCTGGAATCCATGTGGCCAGCAGCCCCAGCAACGACATGGCCGCGACCGCACCCGCCAAGACCAGGGGATCGCGGGGAGTTGCCTGATACGCGATGAAAGCCAACACCCGGCTGGCCAGGACTCCGAGGAGCACGCCCACCTCCGAACCCAGGGCCAGCAATTTGACCGCGCGTCCCAACGCCGCTTGCAACACGCTAGTGCCTTACCCGACACGCGGATTCTCCATCCGAAGGCCGTCACCGCACCCCCGACAATGGCGGATGAAATGCTTGCTGTGCCCGAACTGTGCCCGCTCGGACGGCAGACCGGCCGCCTTGGCGCACGGGCGAAGCGTTCAGCCGGCTATCACGCGAGCGCGGCGGCCCCGGCCGATACGGTAGGACGGGACGGTGCGTCGTGGCTTCTCGTTACTGCGCGTGAGGAAAGTTTCGTGGCGCCCGACCTTCTCCGAGTAGACTGGATACTCCGGTTATCCTCGCGTTTCAGCACACAAGCGTTGGACTGACGCCAGAGCATGCAGAGGTGAGCGACGTGGACCCACTCACGACGAAGGCAATCGCGACCGCCGCTGCTGGCGCGATCGCACCGGAGGCAAAGGGTCTGCTCAGTCGGCTTCTTGGGCCCGCCTTCGACGAGCTTGGACTGATGCTCCGGGACCCGATCGCCGCAAGGCGACAACGAAACCTAGAACGGCTTGCGGCCAAGGCGGCGCGTAGGGTCCCAGAACACTCGCCTGCTGTTCCGCCTCTGCCGTTGCGCACCGTGATCCAGTTGCTCGAAGGGGCGCTCTTGCACGCGCTCAACCGTGGCCTTATGGAGACCCTGGACAACCTCTTTCGTCTTCGTTTGTGCATTCTGACGGTCCCATAGACCGGCGAGGCAGTGCGGCGAAGTGACGTCATGGCCAATGACCGTTTCCAGGCTCGAACTGACTGTACTGGGCCGTCGATTCCTCAAGGCATGCACAGGGTCAGGGCACTAGAGGATCGTCAACGAAGGGTCGCGGAAGGGCTCGCGAAATTGGCCGAGAGCGCGTCGCCCACGCATTCGTTCCGTCCGCGAGGGTCGTGTCATCGCACGCTGAGCCTCGCGGTGATCGTTCCGCGCGGACGGGCACAGCAGAGGCACAGTTCCGAGTTCAGTGATGGCGAGTCGCCCACTAAGTTGTTGAAAAGTTGGTGGCCTGGGACGGAATCGAACCGCCGACACGCGGATTTTCAGTCCGCTGCTCTACCAGCTGAGCTACCAGGCCGAAGGCAGGAACCCCAATTCAAACACGGCGTTGACCAGACGGTCAACGCGCGGTGAGTACCGCCCGCTCGAGTCGTTCCAGAACGAGTGCCCGCGGCCCCTACGCTATACTGGACGCGGAACCAAGGAGAGGGAATGGCCTCGCGACCCGTACCGCCGCCTGGGAAGCTTCCGAAGGACTACGACAAGCTGCCGGTACCGCAGCCTCAGGCCACCAGCGTCCGGAAGCGCGACCCCAAGATGCTCGCCATCATCGATCCCGGCAAGTGCTTCGGCCGCGGATGCGAGTACTGCGTCGCCGTCTGTCCCGTGCCCGACTGCATCACGCTGCACCCCGACCCCGCGGCGGAGACGCTCGACGTCCTCAGCGTCAACCTCGACACCTGCATCGGCTGCATGGCCTGCGAGAAGTGGTGCCCGGATGACTACGACGCCATCCGCATGGTGCCCTTCGCGACCGTGATCAAGGACCGCGAGTCCTACGAGACGGCCACCTTCAGCGCCGAGCTGCCCGAAAAGAAGATCGGCGGCTGAGCCGCCGGCGGCGGCGTGGTCACGGCGTGACCGGCCGCAGGATCATCTCCGCGACCGCCGTGCCTCCGCTGCTCACCGTGACGGTGGTCTTGCCTTGCCGCCCGCCTCCACGCGAGGTCAGCTCGATCGTCCCTGCCGGAACCGTGAGCTCGGCGTTTCCCGACGCGTCGGTCTGTCCGTAACCCAGCCCGCCTGGCGTGTTGCCGCCCTGAACCGCGGAGACGAAGACGTTACGGGATGCCGCGGGCGCGCCACTCGCATCCACGACCCGCACCTGGACCCGACCGCCTGGGCGTAGTACCAGCGTGATCGGCCGGTCGCTCGGTGTGATGCGGGCGGCCACCGCGAATAGTCCGCCGTCCGCCTGCGTGCTGATCGTGTAGACCGCGCCCTCGCGGAGCCCGCCGACCTCGAACGTCCCGTCGGACAGCGTGCGGCTCCAGCCGTAGAACCCGGTGAGGACCGCTCCCTCTCCCGTCCGTCCCGCGATGCTCAGGCCGCCGACACCGCGGCCTGCGGAGTCCACGACTCTTCCTCGGATGGACACACCCTTGCTCAAGGCGACACGCACCCCAGTCGTGCCGCTCTCACCCACGGTGAGGTCCAGACTCTCACCGCCGTACGCTTCGGTCCGCGCGGTCAGGTGATACTCGCCCGGGTCGACCTCGATGCGGAAACGGCCGTCGGCCGCCGACTGGGCCGACCCCACGCCCGAGGCCTTCCTCTTGGGGTCGGCGGCCTGTGCGGCCAGCCACACCCCGGCCATCGGCTGCTCCGTCTCGCGGTCCACCACGACGCCTTCGATGAATGCGCCGGAGAAGTTGAAGTCCGCGACGTACGTGTCCGCGTCCGGGAGCGTCACCGTCGGCGTGGGCAGGCGCGTGTGTCGGTCGGCAGTCTGGATCTCCACGGACGTCTCGCCGGAGTCGGAAGCGATCAGGTCGTAGCGGCCATCCTCGCGCGTGATGGCGACGTTGGGAGGCAGGGCGGCGGGTGCATTGCCCACCGATCCGACGAACATCGACATGCCGTTCTGGGCCTGGAACTCGATGCGGGCGCCCACCACCGACGCGCCGGCCCGCATCACCTTGCCGCTGACGGCGATGTTGCGGAGCGGGATCTCGACCGTCGTGGTCTCACCCTCACGCACCTCGGCCGGTACGTCCTTGCCCCCCTGGTAGCGGCCGGCCTGGCCGACCTGCATGCTTGGCCCGATCATGCCGTAAGGGCCGCCGCCCCGGGAGTGGGCAGTGACCGCCGCCCCGGGAGGCAGGACTCCGTTCCGTGAGCGCACGCGCCCCTCGACGCGGCCGCCCTGTGCGAGGACGATGCGGACCTCCGACGGTCCCTTCGCGGGGTCGACCTCCACGCCGGAGCTGATTCCGGGCGCATAGGCGGCGTGGATCACGCGGACCTGCGTCGGCCCCGGCGCCAGCCCTCGGATCTCGAAGGCGCCGCCGGCATCCGTCGTGACCTCCGGCATCATGCGCGAATAGTCGCGGCCCACGCCCGAAACCCACACGCTCGCTCCGGAGACGGGAGCGGAGGAGGAGTCCACCACCGTGCCCTTGAGCGTCCCTCCCGCGCCGAGGCGGATGGTCCCGATGTCGGTGTTGCCGCCCGCCGCGACCTTGACGCCGGACACGGTCGCGGTGGCGCGATCGGGCGCGGTGACGTCCACGACGTAATCGCCCTCGGCCACGTCCTCGAGCAGGAAGCGTCCATCCGGAGTCCCGAACGAGTCGCCGCGCGCGCCGCCCATGGTGCCCATGCGTACGGGCAGGCGCGCGTACACCCGGAAGGCCTCCAGGGGCCTACCCAGGTCGTCCACCACCGCGCCGCTGATGGTGCCGCCGCGCTGGAGGACGAAATCCACGCCGCTCGCGCCCGCTTCCGCCTTGCGCTCCGCGCGTCCCATGCCGGCCGCCGTCACGCTGACCGAGAACAGGCCGGGGGTGAGGCCGGCCAGGACGTACGACCCGTCGGACTCCGTCCGCGCGGTGAAGCCCTGGTCCGTCTCTTGCGACCAGGTGTACACGGACGCGCGCTCGATGGCGTACCCCGCGCCGTCGCGCACTCGGCCGCGGATCGCGATGCCGGCCTCCAGTGCGACGTCGCCGAGGTCGACGGTCTCGCCGGCCGCGGGGACGTCCACGTCGAGCCGGCGCGCGGCCAGGTTGGGCGCGCCGGCCTCGAGTCCCTGGGATCCGGGTCCCACGCGCAGCCGGAAGGCTCCGTCGTCGCCCGCTTCGGTGTTGAGCTCGCTGCCGAGGAACTCCGGCACCGGCTCTCCTGCGGACTGGCGCCAGGCGACCCAACCGCGCGTCGGCTTCTCGCCGGGGCCGATGAGGCGTCCGACCACGTATGCGGCGGGCGACAGAGCGAGGTCCGCGCGCGTCTCCGCGTCGCGCTCGACCGAGATCCCCTCCGCGATCCCGGGCGCGAAGTCCGGATGGGTCACGACCGCGCGATACGGACCGGGCGCGACGCCGTGGAGCGCGAACATCCCCTGCGGGTCGGTCCGTGCGATGGGAGTCGAGTTGCGACCCGCAGGAAGAGTCGAGACCGCGCGCACGGTCGCGCCTTCCATCGGCTTGTTCCTCGGATCCGTGACCATCCCCGAGATCGTGCCGCCGGGGAGGAGGATCATTTCGACCAGCCGGCCCGTGGCCACGCTGTGCTTCTCCGCGCGCCCGAAGCCGCGCGCGGAAGCGGCAGCGTGTACAGGCCGGGCGCCAGTCCGGCCAGCCGGAAGCGACCCTTGCCATCCGACATCGTGCGCACGACGCCGCTGTCGGGATCACCGGGTATCCCCCCCGGGGATCGCATCTCGCCCCGCGCTTCGATCGCTGCGTCGGCCACCAGCGTGCCGCTTCGGGTGTCGCGCACCGTCCCCTCGATGGACGCGCCCCGCGAGAGGGTGACGGCGAGCGGAGTGCCCGGGCGCGCGTGCCGTATGGTCGCGGGGGCGAGACCGTCCGCCTCGACGCGCACGAGGAACGCGAGCCCCGGGGGCAGCGTCATCTTGAACTGGCCGTTCTCGGCCGTACGCGCAGTGGCGGGTGGGCGCTGGATCTCGGGCTGCTCGTCGCGGGCGAGAACGAGCGCGTTCGCGATCGGCTTGGCGTCGGGTCCGCGTACCACGCCTTCGAGGCTCACGGGCACGCGAGGACGTGGCGTGGGCGCGGCCGCGGGGCGAGGGGCCACCGCGGGGGCCGGAGTGGGGGATGCGACGGGGACGGCCTGCCCGCTCGCTCGCTCCTGCGCGACGAGCGAAACGGCCGCAGCCGCGGTGAGGACGAGAGCCAGGCGGCGAGGACAGCCCATGGCGCCTCCACGATGGAGCGAGAGCCAACCTATAACTCCGGGACACCTGCCCTGTCGAGAGTTGTTTACGGAAAACGTGAAGGGAGGGCCCGAAGGCCCTCCCTGGTCAGGCGCCGGCCGAGGTCAGGCCTTCTTCTTCTCCGGCATGGGCAGCACGTCCGCTTTCTCGCCCTTGGGCTTCTCGACGATCGCGTCGGGCATGGGGAGGCCGAGCCCCTTGCGCAGCCGGCTGTCGATCTCGTTGCGCAGGTCGTGGTTGTCCTTCAGGAACTGCCGCGCCGTCTCGCGCCCCTGGCCGATGCGCTCGCCGTCGACGGCGTACCACGAGCCGGACTTCTCGATGACCTTGTGATCGACGCCGAGGTCGATGAGGTCGCCCTCCTTGCTGATCCCCTCGCCGTAGAGGATGTCGAACTCGGCCTCGCGGAAGGGCGCCGCGACCTTGTTCTTGACCACCTTCACCTTGGCCCGGCTGCCGATGACGACGTCGCCTTCCTTGAGGGACGCGATGCGCCGGATGTCGAGGCGCATGGAGGCGTAGAACTTGAGCGCGCGCCCGCCCGTCGTCGTCTCGGGGTTGCCGAACATGACGCCGATCTTCTCGCGGAGCTGGTTGATGAAGATCAGGCACGTCTTGCTCTTCGACACGATGGAGGTGAGCTTGCGCAAGGCCTGGCTCATGAGGCGGGCCTGCATGCCCATCTGCGCGTCGCCCATCTCGCCCTCGAGCTCCGCGCGCGGCACGAGCGCGGCCACCGAGTCCACCACCAGCACGTCGACGGCGCCGGAGCGGATGAGGACTTCCGCGATCTCCAGCGCCTGCTCGCCACTGTCCGGCTGCGAGACGAGCAGGTTGTCCGTGTCCACACCCAGCTTGGCGGCGTAGATGGCGTCGAGCGCGTGCTCGGCGTCGATGAAGGCGGCCATGCCGCCGCGGCGCTGCGCTTCGGCGATCACGTGAAGCGACAGGGTCGTCTTGCCCGAAGACTCCGGCCCGAAGATCTCGATGACGCGGCCGCGCGGCACGCCGCCGACGCCGAGCGCGGCATCGAGAGAAAGGGAGCCCGTGGGGATGGCGGGGACGTCGACCTTCTCGCGGCTGCCCAGCCGCATGATCGAGCCCTTGCCGAACTGCTTATCGATCTGGGCGAGGGCGGCCTCGATCGCCTTCCCCCGCTCCTTGTCGTCAGCCATGAACTTGTCCTTTTCCTTTCCCGCCGCCCGCCTTCGCTCCGGATGTCGACGGCAACGGGTGGATCTTAGCGATCGTCGCTGTCGTGTTGGGTCCGCTCGACGCGCGCCGCGCGTGGCACGTGCCTTGTCTTCTCCGCGGGGCCGGAACGTTCCAAGCAAGCGTAGCGGAGCCCGAGAGCGATTCATGATTTCGGATGACTGCCATTCCGATATTTGGTGGACCGCTGGCCGTTATCACGCCTTTCCCGCTGAAGGAAGGGAAAACTGCCCTACCGGTGGCATGGAGCCATGGCTGCTAAGTTCATGATCGAGAGGATATTGGCGCAGCGTGTCCGAATGCCCACACCGCTTGCCGGAGCGCCAAAAAAAGCTGGTGCACCCTGGAAGCGGTCTGATACAATTCTTTCGGGAAGTCGGCCTCAGACCTTACTTTATGGTCCCCGCCGGGGCCGCTGGGCCGACCAGGGAGAGTGGAGTGAGAGCAGGACGTCCGAAGAAGACAGCGCGCCACGCCTCGAAGGCGAGGTCCAAGGCGAAGCCCAAGTCGATGCCCCGGTCGAAGTCCAAGGTGAAGCCCAGATCGAAGTCCAAGTCGAAATCGTCCGGCCGGCATTCGGATCGTAGAACAAGAACTCATACCGCCAGTCGTCCAAAACGGAGGAACGTTTCCAGGGTGGCCACCAAGCAAGCTCATACGAGCGCCGTCTCCCGCTCCCGTGCAACGACTCCGGCTCGATCCACGCATGGGGCGGCGCACGCGCGTCCCACCCACGTGCGTCCCCGTCCCGAGCCCGTGCCCAATCCGATGCCGACGAGGCACGTCGCACCGCCACGGCCGGTGCTCGTGACGCCGGCCCGCTCGATGCCGCCGACGCGCGAGCAGCGCAAGCCGATGGTCGCGTCCGCGCGAGGGCCCCTGGCTGTCCCCGATTTCACGGAGGCCGGTGTCGTGCTCACCATCACGTATTCCATCCGCGAAGGGCGCCGTGGCGAGTTCTTCGACCTGATGCGCGAGCTCAAGCCGCTGCTGGCCGCGATCGGCGGGACGGATTGCACGATCTACGAGGACCGCAGCCGCCCGAACTACTTCATGGAGGTCTTCCGCTTCAAGGACGAGGCGGAGTTCACGGCCTTCGACGACAAGTTCCACAAGGACCGCAAGATCGCCGCGATCTACGCGCTCCTCGACGACATCGTCGAGGCCGAGAAGAGCGACTTCAAGATCTTCGAGCGCCGGCTCTAGAACCCCTCACGAAACGAAGCTCGGCTCGCCCGCGCGCTCAAGTGCCTCGCGCGGCCGAGCCGAGGACATGTGCCCAGCCCTCTCGCGCACGCCCTCGCCGGCCTCATCGTACACGTCGCCACCGCGCCCGCGGGAGAGCTGGCGTCGCGCCGCCGCGCCGCGGTCACGGTGGGCGCCGCCCTGGCGCCCGATCTCGACTTCGCCTGGAAGCTGCTCGACGGGGTGAACCATCATCAGGCGCAGGGACACAGCATCGGCGTCGGAATCGTGGTGGCGGCGGCGGTGACGCTCGTCGCCGCCGCCGGCCGCGCGCCGCGTCCCTGGGCACTCGGTCTGGCCGCGCTCGCCGGCTGGACCAGCCACCTCCTGCTCGATCTCCTCAACGTCGACACCAGCCCGCCGATCGGGCTGATGGCGCTCTGGCCGTTCTCGGCGGGGTATTTCAAGTCCCCCTGGCCCCTCTTCCTTGACATTGGGCGCACACTCAATTGGAGGACGGTCCGGCACGACGTGGTCGCGATCGCCTGGGAAGTTGCAGTACTCTGTCCCGTCCTCATCGCGGCCTGGCGGGTACGCGCCCGCCGCCGCGCGGGAGCCTGGCATGGCGCGAGGGTTCGAGAGCAAATCAGTGGCTGACCAGCAAGAAGCGGCGATGAATCCGCGGCCCGCGGGCGACAAGTCCACGGACCCGCAACGGCGAAGCCTCGAGCTGGCGCGCACGGACGTGGCCCACCGTCTCGAAGGCGCCACCAGCGTCGCGCACCGCGAGATGTTGCAGCGCGCTCTCGCCGACCTCGACGAGCGGCTCCGCCGCCTCGAAGCGGCCCCGCGTCAGGAGTAGGTGTAGAACCCCCGGCCGCTCTTGCGGCCGAGCCAGCCCGCGTCGACCATCCTCTTCAGCAGCGGACAGGGGCGGTACTTCGGGTCGCCAAGCCCGTCGTGCAGCACTTCGAGGATGGCCAGGCACACGTCGAGGCCGATGAAGTCGGCCAGGGTGAGCGGGCCCATGGGGTGGTTCATCCCCAGCTTCATCACCTCGTCGATGGCCTCGGGCTTCGCCACGCCCTCGTACACGGCGAAGATCGCCTCGTTGATCATCGGCATCAGCACGCGGTTGGACACGAAGCCGGGAAAGTCGTTGACCTCGACCGGCGTCTTGCCGAGCGAGCGCGAGAGGTCCATCACCGTCCGCGTCGTCTCGTCCGACGTCGCCTGCCCGCGGATGACTTCCACGAGCGCCATCAGCGGCACCGGGTTCATGAAGTGCATGCCGATGACCCGGTCCGGACGGCGCGTGGCCGCGCCCAGCCGCGTGATCGAGATCGACGAGGTGTTCGAGGCGAGGATGGTCGCCGGCTTCGTGATCCGGTCCAGCTCCGCGAACAGCTCGCGCTTGACGTCGAGCTTCTCGACCACGGCTTCCACGACGAGGTCGGCGGCGGTGACGTCGGCGAGGTCCCGGGTGAACTCGATGCGGGAGAGCGCGGCCGTGCGATCGGCGGCGGCGATCTTGCCCTTCTCCGCGAGCTTGCCGAGGCTGCGGTCGATCTGGGCCCGCGCACGCTCGAGGGCGGCGGCGTCGATGTCGCTCAGCACGACGGTGTGTCCGCCCTGCCCGAACACCTGAGCGATGCCGTTTCCCATGGTGCCGGCCCCGATCACCGCGACGCGCAATGCCACTCCGGTCAGATCCTCTCCACGGCCAGGGCCACGCCGTTGCCCCCGCCCAGGCACAGGGCGGCGATGCCGCGCCGCGCGCCCCGGTCCTTCATCGCGTAGAGCAGCGTGGTCAGCACGCGCGCGCCGCTCGCCCCGATGGGGTGGCCCAGCGCGACCGCGCCCCCATTGACGTTCAGCCGGGCGGGATCCAGGGAGAGCTCCTTCGTGATGGCCACGCCCTGCACCGCGAAGGCCTCGTTGAGCTCGTAGAGGTCCACGTCCTTCGCCGACCAGCCCGTCTTCTCCCAGATCCTCCGGATGGCCGGCACCGGCGTCATCATCACCATCTTCGGCTCCAGGCCGGACGTCGTCTGGGCCACGATGCGCGCCAGGGGCGTGCGGCCGAGCGCCTTCGCCGTCTCCGCCGAGGTCACGACGAGCGCCGCCGCGCCGTCGTTGACGCCGGGCGCATTGCCCGCGGTGACCGTCCCCCCCTCGCGGAAGGCGGGCCTCAGCCGCGCCAGCGCTTCGAGCGACGTGTCTTCGCGGGGCGATTCGTCCACCGCGAACGTCACGGAGTCGCCCTTCTTCGACGGGATCGGCACGGGCAGGATCTCGTCCTTGAACTTGCCGGCCTTGATGGCGGCGATGGCCTTGCGATGGCTCTCCAGGGCGAACGCGTCCTGCTCCTCGCGCGTGACGCCGTAGGTCTCGGACACGATCTCGCCGCAGCAGCCCATGTGGTAGTTCTCGTATGCCTCCCACAGGCCGTCGTGCACCATCGAATCGATCAGCTCGCCGTGGCCGAGGCGCATCCCTTCGCGCGCCTTGGGCAGGAGGTAGGGCGCGTTGGACATCGACTCCATTCCACCCGCGACCACGATGTCAGCGTCTCCGGTGGCCACGCCCTGCGCGGCGAGCATCACCGCCTTGAGGCCCGAGCCGCAGACCTTGTTGATGGTGAGAGCGCCGACCTCGGGGGGCAGGCCGCCCCCCAGCGCCGCCTGTCGCGCCGGCGCCTGGCCCAAGCCCGCGGACAGGACGTTGCCCATGATGACTTCGTCCACGCGGGCGGGGTCCACGCCCGCGCGCCGCACGGCCTCGCGGACCACCATCGCGCCCAGTTCCGTCGCGCGGAATCCCTTCAGAGCGCCCATGAACTTCCCGGTGGGGAGCCGCACGGCGGACAGGATCACGGCCTCACGCATCGGTTCGTCCTTTCGATCGCTCGAGGTAACGCGTGGCGACTTCGAGGAAACGGGTTCGAATCTCCGTATCGTCGATCGCTGCGGCAACGGCTTTTATCTCAGGGGGGGAACTCACTACTGACTCCGAATGGAGTGAGCTCCCCCCCTGAAACCCCCCTCGCACGTCGCCGCTGCTTTGCGGCGCCGCCGTGCTCTGCGGTTGGTCAGCGGTGGCACTCGCACCCGCTGCCGGGGTCTCGCGCAGTCCGCCCTCGACGAAGCCCATCCTTCTTGGCGCGAGGTCGCCTGCGATCTCCCGCAGGTGGCCCAGGATCTGGGGCTGCATGCGGTGCAGGACCTTGCGCCAGCCCGCGTCGGGGACGCGGACGCGCAGCGTTCCGCCCTCGATGCCGAGCACCTCCGTGCGCCGTGCCAGCTCCGGACCCACGGCCAGCGGCCAGGCCGCCTCGAGCAGGGCGAGCGTGCGAGCGGGAGAGGCGCCGAAGAGTCGCGCCGCCAGCGAGCGGCCGGAGATCCGTTCCATGCCGAGCCTGATCCCACTTTAAGACAGGACCGCGCCCATGGCCAATCCGGTCTTGGGCGTATACTCCGAGTGACGGCGCCCGATCCCCCGGGAGGGCCGGAGACCCACTCCTCACATGAAGTGCCCACGCTGTCAGAGCTCGATCACCGCCAGCCCTGACCCCGAGGGGTTCGTCCGATGCCCAGGGTGCGGCGCGCGACTGCGCAGCCGCTCGGCTCCGGCGACGGTGGGAGCGCTGCACGAGCGGATGGCCCGGCTCGACCCCGATACCGAGCGCTTTCCGGACGCGACGAATCCCGACGACGCGCCCCGGGTGATGCGCGGGCCTCGAGAAGTGGTCAGCCTCGAGGCGCTCATGGCGGAGGTCAAGGCGCTCCGCCACTCCCAGGAGGAGATGCTCGCGCTGCTCCAAGCGGGCAGCTTCCCGGCCGGAGAGCGTCCCGGCTTCGACGTCGCGCAGGAGCTGGGGTTGCCCATCCCTCCAACCGTGCGCGCGCGCCAGCGCAAGTCGGTGCTCGTCGTCGACGACGATCCCGAGACGTGCCTGCAGACCGAGGCCGCGCTCGACCGCGCCGAGATTCCGTTCCGCAGCGTCGCGGATGGCCGCGCCGCCCTGGCCGCCATCGCCGACGACAAGCCCGACGTGATCGTGATGGAGCTCGACATCGCGGGACCGATGGCGGGCAAGGACGTCATCGACCTCGTCAAGGCCACCATGCAGTGGGTGGACGTCCCGATCATCCTCTACACCCGCGCGCCGATCACCAGCCAGCGCGAGGCGCGTACGGTGCACGGAGCCGACGACTTCGTCTCGAAGCAGGATGGCACCGAGCCGATGCTGGCCCGCGTCGTGATGCAGTTCCGCCGCGGGTAGGCGCGCCTGAGGCCTCTCCTCGTCCTCGCCTCCGCTTCTCCCCGCCGCGCCGACATCCTGGAGAGCCTGGGCGTGCCCTACCGGGTGTCGGTATCGGCGGTGTCCGAAGACATCCGGCCGGGCGAGGCACCCGCCGCCGCCGCCGAGCGGCTGGCCCGGGCCAAGGCCGCGGCCGTCGCGGCACGTGAGGAGCTGCCCGTGCTGGGCGCCGACACCATCGTCGTCTGCGACGAGGCGATCCTCGGCAAGCCCACGTCCGATGCGGACGCGGCGGCGATGCTGCGGCGCCTCTCCGGCCGCACCCACGAGGTGGTGACCGGCGTCTGCCTCATGAGCCGCGGCGAGACGCACAGCGGCGTCGAGCGCACGGCGGTGACTTTCGCCCTTCTCACGGATGCCGACATCGCGTGGTACGTGGCGACCGCGGAGCCGCGGGACAAGGCGGGCGCCTACCACGTCGACGGGCGCGGCGCCCTGTTCATCATGCGCATCGACGGGTCGCCCTCGAACGTCGCCGGCCTGCCCATCGGACTCCTGCGACGGCTGGCCCGCGAAGCGAAGGTGGACCTCGGATTCCCCGATCAGGGAGACCCGGAGTGATCCGCCTCGGCACTTCGACCGCGGTCGCGCTGATGGCACTCGCGCTCTCTCTCGTCACTTCGCCGGACGTTCCGCTCGTCGCGCGGCATCCTGCGGTCGCCGGCGTGGTCGCCGGGCTCACCGCGCTCTTCGTCGTCGCGCTGCTCGACCGGCGCGCGCCGCGCCGTCTGGTCGGGGTGGGCGCGGCCACGTTCGCGCTGGCCGTGGCCTACGACGGCCTGCGCGGCGAGCACGGCTCGATCACCCTCGCTCCGGGGGAGGCCGTGCGGACTTTCGAGGAAGAAGGTGCGGGCGGGCGCCGGCTCGGCCTGCGTCCCCTGGGCGATGCCGTCGCGCTCGAGGCGATCGAGCCGGACGGCACGATCGTCCTGGGGCAGCCGGATGCGCAGCAGGGCGTGCGCGTCTCTCCATGGCGCGCGGCCACCGTGGCCGGATATCGCCTGGGCGGGCCGCGGCGCGTCGGCGCTCGGCTGGCGCTCCGGGTGTCCGCGGGTGCGGAAGGGGAAGTCGCCCTGCACGAGGGCGAGACGGGCCGCGCGGGCGACCTCGAGATCACGGTCGCGCATTACTTCCCGGACTTCGCGCTCGACGAGCGCCAGCAGCCCTTCTCGCGCTCGGATGCGCCGAACAACCCCGCCGCGCTGCTCGACGTCACGCGCGGGACGGCGTCCTGGCGCGTCTTCGTGATCCGCGCTCTGCCCGGCATCCATCATCCCGAGGGTCTCGACCGGGTGCTCACGCTCGTGGACGTCGAGCCGGACGAGGCGGTGGTGCTCTCCGTCCACCGCGAGCCGGCGGCGCTCCTGGCCGGGCTCGGTCTGCTGGTGGCGGCCATCGGCGTGGCTTGGAGCCGATGGTGAGCGGCGGAAGCGCGGCTTTGCACATGGTCACCGTCGCTTCGGCCGGGGGGTTCCTCACCGCATCGATCGTGGCCGCGGTGGGCCTCGCTGCCGGACACCCGCGTCTGCGGCGGATCGCGCACGGCATCGCCCTGGTGGCCGCCGCGCTCCTGCTCGTCCTGGCCGCGCGGCCGCCCGCCCAGCCGTTCGTCGCTTTCGCGGTGGTGGCCGCGCTTCCGGCGCCTCAGCCCCTGGCTCTCGCCCTGGCCGGCGGGGCCGCCGTCGTGGCCGGGCTGGTGCCCGTGACCGGTCTCGTCTCCGGCGCCCTGATGCTCGCGGGCGTGGCGGCGGCGATGGGCGCCCACGCGCTCGGCCGGTCGCTCTCCGCGTACCTCGCTCGCGGGCGCGACGCGGCATGGCCGTCGAGCGCGGCCGGGGCGACGGCGTGCGGCCTGGTGATCGCGCTGGACGACGGACGGGCCCTCCGCTGGGGCTACGGCGTCGTCTCCGCATCCGCTCGTCTCGACGTGCCCGAGGCCGGTCTCGTCCTCGGGCTCACGCTCCTCGCGAGCCTGGGCGGCGCCCTCCTGCTGGGAGCGGACGCCCTCGCCGTCGCGGACGCGCCGGCCAGCCCTTCGGCCGCCGCCTCGCCCCTGGCCCGCGGCCTCGGTCGCCGCGCGCTGCTGCTCGCCGCCGGCTTGTCGCTCATCGCGGCCGGACTCGTCTTCCGCGCGCCCGGATGGGGCGCGGCTCTTCCGCTGGCGACCACGAAGGACCTCGGCGCACTGGTGGTGGCGGCGGGCCTCCTGTCCTGCGCGGTGCCGCCCCTCCTGGCCGAGCGCACGTGTGGCGACGCTCTCGACGACGATCAGGCCGCGACCGTGCTCAGCCGCCTGGTGGTGGTGATCGCCCTGGCCGCGGTCTTCGCGGCGGCCGCCGAAGGCTGGCTGCGCGCGGGAACGTATCTCACGCCGCTGACCGAGCGGCTGCTCGCGGCCGCGCTCGTCGCCTTCGCGGCATCGGAGACCGCCCACGGACGCGCTCCCGCGCGGGCCCTGGCCCTGGCGGGGTTGCTGGTGGCGATGTTGAGACAGGGGTAAAGATCGCAGTCTTTAATCTAAGGGGGGGCACTCACGCACGGCGAGGTGGGCGTTCGCGACCCCCCCTTAAACCCCCCTCGCGCGTCGCCGCCGCTGCGCGGCGCCGCCGCGCTCTGCGGTCGGTTAGCGACCGATTCCCAAGCGGTCGGCCAGAGGGCGGGGGAGGCCTGCCTCGAGGATCTTCTTTTGCGTCGCCTTCACCTGGTACGGGATGCGATGGATCGAGACCATGCGCGTCTCGCTGTCGAACATCGCGAACGACGCCAAAGGGTTCCCGTCGCGTGGCTGCCCCACGGACCCCGGGTTGACGAGGTACCGCAGGCCCGGACGCAGCTTGAAGCGGAACGACGGAGCGACGGTGAGGATGGTGGTGATCGCATCGGGAGAGAGCGCGAAGATGACGGGGAAGTGCGAGTGGCCGAAGAAGGTGACGGGGAACTCCGTGTGGCGGAAGACGTTCAGGGCCTCGATCTCGCCGAAGATGTAGGCGTCCTCGTCGACGGGCGTGCCGTGGCAGATCGCGAAGGTGTCGTCCACCATCGTCGGCCCTTCGGGAAGCTTCTTCAGCCAGTGGAGGTTCGATTTGGTGAGCTTGCGCCGCGTCCACAGCGCCGCCTCGAGGGCCATGCGGTTGAAGAGCTCGCCCTCCTCGATGCCGGAGCAGACCTTGTCGTGGTTGCCGCGGATCGCCACGAGGGGCTTGAGGGCGCGCACCATGTCCACGGTCTGGTTCGGGTTGGCGCCGTAGCCCACGAGGTCGCCGAGGAAGACGCACTTGTCCCAGGGCTTGCGGCGCACGAACGAGAGGACGGCGGTGAGGGCCTCCTTGTTCGAATGGATGTCCGAGAGGATCAGGTACTTCATCCCTCCGTCGTCCCTCCGCCCTCTCTGCGGCCGCGCGTGGCGGCCTCCGCGATGATGCGCGCCACGTCCGCCGGCGCTGTGTGGGTGGTGTCCACGGTCAGATCCGCGAGCGCATAACTCGGCTCGCGACCCACCAGAAGCGGCCCGATTGTCGCACGATTGGCGGCCAGGGGTCGACTGCCGTCGGTGGGGATGCGCGCGAGCAGCGCGTCCAGCGCGCAGCGCAGCCACACCGTCAGCGCGCCCTGCTGCAGCACGCGCCGCGTCTCGGGCACGGTGAAAGCGCCGCCGCCCGTGGCCAGCACCAGCCGCTCGCGCCGGCGGGCGCGCTCGGCGGCCGCACGCTCCGCGGTCCGGAACGCGGCCTCGCCGTCCGTCGCGAAGATCTCGGGGACGGTGCGCCCGGCCGCGGCCTCGATGTCGTCGTCGAGGTCGAGAAATGCCCAGCCCAGCCTCTGCGCGACCAGCGGGCCCACCGTGCTCTTGCCCGCGCCCATGAAGCCGACGAGCACGACGCGCGCGGGCCGGTCCGCGTTCAACGCTCGGCCTGGCGGCCGCGATCGAGCAGGGACGGCAGTTCCGGGAAGGACACCGCGATGCAGCCGGCATCCTCGATCTCCGTCTCGCCGTCCGCGGCCAACCCCGCGATCGCGAGAGCCATCGCGATGCGATGGTCGCCGTGGGAGCGCACGGACGCTCCCGTGAGCTTCGCCCGGCCGTGGACGGTCAGCCCGTCCGGATGCTCGTCCACCGCGCCCCCCATCCGGCGCAGACCCTCGGCGAGGGTGGCGATGCGATCGCTCTCCTTGACGCGCAGCTCCGCCGCTCCCCGCACGACCAGCTCTCCGTGCCCGAGGGCGGCGGCGACGGCGAGGATGGGCACCTCGTCGATGAGCGCGGGCACCTCTTCCGCGCCGACCTCCGCGCCCTCGAGGCGGGACGATCGCGCCTCGATCCATCCCACCGGCTCCGGATCCCGGGTCCGGATCCCCATCTCGATGTGCGCGCCCATGCGCCGCAGCACGTCGAGGAAAGCGGTGCGCCGCGGGTTGAGCAGGACGTTCTCGATGTGAATGAAGGCATCGGGCACGATCAGGCCCGCCACGACGAGGAACGCCGCGCTGGAGACGTCGCCCGGTACGTCGAAAACCACGGGGTGGAGGGTGGCGCCGCCCTGGACGGAGACGGCGGCGCCCTCCACTTCGACGGGCACGCCGAACGCGGGCAGGAGGCGCTCGGTGTGGTCGCGGGTGGCCGCGGGCTCCACGACGGTGGTGCGGCCTTCCGCCTGGAGCGCGGCCAGCAGCACCGCCGATTTCACTTGCGCGCTGGGCGTCGTCATGGCCCACGTCATCGCCTTCAGCGGCCCGCCTTCGATCACGAGCGGCGGCCGGCCGTCGGATGAGGTCAGGCGGGCCCCCATCATGCGGAGCGGCTCGGCCACCGGTTCGACGGGCCGCCGGCGCAGGGAAGCGTCGCCGGTGAGCACGGTCCGGAACGGCCGCGCCGCCACCACGCCCGCCAGCATGCGCAGCGTCGATCCCGAGTTCGCGGCATCGAGCGGGGCGGCCGACGCCCTCAGGCTCTCCGGCCCGCGGCCGACGACCTCGACCGAGCGCTCCTGGCGCCGCGCTTCGACGCCGAGCGCTTGCAGGCACCGCAGCGTCGCCGCGCAATCGTCCGCCGTCGAGAAATTGCTCAGGCGGCTCTCGCCGTGGGCGAGCGCACCCAGGATGGCCAGGCGATGGGAGAGCGATTTGTCTCCGGGGAGGGTGAAGCGGCCACGGAAATGTCGTGTCTGGGAGATCCGCATGGGGTGTTGACGGAGGCGGACGATCGTACCATCTCCCGTCGCAAGTAACGGGCCTGCCGTGTGTTGACCGACCTCTGGTGCCATGCTACGGTGGCCGCTCCCGTGACACCAACCGGTGCGAGCCGA
>WNFN01031847.1_pt1 | contig 19756 bp, 21 predicted proteins | sample 5400161 | NCBI WGS metagenome assembly WNFN01 (sample SAMN13153353, study PRJNA577476) | soil metagenome | isolation source: 80 cm saprolite on Douglas fir-dominated hillslope | place: USA:California | collected 2013-09-17 | reverse complement strand
AGGATCGCGGCCAGAGGAACCGCAATGCGGGCAGTCCACACTAATGAAGGAGGGAGAAGAGCCGAATCAGCCAGCAACTGGCATATCAGGGACAAGATGACAATTACTCCCGCGTGCGCATGCCCGGCGCGAAAGAAATTCTGGCGCAGCGGATTATCCATGTAACCACTGCTCTTGTCGATGAGAGAGGTCAAGAGAAAATATCCGCCATATTGAATTGTGGGCACGGTGATGAGAATGATCCCGCAAAACATCTTGGCTTCGCGTGTCACAGTCCTCCTTTTTGGCAAGTTAGATGGCCCAAAGAAAGGGTTGGCTTCTACACGCCGATCACGGCTACCAACTCCTTCACCGCGGCTGCGCTCTTATCCAGCCCGGCTTTTTCTTCGGCAGTCAATTTGATCTCGATGATCTGTTCGATTCCCTTGGCGCCAAGCTTCACCGGCACTCCGACGTATAGGCCGTTGATGCCATACTCGCCTTGCAAGTAGGCGGCGCAGGGCAGAATCTTTTTCTTGTCCTTGAGGATCGCCTCGACCATTTCGGTCGCCGCTGCGGACGGCGCATAGTAAGCCGACCCAGTCTTCAGATACTTGACGATTTCGGCGCCGCCGTCGCGCGTGCGCTGTACCAGGCGGTCAACCGTGCCTTTGTCCATCAACTCCGTGATCGGGATACCGGCCACGGTGGAATAGCGAGGCAGCGGGACCATAGTGTCGCCGTGGCCGCCAAGTACGAATGCGGTGACGTTCTCGACGCTGACCTTTAATTCGTCGGCGATAAAGGCGCGGAAGCGAGCCGAATCCAGCACACCGGCCATGCCGATCACGCGCTCGCGAGGAAAGCCGCTCATCTTGTAAGCCGCTTGTGCCATTGCATCCAGGGGGTTCGAAACAATAATCAGAATACAATTTGGCGAATACTTGACCACCTCGCCGACTACTGCCTTCATGATGTTGTAGTTGGTGTTGAGTAGATCGTCGCGGCTCATCCCGGGCTTGCGCGGAATGCCTGCCGTGATTACCACGACATCGGAATTCGCTGTGTCTTTGTAGTCGTTCGTGCCGGTTATGTATGAATCGCGTTTTTCGACGGGCATGGCTTCGAGCAAATCCAGACCCTTGCCCTGCGGCACACCTTCGATGATGTCAATCAGCACGACATCGGCTAGTTCTTTCGAGGCAATCCAGTGGGCCGCCGTCGCACCTACGTTGCCCGAACCTACGATCGTCACTTTCTTACGCATGATTTCCTTTCTATGAACTCCTGAAAATCTTGACCACAGGGACACAGGGTAGGACTAGGTAAGAAATGATTTGCCCTGTGCCCTCTGTGTCCCCCGTGGTTAGGCTCTTATCGCGTTTCACACCAGCACGCCCGCGCCCATGTTTTCGATAATGTATCCCGCAAACTCGCTGGTCTTTGCTTTGGTCGCGCCCTCCATCAGGCGCTCAAAGTCATAGGTAACTTTCTTCTGCAGGATGGTGCGCTCCAGACCGTGCTCGATGAGATCCGCGGCTTCATTCCATCCCAGGAACCGGAACATCATCACTCCCGAAAGAATCACGGAGCCGGGGTTAATCACATCTTTGTCCGCATACTTCGGGGCTGTGCCGTGGGTGGCCTCGAAGATGGCGTAGCCGTCCCCGATGTTGGCGCCCGGAGCAATGCCCAGTCCGCCAACCTGCGCGGCGCAGGCATCGGAAATGTAGTCACCGTTGAGGTTGGGACAGGCCAGCACCGAATACTCATCCGCCCGCGTCACCACCTGCTGGAAGATCGAGTCCGCGATGCGGTCGTTGATCATGATTTTTTTCTTCCACTCGCCGTGTCCGTGACTCTTATAGATATGATCGAGTACTTCCTTCACTTCTTGCTCTACTTCCTGGCGAAATGACGGAGGAGCGAACTCCATCCCAGGCTCAACCAGTTCGGCGTTCTGCGCGACGGTCAGATCGGGATTCTTGTCTTTGTTATCGACGATCCAACTTTCCCGCTCCGTGATTACCTGATCACGAAACTCCTCGGTGGCTAGTTCGTATCCCCACTTGCGGAAGGCGCCTTCGGTAAATTTCTGGATGTTTCCCTTATGCACCAGGGTCACAGTCTTGCGGCCGTTTACCAGCGCATCCTGGATTGCCATGCGCACCAGGCGCTTGGTTCCCGTCACCGAAATCGGTTTGATACCAACTCCCGAATCCAAACGGATCTGTTTCTTGCCACCCTTAAGCATGTCGCGGTTGAGAAATTCGATCAGCCTCGCGCACTCCGGAGTTCCCTGCTCCCATTCCACGCCGGCGTAAACATCCTCGGTGTTCTCGCGGAATATAACTACGTCCATGCGTTCGGGATGCTTCACCGGCGATGGAACGCCCTTGTAGTACTTCACCGGGCGCACACAGCAATAGAGGTCCAGAATCTGGCGCAGCGCCACGTTCAGCGAGCGAATCCCACCGCCCACCGGCGTCGTCAGCGGACCCTTGATGGCAACGCGGAATTCGCGGACAGCCTCAACCGTATCATCGGGCAGCCACGTGTCGAATTTTGCTTTGGCCTTTTCGCCCGCAAACACTTCGTACCACGCTACCCGGCGCTCGCCTTTATAGGCTCTTTCTACAGCCGCGTTGAACACTCGCAACGACGCCTTCCAGATATCGCGTCCCGTCCCATCACCTTCGATGAAAGGAATGATCGGATTATTCGGCACGGTGTACTTGCCACCCGCATAACCGATTCTCTTTCCCTCAGCCGGTACCGCCACCCCGTTATACGACCCCGCCATTCGCCACCCTCCCTACAGAATCCCGCGTCACGATTTATGAAACCCCCAATTATAGAGAATCGTCAGAAACCACACACCTGATTATTGCGGCTTGTGCCATAATCCTGTTTTAGAAAATCATTGCCGCTGTGAAACTCTAACGGAGACTCTATGGTGTGTCACGGTCGCGGCTTCCGGCTTTTCTCGGCAACCCTGCTCACCTGTCTTGGAGTGTCTCTTGGATTGTCGACTAGCGCGTTCGCGAAGGACAATCCGAGCGTGACACAAGTGGGCCACAACATCAGCGTCGGCCCTGACCAAAAAGCGGGCGACCTGACCTGCTTCGGCTGCAGCATTCACATTCGCGGCGAGGTAGCAGGCGATGTGACGGCCTTCGGCGGAAGTATCACGCTTGAAGACCAGGGGCAAGTTGCTGGCGATGTCACCGTCTTTGGAGGAGATATACGCCTGGACCAGGCGGTCAAAGTCTCGGGCGATGTGACGGTATTCGGCGGCCAGATCCGCCGCGATCCCGAGGCCAGCATTGCCGGCGACGTCACTTCCATGGGCGGTCGCGGCTGGATCATACCGATTTTCCTTTTCCCGTTTGTCCTCCTCGGACTTCTGGCAGCTTTTGTCGTCTGGCTTGTGCAGCGACTGCTGAAACCTGCCGTGTCCGCCCCGGTGGCATAGGTTCTGGTGTGCTCGAAATGTCTGGGGTCGGGAGCGTCGGGCAAGCCGGGCGAGCGTTGCGCGATCTCCAATTCACCCCTTACCATCGCCGCGTCCCGAAAGTCTTGCGGACTCCGACTGTCATGTAGCGTCCCCAGGGCCCGTTATTGCCTTGGTCCGCGGGGCCGAGATTTCGATTCCGGGCGCCAAGCCGATCAAACAGGAAATGTTGGGTTACGCGGAATTCAAACCCTTTGCCGATGTAGATTGCAGCTCCCCATGAGTGCTCGATTCCTATCGCGTCAGGCGACCAGGTGTAGAGAGTCTGTGGAACGGTCTTGCCAAACAAAAAGGCGGGGGCGCCCCACAACATGAAACGCCGCAGGGGAGTGCGCCCGAACGGACGAACCTCCAAAATCCCGGACAGCATATAGCGCGCAAACATGCTGCAGGGTGCATTCACGCCTCCGTACTGGCCCGCATTGCCCGCACAAATATTGGGATCAATTTCATTGTGTGGCGGGGCGAGATCAAACTGAGCCCAGCCCCACAGCATATCGCGTGGGAAAAACATGCGTTCGTGGGAGTCATCTGCGTTCCACACGCCTTGGGAGGACGTTTCACTTTGAGCCCTCAAGAATGTTGCCATCAGAACTGGGAGTACAACGATCAACACCAGCCTTTTCATTCATCCTCCGAAGTTTGTTTGTACTGATTCGTTTGTATTGAGGTCGGGAAAAATAGCGCCGGCCGGCGCGCTTGCCCACCCGAGTGTCGCAGGCGGGTCGAGGCCAAGTCCGGCTTAACGGAGCGGAACATTGTAACCTGCGAAGGCTTGGATCAGAGTCTCTAGGGGCACCTGCCCGCAAACTACAAAGCCGCTATAGTCGCCGAAGGCTGGAGACCCTTCTCTTGGCTTCCAGATTTCATATCTCATCCCGCCCTTTATCCCGTTCCATGGAAGTAAAGAATCTGTAAAAGGCTGGTTTTGCTAGGGTCACGGGTTTGGTTCGCGGATTGCTTGGAAGGTAGGTTAGGACCTTAGGACGCCCCACATGCCTCAGGAGATTTCTGTTTCGTACCAAGCGATCAAAAGCAAGGTCTACCGCCTCGTGGACGCACTCGTGGTGGGTGAAAAATCGGAAGCCGAGGTTCAAGAGTCAATCCGCCGCTGGTGGGATTTGATCCATCCTGCTGACCGGCAGGTTGCCCAAAAGTATCTTCTGGCCGTGCTTGAGCGCTCGTCTTCTGCCTTGGAAGCGATAGGAGAAGGTCTTTCCTGTGGTTCCGAACCTATATATTCAACCCTGCCTTCAAAAAGACTTAAGCTTGTGGACAGAATCGTAAAAGAAACCACGGTTCGCACAGCTATCTGACGAGTGGATTGAATGAAAGCAGTTGAATTAACAGTCCTGCCGAGCCGTAACGCATTCTGCGAACGACCAACGAAAACGATCGGCGACGGGCTTCATAAGTCCTGATACTAAGCAAATTCATACGGATACGGCCCAAGCTGCACTGCATCCCTTCCTTCGGGCGCCTGCATTCCACGTGGGTTCGCAGTGTTCCCCGGCTAAGGCCTCACACGGTCTTCGCGGCAGTCCCCTGCAGAGACGAGACTGCTACAATCGGTCGCTTGTGCGGGACCGGGGGATTCTAAGGCCCGACTTCGGCGCAGGCAATTCGATTGTTCTTATAGCCGGGACAACGCAACTTTATACTAGAGTGTTCAGCAAGCTAGCAACATAAGCGGCTGGGCGTCAGTTTCCATGGCGGGGATTAGCCGCACGCTGACTTCTGAGCGTTCCTATGGACTTCGACCAGCTGGAAACCTTTCTCGAAGTGGCGCGCCACGCGTCGTTCTCGCGTGCGGCGGAGAAGCGTTTCCGCACCCAGCCGGCCATCTCGTCGCAGATCCGGTCTCTTGAGGAGGAAGTCGGAGCCAAGCTGTTTGACCGCTCGGGGGGCAAAGTCTCGCTCACCGCGGCGGGCAAAGCGTTTCAGAAGTATGTTGAGGAGACTCTCGACGCCCGCAAGACCATGCTGGTGAACCTCGCCGAAATGGAGCGCATTCCACGCGGCGAAATCATCGTTGGAGCGAATGAGGGCACCTGCCTGCATATTCTTCCCCAAGTCTTCGCCGACTTCAAGAAGCAATATCCCGATGTCTCGGTGAACATCAAACGTGCCGATTATGGCAAGATTCTTGAGTCCGTCATCGACAATTCGGTCGACTTCGGCGTAGTTTCTCTTCCCGTCACAGACAACCGGTTGACGGTTGTGCTCATCCATCGCGATGAACTCGTGATTATCGCGCCGCCGAATCATCCTCTGGGCAAGCTAAAATCGGCAACTATGGCCCATGTGCGGAGCTTTCCACTCGTGGTGCCCAAAGCCGGCCATACCCGGGACGCCTTGGATCAACTCTTCCACGACCGCCGGATGAAGCCGAACTACACCATGGAGCTCGATTCCAGCGAACTGCTGAAACGTTTTGTGGCCGCCGGCGTGGGAGTGGGTTTCATTCCCCGCTCGAACATTCACGAGGATGTTCGCGCCAAGGTGCTGGTGGCCATCCCGATAGCAGACGCTCAGGTGCGCCGCGATCTTGCGCTCGTCTTTCGCAAGGACAAAGCTTTGAGCCGGGCCGCACTTGCATTCATCGAGATTGCCGTCAAACATAAATCCACCGACGAACTGGTCCCGGACGCGAAGTGAATGGCGAGGCCACTACCCAACCTTCTGCTGCTGATTTCGCTAGCTTCCCTGCCCGGCTTCCGGGGCCTCCCCGCAATTGCTTACGCGCAACCCGTCCAGGGCCCGCAGATGCCGCCCTCGGCGCGCACCCTCATCGCGGTTAAGGTGACGGGAACTAGGCGTTACATCCAGGACGACGTGGTGGCGGCGAGCGGGTTAAGGATGGGTACTACGGTCGATGAGGACGACTTCAAGCGGGCTGCCCGCCGGCTGGGCGATACCGGAGTGTTCAGCGACATCGCTTTCTCCTACTCGTATTCTTCGGCTGGAACCAAGCTCGAGTTGCAGGTCACCGATGCCGACAAGTTCCTGCCCGCCCGGTTCGAAGATTTTGTCTGGTTTTCCGACGCAGAACTCCGGCAGAAATTGAAGGAACACATCCCTTTGTTCAACGGCGACTTGCCGGTTGCTGGCCGTCTGCCCGATGAAGTTTCAGACGTACTGCAGGCTCTGCTCGTGGAAAAGGGCGTCCCCGGGCATGTGAACTACCTGCGCTACGCTCGCGAGGGAGGACCGATCGAGTCGATCAATTACAGCGTTTCCGACGTGTTGATTCGGGTTCGCAAAGTGGAATTCACGGGCGCGAGCACGAACGAGTTATCCCTTCTTGAGGTTGCCGCACAACGGCTGACCGATCGGGAATACTCACGCAGCAGGATGAGCGAGTTCATCGAGCATCAACTGCTCCCGATCTACCACGCCAGGGGATACCTGAAGGCGTCGCCGATACCACCGGCGAAGCGCGGAACCAGACTTTCGTGGACGTCGCCCTCGCCGTGGACTCGGGCCAGCAGTACACCCTCAGTCGCTTGGAGTGGTCGGGGAACCGGGAGATCCCCACTGAGACTCTACAGTCTCTGATCAGCGCCAAACCGGGTCAGCCGGCGAACATGGTGCGGCTTGCGGACGGATTGCAGGAGGTCAAGACGCTCTACGGCGCGCGAGGATACATCAACTGCTCCATTGGGATTGACGAGCAATTCGATGATGCCGCCCGAACTGTCACAATTCGCCTCGAAGTGAACGAAGACCATGTTTATCGCATGGGGGAGCTCGACTTTCGAGGGCTCGACAACAGTTTGACAGCCAAGCTCAGGTCGGCATGGAAGCTGCGCCAGGGAGACGTCTACGACGCGACCTACCTCAAAGACTACCTACCTGAAGCCAACAGGCTGCTTCCGGTCAACCTGGATTGGGGGGTCAGCCCACACGTGACAGCCAACGTCCGGGATAAGACGGTGGATGTCGATCTGCAATACACGGCCAAGGCTCCGAAGTGAGGAACCGGGGGCCGGGGGAGCCCTTTTGGGCGAATTCCGTTTTTTGGAACAAACTTGAGAAATATTCGCCGCTTTCCAAATTCAGGGTAACGTGTCGAAGCCGCGTCGGCTGTACTTGGGACGCAAGCCGGATACGGTCAGGACTGGCAAAGTGACGGCGGCCGTTGCTCGCGTCAGCAAAAGATCGCAGTCACTGTCCGTCATGTCGAGCGACGGGTCTGACCAACCAGCTTTGCCCGGGGCCCTCCCCCCAAATCGAGAACCGGGCGTCGGCGGGGATATGCGCCAGCATGTTTCCGCCGTTTTTCTTTGAGGCCGCGGAGCTTCTCCGCCGCAGGTTGCATATCACGCCCAAGTCGCGTTCCAGCCAGAAATGCCAATTTGTAACTTAATAGTGAGGGCAGGCATCATGAGGTGGGAGGCCTGCTTTCTTCGGCTGGCAGGCACCGCATTGCGGCACTACCAACTCAACAAGGAGAAGAATGAATGAAATTCCAGATGCAGACGTTCGGCCTTTTACTGGTGGCGGTAATCCTTGGCGCCACGCTAACTGTTTCTTCGGCATTTGCAGCCACCGGAAAAACCTTCACCGGCACCGTCAGCGACACCATGTGCGGCGCCAAACACGCGATGCCGGGTGACGATGCCGGATGTACACGCATGTGTGTGAGCAAAGGGTCAAAGTACGCTTTGGTTGTCGGAGACAAGGTCTACACGCTGGACACTAACGACAAAGATACTCTAGCAACCTTGGACAAGCAGGCAGGCGCAAAAGTCACAGTGACCGGCACCGACAAGGACAACACCATCACCGTGAAATCAGTCACGGCCACGCGATAGAGAGTTTGTGAAATTTGAGTTTCATATTAATTCGTCGGCAAAAAGCCAGCGACGTCGCGCTCCGGGAGAATCATCTGCCAATCGCCGGGAGCTTTCGACGCCGGGCAAAGCTGCCTATTTGCGTGAACTCGCCCATGGCCCCGACCATCCTCGACTTTGTCCGGCGCGAGAGGTGGAAAAACGCCTCACGCCAATTTTTCTCCTCAGAAACGGAAATTCATACTTTCTTTACAAACCATTGTGTTAGATTGTGCATTCTCAATCTCAATCTTTCTTTGTCGGAGGACTAAGGCGTTGGGCAAAGACATGGTTCCCAAGCGGATATTCTTTACCAAGGGGGTGGGGAAACACCGCGAGCGGCTTACGTCCTTCGAACTGGCACTGCGCGACGCCGGAATCGCCGCCCAGAATCTGGTGCGGGTTTCGTCTATCTTCCCGCCAAATTGCAAACTCGTGGCCCGCAAAGAGGGCGTGAAGTATCTCCACCCAGGAGAAGTCGTGTTCGCTGTTGTGGCGGAGAATTCCACCCGTGAAGCTCACCGCCTGCTTGCCTCCTCCATCGGAGTTGCCATCCCGGCCGACCGCAACACCTACGGATACCTCAGCGAGCATCATTCTTACGGCGAAACCGAAGACGCTGCTGGGGAATATGCCGAAGAGCTGGCCGCGGAGATGCTAGCCACCACGCTGAACGTCGAGTTCGACCCCGACCGTTCCTGGGACGAGAAAAAGCAGATTTACCGCCTGTCCAACAAAATCGTGCGCACCGCCAACATCACGCAATCCGCGGTCGGCGACAAGCGCGGCCTCTGGACCACGGTCATCGCCTCGGCGGTGCTGATCTTCGATTAGGCGCCGATTCAAGACGGCACTGCCCGCCCAGCCTTCAGCCGTTAGCCTTAATCATCTGCTCAGCATGCTTGCGGGAGGTTTCTGTCAGCTTCGCGCCGCTTAACATGCGGGCCACTTCTTCGGTGCGCTGCTCGCCGGTGATGGCACGGATGCTGGTACGGACACGGCCTGCGAAGTCCTTTTTCTCGATCACGTAATGGTGGTCGGCGAAGGTTGCGATCTGCGGCAGATGAGTTACGCAAAGCACCTGGTTGGAGCGCGCCAGCGCTTTCAGTTTCTTGCCGACGGCCTCCGCGGCACGGCCTCCAATGCCGGTGTCGATTTCGTCGAAGACCAGGGTCCGCTGTGAGGACGACCGCGAAATGCTGCCAGCAGCAGCCTTTTTTGGCGTAACGGCCCGCGCCGCCCTTGGCGTCTTTCCCAGCGATGCGGCTCCGGCTTCCACGCTGACCTTGAGCGCCAGCATGACCCGCGAGAGTTCGCCACCGGAGGCAATGTGTTCCAACTGCCGCAAGGGCTCGCCGGGATTGGTTGAGATCATGTACACCACCTGATCAATCCCTGACGGCGACCAGTTGCCCTCTTCCTCCGAACTTGTGATCTCGACGCGGAAGATGGATTTCATCGCCAGATCGTTGATTTCAGCCTCTACGAGCTTTTCCAGTCTGCGCGCGGCCTCCTCTCGCTTTCTGGCTAGAGCGCTGGCTGTCCGCAGATATTTCTCCGCGGCCGTGGCTAGTTCTGAGCGGAGCTGGCGCAGAGTCTCGTCCTTGTTTTCGACCTCCGAGAGCTTGCCCGCAACGTCAGCTCCAAACTGGATAACGTCATCGAGCGCGGGCCCATATTTTCGCTTCAACCGATCGAGCAGGGCAAGGCGATCTTCGACTTCTGCCAGATGTTCGGGTGAGGCATGAATGCCACCGGCATAGTCACGCAGGGTTGCGCCCACATCTTCCACGCTGATCCGTGCCGTCTCAATCGCGCCAAGAGCTTCCTGGAATTTCGGTTCGTAGCGCGCGAGCTCCTCGATCTGTTTCTGCGCGGCTCGCAGGGACGACGAGGTCGAGGCATTCCCTTCGTACAACAGATCGAAGGCGTTCATGGCAGCGTTGTAAATTTTTTCGGCGTTGGCCAGAACGCGCTTTTCCGTTTCCAGTTGCTCATCTTCCCCGGGTTTCAGCTTGGCCTCTTCAATCTCGCGCCTTTGAAAAATCCAGAGATCAAGCAGCCGGAGGCGGTCTTGCTCGTCACGTTCGAGATCTTCGATACGGTTGCGGATTTCGGTCCATGTATTGAACGCGGCGGCGATCGGCTCTAACTGGCTGCCCGCGAAGGCATCGAGCAGCCCCAGGCGGGCAGGTCCGTCAAAGGAAAGGATGGACTCGTTCTGCGCATGGATAGTCGCGAGATGCGGCGCCAATTGGCGCAATACCGCCACGGTTGCAGGCTGATTGTTGACGAAGACACGGCCCTTGCTTCCGGCCGTAATCTCGCGACGCAGGATGAGCGAGCCGTCGTCGGACTCGTCGAGGCCGTTTTCCTCCAGAATCTTGTTCAGCGGCTTTTCGGACGCGCTCTCGGCCTCGAAGACCGCAGAAATCACCGCGCGCTCTGCCCCCGCGCGGATCACATCGCTGGAAGCCTTCTCTCCCAGCAGCAGGGCCAAAGCATCGATCAGGATGGACTTTCCCGCGCCGGTCTCGCCGGTTAACAGGTTGAGGCCCGCAGCAAACCCGACCGCGACGTTATCGATGACCGCGTAGTTTTCGAGGCGCAGTTCAATCAGCACAGGCTGTCCTGAAATGAAAGTTTGAGCGCAGCATAGCACGAAAATGGTTGCCAGTCGCGGTCATCGTAACCATTTCTGAACCCGTCTGGACGACAGGTATTTAATATGAGAGGACTTGGATTTGATTCGAAATCGACGTCGGGACCGCCACCGCTTCGCTCTCTGACTGAGCAGCCTGAAACGGTGGCCTTCCCTAGTGAAGTTGGTCTAGACGGCCTTTCTTAGCGCGCCGGTGCTTTCCGTTCCGCGCGCGGTCGCCGATCCCACGCTGCATGTCTTGCATCCAGCGACGGCTTCCTTGCGGCGCTCCCGCAACCGGCTCTGGAACGTGTCCCATCGTCCCCCGACGCCAACTGCGCTGTTACTGATAACGACCGAATCCGTGCCGGCGGGCACGACTCGCGCGCTGGTTGAGCCGCCAGATTCAACGCTGGCCCCCTCTGGGCCTGCCGCCCAGCCCGATGCTCCTTCCGCCGCGCGCTCTGACGGAGAATTGCCTGGCATCTGCTGCGTTGTTGGCGTGATGTTCCGGTCGGTTCCCTCGCGATGCATGACCGGACCCGTTTCCCACTTCGAACGATAACGTCCCTCATAGTCGGACCAGTTCTTTTCTGATTCCAAATCCGATTCTTTGTAGGGCGGAAAGCCTTCCACCTGCTGTTTGTTCAGGTCCACAGCGAACTCGTCTTTGTGCTCAGTCGATGATCGTAAGCGGCCAGTTGGCACGATGAATTTATTCGTGGTCAGCCAGCCCCCGGTGTCCACAACCACGTAGCGGATCAGCCCAGTAGAATGATCAAAGATAACGTCATCGATCATGCCCAGCTTTTCGTCGTTCAACCCATACAATTTCGCTCCGCGGATATCCTCTGCAGCATCAGAAAAGCGTAAGTCCCGCAACGTTCCGCAGTGTGCCATTTGCTATCCTCCTGTGAATAAGTGCCTTTTTACCCTCGCTTGAGACGATGCAAGCACCCCTTGGATGCCGCACAAGCAGCAAGAGTTAGCGGAAAAATAAAGGTTGATGGATCGGATACATGCGAGCGATACAGCAGATCCCTCATCTATAATCAATCGAGGTGTTTCCCTGAATCCGATGCATTTTTTCCCTTTGCCTGCAGTCATGATTGGCGGCGAGGTGCTGGACATGCTTTCCAACACCGGACCGGTGGCCAAACTTGTTCTCCTCATTTTGCTCGCCTTCAGCCTCCTCTCCTGGGCCATTATCCTGACCAAGTGGAGCCTGCTGCGCCGCGCCCGAGTACAGAGCGGACGGTTTGTGCGCGCGTTCCGCAAGGCGCAGCGGCTGCAGGATATTGCCGCTGTTGCCGATCAGTTCCGTCCCAGCCCGCTGGTCGGGGTGTTTGAGGGCGGGTTTGAGGAATACAAGCGGCAGGTGACGGGACAGGCAGCACTGTTGCGTAGCCTGACCGGAGTCCAACGCGGCATGCAGATCGGAGCATCCGAGGAGGTCACTCGCCTCGAACGAAACCTTCCATGGCTGGCCATCACCGCGGCCGTGACGCCGTTCATCGGACTGTTCGGCACGGTGTGGGGCATCATCGATGCCTTCCACGGATTGGGTACGGCGGGCGCGGCAACGCTGCGCGCAGTGGCTCCGGGTATCTCGGAAGCACTGATCACTACCGCCGCCGGGCTCGCGGCGGCCATTCCCGCGGTTATCGCCTACAACCTGTTCGGGAGTTCGATCCGCGAACTTGCCGCTCGCAGCGATGACTTCGCGCTGGAAGTGCTCAACGCTGTCGATCACGTCCAGCCGCAGCCGGCGGACGAAGTGAGGCGCTGATGGCCTTCACCGCTGCCAACGGGCGCACACAAAGCGCACTGGCCGATATCAACATCACTCCGCTCGTGGACGTGGTCCTCGTACTGCTCATCATCTTCATGGTGACGGCGCCCGTGCTGCAATCCGGAATTGATGTGAGCGTTCCCAAGACGCGCACCGTGAAAGAAATCACCGAAGAACGCACCGTGATCACGATTAACAAGGATCAACGGGTCTTCCTCGGCAATGACGCGATCAACATTAACGAGATTGGCGTCAAGTTGCGGCAGAAGATTCGCGACCCGCGCAACCAGTTCATCTTTGTGCGCGCGGACGAGAACGTCCCATTCGGCGCATTTGCCACCGTAATGGATGCAGTGAAGCAGTCGGGGATTACCAACGTCAGCATCGTGACCCAGCCCCTGGAACAAAATGGCGGCAAACGCTGAGATTTTTTTCGAGCACGAACGTTGGGGCCGCGCCCTGGCGTGGTCGGTGGGCTTGCACCTTGCCGTCATGGCGGGCCTCCTGGTCTACTCCGCCGTTTTTTCTGCACCTAGAGGCCAAGGCTGGGGTGCCGGTGGCGGCGGAGAGGCCATGGGAGCCACGCTGGTGAGCACCGTTCCCCTGCCTGCCAGTCCCAGGCAGACAGAGAATATTCTGGCGAATGAATCGAAAGGGCTCACCAAATCCCAGCCCAAGCCCGAGGAAAAAGAGCCGGACGCGATTCAGATTCAGGGTAAGAATGCAAAGATAAAACCGAAGAAAATCGAGACGGCTACCAAAGCAAAACCCCAACCGGTCCCCGTGGAAGAAACCAATCAGGTGGCATTTGGGGAGGGAGGACCCGTCAGCGGTCCCTACGGCAGCTTCAGCGCCGGCGGGGCCAAGGGAGGCTTCGGTTTCACTGGAGGTGGCGGAGATTTCGGAACTCGGTTTGCCTGGTACGTCCGCGTGGTACAGCAGAAAGTTGCCGAAAACTGGCTGAAGTATGAAGTAGACCCTCGCGTGAGCACCGCGCAACGGGTCTACATCACTTTCGATATTGCGCGCGATGGGCATCCCGCGAATGTGCAGGTGGAGCAGTCCAGCGGCGTGCCATCGCTCGACATTTCCGCGGTGCGCGCAATTCAGCGTATCGACACTTTCGGGTCGCTGCCGCCGGACTATTCCGGAAGTAAAATCTCCGTGGAATTCTGGTTTGACTACAAGAGGTGAACCTCATCGGTAACCATCCCCGCATCTCCGATTATCTTTGTGCCTCGCAAAAGGAGCACAATGCATCCAATGTCTTCACCCCCTATATCACCCCCATGAGGAACTAGTACCTTGCCAAGGAATACATGTCGCTTTACGATACTGTCCTACAGAATATGTCTCCCCGGAAAACGAATGGACGGTAGCGCGAGACCAGCCCTAATGCGGCGCTGGCGCTCGGGCGGATCCCTGCTGTCTCTATTTGTCCTTACGTTGCTCCTCCTCGCTATATCTGCTCCCGCCGTTCGCGCGCAAGACTGGATCAAGACTGGAACCGGCCTCGGCGTGGCAAAGGTCCGCCTCGCCGTCGCCGACTTTAAGCCGTCGACCAACGACCCACAAAATGCCGCTCTGCTCAAGACTTTCAATGACACCTTGTGGAACGATCTCGATAACTCCGGCGTCGTCGAACTCGTTTCCAAGAGCTTCTATCCACTGCAGGTGCCCGGCCAACCCACCGACGTAAACTTCGCGGCGTGGAATTCGCCCCCTCCCAATGCCGCAATGCTGGTCTTCGGCAGTCTGGGGGCAACCGCGGACAAGCTCACAGTACAGGGTTGGCTTTACGACGTAAAGAACACGGCCTCGCCGCAGGTGTTGGGCAAACAATACGCTGATACCGTCAGCGAAGCGGCGGCGCGGCTGACCGCGCACAAGTTTGCCGACGAGATCATCTTGCGTTTGGGCGGAGGGATCCCCGGAATTGCCGAGAGCCAGATCTATTTCGTGAGTGATCGAACCGGGCACAAGGAAATCTGGGTGATGGACTACGACGGTTCGAATCAACGCCAGATATCGCACTTGGGTTCAATCTCACTTTCGCCGCGCATTTCTCCGGACGGTTCCCGACTGGCGTTCAGTTCACTGACCAAGAGCGGTTGGGAGATTATGATGTACTCTTTCGATCTGAACCGGATGGTCAGCTTCCCTCGCTTTGGCGGGACGAATCTGTCGCCGGCATGGTCGCCGGACGGCCTGAAACTGGCCTTCTCGTCGTCGCGCAGCGGAGAGTCCGAAATTTATATCGCTGACTCGTCCGGAGCCAACCCGCGGCGCATGACCTCGTCGAAGGGCCCGGATGTCTCACCGGTCTGGAACCGCAAGACCGGGGCTCAAATCGCTTTCGTCAGCGGACGCACGGGGCTACCACAGATTTACACCATGGAAGCCGATGGCACCAACCAGCAGCGGCTCACGGACCAGGGATATGCCGTCTCCCCCGGATGGGCCCCCAATGGGCAGTTTCTGACCTTCGCCTGGGTCCGAAAGTATGGCCCCGGGGCGCCAGGCGCGTCCGATATTTATCTGATGGATATTGCCAGCAAGCAATTCGTGCAGCTTTCACACGACGGTGGACGCAACGATTTTCCGTCGTGGTCGCCCGATGGACGGCACATCGTGTTTCAATCGAGCCGTTCCGGCAAGGAAGAAATCTGGATGATGCTCGCCGATGGTACCAAGGTTCAGCAGCTGACTTTTACCGGTCGTAATACCCAACCCAACTGGAGTTGGAAATAGATACACTTCGTCTCGTTGTTGCCTTGGGTGCCGTCATGATGTTGGGCGCCTGCAAGAAGAAAGCTGCCCCGCCACCACCGCCGCCACCACCGCCACCGCCGGCTCCCACCGCTTCCATCTCGGTGGATCCAAACTCAATTCAAAAAGGACAGTCGGCGACGCTTTCCTGGCAGACTACCGGCGCCACTGATGTATCCATTGACGGTATTGGCGCGGTCCAACCCAGCGGCTCACAACAAGTCTCCCCAGCGGAGTCGACCACCTATCACCTGATTGCAAAGGGTACGGGAGGCACGCAAGATGCGACGGCTCGCATCAGTGTCACGCAACCTCCTCCAGCGCAAGCCGAGACTCCTTCTCTAACTGATGAGGCTTTGTTCGCTCAAAGCGTCAAGGATATTTACTTTGACTACGATAAGGCGGACATCCGCGGCGACCAGCAGAGTTCGGTTCAGAGCGACATGCTCTTCCTTAATCAGCATGCCAACATCAACTTCACCATCGAGGGACACTGCGACGAACGCGGCTCCACCGAATATAACCTCGCTCTGGGAGACCAGCGCGCCACCGCCGTCAAGAACGCGCTGACTACGGCCGGAATCAATGCCAGCCGCATCAAGACGATCAGCTACGGAAAAGAGAAGCCTTTCTGCACCGAGAGCAACGAAGCTTGCTGGCAGCAGAATCGTCGCGGTCATCTTGTATATCAGAAGTAGCAGAACGTTTGAGAGACCTGGGGGACGCCGGCTATGCCGCCGTTCCCCAGGGTTAAACCAATGGCGGGGCTGACCGGTCGCTGCCGACGTCATATTCGTTGTCGGGATAAATCGCGCCTTGCGTACACGCAAGCAATTTGACACCGCGGAGCTTGTGCCGAATCGTCACAGCCTCTCGAATGCTCGAGGCATCTAATACTCGAGGCATCCAACAAGACCGATGGAAATTCCTATGAGACTACAACGCGTTTCTACCCTTTTCGCCCTGCTCGCGATGCTCTGTATTGGAGTGGCGCCGGCTTGGGGTGTCAACAAGGAAATGATCCAACTGCAGACCCAGGTCCAGCAACTGCAGGAACAGATGACGGCCATGCAACGCAGCTTCGACGAGCGCATGGGCGTCATGAAGAATCTGGTGGAGCAGGATACTGACGCGGCCAACAAAGTCACTGCTGCGCTGAATACTCTCCAGACCAGTCTGCAGAAGCAGCAAGGGGATGTCACCGGCCGCTCAGACCAACTCTCCGGCCAGATCCAGGCGCTCAATGATACGCTCGACGAACTCAAGGTTCGCCTGGCCAAGGTGACCAAGCAACTTGAGGACATGCAGGCGGCGCAGCAGAGTCTGGTGGCACAGCAATCGCAACAACAGGCGCAGCAGCAGGCTCAGGCGCAGGCTCCCCCGCCAGATGTGCTTTACAACAATGCGCTCCGCGACTACAACGGTGGCAAAAACGAGCTCGCCGTGCAGGAGTTCTCTGACTACATCAAGTTCTATCCCAACACTGATTTTGCTGGAAACAGCTACTACTACCTGGGAGAACTCCAGTACCGCCAGGGCAACTACCAGCAGGCGGTACAGAGTTACGACCAGGTGCTGCAGAACTTTCCCGGCGGCAATAAGGCTGCCTCCGCCCAGTTGCGGAAAGGATTTGCTCTGATCGAACTGGGGAAGCAGGATGATGGAGTAAGCGAACTACGCCACTTGATTCAGCGTTATCCGCACTCCAATGAAGCCCTGCAGGCGCGTGAGCGCCTCCGCAAGCTGGGCGTCGCGGCCTCGGCCAAGCCTGGGGCCTAGGTCGGGATAGTCGATGGCCGGCTGGCGGCTCCAGATGCTGAACTGCGAAGACAGCACTTCTCCGGCTCACCGAAGTGCCGAGCCTAGGTCGTGCGGTGGTGTTTCGGGCGATGGTGCTTCCCCGCTTTGTGCGCGTGGTGGCGGACGGTCCGAGGGTGTTTCGACGACACCAGAGTAAGCGAAGACCGAGCCCTTGCGGACTCTTGGCTCCATCCAAACCCGCTAAACAATGCCAGCATCCCTAACATGCAAAGTAACCGCCTCATACCTATCCTCCATCGCGAAACGCTTCCACTCTGCGACTACAAACCTTATCTACTGTATGACTATTCCCTGAGGAAATCTTTGAGAGTAGCCTAAACTGTATCGGCAAACTTGATACTCATCGGTCTCAAGTTCTACTGCCCATCATCTCAGGTTAGGAGCATTTATTCAGGAGCAAACATGACGCAAAACACCCACGACCAAGACAAGTCCAAAGGAGCTACTGAGGACGACAACAGCACACAACCGGGCAATGCCGCATTGCAAGGCCAACTGGGTCATCGGGATCCGGACCCGATCATAAAAGACGCGGACTCGGACTTCCCCGAGCCCGGTAACAGTGCGCAGCACAGTGGCGAACCCGAGGAAAATGATACAAGAGTGACGAAGCGCAAGATTCCGGCCTGAGACCCGCGGGGACGCACGAAGGCGATCCGTCCGGCGCAGGCGCGAAGCCAATGCGATTGAAAAAACTGAGATTTGTTTTGATCCTGACTGCGATCTTGTGCTGCATCCCCGCCACACGCTTTTATGAGATCGACCTGCCCCTCTTTCGTTTCCTGAAGGGCCAAAACCGCGTGGATCCCTTGTCCCTGCATTTATCGGGCGAGTTCGTCGAAAGCAATCTTGGGACGGCACGGGAAGCCGACGGCTCGATTACGGTCCGCATGATCGCGGAGCAGTACCTGTTCGTGCCCCATTGCATTCTCGTACCCGCCGGTGTTCCCATTCGCCTTCGGGTTACCAGTGCAGATGCGGTGCACAGTCTCAGCTTCAGCGATACGAACTATGCGGTGAAGGTTGTGCCCGGCAATGTCAGCGAGGCCCGCCTTCAATTTCCTCACGCCGGCGAATACAAAATGCCCTGCCGCGAATTCTGCGGAGCGGGTCACTACGCCATGAGATCGCAGCTGGTGGTCGTATCTCGTGACCAGTTCCCCACCTTACAACCGGATGAAAGGGGAAACTGTGCAGCGCGCTAGTTCGTGTTCCACGCCGCGAAGTGCAATCGGTAGTCTTGTCACTGCCTTAATTCTGTTCCTCTTGCTCCCACTTGTGTTGGGTGCGACTTCTTTTCTCTGGCAAACCAGCGCCCAGCCTTTTGCCCGAATCCCATCCAATATCGCGTGGACCAGCGAGACCATGGCCCGCGCGTCCGGCGGCGACGCCTTCCACGGAATGCTCCTCGCCCGCCGATGTGACCATTGCCATGGAGCCGAAGGCTTCAGTCCCGAAGTCTCCACTCCAAACCTGGCGGGCATTGACCGGCCCTCCATCTGGAAACAGTTGCCCGAACTTTCCCGATCCGCAGGATAACCGCAGCTTTCCTCAATCCGCGCCTGGGGCCGCCCATGTCGCTTTGGCGTCCCGCCTGGTCTCGACCGGAGACGGCGAACGCGGCATACCTCCCTGCCAAGCGTGCCACGGCCCTGTTGCTTACCGCACAGGAGCGCCGGTGCTTTCGACGCAGAATGGAGACTACGTCCTGAGACAACTGGAGAAATTTGCCGACAACACTCGCTCCAACGATATCAACATGCCGATGCGCACCATCGCCGGCCTACTCACCGACGAAGAGAAGCATGCCCTCGCGGAATATTACGGTTCAGGCCTCGGCATGCTTCCTGCGGCTGCCACCGCGCCGCGGTAGCTCAAAGCGACGTCCCTCACACTTCGCGGGATGACGATTGAACCTTTCTTCGGAGAAATCAGGAATGAGGCTTTCCACTTCGGCGCGTCGCGCCAGGACGGGTGAGCGTGGGAATAGGCCGGTTGTGCGCGGAGTCGTCGATGAGGCGGGCCAACCGTTTCATGCGCGTCTCCTCCTTTTTGGCGCTGATCACCCACCAACTGGACGTTCGGCGATACCACGGAGGCTGTGCCTGGAAGAATGTCCACGCATCTTTGTTGGCTCGAAAAAGCTTCTCATACGCGGCAGTAAGTTTGGCGCCTTTTCTCTGCTCATAGGCGTAAATGGCGGACCTGTCTTCAGTCCGCCGCAGGAACGCTTGCAGACCTGCACTGTGGACCAATCCCAGTTTCTTGAGCGCAGCCAGACGTTTGATGTTGATCGCGCTCCACGTGCTGCGTGATTTGCGTGGCGTAAAGCGGATCATATAACTGCTCTCGTCCACGCTCTTGCGCACGCCATCGATCCAACCAAAACATAGCGCCCCGTCGAC
>WNFN01260009.1_pt1 | contig 19801 bp, 14 predicted proteins | sample 5400161 | NCBI WGS metagenome assembly WNFN01 (sample SAMN13153353, study PRJNA577476) | soil metagenome | isolation source: 80 cm saprolite on Douglas fir-dominated hillslope | place: USA:California | collected 2013-09-17 | reverse complement strand
CATGTACTTGATCGGTTCGAGCAGATCCTTGACCAGTTCGACGTTGTCCGCCGTTATCTCATCACCCGTCATGACTCGTCCGCGGGTGTAGTCCTCGATGGACCGCAGCTCGTTGGGATAAGCCGCGGTCGACTCGCCAGATTCCGCGATGACGCTCCACAAGGGCGCTAGCACGCCCGCGACCGCGCAGCCGCCCGCCAGTCCCTTGAGAAAATGGCGGCGGCTATAGTCACGGTCGTAGCGGATGACGCGCATTGTTTATGGCTCAGCGACCCACGTGGGCGATCTGCCCGGCATGACCTACCATGACTATCGGCGCCGTAGGGCCGGCCTGCGCGACGCCGGCATACCAGGAAGTGGTCGTGTCGCCTGTTGCCACATGCCGCCAGGTATCGCCGCCGTCACCGCTAATCAACATGTCCCGCATGCCAGTGGCGACGACATCGCCGTCGCTCGCGGAATACACCCCGAGGAGATTCGCGTTGCTGACGGACGGCAGCACGTTCCACGTCGACCCCCGATCCAGAGTGCGTAAGATGGTGCCGCTCTGTCCAACGGCGTAACCCACCCCATCGTCGCGCAGTTGCATGGCGAACAGGGACGCATCGCCTTTGTGCAGCAGTTCCCAGACCGCACCGCCGGTGGCGGAGCGAAGAATGAGGCCGAATTCGCCTGCAAGCATCATCACTCCGTCCGAGCCGATATGCGCGGCATACACATGCGGATCGATGCCTTCCGCGGCGAAGTTCTTCCAAATCGGGGCGACCGATTGCCAGGTCTCACCGCCGTCTCGGGAGGCAATGACAGTCCCAAAAGCGCCTACGGCAATCGCGCTGCCCCGCGAATTCAGCGACACCGCGAACAGTCGATTGTCCGTTCCCGATTTCGCCGCCCTCCATTTTGCGTCGGTTGAACGCCTCACGAGTATTACGCCTTGCTGACCGACGGCCATCGCCGCCGTATCGCTGACATCGACGCCGAGAAGCGCCAGTGTGGTCGGAGAGTCTTCATGCCGCCAGCTCGCACCCGCATCGCTGCTCGCCATGATGGATCCGCCGGAACCCACGGCGACGCCGCGTTGCGAGCTGAAGGCGACCGCAAATTGCGCCTCGTGCGCGGCTCCCGACAGAACGATATTCACCGACGGCGCCGAAAACGCGGCGCCGGCGGTCGCGACTCCCTCACGGCCACCCGCAATCGAGGCGCTTAACCGCGACATTGCGAGCACCACGAGGACCGCGCAGGCGATCCACGAAATCCGCAGCACCGGCCGTTGCGACACCATGCAAACTCCTAGGCGACTTCAGCCAGTTCGACGTCCGATGCCGTCACCGCGGACAGATCCACGCCTTCGCCCACTAGCAGATCTTTCCGTCCAACGAAGCCTGGTTTGACCAGCCAGACCAACAGCGGCAATACCACCAATGCCAACAACATATTGATGATCAGCGTGAGCACGAGAAGTAGGCCCATATCGGCCATGAACTTGAGCGCCGACAAGAAGTACCACGGCAGAATGCCAATCAGCATGATGGTCGAGGTGAACAGAATCGCGCGGCCCGTGGTCGTCAATGCTGCCTGGAGCGTCAAGCCCCAGCTCGAAGCGTGAGCCTGATGTTCCTCACAAATACGCGACAGCAGGTAGATCCCGTAGTCGATGCCGACGCCCACGCCAATGGCCGCCACCATCAGTGAATTCACGTCGAGCCCGATCCCCATCAAGTGCATACAGGCATTGAGGATGAAGTTGGCGAGGTTCACCGGCGCAAGAAGGATCAGCCCTGCGACAATTGAGCGGTACGCGATGCTGCACCCGATGAGGATGACCACGTTGAGCAGTCCGATCACCACCCAGTGATACCGTTCCACGACGTTGTTCATCGCTTCCTGCAAGGCGATGGTGCCGGTGCCGAGCCTGATGCGAAATGCGCCGTGATCCACGCCCAGCTGCTGCACCGCCTCGCGCACCTGCTTCAGTGCGGAAGCCACTGTGTCCTGCTTGTTGTCTTTGTACCAAAGTGAAACGGTCCCGTTCTCCTGTTCGAAGTCGACCACGTTGGAAAACGCCTTTGCGCTGCTGCCCAGCATGACCGCTTGCGCGGCTGCATTGACGGCCGTGTCGTTCGGATCGAGCGGCAGCCACTTCGGATTACCGCCGGCGAACAGACGATTGCCCTCCATGAAGTAGTCGGCGATGGACAATGTGGCGCGCGGTGGCGCGGCCGCGTGCTCGATCAGGTTCTGCAGCTTCAGCATGGTGAGAACGGTGTCGGCCTGATGCGTCACCCGATTCGGGTCCATTTGATTCTTGCCCTCGAAGACTATTTCGAGGGTGTTGACGCCGGGAAAATGCTGGTTTATCTGCCTCACGCCGGTGTTGAATTCGGAGTCGTCCCAGAGCAGATTGCTGCCTTCGGTCGGGTTCCCAATTCGAATTTGCAAAGCCGTGTATACGGCGAACACCGCGCAGACGATGACGATGGCCGAGGTGTAGCGCGCCCGCTTGCCGTACGTGATGGTCGAAACGGACGTCAGCACTCGCTTGATGATCCGATGCACCCCGAATTCGCCGGCGCTGCCGGTAATGCGCGCGACGTTTTTCGGCGGCGGCAGCACCGTGAGCAGCAACGAGATCAGGAACACGCCGGTTGGAATCAGCCAGATCGCCCAGAATCCGCAGAACAGGGCGAAACGCTGCATCGCCGGAATCGGCGCCAGCGCTATTAGGAATATGCCGACGATATCCGTGAAGATTCCGAGCACGGAAGGGGCCATCATCACTCCCATCGTGATCTCAGCCGCCTTCACGCGATCCTTCACGTGCGCGTACACCTCGAAATATCGTTCGGTGAATTGCACGCAATGGGAGAGCGACCTCGCCACCAGCAGCAGCGGCACGATCATGAGTAGTGGCTCGATGGGTGATCGCAGCCAGCCCACGAAACCGAATCCCCAGACGGCGGCCACGGCGCTGGTGACGATGGGAGTGACGACGCCGACTACGTTTCGTATGTAGAGAATGAGGGCGCCGGTCAATGCGGCGAGCGTCACGGCGAAAATGCCGAACATCTGCGATTCGTAGTGATATACCCAGCCCGTCAGCGCGGGCTGGCCCGCCATGTATACGTCGTGATGCGCATCCCGGCTCTTGACGACGAGGTTCTGCACGAACGAGAAGGCTTTGCCATAGTCGAGGCGTTTTTCTATAAACGTCGCATTGATGAGCGTGGCGGTGCCGTCGTTCGATACCAGGAAAGTGCGCGCGTTGGGCGACTTGTCCACGCGGCTGCGAAAGGCGGCGATTTCCTCCGCCGTACGCGGAGCGTGGTCCTCCATCAGCGGCCGCACGTCGATACCGAACGGCGTAGCCTCCGCGTAGCGCGCCTTTTCGGTGGCGATGGACAAGATCTGATCGTGGTCGACGCCGGGCGCCAGATCGATATCGCGGGTGAGCTGCCACACCTTCTCGAGGGATTCGGCATTGTAGATGTCGCCGTCTCTACGTCGCACCATTAGCGTAACGGTCAACGGATTGCCGAAATTGGGATGATCCTTATAGACTTGCACGAAGGGATCGTCGCGCGGCAACAGATCCGAGAAGATCGTCTGCAACTGCACGCGCGGCAGACCAGCCGCGAAGCCCAGTGTGGCAAGACAGAAGAAGATCGCCACCGGCAGCCGGTGGCGCATCATCCAGCGAGCAATACGATAGCGACGGGACATCATGCTTGCCTTGGGCCGGGACGAAACCGGCCCGCGCCGGTTTTTCGCGGTTCACGCAGTGATCAGGCTGAACCCAGCCGCTGCATCGCCTGCACAGTCAGATATTTGTTCAAGACGTCCCCATCCGGGCTAAACGATGTTTGGTATCCGCCAGTGACTTCTCTGACGTGGCTTAGAATGCTCATGCGATTCGACTGAATATCGTGCACCATGACGTAAGTCCAAGACCATGCCGGATGGCCGGAGGCGTCCTTGAATACCGTGTTGCCGTCGACGAATTGTCCCGAACCGGTCTCAAAGGATTTCCATACTTCGCCGCGCCTGTCGTACGTCACGCTTGCCACGTACATGTTGTTTCGGACATCGATCCAGACGCGCTTCTTGCTGACGGGCGCACGCGGATAACCCACCGGCTCCGCCTCCAGCACGATGACCTCGGGTATCAACTCCATGTAAGTGTCGATGAAGGTTTTTCCCTTGCCGCCGCCGTGGCGGTTCTTTTCCCAATTCGGGCGGCTTCCCTGCCAATTCCCGCTGATCGGACCGAGAAAGGGCTGCCTGCCGACGGTCTTGAAATTTCCCCACGTAAGCATGGGGTCCCCGGACGACCATGCATCCGATAGGAAGAAAGTGATTCCCGGCACCAGCGGCTCAAAGCGTTGATTCGTCGGAAATTGGCGCACACGTCGGAACGCCGGCAGATATCCGTACAGTTCCGGAAATCGGCGTTGATCGTAGTACCACTGCGACAGATAGGCGGTGCCGGCAGTGTCCTGGGGTTTGGTGAAGAACACCGACTGCAGGCGCAGCAAGTCCTTGTGGCCCTCGAATACCTGTCCGTCGGTGCGCGCAGTGGTATTCAGCTCGCACCACACGAAATCGTACTGATATGCCTCGTCGCCGGATGGCTGAATATCCCAGTCCCTGATGGCGTACTGCGAATAATCGTGACGGCCCCAGCTCAATGTAATGTTGCAAAGCGCTTCCTTGGCATCCTTCGGTTCGGGAAACGGTGTTCCGCCGCGCCATGGTCCGCCATCTTCGAATGCGACGTTTCCGCTATCGTCGAACCGCGCCTTGCCCTTGTTGCGTAGCGTCGCTTCGAGGAAATCATGATTGAACATTCTGCTAATGTCCGTGGTTGGCGCGACAATGTTGATGCGTCGGCCCATTCGCTTTACCTGCTGATACGCAATCGGATCGAGCAGATCCTTGACCGCGTCCACATTCTCCGCAGTAACGACATCTCCCGGCTTAATTTTTCCTTTCGTGTACGCCTCGATAGAGGTCAACTCCTCGGGGTACGCTTTGCTCACGTCGGCACCCCGCGCGATCAGCGGCCACAGCGGCGCCAACACGCCGGCCGCGACGGCTCCCTTCGCGACCTTTTCCAGCAACGCGCGCCGGCCATAGTCAAAATCATATTTCTTTATGTGCATCTGTCCCCCTTGCCACGAAAGCGATTGATCGTGGCTCGACGACGGAGTCCGTCATTGCCACATTCTTGTTTCCGACCCATGTCGGAGTCTTTCAATGAACCCGAATGAAAGTATCTGCCGACGCGCCAGCCGATCAATTAGGCATATACCGGCGCTTGCGATTCGGCTTCGCTATGCGATCTGCGTATAAAGCCGGCGACGTACCGGCAAAAGGGTGCGCCATGTTAGGGAAATACCACCAAAACTTAGGGCTTTCCCTACATCCCCGCCAACCCCATCCCTACGGCCGGCATTTCACCGCGGGCGGGCGTTTCACTGTGAGTCGGCGTTGCCTCGGCGGATGACGAGCATCATATGCACGAGTTCAGGATAGTTGCGCGCCTGCATCTTGCGCATCAGTCTCGCGCGATGCGCCTCCGCGGTCTTGTAACCGAAGTTCAGGAGCCGCGCGATCGCTTTGTTATTTTCGCCGGCAACCAGCAGATCCAGCACTTCACGCTCCCGTGCCGTGAGACTCGCCAGGCGTTGGTTGATGACAGCCGCCTTTGCCTGCTGCTCATGCGTCCGTCTGCCCTGCGCGAGCGCGCGTCTCACGCATTCGAGAAACGCCTGACTGTTCGGAGGTTTTTGCAGGAAATCCACGGCGCCTCCGCGCATGGCGCGTACCGCCAGGGGAACATCGCCATGCGCGGACAGGAAGATAATCGGAATGGCGAACCCGCGCTCAATCAGGTGATCCATGAGCTCGGGACCGCTCATGCCCGGCATCCGTACATCGAGCACTATGCAGCCGTGCGACAGGGGCGTCAGGCTCTTGAGCAGCGTCTCTGCCGACTCAAACGCCTCGACGCGCAACTTCACGGATTCCAGAAGATACTTGAGCGAACGCCGCAGCGGCTCCTCGTCATCGACGATATATACGGTCTCTTCTTGAACCTTCGGTGTTACTGTCCGATGTTCGGTAACAGGCATGTGAAGGTCGCTCCTCCAGATACGTTGGCGCTCACGGAAAGTTCCCCGCCGTGAGATTCCACTATTGACCGGCAGATGACGAGGCCCAGACCCATCCCATTCGGCTTAGTCGAGAAGAACGGCTTGAATATGTTGGCCATGTCATGGCTGGCGATGCCATTACCTCGATCCGCCACGGTCACCTCCACCCATTTGCGGCCGCGTAGCTTAGTTCCGATCGTCAGTATACGTTGTGCCATTGCGACCGAGGCCATGGCCTCCAGGCCGTTCTTGATCAGATTCACCATTAGCTGCTTGACCTCGAACGCGTCCAGCATCAACAGAGGAATATCCGCGGATAGCGCCAATGTGATGGTCGCTCCGTGCTGGCGGCTTTCGAGATCCATGAACTTCGCCATGTCGCGAATGATGGTGTGAACGTCCCCCAGTACCGTGTTCGGCTGATGCAGCCGGACGAACTGCCGGATATTCTTGATGATATCGCCGGCCTGCTCCGTATAGTGCAGCGCCTGCGATATCGTTTCGGAAACCGCCGACGGATCGTAGTCGCCGGCCGCCAGTCGCAGCTGACATCCGGTCAAAAAATTCATCGCCGTACTCAAGGGTTGCCCAAGCTCGTGCGCCATCGCGGCCGCCATTTCGCCCATCGTGTTGACGCGCGAGGCTCGCGCCAACTCCATTCGCTGAATCCGCTCCTGCTCTTCCAGGCGCTTCGTTTCGGTAATTTCCCGGTGGGCTACCACCGCGCCGTAGGCTTTAACCGGCATCGGTGCGCTGCTCACGCTAAACCACCGAACCTGACCTTCCCGATTGCGCGCGCCGACTTCGAATTCCGGAATTGTTTTGCCTTCGCGGAGAGCGCGCGCATCGGCAAACTCCGGACGCATCATTTCCGTTCCGTCCGGATGGATCTGCGTGATGCGCGCGGACTTCGAGCCGCGCATGCTCGAAATCAGGTCCGCCTTCGGAATCATGCGCGCCATCGCCCGATTCACCTCGACGACATCCCCGTCACCGTCCGTCACGAACATTCCAACAGGCGCGGTCTCGAACAACGTCCGGTATTTCCTGCGGCTTTCACGCAGCTTTTCTTCGATGCGCTTGCGTCTTGCTATCTCTTGGCGCAGCGCTTCGTTGGTCTGTCGTACCTCTTGGGTGCGTTCGTGCACTAGGCTCTCGAGGCGCTGATGCGTGCGTTGCAAGGCTTCTTCGGCATTCTTCCGCGGAGAGATATCCTGCAATATCCAGATCGCGCGGCGCATTTGGGTGCCTGCGTTGAGCTTTTTCACCGACAGCGCGCACCACAAAAGATCCCCCCTCTTGCGCTTCATCAAGAGCTCGTCGACATACACTCGATGTTTGCGAAAGTGCCGCGACATGGCCGCATTCGTGCGCAGGAATTCACGCTCGGTGGGGAATATCTGCCGGAACTTCGTATGGTCCAGCTCGCCGGGTTCGTAGCCTAGAATTTCCTCGAAGCGACGGCTACAACGAACCATGGATTCGCCGATGCTGCAGCCGATTCCCACAATCGCGTTGTCGAATATTAATTGGTAGTCCCATTCATCTTGGGAGAGCTTGTCGGACATCTCCCGTTCGCGCTCCATGATGTAAGGCTTGCGGTCTACGATGCGCTCCGATCGAACATCCGCAATCGGGTCTGCCGCGGTGGCTTTCAGTTCAACCAGTGTTCTTGGCGACGCTTTGAGTTGAGTGGTCGTGGGCGGTTTGGGCCTTCGCGCGGATTCGAATCGGATCGGCGCATCGGTCCAATGATTGCGGCGTCAGGGGCACGGCCGCGCCGCTGGTGCGCACGGTGCGAACCAGGCGGCCTCGTTCGTCCAACAGAATCAGGCTTTCCGCCCGATAGCGGTCGCAGAGACTTTCGTAGCGCTGCAGCAGATAGTGGCGCAAGGACATCGAGCGCTGCTGGAAATCAGCCGTGATGGTCCGCGCCATTGTGGATGTCAGTGAAAGCGCTTGTTCTTGGTAGTTCTTGCCGACGGTCGTAAAGTCGATGACGCCGATCGTCTCGTGAGTATCGGCATCAAAGAGAGGTGTCGCTGCACAAGTCCACGTATGCCAGCCTTCGCAGAAATGCTCCGTCGAGAACACGTGAACGGGTTCGCGCTTGGACAGCGCCGAGCCCATGCCGTTCGTGCCGGCTACCGTCTCGAGCCAACAGGAGCCCTCTACGACGCCCGAACGCGCGGCGGCCAAATCGCGGACGCTCGAGTCGCCGGCAATGTACAAAATCACGCCTTCGGCGTCCGCAAGCAATACGACGCCTGGAACTCCGCTGAACTGCTCCGTCACCTTGTCGATGGATGGGCGTGCCGCGTCCAACAGTTGCCGGTTGTCGCCCAAATGCTTCTGAAATGCCTCATCCGAACACTTGACACCGAAGCGGCGAGACGGATCCACGCCGAGCTTCGTGCATCGTGTCCACTCGTTGATCATTAGCTTCACGTAGGGGTCGGCCAATCCTTCGGCGTTCACGGCACCCGAATTGAACCGTTCCCATAGCGAATACGTCCGGCGCTGATCCTTCCGGAAACCGACATAAGGATTCTTAGTAGGCACCGCGGATCCCCCTATTGAATCTGCCCCGCGCCAGCTATGTCATGACGTATCGTTTGAACCGCCTCGACTCGGCATACCACGTGTCAAGTTACGTCTCCTTGCACTGTATTGCGACTATAGCACCGCTCACGGCCGATTTTGCTGCTCAAGCTGTTGAATTCGCGCCTGCAACTCGGCAATTTTCACATCTTTCGGGTTAGGCATAAAAACAGCTTCTATTGAATCTGCCTTCATCGTTTTTCGCGGTATTCCTCCGAAGGGGCCCGCGTAGATGGTGCCGCAGTCATCGCCCCAGCAGCCGTACATCGGCAATTCTGCCGGCGGTTCCGCCTTGACCCATTGCCTGCAGAATTCCTTGTACGGGACCCCGCGCTTCTTGCGTGCGGCACGTTCCGCAGAGCGAGCGGCGAGAGTGGCTTCGCGATCCAATACCAGTGTCGTCGAATTGAAGACAATATGGTATATGCGCGCCGCCGTTTCCTGGGAGATGAGGTCTTCCTCGATATCCTTGATCACCAGTAGGGGGTCGCGATCCAGCACATCGCCATAGCCGCCGCCGCTTCCCTGCATGATCATGTACAGCTCGCCGCGATTGCAAAGCTCGAACTGCAGTCCCATGTGATGGGTACTATAGGTGGCACCCGCGAACGGTTGCTTATTCATGATGTCGACGATGGAGAACTCCCACTTCGCAGGGTCGGATTTCATGATTTCGAAGGTGTCGACACCTTTCACCTTGCACAACGGATAGGTGGGCGAGGAATACCCGCCGAACAGGCCCGGCGTACAAGATACCTTTGAGCCGATGCAGCACACCATGAATCCCCACATGTTGCTCATGAGGTTGGAGGCGATCATCTCGTAGCCCTGGCCGCCGCGGTATTTTCCGAATGCCTGATTGTCCTTCATGATTTTTTTCGACACGATCTGAATGAACGGGATCTCCTCCTCGTTCAGTTCCTGCTCGCCGGTGTCGGCCATGGACGCAAATATCGGCGCCACACCGTGCTCCCCATCGCGATCCGCGCGCGCACCACCGCCCATGCCGTTGAGGTCGGCGCATAGATTTCCCACCATCTCATTGTGCTGGGTCAGTCCTCCCCAGATGAAGGTGCGAATCATGTTATGCCAGGGCGCGATGACCTTGGTGAACTTGGACGGACATCCGTAGAGGAACTTCGCGACGCACAGCTGCGCGGCGGTAAATGACGGAAAGAACGTCATCATACTTTCCGCATTCGGCGTCAGATATGAGGATCGCAACGTCGACTTCGGATCGCAGATGACCCGGATCGGCGCGAACACGGCCTGATTGCGCGGCAAATCCGGCCAAACGAACATCAGGAACAACTGGCACAGCATCCCCTTCAACGACGCCAGCACCGTATTGTTGCATCGATTTGAGTCCAGCACCAACTCGTTGTCGCGTTTCGTCATGGCGAGCTGGATTTTTATCAGGCAATTTTCCCGCAAGGTGCCGTCCGCCATGACCACCGTTCGCACGGTGCCGTTCGGCCATTCTTGCAATCGACGCTGCACCTCCGTCTTGGAATCCTCGAGTCCCCGCCGCAGCGACGAAATGACGGCGTCCGGGCCGAACTCCGCGATAGCGGCCTTCACGCGCTGCTCGAGCCGCCGGCAGACGAATAGCTTGACCTTCATATCCTCGTACTGAAGCTTGGGCTCGCGCACCGAGTTCTGCAGATACGTAACGAGATCCTTCTTGAGTTCGTACTTCTCGACGACCTTGAATGGCGACATTTTCAGGCCTTCGTCATAGACCTGTTCGGCGGCCGACGGCATGCCGCCGGGTTCGATGGCACCATTTTCGCCCTCGTGGACGGTCGCTCCGGCCCAGGCAATCAGCTTGCCCTCGTGAAAGATCGGCATGATCAGACTCTGATCGGTATTGTGGATATTGCCGTAGCGCGCATCGTTGTGGATGAAGCCGTCGCCTTCGCGAATGCCGACGGTGGCATCGTTTTCCCAATACTTTCTGATGAACTTGATCGGGTGGTGAACCAGGCATGCAAACAGCAGCACTCCCCCGGTGCTGCCCACCGCCAGGTCGCCGCTAGGCGTGAAGACGCCGGTAATGATGTCGCCCCACTTCGCACCAGGAGCCGCGCCCATCTGTTCCAGCATTTCGAACGTCTCATTGCACCCGGCCTGCAGCCGGTCTCTAACCAGCGCGAGGACGGCCGGATCGCTCTCATTCTTCATCGCCGTATATTCACGTTCAGTGCGCGCCGAAATATCGTGATTCTCCATGATCTCGGGATCCGGCCCGAGAAACAGCACATTGTCGTCCAGGAATCGGTCGATCAGCTCTTTCTCGCGGTTCTCGTCGATCGCGTATTTTTCAGCAGTGCTCATAAGTCAACTCCCACACTAGATGCGGTTGAACGCGGCAGTCAGACCGTCGCTACGGTGCGCGTCTTGCTTGCCAATGAAGCGACCGGCGCTGCTACGACACCGAGCCGTGTGAACCACGCGGCGCCATGATCTGCGATCTCAAGCTGCCAGCCCGGTTCAACGAGATAGGTAGTGACCGGTGAAATGATCACCGACGGCCGATCGATTACATTGCCCGCCTTAAGTTGCGAGATGTCGTAGAACGCGGTCTCCACGGGATCCTTTGCGTCGACGAAGAAGCACTGTCGCTTTTCGAGCGGCGCGGGGATCGTTCCGCTCCGCCCGCGCGGCGCAATATCGTTGAACTGGACCGTTTCCAATTCCACGTAGCTGGATACGCGCACGGTATTTATTCGAATTCCCGCTTCGGGAGCCTCGCTCCCCTTGCCGAAGCGATTGCCGTAGTCCACCGAGAACTGCTTGATCAACGCCATGACGTCGTCCATGTTTCGCAGCCTTGAAGTCGGCGAGATGACGGTGGTCTGCACGAGCTGGTTGCCGTAGCGCATGTCGAGTTCCAGACGATGCCTGATGTCCTCGGAACGCATGCCTTGTCGCAGAAGATCCAGGCGCCCTGCCGTCTCCAGATCCTCGACGATGAGATTGAAGCGTTGATAGTCGGACAGCAGGCGGCGAGCCGTGCTGTCATAGATGTACATAAACAGCGAGCGTTCGTGAATATGTAGCTGATGCATATTGCCGGCCCCGACGGCCGAGAACACGGAGCAGAAGGGAGGTACCAGAATTCGATTGATTCCTAGAATGTTGGCGATTCCGCAGGCGTGGAGCGGTCCATTGCCGCCATAGGCGAGCATGGTGAACGTCCGCGGGTCATAGCCGCGGGCGCGCAACTCCTGGAAAATGCCGTTGGCCATGTTGGCATCGACGCGTCGTTTGATCATGCGCGCCGCCTCGACCACCGAACAGTCGATTTCCTCGCAAAGATTATCCTCGATGGCGGTCTTGGCCCGTGTCGGATTGAGCTTGATATTTCCGCCGGCGTATCGGTCGGGCGAGAGATACCCGAGCGCAAGATCGGCATCGGTCACGGTCGGGTACAAGCCGCCGCGGTCATAGCACGCGGGCCCTGGATCCGATCCCGCGCTCGACGGGCCCACTTGGACGGTACCGTGCAACCGATCATAACGGCAGATCGATCCGCCGCCGGCGCCCAGCGTCACCAAGTGGATCATCGGCACGGTCACCAGCCATCGTTCGATGACCGGATTGAAATCATAGTGCTTGACACCGCCTTCGACCACCAGACCGATGTCGAAACTCGTCCCGCCCATATCCGTGCAGATCACATTGCCCAAGTTGCCCTGGGCCGCCAGATGTTCCGACGCACTGACTCCGGCGACCGGCCCGGAGTGAATGGTCTGCAGCGAGTCGGTCGAATTCAGCTGCGCCATTCCGCCGGAATTGTGGATGACCAGCATTGGCTTCTGGTAACTGGACTCCCGCAAGTTGAGCTCCAGCGAACTCAATCCGTGATACATCACATCGTGCAGGAACGCATCGATGATGGAGGACGACCAACGTACGTATTCTCCCTTTCGTCCAGCGACTTTGTGCGATAGCACCACGGGCATCGCGCCCAACATGTGTTCTGGATATTCTTCGAGCAGCACTTCCTCCACGCGACGCTCATGGACGGGATTTGTTACCGAGTTGACCAGCCCCACGACAAAAGCTTGGGCGCCTCGATCCACCAGCTTGCGAATCTTTTGCCGAAGGTCGTCTTCGTCCAGGTTCATGACGACGGTGCCCGCCGCATCGATCCGCTCGCGCACGGCGGCAATCATTGGAATCGGTACCAGCGCTTCCGGTCGATCCGCCGCCGGCAGATTGGACTGTTCCATCCCGTCCAAGCCCTCACCGTAGCCGCGCCCGCGCGACAACGGCACACAGCCTTCATAGCCGGCGGTCACCAGCAGCGCGACTTTTGGACCCTTGCGCTCGATCAGCGCATTGGTGCCCAACGTCGTCGCATATCGGACGGAGTCGATTTGCGACAGCACGGTCTGCGCATCGAGGCCGATCGATTCGCACGCGCTCTGCAGGGCCTCGCGGAACCCGAGCGATAGGTTGTGGTGCGTGGTCAATGCCTTCGATTGAATATAACGGTCATCCCACACGAAAAAACAATCGGTGAAAGTACCGCCAATGTCTACCGCGATACGCTTCATGATTCACGCCCGGCGCGCTTGGCAGTCTTTTGTTTATGCGAGTGTGTGTGGTGCGCGAAGCTAACGAGGTCTGGGCCGGCGAGTTCTTCGGCGCTCAGTTCCTTGCGACCGTTCCATTGCTTCTTGAGGGCATCCAAATCGAATTCCATGTCGTTGACCGGCGGATGTCCCGGCGGCAGATATTCGGCCTCCATCAACGTGCCGCAATCGGGACAGTAGTACTCAAGAATCTGCACCCACTTCGGATCCGGGGCGAAGGTGAATTCGTACAATTCGGGATTCAGGATCGGCTTATGGATCTCGCGAGGATCACGTGCGTAGACGAGCAACCCTTCTTTGTATGGGCTGCGCGCCGGGCCTAAGTCGGCGGCACACACACGGCACATCCACATTTCCCGCTCCAGATCGACCTGCAGATACTCAGTCATGGGTACTTTCATGGCTTAGGTTCCGTTCGTTGTTCGGTTCAAAACGAGGTCAAAATTCTCGTTCACCAGGAATTTCCAGCCCGCGGGCACGAAGCACGTGAAATATTCCTCCTCTACGATCGCAGGACCCGTCGACCACTGGCCACTCTGCAATTCTTCGTGACGGAATAGTGGAATATCGCTCGCCGAAAGCGTTTTCGGCGATGCGCTGGACGGCACACGCACGTTTCTAACACGCGTGGATTTTGCCGGGGCGGCGGGAGCGGTGCCGAGCGCGCTCAAAACGAAATGCGGGATTTCCTTGGTGGCGCGCAGTTGGACGCGGATATCCTGTGCGTGCTTGAGCGAGTCGCGCAATTTTCCGGTGCTGGGCAGCGCGTGAGTGCCGCTCTCGCCGTTGCTCGTGAAGCTCATCGACGTATCTATCTTGCACTCGCTAAGTTCGAATCCTTCCGCGAACATGTCGCGACGCGCACGCTGAGTCAGCTGACCGACGGCGCTATCGATGGTGGAATCGTCGGCGCTCGGCAGCGCGGCGTCATAGGTGTGTGCGATGTCGCTGAATCCGATGCCAAATGCGCTGAATACAGCGGCCATGCGCGGAACAATGATCTCGCGGATGCCAAGCCTTTCGGCCACTTTGCATGCCGACATCTGACCCGCTCCGCCGAACGCGAGCAAGCTGGCGTCGGACACCTGCACCGCCAATAGCGAAATGGCGGCGGCTATCTTTCCAACGTATGCCTCCTCCATTTTCATCAGCGCTTCGTCGAGAGTCGTGCCGATCAGTTTGGCGACGTTTTCAGTAATTGCCGCCTTCGCTCTGTCCGCATCGAGGCGCAGCGTGCCTCCGAAATACGACTCGGCGTTGAGAATGCCGAGCAAAAGATACGCATCCGTGATGGTCGCCTCTCTTCCGCCATAGCCGAAGCAGGCCGGACCCGGAGCTCCCCCGACGCTTTCTGGACCGACGAGAATCTTGCCGTCGGACACTCGAAATACGGAACTACCTCCCGCGCCGAGACTTTCGATTTCGCTCAAGGGGAAAGAAATCGAGATTTCTTCGAGCTTGCCCCAGCGATCCTCGCGAACTACGCTGTTTTGAACGACGCCGATGTCCGTGGTGGTACCGCCGATGTCCATCGTCACGAGATTTTGGCGTCCGTAGTGCTTGGCAAGTGCTTTGGCGCCCTCCATACCGCCCCGCGGCCCGGACCCCCAGGTCTTGAGCGCAATGGTCTTCGCCACACGCGAGGAAGTGCCGTCGTTGCAAAAAATCAGCAAGGGATTGCGTGCACGTCTTTCACGCATCGCCCCTTCCGCGCTGTAGAGAAAGCGCTCCATCGCCGGGTGGAGAAACGCATTGAGCAGGCTGCTCCACGTGCGCCGCGCATTGTCGCCGTCGTCTGAGAGGTTATGCGAATACAGAATCGGCACTGCCCCCAACAGGTGCCGCGGGTAACGCAGCAGAGTCAGCCGCTTGATCCGGCTCTCGTCCTCGGTCAGGGTGTCCCCGCCTAGGCTGACGACGAGTCGGTTGGCCCCGCGGGACATGAGTTCGTTGACCGAAGCAATCAATGCGGATTCGATCTCATCGTCGCCCTTTGTCAGATCCAGATAGGCAATCCGATCCGCAACCATCGCTTGCAACAGTTCGCGCTCCGCATCGTTGCGGATCAATTCTTGGACGGTGGTACCGGCTCGCACGATGAGCCCCAGCCTCGGACCCTTTCGCTGTACGACGGCATTGGTGCCCTGCGTCGTGGAGTACCGGATGTAATCGACTTGCTCCAGCAAGGTGTCGAGTTTCGATTGGCCGTAGATTCGCTTGGACACTTCGCGCAGCGCTTCGACGAAGCACTGGGTCAGATCGTGGGGAGTGGTGAGCGTTTTCGCGTGAAAGACCCGCGCCCCATCGATGACGCACGCGTCGGTCAATGTGCCGCCATTATCGATGCTGATAAGCATTCCCATCTACGCCCCCTTTGATCGCGCCAGTTCGCAGCCGCGCATGCCGTTGTCGTTTGCAAGACGATAGATCGCCGCGCGCGCCGCCTCAATTGGCGTGCTGCCCTCTTCCTTATAGGGTTTTCACTAATGCCCATCGTCCAAGTCGGTGGGCACTACTCGGCTAGGTCGCCGGCGGTAAGGACAAATTGGGTCGGAATCTCCGTCGCCTACGCGCCTTCAACGTGGGGCTCAAGAAAAATGATGACTGACCCGGCCCATATACCTTCCTGGGCGACCTTCCGTCTTATCGGGGAGGAAAGAGGCTCCTCCGGCGGCGACCGGTGTCCGCGCAGGACCGGCGCCACGTCAGCGACTGGACGCTATCGACAGAGCTGAAGGTGCGCTTTGACCAGCTGCAGAACGGACTTGAACTTTGGATGGTCGCACTCCCGAAGCCATTCGAAGAGGACCATCTCGGGCGAGACCAAGGTAGCACCGGCTGAGCCAAGGCGCTGCATCGCCAAGCGATGGTCGGAAGGACGCCTTGAACCACACGCCTGTTCGACCACCCACACCTGGCGACCCTTGCGCAGCAGCCCCAAAGCCGTCTGCATCAGGCACACATGCGCTTCGCAGCCAGCAATGACGACTTGACCGGCAGGGGTCCGTCCCCGGTCCAGCTCTTCGACGAGTCCGTCTTCGCACGCATCGAAATGCATCTTCGCGACGGTGGCGTCACACCGGACCCGCACGTCGTCGACGTTGGGACCGAGTCCTTTCGGATTCTGCTCGGTACCCACCACGCGAATGCCAAGAACATGCCCCGCTTCGGCGAGCAACACGGCGCAACGGACGACGTCCTCCGCATCGTGGATGGCCGGCATCAGCTTCGCCTGGTAGTCGACCAGGACGAGGGCGCACCGATTAACGTCAATTGCGTCCACGTTTGCTCCTCCTTGGTTTCTCCAGCGCGGCTGCTGTGGCCACGAGTCGGTCGAGGTAGGTGTCGAACAGCTCTTGTGAAACCTGCTTGAACATGCGGATTCGCCCCGTGTGGCTGAGCATGAGCAGCCCGACGATGTGCGCGAAGAGTGCCGTGACCTCTGCCAACGCGTCCCCCGGCGGCATCCCCAAGGCCTCGAGGGCGTCCTGAGTGGGGCGCAGCGCGTCGCGCAGGCGTGCGTTGAGCGTCTCGTTCAACGCCGGGGTCAGGCCGCGCGGCTGCATGCCTTGGAACAGGTAGAAGCCAAGGTCGAGGTCGCGTGGGTTTTCCCGATAGAACTCGAAGAAGGCCTTGGCCGTGGCCATCACCAAGGCCGCGCCGGGTTCGGCGCATTCAGCTCGCGCCATCTCCACTCGGTCGTTCAACCGGTTCAGCGACTCCCCGAGTAGCGCGGCGTACACCTCTTCCTTGCTCGAGAAGTAGCTGTAGATGGCGCCGGGCGTGTACCCGGCCCGCTGCGCGATCTCCCGAATGCTGGTCTTCTCCAGACCCAGCTCGAGGAAAGCTGCCCGAGCGGCGTCAAGCACCAAGGCTCTTCGGGCGTCGACGAGAACTCGCTGACGAGCGTCGCGCGGGTGCTCCGCCGTGTGCTGAGCATGGACCCGCTTGGCAGGGAAACGCTGCGGGGAGGCTGACGACTTGGCCATACCGGCGTCTCCTGTAGGTGGCGCGATGTCCGCATTATAAACATTGACCAATGGATTGAACAGTGTTTAAACTGAATGCACACCGTTCAATGGGGGACCGCAACATGAACGTCGTCGACGCCACGCCTTCTCGGGCCAACCTCATGAGCGGGGACGAGTACCGCGAGTCTCTGCGCAAGTACCGTCCGGTCGTCTACATGGACGGTCACCGTGTCGAGAGCGTCGTCGACGAGCCTGCTCTCAAGCCGGGTGTGAATGCGCTGGCCTTCACCTATGACTACGCGCTGAAGCCGGAACTCGCGCCGCTCGCGCTCGCCAACCAGTCCAAGCGCAACCGCATCGTCAGCCGGATGCTGCATATAAACGAGTCCTCCGGCGACATCCTGAACAAGCTGGAGGCGGTTCGCGTACTCTGCCAAGAGACGGGCTGCGCGCAGCGCTACCTGGCACACGACGCGGTCAACGGCATCGCGCAGGCCGTCGCACGCATCGACGACGCGCGGGGCTCGACGGAGCTTCGTGCTCGGTTCGAGGACTACCTGGCCAACGTGCAGGACAGGGACCTGTCACTCGGCGCAGCGATGACCGACGCCAAGGGCGACCGCAGCAAGAAGCCCCACGAGCAGGCGAACCCCGACACCTACGTGCACGTGGTCGAGCGCAACGCCAAGGGCATCGTCATCAGCGGCACGAAGGCAATCGTCACCGGTGCGCCCTACATGCACGAATTACTGGTGATGCCCAGCCGAAACATGGGTCGTGACGACGCCGACTTTGCAGTGTGCTGCGCGGTGCCGATCGACGCCAAGGGCCTGACCGTGGTGGCGCGCCCGGCCGGCCGCCCCGGGGAAAAGCTGGAACACGGGAGCGCGCTGTTCTCTCGTAAATACGGTCAGTCCACCGGTGTCGTCATCTTCGACCGTGTCTTCGTGTCTTGGGAGCGCGTCTTCTATGAAGGCGAGTGGGAGCACAGCCACGTACTGACCTACAGCTACGCAACTCACCACCGCCACAGCTGTATTGCCGCCCGCGCCGGCTTCGGCGACCTGTTGATTGGCGCCGGCGCGCTGATGTGCGAAGCCAACGGCTTCGACCCGGGCACGAAGAGCAATTTGCGCGAACCGATGGTCGAGCTCATCAAAATTACCGAGGGCTTCTTCGCCTGCGGAGTCGCGGCCAGCGTGTATGCGACGCAGGACCCACACAGCGGGTCCTTCATGCCGGAGCCGGTATTCAGCAACATCGGCAAGCTGCTGCTCGCCACCCAAATCTACGACATGCACCGGCTAGCGCACGAGGTATCCGGTGGTCTCATCGTGGCGCTTCCGGGGCCGGACGAAGACCACAACCCCGTTACCGCCGCAACATTGTCGGAAGTGCTGCGCGCAAACCCAGCCGTCCCGTACGACAAGCGGATTGAGACCGCACGCTTCATCGAAGACCTGACCGCCTCCTACCAAGGCGGCTGGTACTCGGTCATCAGCCTGCACGGCGGCGGCTCACCGGCAGCCATGAAGCAGGAAATCTGGCGAAACTATCCGGTGGGCACCAAGGTCGAGCTGGTTGAACGCTTGCTGGAGCGCGGGGTGCTGCACCAAGAAGACCGCCCGATTATGAAGAACCGTCAGCCCGGACGCTGCTGCGACACCGGCTGCACGACGCCTGGTCAGCCCGTCATGGTCCCGTTGCCCGCGACCCGCAGGGCGGTCGGCGACGCAATCTAGTTGCTCGGCGAGTCCAAGGCTCTGCTCGCCGACGCGCCCATCGCTCGACCCGTCCGCGATGACGGCCCTCCACGACTGCGTCGACAAGATCCCCCGCGGCTCCGGCGGTGCGGACCAGATCGTCGAGGTGAGTGCATGTGCGAGACTTCATTTGTCAGTAGATTGCCAGTAGCCACCCTCTGGCAGACCGTAACCCGCGGGATCGCAAGGATTTTTACTGGTGGTGAGAGAGGGACTCGAACCCTCGACCTCGGCATTATGAGAGCAGAACGTTAACAGATAGGCTTGCAGTTTCAACGACTTACCGCGTGGCGCCCGTTGCATATGACACCACTGAGCATAACAAAGCAGCGCTGGGTCACGCAAAAGTCCCGCAAAATTCAACGCACGCGCAGAGCATAATCTTGCAGGGAATCGAGTACCGATGCAGACTTAACCAATGCAATTGAGCGCAGATCAAATCGTCGAAGAGACCAGCGATTGGCCCGAGGATGCAGTCGCCGATCTGGTCGATAGGATATTGCGCGCCAAATACGGCGAAGCCGACCCGTCAGTAGATAAGGCTTGGCAGGATGAGACACGACGCCGAATTGCAGATATGGAGAGCGGCAGAGTACAGGGAATACCGCTCGAAGAGACGCTGGCAAAAGCGCGCAAAATCAACGGCCAGTGAAGGTCGTCCTACATCCACAGGCGGACGCTGAATTTCTCCTGGCGCAACAGCGTTA
>WNFN01256682.1_pt1 | contig 19827 bp, 11 predicted proteins | sample 5400161 | NCBI WGS metagenome assembly WNFN01 (sample SAMN13153353, study PRJNA577476) | soil metagenome | isolation source: 80 cm saprolite on Douglas fir-dominated hillslope | place: USA:California | collected 2013-09-17 | reverse complement strand
AGCCGTCGATCCCCCAATCGCGGATGGCGCGCCGGTAGATGTCCATGAGGTACTGCCGCACCTCGGGGTAGCGCGGGTCGACCACGTAGGCGCCGAGGCGATCCTCGTAGCGCAGCGACTTGTCCTTGAAGCGGGCCGCCACCTTCGCGTTCTTGCCGACGAAGGGCACGGCGTACCAGAGGATCACCTTTACGCCCAGCGCATGGCAGCCGTTGACGAACCCCTTCATGTCGGGGATGCGCTCGGGTTCCCAGTCACCGGTGAACGCGTACCCGCGGCCGGTGTCGAGGGTCTGCCAGCCGTCGTCGACGATGATGGAGTCGAAGCCCATCTTCTTGGCGATGGCCACTTCCTTGAGGAGCACGGCCGCGTCGACGCTCTGGTGGTAGTTGTACCAGGTCGAGTAGACGGGCAGACGAGCGGGCTCCGGCACGGCCGCGGGCGCATACCCGGGCTGCGCGGCCCACCAGTCCGAGACGCCGCGCAGCGCCGTCCAGTAAGGGACCCGTCGGCGGTCCAGGCGCAGCTCGGCGCTCCAGGTGGCGACGCTCGGGTGCGGCTCGCTGAAGAAGGTCACTTCGTTGTAGATGCGGCCGTCCTCCTCGCGAATCCCGGAGCCGACGAGGACGGTGTCGAGGGCGTCGGAAACGGCGAAGGTCAGCACGTTGTGGTCGTCGCTGCCGTACAGGCAGCTCACCGGCGCTTCGCGGGCGAACATCGAAGCTTGCAGGCGCGTGCCGGCCCAATCCGGACGCAGCGTCTTGTTCAGATGGCGGCCGGTCGCCCACTGGCCGGCGATGTCCTGGGACGGCAGCGACCACTTGAGCGTGAATCGCGGCGGCGGCGCGGCCGCATGGGCCGTCAGCTTCAGCGCGACCACGTCGAGTCCCTCTTCGAGCGTCCGGACGTCGAACCCGAGCGCGAAGCCCTTCAGGTCGCCCACCACCGAGATGTCGAAGCCGCCCGCCCGGTGCACGGTCGTCGGCTCCTGGGCGACGAGGGGAATGGACGAGACGAGGAGGATTCCGGCGACGGTGAAAGCGCTGCCAAAGGCTCTGGACATGGTCCTCCAGTATATTGACATTTCAGTTTGCAAGCGCTTACCATCCCCCATCCGGCGGAGGTCCAGATGAGGCAAGAGCGCGCGAGAACGTGGACGGCTCTGGTGTCGGGCGTGGGGCTGGTGGTGGGGCTGGCGCTGGCCGTGCCCGTAGCGGCCCAGACCATTCGGGGGACGATCACGGGCACCGTCACCGATTCGACGGGCGCGGCCGTGCCCGGAGTCACGGTCACGGTGACCCACACCGCGACCGGCATCGGTAGCTCCGCGGTCAGCGGCGGCGACGGCTTCTACACCATTCCCCTGCTCTCGCCGGGGACGTATCAGGCGACCGTCGAACAGTCGGGATTCAAGAAGTACCTGCGCAACGGGATCGCCGTCCAGATCGCGCAGACCACTCGCCTCGACATCCCGCTCCAGGTCGGCAACATGGCCGAAGCGGTCGAGGTGGTGGCGGAGGTGCCGCTGGTGCGCAGCACGACCGCGGAGCTGGGCCAGGTCATCGAGATGAAGCAGATCCAGGCCCTGCCCCTCAACGGCCGCTTCTTCCAGCACCTCATCACCATGACCCCGGGCGCGATGCCCGTCTACAGCCGCGGCGACTCCGCGGAGAACGCTTCCGCGGGCGGGGCCCGCATCGCGACCGCGCACACCGTGAACGGGATGCCGTGGTCGGGCAACAACTACCTCCTCGACGGCGTCGTCAACAACGAGATGCAGAACGCCTACATCAACATCACGCCGCCCCTGGAGGCGATCCAGGAGTTCAAGGTCCAGACGAGCAACCCCACCGCGGAGTTCGGGGTGTTCGGAGGGGCCGCCGTCAACCTCACGATCCGCTCCGGCACCAACGAGTTCCACGGCAGCGTCTTCAACTACCTCCGCGACGATGCCATCAACTCGAAGAACTACTTCGCGGCGGTCAAGGCCCCCTACAACTCGAACCAGTTCGGAGGCACCTTCGGCGGGCCCATCATCAAGAACAAGGCCTTCTTCTTCGGCGACTACCAGGGACTGCGGCTCGACCAGGGACGCACGGTGATCCTCACCGTGCCCACCGCCCTCATGCGGCAGGGCATCTTCACCGAGGTCAGCAACGTCATCTACGACCCGCTGAGCGGCCAGCCCTTCCCGGGCAACGTCATCCCCAGCAACCGCATCAACCCCATCAGCCGGGTCATCGCCAACGAGGTCTATCCGCTGCCCAACCAGCCGGGCCTCGCCAACAACTACATCGAGAACAACGTGGTCAAGCAGACCCTGAACGCCGGGGATGCGAAGGTGGACTATCGGATCAACGATCGCGCGTCGATCTTCGCGGGGTTCTCGATGGCGAAGCGGCACTACGACGAGCCGGCGCCGGGCAACATCTTCATGGGGGCGAACAACGCGGACAACACGAACCACAACGCCGTCCTCGGCTACACGCAGACGCTGGGGTCGAGCAGGTTCTTCGAGTTCCGCGCCGGCTACAACCGGTACTGGACGCACCAGTACGCGGAGGACTTCGGGCTCAACAAGAACAACGACCTCGGGATCCCCAACGGCAACATCGCCGGCCATCCCGAGACCACGGGCATCGCCAGCTTCCGGCCCGCGGGCTTCTCCAGCACCGGCTCCAGCGGCACCACCAACGCCATCCGCGTGGGGACGACGTACAACCTGACCGGAAACCTCTCCTGGATCCGCAGCAACCACAACTTCAAGGTCGGGGCGGACGCGCGCATCGTCAGCGGCGCCGTCTCCAACCCCCAGACGCAGCCCCAGGGCCGCTTCACCTTCGACGGCAACTACACGAGCCGCGCCGGGGCCGCGGGCACCGGTTATTCGTTCGCCACCATGATGCTCGGCTTCCCGAACCTCGTGCAGCGCGACATCGTGGACACCTGGCCGCTGATCCGCCGCAACTTCGTCGGCGTCTTCGCCCAGGACGACTTCCGGGTCAACCGGAAGCTGTCGCTCCAGATCGGCCTGCGCTGGGACCTCATGACCCCGCCCGTCCAGGTCGACAACCGGCAGTCGAACTTCTCGCCGACGGACGGCCTCATCCACCTGGCCTCCGCCGACAACCGCGGTCCCGACCGCAAGACACAGCACGGGTACATCGCGCCGCGCCTCGGCCTCGCCTATTCACCCGACAACGGGAAGACCGCCTTCCGCGCTGCCTTCGGCATGAGCTACTTCGCCGATAACTTCGGGGCCAGCGGCGGCACCAGCGAGCGCAACTATCCGTTCTTCCTCCAGGTCGACGTCCCGACCCCGACGACGTTCACCCCGTTCCGCAGCGTCAGCGACGGGTTCCCGACCGTGAACTCGGTGCCCCTGGCGCCGACCCTGGCCCCGCCCGCCGGGTTCGCCGTGTTCTACATCCCGAACGACTTCCATGAGGACACGACCAAGATGTGGAACGTCGGGCTGCAACGCGAGCTGGGTTGGAATACCGTCCTCGACGTCAGCTACGTGGGCACGCGGGGCACGCACATCTTCCGCAGCTTCAACGTGAACGTGCCCATGCCCGGTCCGGGCAACGTCAACCAGCGGCGGCCCTACTTCGCGATCGCCCCCGGCATCACCACCATCAACCAGCGCGATGGCGCCGGCTCGACCTGGTACGACGCGCTGCAGGTGAAGCTCGACAAGCGCTTCGCCCACGGCCTGCAGGCGCTGGTGGCGTACACGTATTCGAAGACGGAGGACAACATCGCCACCCTCGGCATCCATCCGACGCTCGCGGTGCGCCAGCGGGCGCCGGGCGCCAGTGGCAGCAAGGTCCTCGACATCCCCCAGATCTTCACGGGCAGCCTCACCTACGAGCTGCCGTTCGCCCAGAGCGCGTCCGGCCTGGCCAAGACGCTCGGCGCGGGCTGGGCCCTCAGCGCGATCACGCTCTATCACAGCGGCGATCCGCTGGACATCCGCGTGTCGGCCTCCCAGCTCAACGACGGCGGCGGCAACTGGCCGAACATCACGTGCGACCCGATGGCGAACCGCGGTCCGACGGTCTTCAACACCGACATGTCGCTCTCGAAGCGGACGGCCATCGGCAAGGCCTCGCTCGAGGTGCGGCTGGACGTCTTCAACGTCTTCAACCGCGCGCATTTCGCCAATCCGGGGGCGGCCGGCCTGGGCACGGCCAACACGGGGGTGACTTTCGGCACCACCGCGTTCGGCAGCATCAGCGCCGTGCGCCTGCCCCCGCGGGAAGCCCAGTTCGGGGTCAGGTTCCTGTTCTAGACGCCCGTATCGCCAAACAGACGGGCGGTCGGCTCGGACGGACCGGAGACGGAGAAGGAGACGGGAATGGCCGATCCCGTCTCCGTCTCCCTCTCCGGATGATCCCGGCCGCTCCCCGTCCGTTTAGCGATCCGTGTCTCGCGCGAAGTCGATGTAGCCCCGCCGGGGATCGGTGGCGAGCAGGACCACGCGCACCGGCTCCCCGACCTGCAGTCCGCCTCCGCCGCGCACGATGCGCCCCTCCGCCTCCGGCTCCTCGATGCGCACGTAGGTGGCGCGGGGGGAGGAGCCGGTGACCACGCCCGCGAAGCTCTCGCCCACGCGCCCGCGGAGCCGCCAGGCCGCGGCCTTCTTGCGGGCCGTCCGCTCGGACTTGCGCGACCCCACGCCCGGGCCGTACTCGAAATCGATGAAGCCGTGGACGGGATCGACGGCGACGAGCGTGACGCGGACGGTCTGCCCCACCTGGAGGGCGTGGTGGCCGCGCACGACACGGCCCTCCGCCATCTCCGTCAGCAGCCGCACCCACGTCCCCTTGGGGGCCGCCGCCGTGACCACCGCCGCGAACTGACGGCCGATGCGGCGGGACAGGTGCGCCGCCGCCGCCTTCTTCTGGCGCGAGCGGGCGATCTTGCGGCCGATGTCGCTGGCCGGGCCCTCGAAGTCGATGAAGCCCTTCTCCGGATCGGCTCCGATCAGCTTCACCCGCACGGTGTCGCCGACGTCGAGGCCCTGCGGGCCGCGCACGACGCGCCCCTCCAGGGGCGGCCGGAGCACGCGCACGTACGTCCCCTTCTCGGAGGCGCCGGTGACGATCGCGGTGAACCGGTCGCCGATGCGGTCCAGGCACAGGGCCGCGGCCACGCTCTTGCGCACCGTCCGCTCGACCTTGCGCGCGGCGTCCTCGCGCTCGGTGCAGCGGGCCGCGATCGCCATCAGCGCGTCTTCCGTGTACTCCGGCGTAGTCCCGTCGAGGACGCCCTTCACCAGCCGCTGCGTGACCAGGTCGGCGTAGCGTCGGTTGGGCGCGGTGGAATGCGCGTACTCGGCGACGGCGAGGCCGAAGTGCCCGTCCGATCCGCGCGAGGTCCGGCGCTCCAGCACGTACTCGCCCGGACCCAGCAGCTTGACGATGGCGAGCGACAGGTCGGGATGGTGCTCGGGATCCGCGGCCTTGCGGCGGGCGAGGAACGCGGCCAGGGCCTTCGGATCCGGCTCCGCGGGCAGGGGCTCGTCCAGCTCCGCGGCCAGGGCGACGATGCGGTCCCAGCGCCGGGGCGTCCGCACCACGCGCCGCAGCGAGGCCACGCGCCGGCTACGCAGGAAGCGGGCCATGGCCACGTTGGCCGCGATCATGAAGTTCTCGATGATGTCGCGCGCGCGGTCGTGAACGGGAACCTCGAGGTCGATCACCTTCCCGCCCGCGATCACCGGCCGGGCCTCGATCGTCTCGAGATCGAGGAGCCCGTGGCGGCGGCGGAGGGCGCGCAGCCGCTGGGCCGCTTCGTCCTGCAGACGGACCTGTTCCTCGAGGCCGGGCACCGCGGCCACTTCCGGGGGCAAGGTCGTTCCGCCTTCGAGCCACGCGCCCACCGCGTCGTAGGAGAGCTTCGCGCGGCTGTGAACCAGCGCCCGATGGACATCGTGGCGGACGACCGCTCCCGCCGGGCCGATGTCCATCTCGACCACGATCGCCCCCCTGTCCTCGCCCGGGTTCAACGACGTGAGGTCGGTGGAGAGGCGCTCCGGGAGCATGGGGAAGACGAAGGGCCCGGCATAGACGGAGGTCGTGCTGTGGCCGGCATGACTGTCCGTGGCCGAGTCCTTGCCCACCATCTCGTCCACGTCCGAGATGGCGACGAGGAGCCGGATGTGATCGTAGGGCAGGCGCTCCGCCACCTCGATCTGGTCCAGGTCGCGGGACTCGCGGTTGTCGATCGAGGACCAGGGGAGGGAGCGCAGGTCGCGGACGCCGGACGGCGTCGTCTCCTCCAGCGCCTCCACTTCGCGGTGCACCTCGGGGGGGAAGTCGGGGACGAAACCGTTCTCGGCCATGGCCCTCCGGGCCGTGGCACGGAGGTCGAAGCCCATTTCAAGGATGCTCGCACGAAAGGCCGCGAAGGAGGGCGCTTCGAGTTCGCTACTCCAGCGGCACGCCCGTCTGGCGCGCGATGGACCCGACGTGCCGGGGGCCGGGCGCGTCGCGCGCAGGGTGCGGATGAAGTCGTCGATCTGGGCCTTGAACTCCGCCGCGTCGCGGAAGGCATCGATGCGCATGGCCCCGAAGAAGTGGCCGATGCCCTTTCCGACCTCCCGCTCCGGGTCCGGCTGGCGCAGCGCGAAAGGGGGCGCGAACGGGCCCCAGTTGGCGCCGGAGAGGACGGCGGAGAAGACGTCCACGGCCAGGGCCAGGCCATAGCCCTTGTGGCCGCCGTGCTCGCGGTCGCCGCCGAGGGACACGAGGGCGCCGCCGTCGATCATCGCCTTCGGGTCGGTGGTGGGATACCCCCCGCGGTCGAGCGCCCAGCCCAGGGGGATCGGCTTGCCCTCGCGTACGGCGATCTCGACCTTGCCAAAGGCGACGGCGGAGGTCGCCATGTCGACGATGATCGGCGGCTCCTGGCCCGCGGGAAATCCGATGGCGATCGGGTTGGTGCCCAGCATGCGCTCTCCGCCCCACAGCGGCGCGACGCCCTTGCTGCTGTTGGTCATGGACCAGCCGATCATGTCGCGCTCGACCGCCTTCACCACGTAGTAGCCGGCGATGCCGTAATGGTTGGTGTTGCAGACCGCGACCCAGCCCGTCCCCGATGTCGTTGGCCCACGGACCGACGACGAGCCCGAGCCCGTTGTCCCCGTCGACGGTCGCCGTGCTCGGCGTCTCGCGCACGATGCGCGGGCGCGGCCGCACGTTGATGCGGCCGGCGGAGAGGAGGTCGTAGTACGTGCGCAGCCGCGCCACGCCGTGCGAATCGATGCCGCGGCGGTCGGCGGCGGAGAGGACGTCGGCGGACAGGTGCGCCTCTTCCTCCGGCACGCCGAGGTGGCGGAAGACGCGGACGCAGAACTCGTGGAGAAGGGGCCAGGGGAAGGTGCGGGTCTCGATCATGGAGCCGTCCGCGAGTCTACCTCCGACTTCCGCGCCCGCGATTGTGATACCTAGGAGTGTGTCCGAGTGTCGCTTGGGTCAAGACGAACTCGAATCTATTAGGAATGGGTCCGAGGCCCGCCGCTTGGCTGACTCGGACACATTCCTGCGGGCGGCGGCTTTGATCCTGTGCCTGGCGGCCGGTCTCGCCATCGCGGACGAGCCTCCGCTCTCGCCCGTCGCTCTCGGCCGCATCGACGCCCACGTCCATTTCTTCGCCGAAGCCAAGCCCGTCCTCGAGGTCCTCGACCGTCTGAACGTCACGGGCGTGAACATCTGCGTGGTCGACCGCTACGACCCGGGTTACGAAACGGCCCCGCCCCAGCACGAGATGGCGCGCCGCCTCGCGCGCGCGAGCGGCGGCCGCCTGCCCTGGATCGCCGCCCTGGACGACGGCACGTTCGCGAGCCCCGGCTTCGCGAGCCGGGCGATCGCGGAGCTGGATCGGGCCCTCGCCCAGGGCGCGCGCGGGGTGAAGATCTACAAGAGCATGGGCATGGAGCTCCGCCGGCCCGACGGCGCCTACGTGCTGCCGGACGATCCCGTGTTCGAGCCCATCTTCGCCGCCCTGGCCCGGCGCGGCACGACCGTCTATGCCCACCTCGCCGAGCCCATCGCGGCCTGGCAGCCGCTCGATCCGCAGAGCCCGGACTACGGCTACTACAAGAACAACCCGGCCTGGTACGTCCACGGCCGCGCCGGCGTCCCTTCCAAGGATGCGATCCTGGCCGCCCGCGACCGACTCCTGGAAAAGAATCCGCGCTTGCGCGTCATCGGCTGCCATCTCGGGAGCATGGAAGAGGACGTGGACGACATCGCGCGGCGCCTGGACCGCTATCCGAACTTCGCCGTCGATACCGCGGCGCGGGTGGTCCACCTCATGCGGCAGCCGCGCGAGAAGGTGCGCGCGTTCCTGATCCGCTATCAGGACCGCGTGCTCTACGGGACGGACATCGGGATCATTGCCGGCGAGGACGCGGCCAAGGTGGCGCGGAAGCTCGAGGAGCGTTACGCGCGGGACTGGGCCTACTTCGCGACCGCGCAAGAGGTCGAGGACGAGGGACACGCGGTCACGGGGCTCGCGCTTCCTCCGCCCGTCCTTCGGAAGCTCTTCCGTGAGAACGCCGTGCGGTGGGTGCCGGGCATCCTGACCCCGGCGGAAAAACGCATCCCTTGACGAGGGCGCGGCGGCTCGCCTCCGCGCTCGCTCGCGAGACCTCGGTCTTCCTCCTCTACGCCGCCTGGGCTGCGGTGGTTACGAGGCCGCTGGCCTTCCGGATGGCCACGCATACGCTGCCCGGGCCTGACCCCCTGTCCCACCTCTGGATGGTCAGTTGGCTCACCGGCCACGCCTTCCAGCCGGGACAGCTCTTCCAGGGCAACATCTTCTCTCCCGCCCCACACGCCGCCCTCATGACCGATCTCTCGCTGGGCACGGCCGTCCTCGTGCTTCCCTTCCGCCTCTTCACCACCGAGCCCCTCGTGCTCTTCAACCTGGCCACGCTGATCGCGCTGGCCTTCGGGGGTTGGGCCTTCCAGGCCCTGATCTACGGTCTCACCGGGCAAAGGTGGGCGGCCCTCCTCGGCGGGCTCCTCGCCGCGTTCTCTCCGGAGCAGCTCGCCCACGTGTTCCACCTGAACCTGCTCTCCACCGGATGGCTCGCCCTGTTCCTGCTCGGGCTGCATCGCATCGCGGAGCGGCCTTCGCCGGGCGCCGCCCTCCTGGCCGGAGTGGCCTTCGCGCTCAACGCCCAGTCCAGCGGGTACTACGCGGTGGCGGGCGCGGTCATCGCGATCGTCTTCGTGGCCTTTCATGCCAGGGCGCTGCTCCGCCCGCGGTCGGCGCGCGCGTTGTGTGCGGCGGCGGCGCTGGCCGCGCTCCTGACCCTTCCCTACGTTCACGAGTTCCTCGAGCTGCGCGACGAGCAGGGCGGGCTCCGGCGGCCGCTGCCGATGTCGGTCGAGATGGCGTTCCAGCCGGGACGCGACCTCCGGAGCACGGGGTATCTGTACGGCCGGATCCTCGGCGCACAGGAAGGGGTGTTCCCGGGCCTGCTCCTCGTCGTGCTCGTGCTCGTGGCGCTCCGGCGGGGCGGGCGCGCCGTGTACGCCTACGCGACGGCCGCGGCCGTGCTCGTGATCCTGTCTTTGGGACCGGAGCTGACCCTGGGCGGTCGCGTCGTTCCCCTGCCCTACCGTTTGCTCTTCGCCGTTCCTCCCTTCGACTGCATGCGGCACCCGTTCACGTTCGCCGCGGTGGCGCTGATGCTCCTGGCCGTCCTGGCGGGGATGGGCTGGTCGCGGCTGCGGCTGGCCGCGAAGCCATGGACCGGTCCGGTCGTCCTCGCCCTCGCGGTGATCGAGACACTCAGCCCGCCGCCCGATGTCGTGGCCATCCCGCCCGGCCTTCCGCCCGCCTACCAGCGTCTGGAGTCGCTGCCCCCGGGGCCCATCCTCGAGGTGCCGCTCTTCGCGCCGGAGACCGTCCTCTGGGCGGCGCGCCACGGCCGGCCCGTACTCAACGGCGCGGGGGCGTTCGCCCCGCTCCAGACGCTGACGCTCGACCGCTACATCCAGAACCATTGGATGGAGGGCGTGCCCGTGGACGCCGACACCGAGCGCCCCACGCCGTACCTCGTGGGCCGCTTCCCCGTGCGATACGTGATCCTGCCCACGGGCCGGATACGCCATCTGGAGGACGTGGCCGCGGCCTTCGAGCGCTCACGCACCTACCACCTCGTGGCGGCTCTTCCGGACGGGGACCGGATCTACGAAGTGCGGCGGGACGCGCCCCCACCCTGAGCGCGGGGGCTGCGGCCTCTCACTTCGGCGCGCGGCGCTCCGCGACGCGGGGGGGCGCCCGCCGGGCCAGGGCCGTTCCCTCGGTGGTCACGTAGTACTTGGCCAGCATGTTCGGCCGCTCCCAGGCGGGCAGCGTCGATCGGTCGCGCACGTAGCGCAGGAACCGCTGGGTCACCTGGGCGAAGTGATCCTCGTGCCCGATGCGCAGGCGATCGGGGATGGTGACTCGGAGCTCCGGGCCGAGGTCCTCCACGCCCACGCCGGGATGCGCGGTCTGCAGGGCCGCCATCTTCTTCTGTACGGCGGCGAGCAGGGCCGCCTTGTCGGCGGGGGCGTTGGGGACGACGTAGCCCTCCGGCCGGTACTTCTCGGCCGTGCCCTGCCGCACCTCGACCTTCGCGCGCGTCCCGCGGTAGTACGCGAAGTGCGAGTCGCCCGCGCCCGGCGGCGCCTCCCAGTCCCAGATGACGTCGAGGGTCACGTGCGCATCGCGCGCGGTGTAGGACACGAGCGTGTTGCAGAAGTACTCGAGCGCGTCGTCCTTGACGTGCCGGGACAGGGCGGCGGGGATGTCCTGGCCGGTCACCCGCCGGAACTGATCGCGCGGGATCATGGTGGGCCAGCGCTGCGCGCTCTGCACGCGCACGTCCTTGCGGTAGTCGAGGGCCTGGTCCGGGAACAGGGTCCACTGCACGAGGTCGACCAGGTGGGTGCCGATGTCGTTGAGCCCCTCGCCCTGCTCGTCGGTGTCGAAGAACCAGGTGGGGCGGATGTTGGGCGCCCCCGCCACCACCTTCATCAGGTTGTGCACGCTCTCCATGTAGACGCCGGGATCGGCCTCCGTGCCGCGCACGAGGGTCCCGAAGGTGGCCGGATCGTTGACGAGCTCCCTCTGCAGCTCGCTCGTGATCTCGTGGCGCTCGGTCATGATGTCGAGCGCGACCAGCTTGCGCGCCTCCGCGGTGTCGAGCGCGCGCTCGAGCTTGGGCAGGTCGGCCGCTTCCAGGATCCAGGGCTTGTCCACCAGCGCGTTGAACCCGGCCTCCAGCGAGGACTGGACGCGGTCGATCTTGCCGCGGTTGCGCCCGGAGAGGACGACCGCGTTGCCCGCGCGATCGCGCAGCATCTGCGGCAGGAAGTCGGGCGTGGCGTGGACCTGCAGCTCCCAGCTCGTCGGGTTGTCCGCGCGCTGGTTGAAGCGGGACACGCGCGCGAGATGGTCGATGAGGTCCGGACCGAGCGGCGCATAGACGTGGACCACCTTGGAGACGCCCGGATACATCTCCTTCTGCACCAGGGCGGCGTGGAAGTGGCCGGGATCGAGGGTCACGAAACGGACGTCCGCCATCGGCGGGCTCCCTTCCGCCCACAGGCGCGGACCGGCGGCCGCGGCCGCGAGGAGTCCGGCGAGGGCGAGGTACGGCAGGGCGATCGCGCTTCGGGTCATTGGACGTGATCCTATCCGCATTTCCGGGCCCTTTGACTTCGCCGTCCGCCTTTGCCAACCTTGCCCTGGGAGATCCACCCATGGCCTCCGGAGCGTCGATCAGCCTTTCCGACAAGGCTTATCACGCCGTCCGCGACGAGATCCTGCGCGGCCAGTTGCGGCCCGGGACGCCGCTGTCACGCCGGCGCCTGGCCCGGCAGCTCGGGATGAGCGTCCTCCCCGTCACGGATGCGCTGCGCCGCCTCGAGGGCGACGGCCTCGTGGAGAGCCGCGCGCGCGCGGGCACCCGCGTGCGCGTCCCCAGCGAGAAGGACGTGCGCGAGCTGTACGAGCTGCGGGAAGCGCTGGAGACGCAGTCGGCGCGGCTGTTCGCGGAGAGGGCCACTCCCGCCAATCGCCTGGAGCTGGTCCGCCTCGGCAAGCAGGTCGACGTGCTGTTCGACCGCATGGCGGAGGACGGCAGCGATCCCGCCTTCCGCTTCTCCGTGCACAGCCGGCACGTGGAGCTGCACATGCGCATTGCCGAGCACGCGGGCAGCGCGCTCCTGCAGCGCATGATCGAGCGCAACCACGTCCTCATCCTGAACTGGCTCTTCGACGTGGCCGGCCGCCGCACGCCGCTCCCGCCCGGGTTCCACAGCAACCTGGTCGAGGCTCTGATCTCCGGCAACGCGGAGCGCGCGGACGCGGCCATGCGCGCCCACGTGCGCTACGGCGTGGTCGAGGTCGCGGGCCAGCTCAGCGCGCTGACTCCCGAAGAGTGGCGCGAGCGGCCGCGGTCGCGGCGCCCCATCTCCCGCGGGCCGCTCCGGTCCGTCCGGGTCCCGAACAAGTAGGAGCGACCGGCTTCGCTCCGCCCCGCGTGCCCAAGGTGGCGGCTGCGCTCGCACTGGCCGGCCTCGGCCTGGTCGCTCCTCTCGCCGCTGCGCCGCCCGCCCGCCCGCCCAACGTCGTGATCATCCTGGCCGACGACATGGGGTGGGGCGACCTCGGCGTGTTCGGCAACCCCACCATCCGCACTCCGCGCCTCGATCGCATGGCCGCCGAAGGGCAGAAGTGGACGAGCTTCTACGTGGGCGAGTCCGTTTGCACGCCCAGCCGCGCCGCCCTCCTCACCGGCCGCCTGGCCATCCGCTCCGGCCTCAACCCCGTGGATGACGACGAGCGCGTCTTCTATCCGGATTCCACCGGCGGGCTGCCCGCCTCCGAGATCACGATTGCCGAGATTCTCCGGACACGCGGGTACGCGACCACGGCCATCGGCAAGTGGCACCTCGGGCACCTGCCCCCCTTCCTGCCCATGGCGCACGGTTTCGACCACTACTTCGGGATCCCCTATTCGAACGACATGGACATGATCGCCATCCCGGGCGCCTCGTTCGGGGGCGAGGACCCGAAAAAGCGCGATCGGATGATGGACCCGCGCCTCGAGTACTGGAACGTGCCCCTGATGCGCGACGACAGGGTGGCGGCGCGGCCGGCCGATCAATCGTCGATCACGCGCCGCTACACCGAGGAGGCAACGCGCTTCATCCGGGAGAACGCGTCCCGGCCCTTTTTCCTCTACCTCGCGCACACGATGCCGCACATGCCGCTCTTCGCTTCGCCCCCGTTCGCGGGCAGGAGCCGGCGCGGGCGATATGGAGACGTCATCGAGGAGATCGACTGGAGGCGTGGTCCAGGTGCTGGACACGCTGCGCGCGCTCTCTCACGACGAAGAGACCCTGGTCGTGTTCTCCAGCGACAACGGGCCCTGGTCGCTCTTCGCCGAGCAAGGCGGATCCGCGGGCCCGCTGCGCGGGGCCAAGGGCGCGACCTTCGAGGGCGGGATGCGCGTGCCCACGATCTTCCGGTGGCCGGGCCACGTGGTGCGCGCGGTGGTGGCGGACATGGGCGCGACCATGGACCTGCTGCCCACCCTGTGCGCGCTGGCGGGCGCGCCCGCGCCCCGCGACCGGATCCTGGACGGCGTCGACCTCAGCGGCGTCCTGCTCCGCTCGGAACCGAGCCCGCGCCAGGACGTCTTCTACTACCGCGGGCCGAAGGTCTACGCCCTCCGGCATGGGCCGTACAAGGCGCACTTCTCACCAAGTCGGAATACGGCCCCGATCCGGAAGTCGCCCACGATCCGCCCCTGCTGTTCAATCTGGACGAGGACCCCGGCGAGAGCTTCGACGTGGCCGCGCGCCATCCCGACATCATCGCCGCCCTCCGCCGGATCGCGGCCGAGCACGCGCGCACCCTGGTGCCGGTCGAGAACCAGCTCACAAAGCGCGCAAGCCCTTAGTGTCCTGACCCAGAGGGATTTTTTTTCGACTCGCAATTTGCCGCATTGATTTCGCGGAACGTGAGTGAGAGCAGGATGCAGACTCGCGGTGGAGCGCATCTCTCGCGCACGTGGAAACCTCGTGGGGCGTTTGGTCGCGAGCGGACGGCTTCGCGAGACTCGTGTTCGTGTCGCGTGCGATAGGCGGCGGCCTGCGGTGTCCGCCGAAGTGTGTCCGACGCCCGTGCTACAACGCGGACATGCAGAACGACATCCTCACTTCGCTCACTCGCCTCTCCGACGCCGAGCTCGTCGCGCGGATGAAGAGCCTGGTCGCGCGTGAGCGTGACGCGACAGCCCAGATCGTCGCTCACCTCGCCGAGCTGGACACCCGCGATGTGCACCTGCGCGAGGGCTACGAGTCACTCTATGCCTACTGCCGGGACGCCCTGGGACTCTCAGAGTGGGAGGCCTACAACCGGATCGAGGTCGCACGCACGGCCCGACGGTTTCCCGTCATCCTCGGGATGCTGGCGGCAGGGGCGATCCACTTGACCGCGGTGAGACTCCTCGCGCCGCACCTGACTCCCGCGAACCACCGCGAGGTTCTCGACTCGGCTCGCGGGAAGAAGAAGCCGGAGATCGAAGAGATCGTGGCCAGGCTCTCACCGCGGCCCGACGTCGCCGCCTCCGTTCGGAAGCTTCCTGCGCTCCGTCTTCAGGCGGCCCCTCCCGGGGAGGCTCCGGTCGCGCCCGGCTTGGCCGCGATGGACCCGGCCGTACCGGTTCCCCCCGAGACGCGCCTCACCGCCGACTCTGCGACGCTGCCACGCGCTGCGGTGACGCCGCTCTCGCCCGACCGCTACAAGCTGCAACTCACGATCGGCGGTGAGACGCTCGAGAAGCTGCGCCTAGCGAAGGACATGCTCAGCCACGCCATCCCTTCCGGGGATGACGCCGCCGTCCTCGACCGGGCCCTCACCGCTCTGCTCGTCGACCTGGCCAGGAAGAAGTTCGCCGACACGCGGAAGCCTCGTCGGCCGCGCGCGAAGGACCCGCGGGCGCGTGACGCCTCAGCCGCGGTCAAGCGCGCCGCCTGGGTCCGAGACCTCGGGCGTTGCGCGTTCATCGGCAGGAGCGGCCATCGCTGCAACGAGCGCCGGTTCGTGGAGTTCCATCACGTGGACCCCTACGCCCTCGGCGGCGAGGCGACGGTGGACAAGATCGAATTGCGCTGCCGGCGTCACAACGATTACGAGGGCCGGCTGTACTTCGGGAAGCGCCGCCGGGATGGCACCGGAGCCGTGCGCGAGGAGACCACCTCGAATGGACCGCAGCCCATCGAGCCCGCCAACTTGTTCTGGAACAAGTCGGCCGCCGGGGCCTCGTCCTCCACTCGTTCCGCAGGAGTCGAGCCTCAACGCTGAGCTATACCGGTGGTCCGATCTCGCGAGCCAGAATTCCATCGTTTCTGGGCCAGGACACTGGCGACACCGGTCCTCGTCCGCGCCTCCGGAGTGGCAAGATCCCGACATGGACCTCCCGCTGGACACGAGCGCCGACGCCCACCGGGCGCAGATCGAGGCTTACCGGAGGATGGGAGGATCTGGCCGAGCCGCGGTCGTGTTCCGCCTCAACGATCTGGCGCGGGCGGCGGCCATCGCCGGCATCCAGGCGCGCCATCCCGACTACGATGACGAGCGCCGGCGATTGGCCTATGCGCGCCTCGTCCTCGGCGACGACCTGACGCGGAAGGTGTGGCCTCAACACGATCTCGTCGAGCCGTGACCGTCGAGCAGCCCTGACGCGGCGCGCCTCCTGTCCCGACGAAGCGGGCGAACCCATAGCAGAATTCGAGCGATCCAGATCACGCCGCCGGGCCCCCGGGGAGACGCCCGATGGTTCGAGCCTATAATCCCGCACGCCCATGCCTGGTCGCGTCTGCCTGGACGTAGTGGCGGGCCCGATCCAGGGGAAGCACTTCGAGTTCGACGGCCACGACACGTTCCTCTTCGGCCGCGCGCCCGACTGCCATGCCGAGCTGGCCCCGGACGACGCCACGGCCTCGCGCCATCACTTCCTCCTCGAGGTGAACCCTCCGGCCGCGCGCCTGCGTGACCTGGGCAGCCTCAACGGCACCTACGTGAACGGACGGAAGCACGGGGGGCGCGAGAAGCACCTCACCCCGGAGCAGGCGGCCCAGCAGCCCTGGCCGCAGGTGGATCTCCGGGACGGCGACCTCATCCGCGTCGGCGCCACCGTGATCAACGTCCGCATCGACGGGGTCACGGCGCCGGTGCCGGCGCCGCCCGTGCGCGACCCCTCTCCGCTCGACCTTCTCATCGAGGTCGCGGACTCCTCCAAGACGGGCCCGCAGACGACGGTGGCCGGCTATGCGCTGGGCCCGCTGCTCGGACGCGGCGGGATGGGCGTCGTCCATCTGGCCACGCGCCTCTCCGACGGCGCCACCTTCGCCCTGAAGCTCATGCGTCCCGAGGCCGCGGTGGACGCGCACGCGCGTGAAGTGTTCGACCGCGAGATCGCGGTGACGGGAAGCCTCCGCCATCCCAACGTGGTCACGATGCATGCTCACGGCTCGCAAGGAGACGTCTTCTACTTCGCGATGGAGTACTGCGCGGGCGGCAGCCTCTCCGGCGCCCTCCTGAAGCGGCAGCAGCCTTTCGATCTCGACCTGGCCATGCGCGTCGGCCAGCAGGCGCTCGAGGGGCTCAGCTTCGCCCACGAACAGGGCTTCATCCACCGCGACATCAAGCCCGAGAACATCCTCCTCACGGACGCGGAGATGACCGTGGCCAAGCTGACGGACTTCGGCCTGGCCAAGAGCTTCCAGCAGGCGGGGCTGTCGGGCATGACGGCGACGTCTGGAGCATGGGGGCAACCGGCTACTACATGCTCACCCTGCGCTACGTGCGCGATTTCCAGGCGGCCAAGGATCCGCTGGCGGTCGTGCTCGGGGGCAACGTGGTGCCGATCCGCGACCGCAAGCCGCAGATCCCGGCCGCTCTGGCCGACGTCGTGGACCGCGCCGTGGACGACGACCTCGCCCGTCGCTATTCTTCGGCCACCGAATTCCGCGACGCTCTGCGCAAGGCGCTCTGATGGCCGACGCCGCCACCCTTCGCATCACCTGCCCGAGCTGCCACAAGGCGGGGAACGCGCCCGCGCGCATCGTCGGCAAGACCGTGCGCTGCTCGCAATGCGGCCGGAGCTTCCTCGTCCAGGCGACGGCGCCGGCCCTGACCGTGGCCGAACCGTCGCGGCCCGCGCCCGCCGCCGTGGGTCCGGCGCCCACCGTGGCCGCGCCTTCGGTGCTGCCGCCCGGGGCGCCCGTTCCCACCCTGCCGGAGGCGGCGCCGCCCCCGCCCGGTGCCCCCGTGCCGACGGTGGTCGAAGCCGCGCCGCCCGCCCTCGCGGTCAAGGTCCCGCTCAAGCAGGCGCTGGACGCCGCCGGCGGCGTCGAAGCGTTCGAGCGCGAGGCCGAGACGTGGGTGAACCTCCCGCTCCACCCGCACATGGTGTCGTGCTACTACGTGCGGCGGCTGGAAGGGATCCCGCGCGTCTTCGCGGAATACGTGGACGGCGGGACCCTCGGCGACGCGATCCGTGCCCGCCGCCTCCTCACCCTGGACACGATCCTCGACGCGGCCGTCCAGTTCGCGTGGGGCCTGCACGACGCCCACGAGCAGGGCCTCGTCCATCGTGACGTGAAGCCCGCGAACGTGATGATGACCGCGGAAGGCGTGGCCAAGGTGACGGACTTCGGCCTGGCCGGCGCGCGCATCGCCCCCGCGCCGGTGGCCTTCGGCAGCGGCGACACCACCGCCCTGGCCGCGGGCGGAGGCGGAGGAACGCCCGCGTACATGTCGCCCGAGCAATGGGCGGGCAAGCCCCTCAGCCGCCGCACCGACGCGTGGAGCTGGGGGTTGTCCGTGCTGGAGGCCTTCCTCGGCCAGCGGACCTGGCAAGTGGGCCCGGCCGCGTCCAAGGTGCTGGAGGAAGCGGTGGTCGAAGAGCCGCCCGACGGCCTCCCTCCCATACCGCCGGCCGTGATCGCGCTCCTGCGCCGCTGCTTCACGACGGAGCCGGAGGGCCGCCCCCACACGATGGCGGAAGCGGCGGATGCGCTCATCGCCGTCTACGAGGGGGAAACCGGACGGCCCTATCCGCGGACGAAGCCGACGGCCGGCCGTCAGACCGCGGCCACGCTCAACAACCGCGCGGTCTCGCTCCTCGACCTCGGCCGCGGCGACCCGGACGCGCTGTGGACCAAGGCGCTGGCGGCGGAGCCGCAGCATCTCGAATCGACGTACAACCAGGCGCTCCATGCCTGGATGCAGGGCCGCGCCGGCGACACCGACCTCGTGGCGCGCGTCGAAGAGGCCCAGCGTGCGGCCGGTGGGTCGGCGCGGGGACTGCAGCTGCTGGGCGCGATCCACCTCGGGCTCGGCGAGTACAAGCGAGCGGTGTCCACGCTCGCGGCCGCGGCGGCCAAGACGGCCGCCCCCGGCCCGGAGCTGCAACGCGACCGGGCGCTCGCCCTGGGCGCGCAGGCCACGGCGGCCGGGGACTTCGCGGGGTGGAAGGAAGCCGCCGCCTGCCTCGTGGAGGTGATGCGGTCGACGGACGAGCAACCGGTCGACGTGGCGGCCCTCGCGCGCGCGTACCTGGCCATGGGACAGGCGGACGAAGCGCAGCGCGTCTATGCCGAGCGCTCCACACGTCATCCCGAGCTGCCCCGCGACAGCGCCACCGCCATCGCGCGCTTCGTCCCCGGTCACGAGCGGACGGCCGTCCTCAAGGACCTCACGGAAAACGCGATGGCGCTGGCGGTGACTCCCGACGGCCGCCGCATCCTCGCCGCCACCGGCACCTCCACCCTGCGCACGTGGACCGTGGGCTCGACGCACACCGAGCCCGGCCTCACCGTGCCCGAGCTGCGCATCCGCTGCGTGGCGGCGGCCCCCGACGGCCGCGCCGTCCTCATGGGCGGCGAAGGCGCGCCCCCCCAGCTCTGCGATCTCTCCACTGGACGCCTCGTGCGCGCGATGCAGCGTCATCCGGGTGTCGCCACCGCCATCGCCATCAGCCGCGATGGACGGCTCGCCGTCGGCGGCAGCTCGGACCGCATGGTGAGGATCTGGGAGCTGGGCAGCGGGCGGGCGTTGCAGGCCTTGGAAGGCCACACGGAGGCCGTCACCTGCGTGGCCATCAGCGACGACGGCGCCCTGGCCGCGTCGGGCGGGCTGGACGGAACGGTGCGGGTCTGGGACGTCGCCCGCGGACAGCCGCGCGCGACGCTCGAAGGCCATCGCGGACGCGTGTCCGGCGTGGCGCTCAGCGCGGACGGGGCGGTCCTCGTGTCCGGCGGTGAGGATCGCACGGTGCGGCAATGGGCGACGTCGACCGGACAGGCCACACGCGTGCTGATGGGCGCCTCGCTTCCGGTGACCGCCGTCGCCGTCTCCGGCGATGGGCAGTGGTGCGCCGCCACCGCCCAGGATCGCAGCGTGCGGGTCTGGCACCTCGCGCGCGGGCGCTTCAAGGCCCTCGTCCGACTGGAGGCGCCGATCCTCGCGGCCGCGGGCGTGCGCGACGCCCCCACCCTCTGGGTCTCCTGCGGCAAGTCCATCCACGGCCTGCGCCTCGACGGCGCCTGGCGGCGTCCGCCCTACGCGGTCGCACGGCCGGTGTCCGTCTCGGACGTGCAGCAGCGCGACGCCGCCTTCCGCCAGCGCCTCGAGGAGGCGCGCCAATCCCTCACCCGGGGCGACCTCGCCACGGCCGTGAAGCTGGCGCGCGAGGCGCGCTTCGTCCCCGGGCACGAGCGCTCGCCGGAAGCGCTCACCCTC
>WNFN01226010.1_pt1 | contig 19861 bp, 20 predicted proteins | sample 5400161 | NCBI WGS metagenome assembly WNFN01 (sample SAMN13153353, study PRJNA577476) | soil metagenome | isolation source: 80 cm saprolite on Douglas fir-dominated hillslope | place: USA:California | collected 2013-09-17 | reverse complement strand
TGGCGCCCGATCTCTGGCTGCTCGAGCTGTTCCATGGGCCGACCCTCGCCTTCAAGGACTATGCCCTGCAGCTGGTGGGGCGGCTCTTCGACCATGTGCTGGCGCAACGCGGCGAGCGGGTCACGATCATCGGCGCCACCTCCGGCGACACCGGCTCGGCGGCGATCGAGGCATGCCGCGACCGCGCCGCGCTCGACATCTTCATTCTCTACCCGCGCGGCCGCATCTCCGAGGTGCAGCGCCGGCAGATGACCACGGTCGCCTCGCCCAATGTGCACGCCATCGCCATCGAGGGCACCTTCGACGACTGCCAGGACCTGGTAAAGGCGATGTTCGCCGACACTCCCTTCCGCGACGCCTTGCGCCTGTCGGCGGTCAATTCGATCAACTGGGCGCGCATCATGGCCCAGGCGGTCTATTATTTCGTCGCTGCGGTCGCGCTGGGCGCGCCCGACCGCAAGGTGGGCTTCAGCGTGCCGACCGGAAATTTCGGCAACGTTTTCGCCGCGCATGTGGCGCGGCGCATGGGCCTGCCGATCGCCGAGCTGATCATCGGCACCAATCGCAATGACATCCTCGCGCGCTTCATCAATCAGGGAACGATGACGATCCAAGGCGTCGAGCCGAGCCTCAGCCCCAGCATGGACATCCAGGTGTCCAGCAATTTCGAGCGCCTGCTGTTCGAGCTCAAGGGCCGCAGCGGCGCGGCGGTGGCCGACGCCATCGCCGCGTTCCGCGCGACCGGTACGCTGCCGGCGACCGACGCGGAATGGCAGTCGGCGCGGCGCCTCTTCGACGCACATCGCGTCGATGACGAGGCGACGCGTGCGACCATCGCCGCGATCTGGCGCAGCACGGGCGAGCTCATCGACCCGCATAGCGCCGTGGCGCTGGCGGCGGCGCAGGCGGTGCGGCAGAACCGCGCGATGCCGATGGTATCGCTCGCCTGCGCGCATCCGGCGAAGTTCCCCGAGGCGGTCGAGAGCGCGACCGGCCGGCGCCCTGCGCTGCCGCCGCGCCTCGCCGATCTCATGTCTCGCCCGGAGCGGATCACGGCTCTCCCCAACGACCTGCGCGCGGTCGAGAATCACCTGCGCGCTCACGCGCGGGGTGCGGCAAGGGGAGGCGCGGCATGACGGTGCGCGTGACCACGCTCGAGAACGGCATGCGCGTCCTGACCGACACGATGGACAGCGTCGAGACCGTGTCGCTCGGCGTCTGGGTCGATGTCGGGACCCGGCACGAGTCGGCGGAAATCAACGGCGTCGCCCATCTGCTCGAGCATATGGCCTTCAAGGGCACGGAGCGGCGCTCCGCGCTCGATATCGCCGCCGAGATCGAGGCCGTCGGCGGCCATCTCAACGCCTACACCTCGCGCGAGCACACCGCCTACTACGCCAAGGTCCTTAAGGAGGACACGGCGCTTGCCGTCGACATACTCGCCGACATACTGCAGCACTCGGCGTTCGATCCCAAGGAGCTCGAGCGCGAGCGCACGGTCATTCTGCAGGAGATCGGCCAGGCGATCGACACGCCGGACGACATCATCTTCGACCTGTTCCAGGAGCGCGCCTACCCCAACCAGGCGATGGGCCGGCCGGTGCTCGGCCGGGCCGAGATCATCGGGCGCATCGGTCGCGACACGGTCGCCGACTACATGCGCCGCCACTACGCCGCGCCGGGCATGCTGCTCGCCGCTGCCGGCAATGTCGATCACGAGACGGTGGTCGCGCTCGCGCGGCGGGTCTTCACCCATCTGCCGCAGGACCGCATCGGGCGCGGCGAGCCGGCGCGCTATATCGGCGGCGATCTGCGCGAGGACCGCGACCTCGAGCAGGTGCATGTGGCGCTGGGCTTCCCCGGCTTCGCCTACGGCGACCCCGACTATTACGCCGCCTCGGTGGTGTCCTCCGCGCTGGGCGGGGGCATGTCGTCGCGCCTCTTCCAGGAGGTGCGCGAGAAGCGCGGCCTGGTCTACGCCATCTATTCCTTCACCCATGCCTATAGCGACGGCGGCCTGTTCGGCGTCTATGCCGGCACCGGCGAGGTCGAGGTCGAGGAGCTGATCCCGGTGCTGTGTCAGGAGATCCGCCGGCTCGGCGAGGGGCTCGAATCGGCCGAGCTCGAGCGCGCCCGGGCCCAGCTCAAGGCCGGGCTGCTCATGTCGCTCGAGAGCACGACGGCCCGGTGCGAGCAGCAAGCGGCGCACATGCTCGTCTTCGGCCGCCCGCTCGACCTCGGCGAGATGGTGGCGCGCATCGACGGCGTCGACGCTGCAGCGGTGGCGCGGGTGGCGTCGCGGCTGCGTACCGCTGCGCCGACGCTCACCGCGCTCGGCCCGGTCGGGCGCATCGAGCCCTATGGCCGGATTGCCGAGCGCCTCAGTCCATGAGCGGCAAGCGCGACAGCGCCGCGGCGTCCGACCTCCTCCGGCTGCCGAGGCTCTTCGCTGCCGCTTTGCCGTCGCTGCGTCTCGTCGATGATTTGGTCGTGCTGCGGCCGCCAGAGCGGGGCGATTGGCAGGAATGGTCGGGGCTGCGCGGTGAGTCGCGCCGCTTCCTGATGCCGTGGGAGCCGAGCTGGTCGGCGGATTCGCTGACACGCACCGCCTTTCGCCGCCGCCTCCAGCGCTACGTATCCGAGTGGCGCGCCGACCAGGGCTACAGCTTCTTCCTGTTCCGCCGGCAGGATGGCGCGATGGTCGGCGGCATCGGCCTCAGCAATGTGCGCCGCGGCGTCGCCGAGACGGGCAGCCTTGGCTATTGGATCGGCGAGCGCTATGCCCGGCGCGGCTATATGAGCGCGGGACTCGGTTTGGTGCTCAGCTTCGCTTTCGAGCGCCTGCAATTGCACCGGGTAGAGGCGGCCTGCCTGCCGCATAACGGGCCGAGCCGCGGCCTGCTGCTCAAGACCGGTTTCCGCGAGGAGGGCTACGCGCGCGAATATCTGTGCATCGACGGGCGCTGGCAGGACCACGTGCTGTTCGGCATGCTGCGCGACGAATGGGTGGGCGAGGACCGGCGCTAGGCGTGGCCGGCCTCGCCCGATAGCGCGATCGGGTCGATGCCGAGCTTGGCAAGCGCGCGCTGCCATTTGTCCTTGAAGTCGTCGTCGAAGACGATGCCCTCGTCGGCGGCGACGTGCAGCCAGCCATTGGCCTGGATCTCGGCGTCGAGTTGGCCTGGCCCCCAGCCGGCATAGCCCAGCGCCAGCAGGCTGCGCCGCGGCCCGCTGCCGCGGCCGATCGCGCGCAGGATGTCGAGCGTCGCCGTCAGCGCCAGGTTACCGCCGACGGTGATCGTGCCTTCCTCGGTGTAGTCGTCCGAATGCAGCACGAAGCCGCGACCGGATTCGACCGGCCCGCCGAAATGCACATGCGCCTTGCCCGTGAGCCCCGCGGCGGCGATGCCGAGCTGGCTGAGCAACTCGGGAAGCGTCAGCGAATCGATGAGCTTGTTGACCACCAGCCCCATGGCGCCGTCCTCGTTGTGGGCGCACAGCAAAATGACGGACCGCTCGAAGCGGCGGTCCTGCATCTGCGGCATGGCGATGAGCATGTGGCCGGCGAGCGAGGTCAAGCGATAGCCTTCATTGGTCGCCTTTCACATAGACGCCCTTTAGAACGCTTGCAAGCACGCTTGATCCTCCGAGCGACATCGGGCTGACGACTTTGTTACGGCGGCAATCCGGGGAAAAGCCTATATAAACCGACGTGTCGGAGCTTTCGTCATGAGGAATAGAGCGGCGGTGGTCCGCGGCGCCAAATGGTTGACCGCGCTGGCCTTTGCCTTGGCGTGGCTTGGTCCGGCGCAGGCGGCAGGGGCCGCGTCCGACTGGTTCCTGACCGACCAGGGCCGCGTGCGGCTGGTGGCTGCGGCGCCGTCGGCCGGCGATGGCGACAGCCTGCAGCTCGGTCTCGACTTCCGCCTGGCGCCGCACTGGAAGATCTATTGGCGGTCGCCGGGCGATGCGGGCTATCCGCCACGCCTGGACTGGGCGGGGTCGAGCAATTTCGCCGGCGCGACAATGGCGTGGCCGGCGCCGCAGCGCTTCTCGGTGCAGGGCCTCGACACCATCGGCTACACCGATGCGGTGGTGTTTCCCCTCACCGCTCGGCTCGAGCAGGCGGGAACGGCCGCGCATCTGCGCCTCGCGCTCTCGTACCTGACCTGTGAGAAGATCTGCATACCCTACGACACGGTGCTGACCCTCGACCTGCCCGCCGGACCACCGCGAGCAGGCGATACCGGCTATGCCGCCCTAATTGCCCGCTATGCCGCGCGCGTGCCGCGCGACGGCGATGCCGGCCTCGCGCTCGTCGCGGCGACGGTGATCCCCGGCAAGCAGCCGGTGCTCGAGCTCCGGGTCAAGGCGGAGCAGCTGCTCCATGCCCCGGACGCTTTCATCGAGGGGCCGGAGGGCGTCACCTTCGGCGCGCCGCGCTTGGTGCACAGCGAGGCACCCGACGAGGCGCTGCTTCGCCTGCCGGTTTTCGGCGAGCGCCCGGCGATCGAGCGCATGGTGGGCCACCCCGTGACGGTGACGCTGGTCGACGGCGAGCGCTCGCTCGAGGCGGCGATCGCTCCCGCCGCCGGCCCGCCGGCGGCGGATTTCCGCCTGCTGCTCGGCGTCCTGCCGCTGGCGCTGCTCGGCGGCTTAATCCTCAACTTCATGCCCTGCGTGCTGCCGGTCCTGTCGATCAAGATTCTCGGCATGGTCGAGCAGGGCGGGCGCTCGCGCCGCGCCGTGCGACTGGGATTCCTGGCGACCGCGGTGCAGTTCCAGCAGCCGCTATTCCTGGTCGGCATGGTGGCGCTGCTCACGCTTTTCGCGTGCAATCTCTGGGGTTTCTTCGAGGTGCCGCTGCCATCGGCGCTGGCCGCGCTCGGTAGCGCCGGCGAGGGCAGGCTCTTGCTCGGGAATTTCGCCGCCGGCGCCTTCGCGACGTTGCTGGCGACGCCGTGCTCGGCGCCTTTCCTTGGCACCGCCATCGGCTTTGCCTTGGCGGCGGGGCCGTTCGAGATCTTCGCCATTTTCCTGGCGCTAGGGCTTGGACTGGCCGCGCCCTACCTGCTGGTGGCGCTGCTGCCGCGCCTCGCGCTGTGGCTGCCGCGGCCGGGGCATTGGATGTTGACGCTGCGCCGCGTGCTCGGGCTGGCGCTGGCGGCGACGGCGCTGTGGCTCGTCTCGGTCCTGGTGGCGCAGACGGGCGCACCCGCGGCGCTCGCAGCCGGCGCGCTGATCGCGGGGGCGGCAGGGGCGCTCCTGCTGCTGCGCACGCCGATGCCGCGTCGGATTGTGCCGACGGCGTTGCTGGCGTCGGCCCTCCTGGTGCCGGCGCTGCTCTCGGTCCCGCCGACGGCGGCGCGCGCCGACGCCTTCTGGCGACCCTTCGATCGCGCGCAGATCGAGCAGCTGGTGAGCGACGGCCAAATCGTCTTCGTCGACGTCACCGCCGACTGGTGCCTCACCTGCAAGCTCAACGAGCAGCTGGTGATCGCTACCCCCGCGGTCAGCGCGCGTCTGTCGGCGCCGGATGTCGTCGCCATGCGGGCCGACTGGACGCGGCCGAGCACCGCCATTGCCGCCTATCTGCGCGGCTTCGGCCGCTACGGCATCCCCTTCAATGCCGTCTATGGCCCGGCGGCGCCGCGCGGTTTGGCGCTATCGGAGATCCTCACCCGCGACCAAGTGCTGGGGGCGCTCGGCACGGCCGCCGGACCGGGCCGCGTGGCCGGAACATCGAAGTAGGGCGGGGGTGATTTTCGCGGTGCGGGCGACTATGGTGTGGCCCATAGGGGCAAGCGCTCCGGCAAGTTTCCTTGAAGTCCAACATCAACGAGGGGAAAGGCGATGACCATCAAGGTTGGCGACAAGATTCCGTCGGTGAAGCTCAAGCAGATGACGCCCGACGGCATGAAGGATGTGCAGAGCGACGATTTCTTCAAGGGCAAGAAGATCGTGCTGTTCGCCGTACCCGGGGCGTTCACGCCGACCTGCTCGGCCAAGCACCTGCCCGGCTTCGTCGAGAAGGCGGTCGACCTGAAGAAGAAGGGCGTCGATACCATCGCCTGCCTCTCGGTCAACGACGCCTTCGTGATGAACGCCTGGGGCAAAGACCAGAAGACCGAGGGCAAGGTGCAGATGCTTGCCGACGGCAATGGCGACTTCACCCGCGCGGTCGGGCTCGAGATGGACGGCAGCGGCTATGGTCTCGGCAAGCGCTCGCAGCGCTACGCGATGGTCGTCGACAACGGCGTCGTCAAGACGCTCAATGTCGAGAAACCCGGCAGCTTCGAGGTATCGAGCGCCGAGGCGGTGATGAAGGCGCTCTGACGCGCCCGGCGGCGGGTCGGCCTCCCGGCGAGGAACGCCGATCCGCACGCGCTCCTGGGAACGCCGTGGTGCGAATCCTTCCTTATGTCTTGCCGGGTGTGAGGCGGCGCGCTTCCTCGATGCCCGAGCGTGCCAGCGCATCGGCGCGCTCGTTCTCGGCATGGCCCGAGTGCCCTTTTACCCAGAACCACTCCACCTGATGCGGCTTCAACGCCGCCTCGAGCCGCTGCCACAGGTCGATGTTCTTTACCGGCTTCTTGTCGGCGGTCTTCCAGCCGCGGGTCTTCCAGGCATGGATGAAGCGGGTGATGCCGTCGCGCAGATATTGGCTGTCGGTATGGATATGCACGCGGCTCGGGCGTTTCAGCGCTTCGAGCGCCGCTATCGCCGCCATCATCTCCATGCGGTTGTTGGTGGTCGGGTTGGCGAAGCCCTTGAGCTCGCGCTCATGCGCGTTGTAGCGCAGCACCGCGCCCCACCCGCCCGGACCGGGATTGCCGCTGCAGGCGCCGTCGGTGAAGATCTCGACCACCGCGTCGCCGGGCTCGGCCGCTTTTGTCATGCGTCGAGGCCATAGGCGCCGGGTCGGGTGATGCTGCGGTGGAAGCGCAGTTTCTGCAGGTATTCGAGCGGATCCTTGGGCCGCACGAAGGCGCCCGCGGGATGATGGAGCCAGTCATAAAGCCGGGTCAGCAGGAAGCGCAGCGCGCTGCCACGCGCGAGCAGCGGCAAGGCCTCGAACTCCGCGGCGGCGAGGGGGCGAACGGCGCGATAGCTCGCGAGCATCAGCCGCGCCTTTGTGACATTGAAGCTGCCGTCGCTCTCGAAGCACCAGGCGTTCACACAGATGGCGAGGTCATAGGCGAGAAAGTCGGTGCAGGCGAAATAGAAATCGATCAACCCCGACACCGCCTCGCCGCGGAAGAAGACGTTGTCCGGGAAGAGGTCGGCGTGGATGACGCCCTCCGGCAGATGCTTGGGCCAGCTCCGCTCGAGCGTGCCGATCTCTTGTGCAAGCTCCTCGGCGAGACCGGGACGCACTTCATGCGCGCGGTCGCGACAGGCATCGAACAGGTTGCGCCAGCCGGAGAGCGAAAGATTGTTGGGCCGCCGCATGGCGAAAGACGCGCCGGCGAGATGAAGCCGCGCCAGCGCGTCGCCGACCGCGGCGCAATGGAAGGGGTGAATGCGGCGCGGCCACATGCCGTCGAGAAAGCTGATCAGCGCCGCCGGCCGGCCGCACAGCCGGCGCAACGCCGCGCCGTCGCGCGCCTTGATCGGCGTCGGACAGGCGATGCCTTGCGCGGCGAGATGCTCCATGAGCGCGATGAAGAAGGGCAGGTCGGCGGGCGCGACGCGCTTCTCGTAAAGCGTCAGGATGAACGTGCCGGTCTCGGTCCGCAGCAGATAATTCGAGTTCTCGACGCCTTCGGCGATGCCTTTGCACGATATCACTTCGCCGACGTCGTAATCGGCGATGAAGGCACGCAGCTCCTCGTCGGGGACATCGGTGTAGACGGCCATGTCATGGTCTCATGCGATCAGCGCGCGCGGCAGGTTGAAGCGCACTTCCTCGCGCGCCACGGCGACTTCCTCGATCGCCACGTCGTAGCGCTGGCGGCACACCTCGACCACCTCCTCGACCAGGATTTCCGGGGCCGACGCGCCGGCGGTGAGGCCGAGGGAGCGGGCTCCCTCGAGAAAGCGCCAATCGATGTCGCAGGCGCGGCCGATCAGTGCCGCCTGCGGGCAGCCGCCCTGGCGCGCCACCTCGACCAGCCGGACCGAGTTCGACGAATTGGGCGCGCCGACGACCAGCAGCCGGTCGCAACGCCGCGCGATCGCCTTCACAGCGCTCTGGCGATTGCTGGTGGCGTAGCAGATGTCTTCGTGCTTCGGTCCGTGAAGGCGCGGGAAGCGGGCCTTGAGCACGGCGACGATGGCGTGCGTGTCCTCGATCGACAGCGTCGTCTGCGTGATATAGGCGAGCTCTTCCGCGTCATCGAGCGCGATCCGCGTCGCGTCCTCGACGGTCTCGACCAGCAGCACCGCGCCCGTCGGCAGCTGGCCCATGGTGCCGACCACCTCGGGATGACCGGCATGGCCGATGAGAATGACGCGGCGCCCTTGTGCGAAATGGTGCTCGGCCTCGCGATGCACCTTGCTCACCAGCGGGCAGGTCGCGTCGAGTGAGATGAGATGACGGGCCTCGGCCTCGGCCGGCACCGCCTTGGGCACGCCATGCGCCGAGAACACCACGAGCGCGCCTTCCGGCACCGCCGCCAGATCCTCGACAAAGACCGCGCCGCGGCGCTCGAGCCGCTCGACGACGAAGCGATTATGCACGATCTCGTGGCGGACATAGACCGGCCGGCGGTTTTGTCATCCTGAAATTACCCTTCGCGGACCGGTTCCGGCTTAGTCTCGGAGCCCTTGTGCGCTGTTCGGCGGTCGAATAGAGTTCGGCGCGTTTCGAGCGTGCGGCGGCCATCCGGCCCCGCCGCCGCCGGCAAGTTAGTACAGCGGACAATCATAAGGAAGGGCTAGATGAGCGGACCGATTCCGGCGCAAGAAAGCCCCTATGTGCTCGCTGCCGAGGTCGGCCGCGGGTATTGGTGGTGCGCCTGTGGGCGCAGCAAAATTCAGCCGTTGTGCGACGGCTCGCATAGTGGCACCGGGCTGGTGCCCGTTCGCTTCAGCGCCGAGATCGACAAGCAGGTCTGGCTTTGCGGCTGCAAAGCGACCGGCAGCTCGCCGCTCTGCGACGGCACGCACAATCGCTTGTGATGCGTCGCTTCCTGCCCCGCGCCGCGGTACCGGCTGTGCTGGCACTCGGTGTGGCCGGCTGCTTCGGCAGCACCGAGAGCACCGGCAAGCTGGTGTGCCCGACGCCTTTGATCGCACCTGATCTCGATGCTGCCGCCCAGTTGCGCTCCGGCGGCAGCGGTCCGGGCGACATCCGCTTCGGCGTGAAGCTGACCTCGGTCAACACCAACTGCCGCACCGAGAAGATCGGGCTCACCGCCGATACGCGGATCGCTTTCGTGGCCGCCCGCAACGATCCGACGCTGACGCATGGCGAGTTCGCCTATTTCGTCGCCGTCGCCGACGCGCAGCGGAACATCCTGAACAAAAAGGAATACACGGTGAGTGTCGAGTTCGCGCCGCGGCAGAACCGGCTGCAGGTGAGCGATCAGGTCGCGATCGGCCTGCCGGTGCGCGATCTCTCCACCGGCGGCAAGTATCTCATCATCGTCGGGCTGCAGCTGAGCCCCGAGCAGCTCGACTTCAACCGCAAGCAGCAGCAGGCCCAGTAGCCGAATTAACGCGCCCTTCACCGGCCATCGCGCATGAAGAGGCCGCCGTCCGTGGCATCGACGATGTCGCCGGGGCTTGCGAGTCGCGAAAGTGGGCAGCAATGAACTTCAAGCTCTTTATTTTTCAAGGCAACATTCACATCGCGAAGATGGACAAGGAAGTCAACGAGTGGCTTGTGACGCTCGGGCCCGGTGTCGAGATCAAGCACACCAATACTGTGTCCGATCGCGTGTCCAACAATAATACCGGCGGCGAAGACCGTCGCATCATGCTCATGGTCTGGACCGGCCCGAAATGAAGACCGGCAGCCCGAGCCTGGGCTGGCTATCGCCGCGACAGGGTGCTAGTGTGCCGCCGCCGCTCGCACCTCGATGGGAGAGACCGGGATTCTTCCCGGCGCCGAAGGAGCAACCGCCCCGGAAACTCTCAGGCAGAAGGACCGTCGGGGGAAGGGCACTCTGGAAAGCAGGCGCGTGACCGCTCGTGGCGCGCGCCTCACCGACGAGGTAACCCGGCCGCATGGTCGTCCGGCGAATCTTTCAGGTACCGGGACAGAGGGGGCTTCGATCGCGCCCGCGATCGCCTGAAGCCTGTTGTCTCGGGGGCCCTGATGGCCGATTCCGCTCTTCGTCGCACGCCGCTCCACGATCTGCATAAGAGTCTCGGCGCCAAGATGGTGCCGTTCGCCGGCTACGACATGCCCGTGCAGTACGCCGCCGGCATCATGGCCGAGCATCTCCATACCCGCGCCAAGGCGGGCTTGTTCGACGTGTCGCATATGGGCCAGGCGCGGCTCGGGGGCGCAGGGGCGGCGCAGGCGCTCGAGATGCTCGTGCCCGGCGACATCGTCGGATTGGCGCCCGGGCGGATGCGCTACACGCTTTTCACCAACGATTCCGGCGGCATCCTCGACGACCTCATGGTCACCAACGCCGGCGATCATCTGATGCTGATCGTCAACGCGTCGCGCAAGCATGACGACACCGTGCATATGCGCCGCCATCTTGCCGGGCGGGCGACGCTGACGCCGCTCGAGGACCGCGCGCTGCTGGCGCTGCAGGGACCGGCCGCTGCCGCCGTGCTCGCGCGCTTCGCGCCAGGTGTGCACGGCATGGCCTTCATGAGCGGCGCGGCGACGGCCATCGGCGAATTGCCCTGCTTTGTCACCCGCTCCGGCTATACCGGCGAGGATGGCTTCGAGATTTCCGTTCCGGCGATCTCGGCCGACCGCCTGGCGCGGCGCCTGCTGGCCGAGCCCGAGGTGATGCCGGTGGGCTTGGGCGCGCGCGATTCGCTCCGCCTCGAAGCGGGTCTCTGCCTGCATGGCCACGACATCGACGAGACGACCAGCGTCGTCGAGGCGGATCTGGCCTGGGCCATCCAGAAGCGCCGGCGCGCCGAGGGCGGCTTCCCCGGCGCCGCCGTGATCGCGCGCCAGCTCAAGGACGGCGCGCCGCGCAAACGCGTCGGCATCAAGCCCGAAGGCCGAGCCCCGGCGCGCGAGGGCACCGAAATCTTCGGCGCTGCGGGTGCCGTCATCGGCCGCATCACCAGCGGCGGCTTCGGACCCTCGACCGACGGGCCGGTCGCCATGGGCTACGTCGCCGCCGCGCATTCCGCGCTCGGCACGCCGCTTCAGCTCATGGTGCGCGGCACGCCGAGGCCTGCGCGCATCGTGCCGCTCCCCTTCGTTCCGCATCGCTACCACCGCGGTTGAAATCCATCCGCATTTCCGGCGAGGTCCCGATGAGCACCGTCAAATACACAAAGGATCATGAGTGGGTTCGCGTCGAGGGCGACAGCGTCGTCGTCGGCATTACCGACTATGCCCAGACCCAGCTCGGCGATGTCGTCTATGTCGAGCTGCCCGAAATCGGCCGCCGCGTGCAAAAGGGCAAGGAGGCGGCCGTGGTCGAATCGGTCAAGGCGGCGAGCGAGGTCTTCGCGCCGATCTCCGGCGAGGTCATCGCCGTCAATGCCGAGCTGTCCGGCGAGCCCGGGCGGATCAACAGCGATCCGATGGGCCAGGGCTGGTTCATGAAACTGCGCATCGCCAATCCCAGGGAGATGGACGATCTCATGGATGAGGCCGCGTATAACGGCTTCGTCGAAGGCCTGCACTGATGCGTTATCTGCCGCTCACCGACGCCGATCGTGCGGAGATGCTGGCCGCCATTGGCGCCGACAGCGTCGAGGCGCTGTTCCGCGACGTGCCGCGGTCGGCCCGACTCGACCGGCCGCTCGATCTGCCGCGCGCCATGGGCGAGATCGAGGTCGAGCGCGCATTGGCGCGCATGGCGGCGAAGAATATGGCGGCCGGCGCGGCAGCCAGCTTCCTCGGCGCCGGCGTCTATCGCCATCACGTACCGGCCGCCGTCGACCATCTCATCCAGCGCGGCGAGTTCCTGACGTCCTACACGCCCTATCAGCCGGAAGTGTCGCAAGGCACGCTGCAGGCGCTGTTCGAGTTCCAGACGCAGGTCGCGCTCATCACCGGCATGGAGGTGGCGAACGCCTCGATGTATGACGGCGCCACTTCCTGCGCCGAGGCGGTGATGATGGCCAACCGCGTCACGCGCCGGCACAAGGCGATCCTCGCCGGCGATCTTCACCCGCACTATCGCGAGACGACCACGACGCATGCGCGCTTCGCCGGGTTCGAAATCGTCGCGCGCGACCCGGATCCGGCAGCGCGCGACGACCTGGCGCCGCTGGTGGACGGCGACACCGCCTGCGTCGTCGTGCAGAACCCCGGCTTCTTCGGCCATGTGCGCGATTTTTCCGTGCTCGCCGAAGCCTGCCATCGCGCCGGCGCGCTGCTCGTCGTCATCGTCACCGAGGCGGTATCGCTCGGCCTCGTCAAGCCGCCGGGCGAGATGGGCGCCGACATCGTCGCGGCGGAAGGCCAATCGGTGGGCAATCCGCTCACCTTCGGCGGGCCGCATGTCGGCCTCTTCGCCACGCGCGAGAAATTCGTCCGGCAGATGCCGGGCAGGATCGCCGGGCAGACCGTCGACGTCGAGGGACGACGCGGCTGGGTGCTGACGCTGTCGACGCGCGAGCAGCACATCCGCCGCGAGAAGGCGACAAGCAATATCTGCACCAATTCGGGCCTGTGCGCGCTCGCCTTCACCATCCACATGGCGCTCTTGGGCGATGCCGGCTTCACGCGGCTCGCCGAGCTCAACCACGCGCATGCCGTGATGCTGGCCGAGCGGCTCGCGGCGGTGCCGGGCGTCGCCCTGCTCAACGACACCTTCTTCAACGAATTCGCGCTGCGCCTGAAGCGGCCGGCGGCGCCGGTGGTCGAGGCCCTTGCCGGGCGGGGCGTGCTGGCGGGAGTGCCGGCGAGCCGCTTCTGGCCCGACCGCAAGGACATGGAAGATCTGCTGATCGTCGCTGCGACCGAAACCAATACCGAGGAGGACATGGCGGCTTTCGCCCAGGGCCTGCGCGAGGTGCTGCGATGAGCGAGTGGAGCCAGGCGATCGGCGCCTTCGGCCGGCAGGCGGCCGCGGCCGAGACGATCAGCGGCAATCGCGGGCTCATGATCGAGGAGCCGCTGCTGTTCGAACGCGACCAGGCGGGGCGCTCCGGCGTCGACCTTCCGGCGCCGCCGCCGGTCGCCGACCGGCTCGGCGGCCTGCGCCGCGCCGGGCCGACCGGGTTGCCGGGCCTCAGCGAGCCGCAGGTGGTGCGCCATTTCACGCGGCTGTCGCAGAAGAACTACGCGATCGACAGCGGCCTCTACCCGCTCGGCTCCTGCACGATGAAGCACAATCCGCGGCTCAACGAGAAGCTGGCGCGGCTGCCGGGTTTCGCCGACCTCCATCCGCTGCAGCCGATCTCGACCGTGCAGGGCGCGCTCGAGCTCATCGACACGCTCGCGCATTGGCTCAAGGTGCTGACGGGCATGCCGGCGGTGGCGCTGAGCCCGGCCGCGGGGGCGCATGGCGAGCTCTGCGGCATGATGTGCATCCGCGCCGCGCTCGATGCGCGCGGCGAGAAGCGCACGCGCGTGCTGGTGCCGGAATCGGCGCATGGCACCAACCCGGCGACGGCGGCGGCTTGCGGCTTCACCGTCGATGCGATTCCCGCCAACGACCGCGGCCGCGTCGATCTCGCGGCGCTGAAGGTGAAGCTCGGGCCCGATGTCGCCGCGATCATGCTGACCAATCCCAACACCTGCGGCCTGTTCGAGGACGAGATATCGGCCATCGCCGAGGCGGTGCATGAGGCGGGCCGACCCCGCATGGCGGCGGCGGGCCCGGCGCCGGGCCGGTGGTGCTGGCGCAAAGCCTCGCCGCTTTCGCGCCGCTGCCTTGGCTGGTGCATGACCAGACGGGGTTCCGCCTCGTCGAGCAGGCGCAGGGGGTGGCGGCGCAGGCGCTCGGCCGGCTCAAGGGAAATCACGGGCAGATGGGCATGTTCGTGCGCGCGCTGGCCTACATGATGAGCCACGGCTCGGACGGGCTGCGCCAGGTGTCCGGCGACGCGGTGCTCAACGCCAACTATCTCCTGGTGGAGCTCGGCGACGATTTGACGGCGTCGTTTCCCGGCCCCTGCATGCACGAGGTGCTGTTCGACGACCGCTTCCTCGAGGGCACCGGCGTCACCACCCTCGACTTCGCCAAGGCGCTCATCGACGAGGGCTATCATCCGATGACGATGTATTTCCCGCTGGTCGTGCACGGCGCCTTGCTGATGGAGCCGACCGAGACCGAGCCCAAGGAAGGGCTCGACCGCTTCATCGCCGTGGTCAAGGCGTTGGCGCAGCGGGCGAAGGCGGGGGAGGCGGCGGCGTTTCGCGCCGCGCCGCGCTTCACGCCGCGGCGACGGCTCGACGAGACGGGCGCCGCGCGCAAGCCGGTGCTGCGCTGGCGGCCGAGCGCTGCCGGGCGGGAAGCGGCGGAGTAGGGGCGCGGCTCAGCGGCTGCGCGAGGCGGGCGGCGGCGGGCTCGGCTCGTCGCGGTCGGCGGCGGCGATGCGCTGGCGCGCTTCCTTGATGAGATGGCGCAGCTGCCGCGGATCGACACCGTCGCTCAGCATCAGCACCTGGGTCATCGGATCGTCGAGCACTTGGGAGAGCAGGGGCTCGCCATGACTCTTGCTCATGTCCTGTCTCCCTCCTGCACGCGCGTCGCCGATGCCGCGGGGCGCGGCCGCAATCCGCTCTCACGGTTATACGCACAGACACGGCAATCTATTCCCTCCCGCGCGTGAGCTTTTTTGGACAGGCGGGCGCCGCCGCGAACAACTTCGCTGTCCCGCGCGATTGCCGGTGCGGCCCCGGCCGACATACCCTACTTAATGACGAGATCGCCCACGCCGCCGCTCACCGGACGCCGCGCCCATGCCGTTCCTCTACACCCTCGTAATCCTGCTCGCCGCCGCGGTGGTCGCGGTGCCCGTGGCGAAGCGGCTCGGCTTTGGCAGCATCCTCGGCTATCTCGGCGCCGGGCTCATCATCGGCCCCGCCGGGCTGCGTCTTGTGACCGATGTCGAAAGCATCGCGCAAGCATCCGAGCTCGGCGTCGTCATGCTGCTGTTCCTCATCGGCCTCGAGCTGCGCCCGGCGCGCTTGTGGGTGATGCGCCGCTCCGTGCTGGGGCTGGGGACGGCGCAAGTCGCCGTCACCGCCGCGATCCTCGCGCTCTGTGGCCACATGTTCGGCCTCGCCTGGTCGACCGCGGTCGTGGTCGGCTTCGGTCTGGCGCTGTCCTCGACGGCGATCGTGCTGCCGATGCTGGCCGAGCGCGAGCTGCTGGCGACCCGCGCCGGGCGCGACGCCTTCTCGGTGCTCCTGTTCCAGGACCTTGCGGTCATTCCCGCGGTGGCGCTGCTGCCCTTGTTCGATGGCGGGATCAGCGGGGTGTCGGAGATGGCGCCCGGTCAGGTCTGGCTCGCCGTCGCCAAGGGGATCGCCGCGGTGCTGGTCGTGCTCATCGGCGGCCGCTTCCTCATCCGGCCGATCTTTCGCGCGGTCGAGGGCGCCAAGGCGCCGGAGATATTCACCGCCACCGCGCTCGTCATCGTCATGGGCACGGCCGCCCTGGTCAGCCTGGTCGGGCTGTCGATGTCGCTGGGCGCCTTCATGGCCGGCGTCCTGCTCTCCGAGTCCGAATATCGCCACGAGCTTCAGGCCGATATCGAGCCGTTCGAGGGCCTGCTGCTCGGCGTGTTCTTCATCTCCGTCGGCATGTCGGCCGATCTCGCGCTCCTCGTCGAGCGGCCGGGGTTGATCCTGGGCGGGGTGGCGCTGCTGCTCGCGATCAAGACGGTGATCGCCTTCGCGCTCGGCCGCGCCTCCAGGCAGAGCACCGGCGACGCGACGCGCTTCGCCCTGGCGCTCGCGCAAGCGGGCGAGTTCGGCTTCGTGCTGTTCGGCGCGGCCGTCACCGCCCATGTCATGACGGCCGAGCAGTCGCAGGCGGCGATGCTGGTGGTGACACTGTCGATGGTCGCGTCGCCGCTGCTCTTCGCGCTCGAGGAGCGCTGGCTCGCGCCGCGCCTGGAGCGTCGGCCGGAGCGCGATTTCGACTTGATCGACGGCGCGCCGACCCCGGTGATCATCTCGGGCTTCGGGCGCATGGGCCAGATCGTCGGCCGCATCCTTCGCTTGCGCCGCATACCCTATACCGCGCTCGACAACCACGTCGAACAGATCGACCTGGTTCGCCGCTTCGGCAACAAGGCCTATTACGGCGATCCGACGCGCCTCGACGTGCTGCGCTCGGCCGGCGCCGGGGAGGCCAAGGTCATCGTCATCGCGCTCGAGGGTGTCGGCGATTCGCTCAAGGTGGTGGAGCACGTCAAGCGGCATTTTCCCAACCTCGCCATCGTCGCGCGCGCCCGCAATCGGCGGCACGCGCATCTGCTGATGGATCACGGCGTCACCCATATCGTCCGCGAGACCTTCTATTCGAGCCTGCGCCTGACCGAACAGGTGCTGGAGGAGCTCGGCATCGAGCCCGAGGACGCGAAGCGCACGATCGCCGTGTTCGAGGAGCATGACGAGCGCACCCTCGTCGACCAGCACGGCTTCTATGACGACGAGAAGCAGATGATCCAGACCACCAAGCAGGCCGCCGTCGAGCTGCGGCGCCTGCTCGAGGCCGACCGCGGCGAGGAGTGACGGCGGAGTTGCCGGCCCCGTCCCGCGCGACCGGGCCGCGAGATATCCGTCCGCGGCGATTGACAAGCCGGGAGGCGGCCCGTTGAATGGCGCCGGGCTGTGGACCGTGCGCTGGGGAAGGGAATGATCGTTCGCGTTGTCGTGTCATTGCTGATCGCCATGCTCGCCGCGGCCGGGACTGCGCGCGCCGAGGACGCCAACGTCCTCAACATCTACAACTGGTCGGACTACATCGCCGACGACACCGTCGCGCGCTTCGAGGCCGAGACCGGGATCAAGGTCCATTACGATGTCTACGACAGCAACGAGGTGCTCGAGGCGAAGCTGCTCGCGGGGCATTCGGGCTATGATCTCGTCGTGCCGTCGGCGAGCCCGTTCCTGGCGCGTCAGGCCGCGGCCGGCGTCTACCAGAAGATCGACAAGGCGAAGCTCGCCCATTACGGCAATCTCGACCCGCAGATCCTGAACGCCGTCGCCAATGCCGATCCCGGCAACCAGTACGGCGTGCCCTACCTCTGGGGCACGACCGGCATCGGCTACAACCCCGCGAAGGTGAAGGCGGCGCTCGGCGGCAAGGCGCCGACGGACAGCCTGCGGCTCATCTTCGATCCGACGCACGCCAAGAAGCTCGCCGGCTGCGGCCTGTCGCTGCTCGACACGCCGCAGGAAGCGTTCCCCGCGGCGCTCGCCTATCGCGGGCGCGCGCCGCTCGGCCGCGAGCAGCAGGACCTCGATGTCGCGGTCGAGACGCTGATGGCCATCCGCCCGTTCGTGCGCAAGTTCCACTCCTCGCAATACATCAACGACCTCGCCAACGGCGATCTGTGCGTCGCCTTCGGCTATTCCGGCGACATGATCCAGGCCAAGAACCGCGCTGCCGAGGCCAAGAACGGCGTCACCGTCGCCTACAGCATCCCCAAGGAAGGCGCGATGATGTGGGTCGACATGATGGCCGTGCCGAAGGACGCGCCGCATGCGCAGAACGCGCTCAAATTCATCGACTTCATCTTGCGCCCGGAGATCATCGCGGCGATCAGCAACACCGTCGCCTACGCCAATCCCAATGTGCTCGCGACCGACCTCGTCGACGAGGAGATCCGCAGCAACCCCAACATCTACCCGCCGGCCGAGGTGCGCGCGCGGCTGTTCTTCGACAAGCCGGTGACGCCGCAATACGAGCGGCTGCGCACCCGCGCCTGGACCAAGGTGAAGACCGGCAGCTAGCCGGTCGCGCGGCACGATGATCCTGGCGCCCACCGCGTTATCATCGCCGGAAACAGATGCCAGGGGGACCGTGAGCCCGCGCGCCGCCGCTTCGGCGATCCAGCCTTACGTGCGTCTCGAGCATGTCGTGAAGCGCTATGCGCCGGGCGGGCCTGCCGCGGTCGATGATGTCTCGCTCGACATCGCCCGCGGCGAGTTCTTCGCGCTGCTCGGGCCGTCCGGCTGCGGCAAGACGACGCTGCTGCGCCTGGTCGCGGGCTTCTACGCGCTTTTCCCGCACATGACGGTGGCGCAGAATGTCGCCTTCGGCTTGAGGCAGGACGGGCTGCGCCGGCGCGAGATCGCGGCGCGCGTCGCTGCCATGCTCGATTTGGTGAAGCTCGGCCGGCTCGCCGGGCGCAAGCCGCACCAGCTCTCGGGCGGCGAGCGGCAGCGCGTCGCACTCGCCCGCGCGCTCGTCAAGGAGCCGAAGCTGGTGCTGCTCGACGAGCCGCTTGCCGCGCTCGACCGCAAGCTGCGCGAGGAGACGCGCTTCGAGCTGGTGCGCATCCAGCGGCGCATCGGCATCACCTTCCTCCTGGTGACGCACGACCAGGAAGAGGCGATGAGCATGGCTTCGCGCATCGCCGTGATGTCGCAGGGCAAGATCGTCCAGCTCGGCACGCCACCGGAGATCTACGAGACCCCGGCCAATCGCTTCGTCGCCGATTTCATCGGCACGGTGAATTTCTTCACCGGCCATGTCGCCGGCACGGACGGTCCGCTGCTGCACGTCTTCTGCCCCGATGCCGGCGCGGTGTTCACCGTCGAGCACGAGCCTCTCGCCGCCGGCGCCGACGTCGCCATCGCGCTGCGCCCGGAGAAGATCGCGCTCGAGGCGCCGCCGGCCGAGGCCGGGCGCAACCGCCTCGTCGGCCGCATCGCCGCCATCGCCTATCGTGGCGAAGCGTCGAGCTATGAGATCGAGCTCGCGACCGGTCGGACGCTGCGCGCGACGCTGCCCAACACGCGCCGGCGCGCCCCGCCTTTCGCCGTCGGGCAACTTTGCGTGGCTCGCGCTGTTCTTTCTCGTGCCGTTCCTGATCGTGCTCAAGATCAGCTTGGCCGAGACCGCGATCGGCGTGCCGCCCTACACGCCGCTCCTCGATCGCGGCGACGGCGGATGGAGCCTCCACACCACCCTCGCCAACTACCAGTTCCTGTTCTCCGACAGCCTGTATCTGCGCGCCTATCTCAACGCCATAAAATTCGCGGGCGTGTCGACGCTCGTCTGCCTGCTGCTCGGCTATCCCATGGCCTACGGCATCGTGCGCGCGCCGCGCGCTTGGCGTGGCTTGCTGCTGCTGCTGGTCATCCTGCCCTTCTGGACCAGCTTCCTGATCCGCGTCTACGCCTGGATCGGCCTGCTGAAAGGCAACGGCGTCATCAACAACCTGCTGCTCGCGACGGGCCTCATCCACGAGCCGCTGGCGCTCCTCAACAACGCCTTCGCCGTCTATCTCGGCATCGTCTATTCCTATCTGCCGTTCATGGTGCTGCCGCTCTATGCCCAGCTCGAGAAGCTCGATCCCGCCCTGCTCGAGGCGGCGGCCGATCTCGGCTGCCGGCCGTGGCAGGCCTTCGGTCGCGTGACGCTGCCGCTGTCGCTGCCGGGCATCGCCGCCGGCGCGCTGCTCGTCTTCATTCCCGCGGTCGGCGAGTTCGTCATCCCCGACCTGCTCGGCGGCCCGGACACCTTGATGATCGGCAAGGTGTTGTGGGACGAATTCTTCACCAATCGCGACTGGCCGGTGGCATCGGCCGTCGCCGTCGCCATGCTGGTGCTGCTGCTCGTGCCGATGGGCTTCG
>WNFN01212351.1_pt1 | contig 19863 bp, 12 predicted proteins | sample 5400161 | NCBI WGS metagenome assembly WNFN01 (sample SAMN13153353, study PRJNA577476) | soil metagenome | isolation source: 80 cm saprolite on Douglas fir-dominated hillslope | place: USA:California | collected 2013-09-17 | reverse complement strand
CGGAAACATCAACATGCACCCGTTCGAGGTCGAAGCGGACGATCCCAGCCATCCTGGGAGGAAGATCGCGGAGGTAAAGACCAAGGCCACGGCGTGCAATCTCTGCCCGGATCACGATGAACCTAACTGCGTGTATGCATGCCCGCACGACGCAGCGCATCGGGTGAATCCTCGCGAGTTCTTCGCGGATCTTGCGAGGGAGGGCAACAGGGGAATCATCCCGACGTGATCATCGACCGGAGCCACAGAGGCTGGTTTATCGGATCGGTGCTGATGCTCGCGCTGGGCATCGCGGTGTATATCCCGTACGCGTTGTTAAGCGTTACAGGCGCGAGCGGGGGCAGCGTCCTAGGCCTGATCTACGGCAGCGTGGGGTCGGCGATGATGCTGTTTGCGGGATTGTTGGGATTGCGCAAGAAGTTCCGGATTTGGCGTGTAGGGCGCGCGACGTGGTGGATGCGCGGCCATCTCTGGGTCGGCTTTCTCAGCTTCCCGTTCATTTTGTTCCACGCAGGTTTTCAGCTGGGGAACGGACCCCTGACGCGAGTGCTGATGGCCCTTTTCGTTGTGGTGTTCGTGAGCGGCATCTTCGGGGCCATTCTGCAGCATTTCATCCCGCGAGTCATGACGCAGCGGGTGCCGATGGAAACGATCTTCGAACAGATAGGCCGCGTCCTGGAGCAACTGGTGCAAGAAGCGGCGTTCATCATTTCCGATATTGGCGCGGCAATTGAAGAAGAGCTGGAACGCGCGGAAGAAGCAGAGGAATTGTCGCAGACCCCCACGGCGAAGAGAAAAACAGCCGTGGCGAGTGTAGCGGACGAACGCGTGAGCCGTACGATAACGGTTTTCTTTGAATCGAACATGAAGCCTTATTTATTGTCGCGAAATCCCGCGAAGCACATGCTGGCGGACCCGGTTCAGGCAAACGCGGCTTTTCAGAAGCTGAAGATTCTTGTGCCTGCGACGCTGTGGCCCAAGTTCGATGACTTGGAAAATATCGTCGAAGAAAAGCGGCAACTGACGCGCCAGCTGCGCCTGCACAAGATCCTTCACGGTTGGCTGCTGATGCATATCCCGATCTCTTACGCTCTGCTGGCCTTGGGTGCAGTCCACGCGGTCATGGCGCTGAGATTCTGAAGTATGCCTCGCGTACGCACGACGAAATCCCTGGCGAAGCGCATCGATCTGCAGTATTTCCGGCGGCGCGACGCTTTCCGGAAATGGCGTTTGTGGCTTTGCCTTGCGCTCCCAGTTATCGCTGTGGGCTGGATCGTGTTTTCGCGGGCAATCCACAATCAGAATGTGTATACCAAGGGCCCGCTGTCTTCAGCGCACGCGGTACTGGCAAGCAACTGCGAGGTGTGTCACGTGCGGACGGCAAAGTTCAGCGCGCCGGTGCCGGACAAGGCGTGTCTGGGGTGCCATGATGCCCCGCTACACAACGCGCGACAGACCTTCACGCCCAGCTGCGGTTCGTGTCACGTCGAGCATCTGGGGCAAATGCGGCTGGCGCAGACCGCAGATGCCGGCTGCGCGCAATGCCATGCGGACCTGCATACAAACGATGGCGCACCGCGTATCGATCCGCACGTGAGCAACTTCGATCGAAAGCATCCGCAGTTCGCCGCACTACGGCCCGGCCAGCCGGACCCGGGCACGATCAATCTGAATCATTACGCGCATCTGCAGGCGACCATTCGCGGACCTCGAGGGCCCGCGCAGATGGTATGTGATGACTGCCATCGCCCAACTAATTCGCAGGAGCCGTGGCCCTACTCCGTCGCGGAAGTACAGCCTGCATCGCAACAGCCGGTTGTAGTCGGAGCCATCGACGCTCAACAGAGAAAACGCCGCTCCGTAGCCGCGGGCGCCGGCGCATATATGACGGCGATTAAGTATGTGAACCAATGCGCAGCCTGCCACGTCCTTCAGTTCGATCCCCTCATACCTGAACCTGCGCCGCACGACAAACCGAACGCGGTCGACGCTTTTATCAGGAACAAGTACGCGGACTATATTGCATTACATCCTGAAGCTCTCCGCGAACCTGTTCTCGCCATTGGTGGCAATACGCCACCGGATGTTTCCGAGTCAGCCTTACGGCCAACTCGGACCCAACCTCCGCTGCTGGCAAGTTCCCCCGCGGATTGGGTGCAGCGGCGCACGGATACAGCCGAGCGCCTACTCTGGAGCAAGAATTGCAAGCTATGCCACATCTCAACGGAACATGGAGGGTCGGGGTTACCGGAGTCGGTCAAGGCGATCATTCCGGCGCGATGGCTGCCGCGCTCAGAATTCGATCATGAGGCGCATCGCATGCTGACCTGCCAGGCTTGCCACGCGGGTATTTCGGATAGCCGCAAGACCTCCGACATCAACATTCCGGAAATCGCATTTTGCCGGCAATGTCACAAACAGGGAGGAGCATCCAAGCTGGCCGCGGAGGGCCGCTGCTTTGAGTGCCATAGCTATCACGATTGGCGCAAGGAACGGCGGATCAATGGCATCATGGAAATGGCGCGGCCGAAGGCGTCTACGGAGGACAAGTCCGGCAATAGCAATCCGTCGGTGCAGTAGCCAGCGCCTGACAGCGCGGAGTCACCAGAGTCTTCATTTGCGTTGAGCAGCGGCAAGCTTCGGTTGGTGACCACTTACGGGCGCATTTTGCGGGTCATCGGTGACGGTATACAGTTCACCGTCGCGCAAGTAGAGTTTCTGCATCTCGGTTCGATTCAGCGGTCTCGAACCGCGCCGGCCGAAAACCGCGAGTTGGTTGCCAGTTTCGTCTACTGCCCGGTCGCGATCGATCCCGCGCGACAGGGCAATCGCCGGCCCATGCGTGCGATAAGTGGCAATCACCTTCGGGACAGGTTTTGGGCTGAAGCCGGCGAATTTGGTTGTCGCCTGCGGTGAGAAGAGTTGTACAACCTGGAGTCCATTCTTGCCATCGGCGACGAATGCGAACAAGCTGGAACTTACCATCCCCAGCTTCACGTCATTCGTGTCGTTCAGTTTGCCGCCGGCGCTGAAGAACTGATCCAGTACCGGCTTCTCCGGCCGCTCGACATCGACAATCGCGAACCCCTGCTTGCCCGCCGCAACATATGCATAGGTCCTTGCCAGGTAAATGTTGCGCGCGTCCTCCATCGGCACTTCGGCGTTCTGAACCAACACGGGCGAGGAGGGACGAGTGATATTCAGGACCTTCAATCCACTCCGATCCACCACAAAAGCATAGCGGAATTGAATACCGATTCCGCGTGCGTTTTCCAATTCGGGAGCGCCGATTTGCGCCGTTATCTTGGGCTGGAGAGGATTATCCAAATCGACGACGACTAGTCCGCGCTCGCAGAGCATGTAGGCGTAGGTTCCCACGAACGCAATTCGCCGCGCACCGGTTAGAATACCGTTCGGGTTGAATGCAAGTGCCCGCTTGAGGAAATTGTTATTCGGATCACCATCCAGCAGCGTGCCTACGCCCGGTGTTTTTGCTTTCAAGTCTGGATTGCCAATCACCACCAGGCCTTCGTACTTATCCGCCACATAAAGAAAGCCATACATGGGGTGGATGCGCTGCTCCTCATTCTCCGGTCTATGCGTGCGCAGCGGGTCGATTGCCAGTGTGCTTGGGGACGCGATTGCCTGGGCATACTTCGTCTTGACGTAGAACTTTTGTCCCAACGGTGAAACCGGCGCCGTAATCATCCGTTCCGAAAAATCTTTATTGTCGATGTTGGCGACGTCGAATATCCGGATGCCACCCTCGCCCATGGCGGCATAAAGATATTCACCGCGCACCTGCACATCTAAGACCTTGCCACTATGATGGTAGCTCTGCGCGAGGCGGCCGCCGTGATTCACAAAACGCCGGTAGTTGGCGGGGTAGGCGATCTTATGAAAGTCGCTGCCTAGCACCGCGGGCGGTTCCTGGTGTTCCGCTACTGCAACAGCATGATACCCGTCGTTTCCGGTGGCGATATAGATATAACGCCCCTCGAAGTTCATAAATCCGGCGCCCAGCAACATCAACTGAGCCAGCCACGCATTGTTGTCACCTTTAGCGGAGACGTGGCAATCAGAACAGTTGCGGGTTTCTTTCGTGCGCACGGTGTGGGGCACGAAAGGACTGAACGCTTGCCCGCTGAAGCCTTCGGCCGATACAGTTTGCTGTTGGTAGTATCCCCAACCGCGGTCCGCGTTCTGTGAGCTCACCAGCACTGCGCAAGCGGACCGCACGGGTGCGATCCGGTTACCCGTAACGGTCCCATCGACTCCGAGCATGTAGATATCGTCCCGCAAGATTTGGAAGTTGTACGAGGTCCAGTTCCGCGTCGCCAACCCCTCGTTGTGCAACATCGGCATTTTTTGGTTTGCGGTCATCTCTAGATGGCAACCAAAGCACGTGGGCACCCACGCGGAATGGCAGCTATAGCAAGTCATTCGGCTATTGTCGTGTGCAAACGAACTTATGTCGCTGCCTCCCCAAGTTGTGCCGTCTTTCTGGATCGTTTTTGCAAACCGTGCCTTCTCATTGTAGTTCGGGTTTCCGGGTGTAACAGAATCCTTTACTTGAACGACCTCCCATTCTTTGCCTTGTTCAACCATGGAACGCTGAAAGAAACGGTCATCCTTCGAGTAGAACTGCCGCTCGCCCCAGGGTGTGCGAAGCAGTTGCAGGTTCGTTCCTCCTTTGGGCGATGCCGGCCCCGACGTCATGAACGAAGCGTGGGCGGTGACGCTGCCGTGGCAATCGACGCAGTCGATCTCAATTGCGTTTCGCGTCTCTCCATACAGCTTTCCATTCCCGTGACCATCTTGGGTGAAATGACAGTCAATGCAATGCATTCCCTTTTCCAGGTGAATGTCCTTCAGATGCACTGCCCTCCCGAATTTGTCAGGATCATCGGGCGAAATTACATTGTTCTTCTCATCGAGCAAATCGCCCTGGCGGTTCTTCTTGTAAACCGCCCGGAAAATCCAGCCATGACTATGGAAGTCCGCAAACTGCGTGTGCTTTAGAGTTTTCTCGAACTCAGGGCTGCCGATTTTTCCCAGGAAGTTGACATCGGACCACAATCCCAGTGGTGCGGATCCCTCGGGATTTCGCAGTTGTACTCGCTGTCGATCGCTCGGGCTGAGATTGCGCTGCTTGGCGGGATACATTTGTTCGCCATCGATTTCGTTGTCCCACCATGTATACCCGAAATACGTTGTCTCCATATTTGTGCCCGGGTGGATATGGCAGACCATACACTGGCTGGACGGGATGGACCGAGTGAACTGGTGGCGAATCGGGTGACCCGATTCGTTCTTCGGAATCGTCGGATCAACCGTCGCAGTGTAGCCCGAATGGCCAAAACTGGCATATGGTCCGGAATGTTCCGGCGAATTGTCATTGGCATACACCACATGACACGCGCTGCACCCGCTGTTGCGATAGTCCCCAGCTTGATCGTTCGTCCCGGGAAAACTCAACAGCGGATCGAGCAATCTCGTCTTCTGTAGTCCGAGAAAAACGGGATCAGTGCGCAGAAGTGCTCCAAATCCTCGTTCGCCAAGTTTGGAATCTGGCCGCCCAGGATCCTCGTCCAGGGCTGGGATTCCAATTTCCGGCTTTTTCTGGCCTCCGCGTTCGAAAATGCGCAGCACATTCCCCGGCTGCGAAACCTCCCAGCGCTCGAGTGGGTCCAGATATGGCAACACCCCTTTAAGGCGGGTTTCCTCCGGAGTTGGAGGCGGCACGGTGACCAAACGCTGCGGTTTCCCGTCTGCCGAATAGCTTTCACCAAAATGTGGCTGCTTGAGCGGGAACGAGCCGTTGTTGTAAAGCGCCGCGCTCCACAGCATGGCTCCGTGCGTCATCATGCTTGTCCGCACTCTTTGAACTTCGGAAGCGTGGCATCCCGACGTTCCGCAAGTCGCCGTAGCCACACGCAGGTCGCCAGGGTTCACAAACCTTATGTAGTTCCAATCCTCTTTGAGCCAATCAGTGTAAGCACGCACCGGATTTGCGCTTTTTCCGCTTGCCAGAACCTTTGGATGCGGATGCGCTCGTCGCTTCGCGCTCTGATACTCCGCGGACTTGCCGTCTAAATCGTGCGGTACCCGGACATTCGGATCTCCGCCGTGGCAGTCCGTGCACCCGATATGCACGGACTGCGATACATCTGCCCTTCCGGTCTTTGCGTCGTACTTCCCGTTTGCACGTTAGCATCGTATTTGACCGTCGCAGTTCTTGAGCTCGCCTTGACGACACCGTACAGAGAGATTGCAAACGTGGATGCGAGAATTCCAATTAGGTAATGCCTGCCACTCAATCGCATTCCCACCCCTTGGCGCTAGGCTCAGAACTGCAACCGCAAATTCGCAAACGCGGACACGAGTACCCTGGAGTTGTAAATGTTACGCAGCCCGAGTCCAGGCACCAGTGACGAAACACCCGCGGTTAGCACTATATTCTCGGTCAACGGGGGCCGATACGATATTCCCATTCCAAAATCTGTACCTATGCTGCGATGCACCGGCGCCTGAAATAACAGGTAAGCGAGCGACTGTGTGCGATCGAACTGCAGATAATTTACGTTTAAAAACCCGCGCAGTTTCGGTGTCAGATTGGCATCAATACCGGCATTGTAGACCCTGACTCCCGGATTGATAAAGTTCGATTGCCCTTCTTCCTTACTTGAGCGAAGGGATGGTAGGAGACTGAACGGCGTTACCAGCGCGACGCCCGTGCCGGTTAGCCGGATCCCTTCGCGGTCCCAAAAGCTGAAAGATCCACCCGCAAACTGCGTGTCATCTAGGATTGAATCAAATCCTCGCGCAGTCCCCGACCTGCTTGGTCCAACGCGTGATTCCGAGTCCCCGGAGGCCCAAAAGGCGGAGACGCGATACCGCAGCCAATCTCGATCTACGGACAGTTCCAACGCTCCCATTTGTGCATTGATATGCAGGGGGCGTCCCGCGATGGAATTGAAGCTGTCGGTGCCAAGCGCCTGGTAAAAGGCGTTGCTAATGTTCAATCGCCGAATATGCCCATTTCCCGTCCATCCGAGGTAATAAGACCGGATGCTGTGCGGCACGGGAATCCCGTTGGCCACAACAACCCGGCCAATTGGCGCAGGACGCACCAGGAAGCCGTTCTTATCGTAAACGGTATCGGCCTGATCGCGGTTGTAATGAAAGCTGAATTCGGTCGTGTAGCCCTTTGCGAGGAAGTCCTGAACGTAAATGTTGGCGATGCCAACCTGTTGGCGCCGCGGTTCGAACGTATTCAGCCCACTGTTCGTGTCCTTCTCTAGCAGATAAAAGTATGCCAGGTTGTAGTTGATACGGTTCGCGTGTAAATTGCCGAAAAGTCGAACCCCAGGCTGCTCATCGGCGAAAATGAACCCGCGAAAGTCACTGCTAAAACTCTGTATTCCGACCCTCACCGAAACGAAGTCGAAATTGGGACTCACATCGTGAATCTTGGCCTCAACAAACGCCTCCTGGATGCCCGTATGGGTGTCAAAACGATTCGTTCCGGCCCGAACGTCCGCGTTGACAATTCCTCGCTCTCGCGTCTGGAGAAAATTGAGGTCAACCACTGGAGTAAAGCGCAAGCGAAAATCGACCGGACGGAATGATGTATCACCGCGAAACAGATCGAACGAAAACCGCAGTGTCTGGTCTACGAATGCCTGTTCTCCACGCCCGAAGAAGTTCCTGCTGCCAGGATTCTCCGCAGCGACATTGCTCGGCGTGGGTAAACGGCGGCCGTCGACTTGTGTCAGGCTCGTTCCTGTGAAGGCGAAAAACCACCTCTGGCCGAAGATCGGCGAATCTCCCTTGAGCCGATTGCGATTGAACGGATCGTACCAACGTGATTTGACGTAGGGGAACTCTCCGCGCTTGCCGTACCTTTGCCATTCCGGCATTGCAACTGTCCAGCGGTACGGCTCAATTGCAAAATTTTCGTTCCCCGTCGGTGCCATCTCCGCCGCGCCTGATGGGACTGATGTTTCAGGCTCCGGCGGGCGAAATACCGGATAGGAGGGAGCTTCTTCGCCCGGAGGCAACGGCGGCGCCGATTGCAGCCGAAAATCGAGAACCTGCAACTCTGCGGGACGAACACTTAGTACTGCCGATGCAGCCGCAAATCCCTCTCGGCTGGCAACAATTTCATAGTCCCCTATCGGCAGATCGTTTAACCGGTAGACACCTTCCGCGTCGGTCGTAGCGGCAAAGGCGAAGCGCTGGTGGCGAAACTCGACGCTCACCGCCGCGATCGCTCGCCCATTCTCATCGCGGATGGTGCCCGCCACGGACCCCATTTGCGGTGGTCTTTGGCCAGGTATGCGCTGCGTTTCTTGGGCAAAAACGCCGCCAGAGCAGGCCGCTATAAAAATTACCGCGAGAATTAATGAGTATGGCAAACCAACCCCGCCAAACCCAGTCGCAAGGATAGCGCCAATCTTAACCGATGGACTCTTCATCATGAGTTCCGCCGATTCGCTGCGTGGAAATCTAACACATTGCAGACGCGCCTAATTCGCAAAGCCTGCCTGATCCTTACTTCTCGCAAACCGCCAAATGAACGAGTTGCTGCGCACGATTCCCTATTGGCACGAATGGACACCGACATGAGGCATCACGTTATTGGGTAACGCGGCCGTTTGCAGCTCTGAAGAATGCCCCCAGTCCTGCTGAAGCTCAAGCCTGACAGCCTAAAACCCCTCAAAGTAGGGGGAATCTTATCGCCGTCCATTCAAATGTCAAGTTTGTTTCGCCCTGTGTTTTTTGACGCGGACGCGGCGCGCTACCCTTCCCGGAGCTTGTGTCCGGATACATTCCCCAGACCGTCGTATGCCGCGTATTTGTACATTTCGGAAAGCGTCGGATAATTGAATACCAGCTCAATGAACGAATCCACCGTCCCACCCAGTTCAAGTACGATCATCCCCGGGTGAATCAACTCGGTCGCGCTCTCGCCAATAATGTGCACGCCAAGCAACTTTCGATCGTCACGTCGGAAAACCAGCTTCAGCAGCCCGTTCCGGTCGCCAATGATTTGTCCTCGGGCATTGTTTCTGTAGTAAGCGCGGCCCACTCCACAGCTGATCCCTTTCTCAGCGCAAGATTGTTCCGTTTCGCCCACGCTGGAAATCTCCGGAATCGTGTAAATTCCCATCGGCAACATATGAGCCATACGTTTCTTGTACTCGAACCCGAACGCGTGACAAACGGCCACGCGGCCTTGTTCCATGGATGTTGAGGCCAGCGCCGGGAAGCCTATGACGTCACCAGCGGCATAGATGTGTGGCAAGGAAGTTTGATAAAACTCGTTTACCTCAAAATATCCACGCTTGTTCACCCCAAGCGCCACCTTTTCGAGCGCTAATCCGTCCACCGTCGCACGCCTTCCGGCCGCGAACAAGGCGGTTTCCGCCTCGACGCTCCGTCCTGATTGCAACTTTATTCGGATCCTACCGTCGGTCTTCTCAACTTGCGCTACTCGGTCCTCGAAGAACAACTGCATTCCTAAATTGGCTAGCCGCTCACGCAAAAGCTCGGATATCTCCGCATCGAGAAAAGGAAGGAGTCGTCCCCGTCCGTCCAGCAGCGTAACCTGCGCACCCAAGGCGGCAAAAATGGATGCATATTCACATCCGATGACACCTCCACCGATCACCGCCAGGCTCGACGGGATGCGCTCCATTTGCAGAATCGTGTCTGAGTCAAATAGGAACTCATCGTCATAAGGAATTTCCGGCGAACGGTGCGGCTTCGAGCCCGTAGCAATCAGGAAAACGTCGGAGGAGATACACGTAGAACTGCCCTCCTTCGATTGCACCAGTAGCTTATGCGGATCTTCGAATTGCCCTTGGCCGATGAATAGCTGGACGGAATGGGCAGCAATGTTCTCCAGAACCTTTGTGCGTTCCGACTGCACGACGGCATCTTTGTGATACATGAAGTCCTGCACGGTTAGGCCCTCGCGGAGCGAATAGTCGATACCGTGCAGCCCGCGCTGCCGCAATCCGGAGAAGTACAGCGCTGATTCTCGGAGGGTCTTGCTCGGAAGTGTCCCGGTGTTGATACATGCCCCGCCCAATTGGGGACTTTGTTCTACGATTGCGACCTTCTTGCCAAAGTAGGCGGCTTGTGCAGCTCCCTTCTCTCCCGCTGGGCCACCACCGATCACCACTAGGTCATAGTGTTGCATCTAATCGCCCTTACCGACGCTCTCGTCGTTCCCAGCAGACGTGAGAAGACGAATCTTTCTTGACCATCCCAGGGGCCATTTCAGGCGGGAGTTGCCTGGCGCATCTTACACCAGAATGAGCAATGACAGCCTCATCCTGTACCAATGAACCCGCCCCTGGCGATCAGGTCATCTCCGCAACATGAACTACAATCACGCTCACATTGTCTTCCCCGCCATGCTCGTTGGCGAGCAACACAAGATGGTCTGCGCTGGCTTGCGCGTCGCAAACCTCAAGCAGCGTTCTGGCGATTTCGACATCAGTGACCCTTCGCGTCAATCCATCGGTACAAAGCAACACGATGTCATGATTCAGCAGCAAGTACTCCGCCGCGTCCAATTCGACTTCTTCCTGCGCTCCTAAAGCTCGGATTAGCACGTTTTGCATTTTGCTTAAGTGGGCTTCCTCGGGCGCGATGAGCCCACGTCTTATCTGCTCGGCGACCACCGTGTGGTCTGAAGTCAGTCGCCGTAGCGCCCCCGAACGAAACAGATAAGCTCGGCTGTCTCCCACATGCACTAGGCTCAAGCGCGGACCTTCCAGCCACGCGGCGACAACGGTTGCCCCCATCCCCCGAAACAGCGGATTGCTAAGGCCGGCTTCATGGATATTGCGATTCGCAAGTCGAACTGCGCTAGCCAAGCGGTTCGTCTTCTCCGAGAAATCCGGGCGTCGCACTTCCCAGTAAGGGGTCGACGCGGCGGCGTCGGCTTCGGAGCAGTGGGCTGTGATGGTATCGGCCGCGATAGCGCTAGCTACTTCTCCGTGCGTTTTGCCTCCTATGCCATCGGAAATAATGAACAAATTCAGGGAAGGCACCGCCCGGCAGGTATCTTCGTTGTTTCTCCGAACACGTCCAACGTCCGTCTTCGATCCGATCTCAACTTGAAGACATGTCTTCTCGCTCACGATGGCGCCTCGTGAAATTTTCTTCGATGTCTCAAACCAGGTCGTAAACGCTTGAATCTCCCCTTCACATCTTCGCGTCTTTTCCTACGCAGACGTCCTTAATACAGTTCACACGGTACGCTAGGAAGTTCCCTTCGTGTTTGGTTTCAATTGTTCTCTTATCAATTTGGACGATGCGCCAAACACGCTGGTGCATTTCGGGGCTAATCAAGATTTCTCCCCCGGCCGCCCCGTTACAATAACGTGCTGTTTTGTTTACCACGTCTCCGATTACTGTAAATTCCATGCGATCCGACGTGCCAACAAAGCCATGGGCGGCTTGCATTTGAACTCCAGCAAGAATCGCGTGTTCGTACTGCTTGGGGTCAGCTTCCGGGCTTCCAAAGACCGCCAAGATTGCGTCCCCAATGAACTTGTCGACCGTTCCCTGTTGGGCGAATATGATCGGCACTAGCACTGCAAAATATTCGTTGAGCATTTCGACGATATCGTCTGGATCCATGTCTTGGGTCAGCTGAGTGAAACCGCGAATGTCTGAGTTGAGAATGGTTACTTCGCTTCGTTCGCCGCCCAGCCGTAAACGCCCGCGGTGGTTTAGCAATCGTTCGGCGACTTTAGGCGAGAACTGTCGTAACAGTTTGGCGCTCAGAACGGATTCTTGGCGCAATTTTTCCTGCAATCGGTGGCTGCCAACCGCCATCGCCGCATATTGGGCCATGAAAACGAGCAGTCGCAGGTCCTCCTCGCTAAAGACTCCTTCTAAACTCCGCGATTCTGCGCAGATGACTCCAAATGCTTCGTCGTGCCAGAGTAGCGGAGCATACATGCCGGTAATGATCGCGCTCTGTAGAATGGTGCCGCTGATCTCTCCCGTGATGGGCCGGTTCCAAATAAACCCTTTGCGCTCGCTCATTGCGCGGCGGCCAAGCGTTTCGCTCACATGAGGCTCTTGGGCCGAGCGGTAAGCCTTCAGCAGAAGCGTATCGGTCTGCGGATCGCGAAGCGCCAGCGCCCAGCTCTCCGCATTCGGAATGAGCTCGACCAGACGATCCACAATCGTGGGCAAAAGTTCCCCCAATTGCGTTTTCGCCGCAAATTGCAATGGAAGTTCACAAACAAGCTTCAACCGAAGCGCCCCTGCGTCCCCTGCGCTTTTCGCGGACCCCGGGTCGAAGTTGATGGCGTCCAAATCGCATGCAATGTCCACACTGGTGCCTACCAGTCGCTTGTCCGACAGTAGATTCGCACCAACTTCTAGATAGTTTGTTTGCGCAAGGGTATCCTGAGATTCGAGGGACTGCACGCGCAGGGTCGTCTCTCCCACACAGATCGTGTCGTCCACCTGCAGCTGCTGCTTCCCCCGCCCCTTGATTTCAATATTATTCAGAAGCGTCCCGCGAGAACTCTGACAGTCCTCGATCCAATAGATCCCATCCTCTTTCCAAACCCTGGCATGCAGCCGTGAAATCTTCTTGTCAGGAGATAAGTCAAGTACCAATGGGGAATCCTCATGGGCCCGGCCAAGGACGAAGTCGGTCTCGGCTACTTCCCAGACTCTTTGCGTACCGCGATAGGAGCAAATTAGGCGCATTGCAGGCCAATAGAAAGTTGATGAACCGCTGACACGAGTCCAAAAATGACTCGCCGGACTTCTTGCACTCAGCTGCCAAAGGCAATATAAGGCCAAAATAATCCATTCGCAAACTGAATGGCAGCCGCCCCAACCACTGCATCAGTTGAATCAAGACGTTTCGTTGGCGTTTCGATCAGTAGTGGTGGTCAGAAATCCAGGTCTCCATCCGATTTGGGATTCAGCCAACCTTCGCGTTTTCTCGGCGGTCAAAACCGCAATGAAGTTCATTTAACAATGGCTAGAATTGAGCCCCTTCAACTGCCGCACCGGACAAGTAGGTGCTTTTTCGCCTTAGCCAAGTTGCCACGACATCCCAGTCAACAAACACAAGCAGTTGGGGCACATTCAAGAATGCTAAATTCATGCTCAACAATATGCCCAAGTGAAACACCGCCGCCAGGGGCACAAGCAGCCGCCGGGCTGTTTTCGAGAACAACACGGTGATGAACCCTAGCTCGAAGATCAGGGTTCCAACTCCGATCATCTGACACAGCAGAGGTCTTTCCGCAAGCCACCGCCCCAGGGTATGGAAGACTCTGACCTGATCCTCTTGGCTGAAATAGAGCATCCAACCCCGAAGGTTAGAGGCGGAGGCCCACCGCCACCCGCTGTGAGAAATCTTCGCGAAGCCTGAAAACAAATAGATCTGAGCAACAAAAAGCTGGATCAGGCGTATGGGCCAGGTGTAGTCGCCCCTCTCCGCGGCTTGCCCGCGGCTGTGAGCAAATTTCAGCGCGCAACGGTCGCCACAGGGTGAAAAGGCGAGCGTCAGGAGCGCAAGAACAGAAATCGTCAATCCGCGCGCATAGGGGTTTGGAGTCCAGATGATCGTTTCGAGCGGCGCGAGATGATACAGCAGCATTCCCGCGATGAAGCATGACACCCGAGGCAGCACTCCAACGATCGCACAGACCAATGTGATGCCCGCGGCCCATTCCAGCCTATGTTCGAGCGATGGATGCCCGCCAAAATCAAGGTACCGCCAACTGGCGCTCGCCGGCACTGCGCTCCAGAATTCTGACGGCAAGCCAGACATTCCTGAAAAATTTCGCGAGACCAGCGCCCACAGTGACGTGCAGCCAAATACGATTCGTGCCGCTGCCAAGTTTGTCGGTGAACGCTGGCCATACCAAAATCGGTTCCAATGTTGAGCCAACGAATTTGGAGAGAGCCAGCTCACTGAGACACGTACTCGTAGACAAGCACCCGCTCATTCTTAGCTGGAGCGGATGCGCCTGCTTCCAACTTCCCCAATCGCTGGCGCGGTTAGAGGGCCGAGCCAGCGATTGGGGAAGTTTAAGCCGCCCTGGCTAATAGCCCTCTCGCGAGCGTGGTTTGAGAGTCGTAGCAGGTAACTTGCGACTCGATCCTGTGAGACAGGGTCCATTCCGAAGAAGTGACGGTTTAGCCAGCTATATAGTTCTTCGAGCGACAGCGGATTCCAGGCTCGATAATCAATTTCGCGTTCATTTCCATTTGCGACTCCCACGATCCTGAGCGTCGGCAGCTTGCGCGTGGCAGGAGGTGTAAGTCCCACCATCATTGTCCACGACGAAAACGGCCACATGTCACGCTGCGAAAGTCCCGAGGCAAAACTGACAAACAAAACAATCCCGATGAAGAGATTTGTAAGGAAACGCGTGGTTGCTTCTGACGTCCAGCGTTGGCCGGCCGTTACCGCAAGGCCACACGCAACGAACGCCAGGAAACAAACTGCGCTGAGGATATTCACACTTCAGCCCTGAGATCCCGCAATCGGTTAATCTCCCAATTCGATTCCCCCCGCGGCAGAACAGGTTCCAACCATGAGACGCGTTGAGTCAAGACATTTCATTGGCGTTTCGATCGGAGCGCTGGTCAGAGGGCTAGACCAAAGTCGAACCCGAAGAATCTGCCGCGCGGCCTCGAACTTATTCTTTCTGCGACGCAGTTCGGATAGTCTATGACTCGCTCCTGGAATGCCTCCTTTGTTCCCGATTCCTATCGGCGGCCTTCGCCAAGAGCGCCCCGAGCAGCTTGGAGCAGCGAGTAGTATCTTGGGAGGCCTGACCGCAAGTTCTGATTTGACCGCTGGGCAACTTGGATTCGGCGACATCGAAGAGGTGTACTCGGAAGACCGATGCGGATAGCACTATTCACGAGCGGGGGTGCCATGGGGGCAGAGGCACTGCATGTTTTGTCTGCTCGGCACGCGATTGTATCCGTCGTGCAGCCTGGCCATCGGTCGCTCAAGTCATTTTTGCGTCCGATCATCGTGTGGGCGGGACTAAAGAAGAAGGATACTCTCGGCGAGGTGATCCGGAAACTACGGGTGCCGCACCTGCTTGCATCGTCACGCGGGGATCCTGCGGTTTTGCGAATGCTTGAAACTAGCCGCCCGGATATTATCTGTATTGCTGCGTACCGCTGGGTGTTGCGCCCAGAGATTTATTCCATATCTCCGTTTGGTGCCATCAATGTCCATCCATCGCTTTTGCCCAAGTATCGAGGCCGAGCGCCCTTTTTCTGGGTTTATTACAACGATGAGCGCTTCACGGGCGTCACTGTTCATCAAGTGATCGAACAGGCCGATGCGGGGCCGATTCTCGCGCAGCAAGCGTTTGACGTTCCCCGAGGCTGGGCAGTGGATGCCATGCACAACCGATGTGCGCAACTGGGCGCTACGATGTTAGCCGAAGTCTGCGACCAAATTGAAAATCAAAGGGCGGTCTACCGCCCGCAGGATGAAAGCATGGCGACCGCGGCACCCAAGATAGTACCTGGCACGCGGATGATCGATTTCACGGCCTGGCCCGCAGAGCGGGTCTGGCACTTCCTGGCGGGCCTTTCGCCGCATTATCGCGAACCCTTGCTCGATTCCCTTCATCAGAATATCGCGTATAGAAGAGCCGTCGGATATCGGGCCTGTGTGCAACGTGGTGTTGCACCGGGCACTGCTGTCTCCATGTCGAAAGGATGGCTGCTGCAGTGTCTCGATGGCGTTGTGGAGCTGAGCGCAGACTGAAAGACCTGTCGGGGGCATCGTTGGCGCGCGCCGCGCCCCAGGAGTGATCTTTGGGCAGGAGGCTCTTTCCCAGACAAGGCGCTTCCTCACAAAGAGTTGGGCTTGAGTTCGAGCAAATGTTCGCAGTTGATAAGGATAGCTGAATGTGTGGCATTGCTGGAATCGTGGCCCCGCCGGGAACCGTGAATGAGTCGGCCGCCTTTGCGCGGAAGTCAGCGGCACTCCTGCGGCACCGCGGCCCAGATGGCGAAGGCCAGTGGACAGCACCCTTATCTGGCACCACGGTTTTGTTCAGTCATCGAAGACTTGCAATCATTGATCTCTCGAACGACGCCTCTCAACCCATGACGGCACGCGATCTAACAGTGGTGCTTAATGGCGAAATTTATAACCACGTCGAATTGCGAAGCGAACTCGAGACGAAAGGTTACCGATTCCGGACAAAAAGTGACACCGAGGTGCTTCTTGCGGCGTATGAATATTGGGGAGCCGACTGCCTCGAGCACTTCTCCGGGATGTTTGCATTTGCCATCGCCGATCTTCGCACGCAGGAACTTTTTCTCGCGAGGGACCCCTTCGGCATAAAGCCGCTTTTCTACGTTTCGACGCCTTCGGCATTTGCGTTTGCCTCTGAAGCCGCGCCTTTACTGCCTTTTCTCTCTCACAGACAAATCAACAAGCGCCGCCTCGACGACTACCTTAGCATCGGGACCGCGGATGCAGGGTCCGACACTTTTTTCGCAGGAATATCACAGTTGCCTCAGGCGCACTTCATCCGGCTTTCGCTCCGGACTTGGCCACTGCGAGTGCCAAAAGCTAAGCGGTATTGGCGGCTCCCGGCTCCATCAGAGAACAAGGTTTCAATGGACGATGCGGCTGAAGAATTTCGGGATCTCTTTCTCGACAGTGTGCGCCTGCATTTGCGCAGCGATGTCCCAATCGGCGTTGCCGTTTCCGGCGGCATTGACTCTTCGTCAATTCTCGCAGGTGCTCGTCAGGTGCTCGGAAAAGACGCGCCCGTTCTCGCTTTCTGCTACGAGGCCAGCGAGAAGGCAATCTCGGACGGGCCTTGGGCAAGGATTGCGATCGAGGCAGCCCATGCAGAGGCGCGCTTCTTTCAAATTCGAGCAGGTAAGATCCGAGACGACCTTCGCCGGGTCGTCGAAATCCAAGGCGAACCTTTCGTGAATCCTGCGGTCTACGCACAGTTCCGGCTATTTCGCGAATGTTCGGCGATGGGAATCAAGGTCTTGCTGGAAGGCCAAGGGGCCGATGAGATGCTCGGTGGATATCCATACTTCCTTCCTCCCCGAGTGGCGTCGCTTCTACAGCAGGGCCGAGTTTTACAGGCACTTCGCCTCGCAAGAAAGAGGCCTATTCACGTAATGCGCCACGCGATTGCCGCCCTTCGCGCCACGGGGCGCGATCCAGAGGAGAGTCCTTTTCGGGCTGCTCTCCGCCGGGCAATTGAGACATCCACTCTGCCCTCGTATCTGCGCTGGGGGGACAGAAACGCAATGGGCTGGTCGGTAGAAAATCGCGTGCCGTTTCTCAACACGCGGCTCGCAGAATTCCTTCATACGTTACCCGAGGAAGCATTTATCTCGGCGGATGGCACCACAAAGTTTGTCTTGCGGCGTGCCATGAAGGACCTGGTGCCAGAACCGATTCTCAATCGACGCGACAAAATCGGTTTCGGCACTCCGTATGTCTTGTGGCTCGAAGAGATGCGGCCCGAATTGGCGCGCCTTCTCGCCACAGGCTATCCCAGGCCTGCCGAGCAGACAATTCGTCAAATCGCACTCAAAGCAAAACCATTTCTTCAGGGTTCCCCTGTCAGCCCCTCCCTTGCGAGGCGGCTTTGGGGTTTGCTGACTTTGCTCATGTGGATCGACGTCTTCCAGGTATCACTCGAATCGAACCTCGAACCTGCGCGCCCAACCCGCGAGAAAGATCCAACGCCACAAGAGGAAAGCGTCGGCTGATCCCTGCCGCCGATCTTCCCTCGCGAGAAATCGCTTCCAGGTGCTCCGCACTGCCACGGAATCTAGGCATGGCAAGGAAGCCGCGTCGTCGATCCAAGATGCGCAACGCCCTTCAAGGGCATGAAGCCAAGCATCCACAGGCACAGGGAAGCCCATTTTCCCCTTGCGGTCGAGAATCTTGTCCGGCGTAATTCCCCGCATGGCAGCCCGGAATACGGCTTTTGTTTGTCCGTCGGCGGATACTAGGTAGGAATCCGGAAGGCTCCAGACGAACGCAACCAAGCTCGGTGTCAGAAAAGGGAGGCGATTTTCCACTGAGCAAGCCATGGAGTTGGCATCCTCGACGCGGAGGATGCCTGGGAGGGGGCTTTCCACAATGCTATGGTGAAGAGCGGCTCGAAATAAATTCCTCCCTTCCGAATCTCGGTTATGGTCCTCACTCTGCTTGTCAAACTTACGACGCATTTCTCTTGAGAGAGCACCAATTGTATGACGAAGGAGAGTCAATCTTGTCAGCGGAGCGCGGCTTTGCGCCCTCATCAGCAAACGAGTCGCATCGCCAGGCCTATGCTTTCGTATCTCGGCGGCCGAGCGCAGGGCGATGTGGTAGGCATAGCCCGCCATGTATTCGTCCGGACCTTGTCCGCTTAGCATCACTTTGAATCCAGCCGCACGCGCAGCCTCAAACACTTGCTGCTGAGCGTAAATAACTGGCGATGAGGCGGGCCAGTCTTGCATATAAACAAAATGTTCGAAATCTTCGGCGAGTCTCTGTGGCGTATACAAAACCCTGTGCATTGTCGCCCGGCAATTCGAGGCTGCCATTTGCGCCCACGGTTCTTCATCGGTTTCTGGATAACCTGAACTCACAAACGAAAAAGTGTGGATGTCCGCACTATTCCCCTTTATCCGACGGATCGCTGAGACGATGGAAGAAGAGTCAATTCCACCAGATAGGGCGGAGGCAACAGGCGTATCTGCACGCAGATGGCGATCAACCGAGGCCAGAAACAGCCCGCGAAGCTTTGTCGCAGCTTCCGAGAAACCCACTTCATTGTCGGATTTACCCGGAACACTCCAGTAGCGTTCGATTGAAATACGCTGAGTCCCGTCGAGTGCGATTGTGCCGAAACAACCTGCCGGGAAACGATGGATACCGCTCAGCAGCGTTTCGCTGTCCGTGCCGTCGGACCAGCCTGTCTCGAGGTACCGGGTCAAGCGGCTCGGGTTTATTCGTCTTGTCACGCCAGACAGAGAAAGCAGGCCTCCCAATTGGCTCGCGAAAAAAAATCCGCCTTCCTCGGTGTAGTACAGGGGTTTTATCCCGAACGGATCGCGGGCAAGAAACAACTGCTGCTTTAGCGTATCGAGAATCGCGAAAGCAAACATCCCCTCAAACCTGAGGAGACACTGCTTGCCCCATGCTTCATACGCCCTGAGCAATACCTCGGTGTCGCCAGAGGAACGAAAGCCGTATCCTTGCGTTTCGAGCTCTTCCCGAAGTTCGCGGTAATTGTAAATTTCCCCGTTGTAAACCAGAACATAGCGGCACTTGGCGTCAACAAATGGCTGGTGGGCCGCGTCAGAGAGATCGAGGATTGCGCGGCGCGTGGCGCCCAGAGCAACAGGGGCGGAATTCGTGATCGCCTCTCCGGCCTTGATCGTGCGCAGCAGTTTTGTGGATGGATCGAAAGTCGCAAGCCCGTCATCATCGGGGCCGCGGTGCCGGAGGTCGTTTAACGCCTTGCGAATAATCTCGGGATCAGGGGGCCCTCCAGTTGCTGCTAGAAACCCGAGAATTCCGCACATTTGTCTCCTGCTGACGCAAACAGGCGGAGATGATACCTTATTTCCCTCGCGGGCAGTATGGGGGCAGCCGGCATGGAATCAGAACTCTGGGGCTTCGCCGGATCAATCGTGACGCCATCTCTTAAGAGATTCCCGCGATGATGGAGAGAGCAAGCGCGCTCTTATTCGCTGCGTTCGTTAGTTTCGCTGCTATTGCCGCGTTGTCCGGAGGCAAAAAGCAACGCATCCGCTGGTTCATCGCCTTTTCGGCCGTGGCTATCGAAGCGAAACTAA
>WNFN01220298.1_pt1 | contig 19884 bp, 18 predicted proteins | sample 5400161 | NCBI WGS metagenome assembly WNFN01 (sample SAMN13153353, study PRJNA577476) | soil metagenome | isolation source: 80 cm saprolite on Douglas fir-dominated hillslope | place: USA:California | collected 2013-09-17 | reverse complement strand
GCCGCCGATGACGCGCTGCTCGTCCCCCTCGCCCATGGCGATCGCGTGGAAGGAGCTGTCCTGCGCGATGCCCCAGAAGTAGCCGCCGCTGGCCAGGGACTCGTACTCACGCGGGCCGAAGGACGTATCCCGCATCGAGTAGCAGTCGATGGCGATCTCCTCACCGGCGTGGCGGATCGTCCCGCGCATCCGCCCGGGCTGTTCGATGTGAAAGCGGGCGGTCGCCTGCTGACCGGAGTCCGCGGTGCCGAGTTCATGGATCGGGCCGATGGCCTGCCACTCGAAATCGATCTCGAATCCTTCGTTGTCATATCGGATCGAGTACCGGTCGAGTGGCTCAAGCACGCGTACCGAGAGGGAGTTCCGGGCGGTCATGTCGAACTTCTCGGCGCCGGGCGGCATGGCCTGCAGATGGCTCCAGTTGTAGTAGAGGCAGTTCCACTGGAATGTTCCCGACGGGTCCCACATCACGGGCCCGCCGTTGAGCATCCCCATGTTCGGCCGGAAGTAGTACTGCGTGAAGCCGTGCAGCCTTCGCTCGGGCTTCGAGAAGGAGAACCAGACGCTCTCGTTCCAGTACGGGTTGTCGTCGCGATCGTCGGAGAAGCGGTCGGCCTGCGGTAGCAGTTGCATGAGTGCTCTTTCCGTCACGTCACGATCAGGTCGCCGAAGTCGGGCCGGCGCAGCCGGTGCCACATCTCGTTCCCGGGGAACGGGCAGTTCGTCACGGAACGACCGTGCTCGTTGCGGTAGTAACTGTTCGCCCGCGGATCTTTATAGATCTTGAACTTCTCGCGCTCGTCGAGCTGGTCGTTATAGCGCCAGTACGCCTGCTCGGTGACGTCGACGGAGCTCTTGCCGGTGAGGATGAGCTCGGAGATGCAGTCGAGCAGGAAGCGGGTCGCCATCTCCTCGTGGTTGACCACGCCCAGGCCGCCATAGGGGTTCATATTCGGCCCGTAGATCAGGAACAGGTTCGGGAATCCGGGCACCATGACACCGATGTAGGCCCGCGGGCCGTCCTTCGACCACAGGTCGTGCACCGAGCGGCCGCCCCGCCCGAGCACCTCCATCGGCCACAGGCACTCGTTGGCCCTGAACCCGGTGGCGTAGACAATCGCATCCACGTGATGATCGGCTCCGTCCACGGTCCGGACCCCGGTTAGCGTGACCCGCTCGATTCGTTCCGTGATGAGGGTGACGTCGTCGCGCAAGATCGCGTCGTACATGTTGTAGCCGGAGTCGACCTGTACCGGCCGCGTCGAGAACGGCGGGTGCGGCGGGATCATCTTGTCGATCAGCTCGGGCCGGCTGGCCAGCTTCTTCTTGATGAACTCGATGCGCTCGTCACGGATCTGCTTGTTCACGGCGCTTCGGGCGTACGGGTCCTCAAAATCTGGATCGATTTCCCGGGTCGGCCCCGACAGGTAGGGCCCGAGCAGCCAGTTGGTCCGGAATCGCATGAAGTTCGGGTGGAAAGGGAAGTTGTGGTCCAGCCAGGTCGCCTGGGCCGGGAAGGGCGACAGGTACCCGTCGTGCTCGAACAGCCACTGCGGCGTGCGCTGGAAGACCGTCGTGTGCGCGGCCAGCTTCGCCAGCTCGGGCACCAGCTGGACTCCGGAGCAGCCGGTGCCGATCACGGCCACCCGCTTGTCGCTTAGGTCGAGCCCATCGGGCCAGCGAGCGGTGTGGAAGGCCAGGCCGGCGAAGTCGCCCAGGCCCTCGATCTGCGGCAGGTTCGGCCGCGAGAGCAGCCCGACCGCGCTGATGACGGCATTGGCCCGCAGCACCCGCTCACCGTCCGGGCCCTTCGCCACGACTTCCCACGTCGCCGTCTCCTCGTGCCAGGTCATCGTCACCACCTCGGTGTCGAAGACGACGTGCTCGCGGATCCCGTACCGGTCGGCGACCCAGTTGAAGTAACGCTGGTTCTCCGCTCGTGTGCACCACGGCGATGGGGGGTCGAGCTCGGCGCCGAGGATGTGCATGTAAGCACGGCTGGGCGAGTCGACCCGCGCGCCCGGGTAGCGGTTCTCGAACCACGTCCCGCCGACGCCAGCATTCTTCTCGATCACCGTGAAGCTGATTCCGGCGTGCTTGAGCTGAGCCGCCGCGTTGAGACCGCCCATGCCGGCCCCCACGACGATCACCGAGAACCCCTCGACCCGCTCGGGGGCCGGTGGTTGCTCCCAGCTCAGCCCCCGGGCCCACGGGTCGAGGCCGAACTCCTCGATCCACAGCTCCACGTCGTCTTCCGGGAGCTGCTCCATGCCTCCGGCGAGCGCCAGGCTGCGCGGCAGCCGCTCGAGCGGACCGGGATCGATCGGCCCGGCACCCGAATCCCGGTAGGACTTGAGGAACTGGGCCGCCTTCGCCCGCAGCAGCGCGACGTCGGCCGGGTCGGTGAGCCCGACCGAGAGGTTTCCGCCGACGTAGCCGCGAACGGAACCGACTTTCGTGGCCGCAATACTCTCGTCACCGGTGAGCTGGTACAGCAAGCCGCGAAGTGCCATCGGATCGGCGTAGGTCACCGCGTCGTCGATCTGCTCGTCGGTGGCCTCGAGCAGTTCCGTGCGTGCTGACTCCGGCTCAGCGCCCAGGTTCAGTGGTCTCACTCCCGTCTGGATGAAGGTTCACGGGCCGGGGAACGATCACGGGGGCGGCGGATGCTCAGCTCGCAGGTGCGGCGCCATCATCAACGGCGTCACGGCCATGACCCCGCCATCGACCGGGAGAACGACGCCGGTGATCCAGCGAGCCTCGTCGCTGGCGAGGAACGCGGCCGCCCAGCCGACGTCCCAGCCGTCGCCGTTCGTGCCCAGCAGTCCGGAGGCCGCGGCCAGACGCTGGCGGTACTCGGTCTCCGGGGTCACGCCGGTGACTGAGTACAGCAGGGGTGTCGTGATATGCCCGGGCGCGATGGCGTTGACCCGGATTCCCTGGCGACCGTGCGAGTAGGCCATGTCGACAGTGAGCGCGTTGACCCCGCCTTTCGCCGCGGCGTATCCGACGTAGTCGCCGCCGCGCGACCCCGAGATCGACCCGATGTTCACGATCGCCCCGGAGCCCTTCGCCGCCATGACCGGCACCGCGCTCTTGCTGGCCAGGAACATCGTCTTGAGGCTGAGGTTCAGAACGCGGTCCCACTCGGCCTCGCCGGTGTCCACCACGTTTCCGGCCACGGCCACCCCGATGTTGTTCACGAGGATGTCCAGCGTGCCGAAGGCGTCGACCGCGGCCCGGACCATGGCGTCACAGTCCGCCGCCCTCGTCATGTCGCCGGCGAAGACGGCCGCCGTGCCGCCCTCGCCCCCGATGATGGTTCGGGTTTCCTCGGCCCGGTCGGGATTGATGTCGGCGAGCAGCACCCGGGCGCCCTCGCGGGCCAGCGTGATCGCGCAGGCCCGACCGGTGGCCATGCCGGGTCCGGGCGTCGAACCGGCCCCGGTGACGATGGCTACCTTGCCTTCGACGCGCCCGCGACGCTCGCTCATCGCCCTCCCGAGATCGACCCTTCTCGCGAAGGATAACTCAGCAGGGCGGCTCATGTAAGTGATTGTTTACTCGCCACCGTTCAGGTAACGACCTGGGTGGCCTCGCCTACGCAGGTTACGACCGGGGTGGCGTCGCCTACCCGGGCGCTCCGTCGAAACCGTGGAATCCGCCCGCCCAGACGTGCAGCTCCGCGGCACCGCCTCACGATGAGATCGGGCTCCGCCTCGAGACCGGGAACTCGGCGATCCTCGCGAACGAGGCCACGGGCCGCGAGCACGTCGTCGACCGCGGACGCCGACGTCACCGTACGCATGCCCACCATGCGCTCGATGTCCACCGTCGCCGGCAGTTGCCCCGAGGCCAGCAGCGGCGCGAGTTCGCGGTCGAAGGGCGGTACCGGATACGTGGTCTGGCTGGACGTCTGGCCTCCTGGTGCGTCGGGACTGATGCTCACGTTCACTCCTGGGGTCCGCTGCGCGCCCCTTGGCTTTGCAGGCAGATCGTTCGGGACCTCTAGTCTGGCAACTAGCCGAAGAGGGGAGCTATAGTGCGTGCCGCGGTCTTGCGTCGGATCGGTGACTCGACGCTCGAGGTCGTCGACGACGCGGAGCTAGTAGAGACCGGTCCAGGGATGGTGCGGGTCGCCATCCGGGCCACCGGGATCTGTCATTCCGACTTGTCGGCGATGCAAGGAACGTTCCCCATACCCACCCCGTGCGTGCTGGGCCACGAAGGTGTGGGCGAGATCGTCGAAACCGGCCCCGACGTGACGGATCTGGTCGTCGGTGACCACGTCATCGCCACTGGAGTGAGCCAGTGCGGCCAATGCAGCTTCTGCCTGACCGGCCAGGGCCACCTCTGCAGTGGGGCGAGCTTCGGTGAGCCGCGCTTCCGCATCGGCGGGCAGCAGGTGTTCGCCCTGGCCGGGATAGGCAGCTTCAGCGAGGAGGTCCTGCTCTCCCGGGAGGCGGCCATCAGAATCCCCCGCAACGTCCCCTGGGATGTGGCAGCCATAGTAGGCTGCGGCGTCCCCAGCGGGGTCGGCGCCGCGATCAACGCTGCGAAGGTCGTGCCGGGCTCGTCGGTGATCGTGTTCGGCTGCGGCGGGGTGGGCACCTCGGTCATTCAGGGGGCCAGGTTGGCAGGAGCGGCCGAGATCGTGGCCGTCGACTTGCTGGCATCCAAACGCGAGAACGCCACTAGGTTCGGAGCCACCCACGCGGCGGCTCCTGGAGACGTGGCCGCAGTAAAAGCCGAAGTCACCGGAGAACGGGACGGCTTCGACTACGGTTTCGAAGCCATCGGCCAGCCCGACACCATCCGGGCCACCTATGACGCGGTCCGCCGCGGCGGCACCGTGGTGATCGTGGGCGTCGGGCATCCCGAGCAACAGGTGGTGTTCAACGCCTACGAGTTCGCCTATGGCGATAAAACCCTCAGAGGCACCTGGTTCGGATCCGGAGACCCCCGCATAGAATTTCCCCGCCTGCTGAAACTGTGGAATGCGGGACGCCTCGATCTCGACGGAATGATCAGCAGTCGGTCCCGGCTAGCGGACATCAACTCCGCATTCGCCGAACTGCAGGCAGGCCGTTCGACCCGTATCGTCCTGACCGCCTGACCGGCACTGCTCGGTCATCGAGCCATTTCCCCCGCGTCGACCAGCAGGGTGCTGCCGGTCATGAACAGGGAGAGGTCGCTAGCGCAGAAGAGCGCTACTCGGGCGACATCATCAGGGCGGCCGGCTCGCCCCAGCGGACCGGAAAGAGTCCGCTCTAGATCCGTACCCTCTTGCGTTGCCTGGACTCCGGGCGTGACGATAATGGTCGGCGCGATTGCGAGTACGCGAATCCTGGCCTCGGCGAGCTCGAGCGCGAGTTGGCGGGTGATGCCGACGATCCCGTGCTTGGAGGCCACGTAGTGGCTGACACCTGGGCCTCTCCCTCGAATACCGGCGATCGACGACACGTTTATGATTACGCCACCGCGACCCGCGTGAACCATGCGGCGCGCCGCTTCGCGGCAGCCTGAGAAGGTACCAGTGAGATTGATGCGGATGACGCGGTCCCAGTCGTCGTCGGAAAGCTGCAGTATGGGTGTCGACGGATAAACGCCTGCGTTGTTGACCCAGATGTCGATGCCGCCAAGTTCGGCGACGGCGGTGTCGGCAGTGGCGGAGATCGACCCCGGGTCGGCGACATCGAGCCGGCTGGCCACCGCGGCTACCCCCGAACCTGGCCGTCATTTCTTCAGCGGCGCTCTTGGCGCCTTCTTCGTCGATGTCACCGATCAGCACGGCTGCTCCTGCTTCGGCCAACCGCCGGGCAATGGCCCGGCCGAGGCCCTTGGCGCCTCCGGTTACCACCGCTCGCCTGGCCTGCAACGAGATCAGGTCTTGTATCGCACGATCAGTGACATCAGCGATCGACATCAGGCATTTCCCTCCAGCGCAGAGCCTACAGCCTCACGACGTTGGCCATCGGTGTTGTGCACTACGCTCTCTGGACGGTACTGTCCCGTCAGTGGCGCAGGAAGTGACCCCGTTCCGCATAGAGATCTCGGATGCTTCCCTAGACGATCTCCGCGAACGGCTTGTCCGCACTCGTTGGCCGGAACGGGAGACCGTCGACGACTGGTCACAGGGCATGCCGCTGTCCGACCTGCAGAACCTGTGCCAGTACTGGGCCGAGCAATACGACTGGGCCGCCCGCGAGGCATATCTCAACTCTTTCCCGCAGTTCCGCACCGAGATCGACGGGCTCGGGATTCACTTCATTCACGCGCGCTCGCCCCACCCCGACGCGCTGCCACTGGTGCTCACCCACGGGTGGCCCGGATCGATCGTCGAGTTCCACAAGGTGATCGGGCCGCTCACCGACCCGGTAGCCCACGGCGGAAGCCCGGCCGATGCGTTCCATATCGTATGCCCATCCCTGCCCGGGTATGGTTTCAGCGATAAGCCGTCCCGGTCCGGATGGGGTGTCGAGCGCGTCGCTGACGCTTGGGCCGCGTTGATGGCCCGACTCGGGTATGAACGCTACGGCGCACAGGGCGGCGACTGGGGCGCCAGCGTCGCCCGCCACATAGCCCAACGTCACCGTGGCCATGTCATCGGCATCCACCTCAACATGATCGTGGTGGAGCCCGATCCGGCCACCATGAACGACCTCACTGAGCGGGAACAGGCCGCGTTGGCATCGATGGCCCACTATGCCGACAAGGACTCCGGCTATCTCAAACAGCAATCCACCCGACCGCAGACCCTCGGCTATGGCTTGGTCGACTCGCCAGCCGGGCAGTGCGCCTGGATCGTCGAGAAGTTCTGGTCGTGGACCGACTGCGACGGTGACCTGTTGAACGTGCTCAGTCGCGACGAGTTGCTCGACAACGTCATGCTCTACTGGATCCCAGCAGCGGGAGCCTCATCGGCGCGGCTTTACTGGGAGAGCTACACCGCTGGCAAACGCGACCCGGTCACCGCTCCAGCAGGTTGCTCGGTCTTCCCGAAGGAAATCATCCGGCCGTCGCGCCGCTGGGCCGAGAAGGACTTCACCGACATCCGCTGGTGGGATGAGCCCGAGAAGGGCGGCCACTTCGCCGCCTTTGAACAGCCCGCCTTGTTCGTCGAACAGGTCCGTTCCTTCTTCCGCATGATCCGTGGACGGCGTCGAGGCCGCCTTCCACCCCGACTTCGAGATGATCGTTCCTCAGCACCCCGCGCGCGGCTTCAGGGGTCGCGATCAGGAGGTCAGGAACATGCGCTCCCTCATGACCACGCATCCGGAGGGGCGCATCGAGGTGCGCCGGGCCGTAGAGAGCGGCAACGAGGTCTGGGTACAGAACAGGTACACCTGCGACGCCCTCGAGATGGAAGCCGTGGTGATCTACGAGATCGACCCGGCCACGGACACCATCCTCGTGGGTCACTACTACTCGGAGGAAGTCGATCGCGGCGGCCCGGACATCAACGCCTGGATCGAGGCGCTCATGTAAGTGATTGCTTGCTTACTATTTGCCGTTCCCGTAGCATGCGATCGTGGCGGTGACTGAGACTTTCGATCCGTTCGACGTGAAGCAGGGACGCCGGCACCACGAGGCGATGGCCGAGCTCCGCGCCGCCTGCCCGGTCGCCCGGCTCGGTTCCGGGATGCTCGTCGTCTCGCGCTACGACGACGTCAGGTCGATGCTGACCGACCCGCACATGTCCAACACGGATGCCGCCCGCGCACCGGGCGTGACGGTGCCCGAAGCGGACCGGCTCTTCTTCTTCGAGTACGACCCGCCCCTGCACCTTCCGCTCCGGCGGCTGCTGCGCGATCTGCTCTCACGTCAGCGAGCCGAGGCGACGACGCCCAAGGTGCGCGCGCTCGTCGTCGAGTTGCTGACGCCCCTGCTGAAGGTCGGCGGCGGCGAGGTGGTCGAGGAATTCACGGCGCCGCTCGTGGGGCGGCTGATGATGCGGCTGGCCGGATTCCCCGAAGCAGACGCGCCCCAGTGGCGACGGTGGATCCAGGACATGATTCGGTCGGGATTCTCGTTCACCAACACCAACGATCGAGGGACCGGCTTCGAGCAGTGCTATCCCGACCTGCTCGACTACCTCGACCGGCACATCGACGACCGGGCGCGATCCTCCGGCCGCCGCGACGACGTGCTCAGCCGGGTCGTCACCGCAGACATCGAGGGCCGGCCTCTGCCGCGGACGCTGCGGCGGATGATCCTGTTCAGCATCCCGTCCGCAGGCGGGAACACAATGGGGAACTTCGTCAACAACCTGCTGCTCTCGCTGGCTACCGACCCGCGGCTCGTCGAGAGCCTGCGCCGGGACCGCACGCTCGTGCCCCGCGCGGTCGAGGAGTCGCTGCGGCGGGACTCGCCGAGCATGTTCATCTCGCGGATCTGCCGGGAGCCGGCCGAGGTCGGCCAGACGCCGGTCGCGGACGGTGAGAAGGTCCTGCTGGGACTGGCCTCGGCCAATCGCGACGAGTCGGTTTACCGCGACCCGGACGCCTTCCGGCTGGACCGGGCCGGCCAGCCTCCGCACGTCGCGTTCGGCTGGGGCAGCCACACCTGTGCCGGCGTGCACGTCGTCCGTCACCTGGGTTCGACCTTGCTGAACATCGTGCTCGACCTGGTGGCGACGATCGAGCTCGAACCGGGGACGACGCCGGTCCCGTATCTGTCGCCGCAGGGCAACGGGCTGGACGAGCTGCGGGTCCGCCTGACCCGCACCACCTGACGCCGTCTGGGAAGCGCCGCATGACTGAAACGATCACCAGCTACTGCCGGATGTGCCCGGCGAGCTGCGGAGTGCGCGTTACGGTCGACAACGGGGCCGCGGTCCGGCTGGCGGGCGACCGGGACCATCCGGTCTCACGTGGCTACGTCTGCCCGAAGGGCCGAAGAATGGTCGGCGTCGTCGACGATCCCGCAGTTCTTGACGAGCCGCTGATGCGTGACCCGCGCGGCAGGCTCGTGCCCGTCGACTGGGACACCGCACTCGGCGACCTGGCCGAGAAGCTGAGCCTGATTCGGGACTCATGCGAGCCGTACGCCATCGGGCTGTATACCGGGACGTCCCAGGACACCACCGCGCGGTACGCCGCGTCGCGGCTGATGAGCGGCATCGGGTCGCCGAGCACGTACACTTCCACGACCGTCGACAGCATCGCCAAGATCCTCGTGCCGAAGCTGATGGCGGGCCGGGAGCGGCTGGTGCCGGCGGTCGACTTCGAGACCACGACATTGCTGCTGGTCATCGGCGAGAACATGGTCGTGTCTCACGGGGGGTTCTCGTACTTCCCCAATCCGGTCTGGTACCTGCGGAAGATCACCGGGCGGGGAGAGGTGTGGGTCATCGACCCGCGTCGCACCGAGACCGCGCGGCTGGCCACACATCACCTCTCGACCAGGTCAGGGACCGACTTCGCCGTCATCGCGTACCTGATCCGCGAGCTGCTGCGAGACGGCGCCGACCACGAGTACCTGCGCCTGCACGCGCGACGGATCGAGGAGCTGCGCAACGCGGTCGAACGATTCGATCTCGGGAGCACCGTCCGGTGTACCGGCCTGGACCGGGCCAATCTCGAGGGGCTGCTGCGGGCCGTTCGCCGGCACCGGCGGCTGGCCGTCGTCACGGGCACCGGCGTCACGATGGCCGCGACCGGAAACGTCACCGAGTGGCTGGTGTACGCGCTCCAGATAGTCACCGGCTCGTTCGAGCGCCCGGGCGGGCGCTGGTTCAATCACGGAGCGACCTTCTGGCCATCGCGAGCGACGGCGCCGGACACGTCCCAGTTCGGGCCCGGCCCGAAGAGCCACCCGGAGATCGGCCGCATCGCCGGCCAGTTCCCGTGCTCAGTCCTGCCCGCCGAGATCGAGCAGGGTTTTCTTCGGGCCCTGCTCGTCATGGGCGGCAATCCGATGGTGGCCTTTCCGCAACCAGACCGGCTCGCCGCGGCGCTCGGCCGGTTGCCGGTGCTGGCGGTATGGGACATCGTCCGGTCGGCCACGGCAGAGCGGGCGAGTCACGTCTTTCCCTGCCCGACCCCGCTGGAACGCGCTGATCTGGCCGTACCGGTCCAGCTGTCGTCGGTATTCGCCCAGTACAGCCCGCCGGTCGTCCCGCTGCGCGGCCACCGCCGGCCCGTGTGGTGGAGCATGGCCAAGCTCGCCGAGCGTCTCGGGCTCGACATCCTGCCCGGCGGCCTCGACCCAGATGCGTGCTGCGACGAGGACATCTGCGCCCTGCTCGCCCAGGGCCTCCCCGCGCACTGGGAGCAGGTGCGCGACTCGCCCGGACCGATCGAGTTCGCCGCCGAGGAGCGATGGGTGGAGCGCACGGTGCTGCCCGACGGGCGGTGGGACCTCGCGCCCGCTGCGCTGGTCGACCGCCTCGCCTATGCGCTCGACCGCCCGGCGCCGGAACTCGTCCTCGGGAACCGACGCGAGCGAACGCACACGAATTCCACGCTGACCTGGAGCACGGGCAGCCGTCCCGCGCCGGCACCCCATCTCTACCTGAGTCCGGCCGACGCCGAGGCGGCCGGCGTGCACAATGGCGACTGGGTCCAGGTCACCAGCCCGCACGGCTCGCTCACGGCTATCGCCTGCCTCGAATCCGCGATGTCGCCGGGCACGGTCGCCGTCCCGCACGGGTTCACCGAGCCCAACGTCGGCCACCTGACCGCGACCGATGCCGGCCTCGACCCGCTCACCGGCATGCCGACGCTCGTGGGCGTGCCCGTCACCCTACGAGTCGTGTAGAGCCGAGCATCCATGCGTAGCTTTGACCATGATCCCGAACGTGTGGTGGTGCGGGGCGGCACCCTGGCGTTCTGGCACCGGGGGCACGGCGGGGTGCCGCTGCTGCTGGTGCACGGCTGGCCCTCCACCCGACGCATCTGGGCTCGTAACATCGTCGATCTCGCCGCCCGCGGCTTCGAGGTAATCGCACCGGACCTGCGCGGCTTCGGCGACTCGGACTGCGGCGCCGACGGCCTGCATGACGTCGTGGCGCACAGCCTCGATATGGCCGCCCTGCTGGTCGATCGCCTCGAGCTGGAAAAGGTCGTGGCGGTGGGCGGCGACCTGGGGGCCGCGGTGGTGCAGGACCTGTCGCTGCGTTTCCCGGGACTCGTCGATCGTCTCGTGGTGTTCAACGGCCCGCTGCCCTCGCTGGCCGGCCGCACGGCCCATCTGCCGCGCGACGAGCGCCGCTTCGAGGACTCGCACGGGTTCCGGCCGGCTACCGAGCCGGACGCGCTGCTGGCCGAGCTGGCCACGCCGCAGGCCAGGATGGAGTACGTCGCCGGGCACTACCGGTCGTGGTCGCCGCCCGGCGCCTTCGACGACGACGACCTCGCCTACCTGGCCGAGCCGTTTGCCGACGCGGTGAAACTTCGGGCCAGCTTCGGAACCTACGAGAGCCTGATCGATCCCGGCCAGCGCACGGGACGCTCGATGATCGCCGCCAACGACACGCCCACGCTGATCCTGGTGGCCCTGGCCGATCCATGCTGCCATCCGGCCTTCGGGCAGCGCGCCGCCATCGTGTTTGCCCGGCACACCGGCCCGTTCGGCATTCTCGACGCGGGACACTTCCCGCAGTGGGAGGCCCCAAAGATCATGAACGACGCCATCGCCATGTTCTGCGCCGACCGGTTCGGAGCTAGCGCTCCGCAGAAGGGGTAACGACCGATCGCCGACTTGAACGGCGTCAGGCAGTCTGCCAGTCTTCGTACACATTTACTTGCGCCATCCGAGAGTATTATTCTCCAGAATTGCCAGGAGCCATGCAGGAGACGGCATGGAGCGGATTCTGTACGAGCTCAGCGACCGGGTGGCGGTCGGCTACCCCATCCTCACCCGCCTGGCCGAGATGAAGGAGCACATCAAATCCACATGAGCGCCATTGCTAAGCAGAATGCCCTCCTGACGCGTGTCGGCTTCATCGGCCTGGGCAGCCAGGGTGCCCCGATGGCGCGCCGGATCATCGACGCGGGCTATCCGGTGACGTTGTGGGCGCGGCGCGCGGCCTCGCTCGAGCCGTTCGCCGGCACCCCGGCCGCCGTCGCCGGCTCTCCCGCCGAACTGGCCAAGGCCAGCGACCTGGTCTGCATCTGCGTGGTCGGCGACGCCGACGTCGAGGAGGTTGTCGCTGACGAGGGCGGCGTGCTGGCCGGGCTCGGGGAAGGCGGCGTGATCGCCGTGCACAGCACGGTCCACCCCGACACGTGCCGCCGCCTGGCCGCCCGGGCCGGTGCCCGGGGCACCGCCCTGATTGATGCGCCGGTAAGCGGTGGCGGCATGGCGGCAGCCGAGGGCCGGCTCCTGGTGATGGCGGGCGGCGAACCCGATGCGGTGGAGTTCTGCCGCCCGGTGTTCGCGACGTACGCTGATCCGGTTGTTCACCTCGGCCCCCTCGGGTCCGGTCAGGTCACCAAGCTTCTCAACAACCTCCTGTTCACGGCCCACCTCGCGACCGCCGGCAGCGCGCTGACGCTCGGGCGGGAGCTCGGTGTCGACCCCGGCCGCCTCGCCGAAGTCATCTCCCATGGCAGCGGGGCGAGTTTCGCGCTAGACAGGATCGCCGCGGCAGGCGGCACACTTGATCGCATGGCGTCCCACGCCGGACCGCTGCTCCAGAAGGACGTCCGGCTGGTGGCCGATCTTGCCGAGGCGGCCAGCGCCCCGGCCGGCGCCGTCATGGCGGCCGCCGACGATGCCCTGGCGCTCATGAACCACCCGCGCTAGGGCGTGGAAAGCTCGCGGTGAGTATCACCGGCAACCACGAGACCCGGCGGCACATTCTCGCCGAACTCGGATTCACGACCAGGCGGGTCGGCGACGAGATACAGGGCACGGCCTCGATCAGCCCGCAGATGCACGTGCCGGGCACCATGCACCTGCGAACGTCCATCCTGGCCGCCTGGGCCGACACCCTCGCCGGTCTCCTGGCCGTGCACGCCATGGCCCCCCGGGTGCCTGTCACGCTCGAGCTCGACGTACACCTTTACCGTCCGGCACCTGCCTCCGGGACGGTACGGGGAGTCGGCAAGACGGTCAAGACCGGCCGTTCGGTCTTCGTCGCGGGCGTCGAATTCACCTCAGAGGCCGGAGAGCCGATCGCGATCGCAGCCGGATCGTTCATGTCCGCGCCGGATCCGGCGGCCAAGCTGCCATCCACGCTCAGCGTCGATGCCCCGCCGCCGGTGGAACGGCTCTGCATGCCGCTGGCCGAGCGGGCCCGCTGCGAACGCCGGAACCCGGGCGTGGCGGTGCTGCCCCGATCCGAGGACGGGCTGAACTCGTCCAACTCGGTCAATGGCGGGCTCATCGCCCTGGCCGCCGAGGAGGCAGCGTTGTCCCTGGCGCCCGGAGGCACCCTGTGCTCGCTCGGGCTGCGCTACCTGCAGGCGGTCCGCGTCGGACCGGTCGTCGCCACCGCTCGCGTACTCAACGGGCTCGGCCAGGTGGAGTTGCGTGACTCCGGCCACGCTAACCGCCTCTCGGTCACGGCCACCGCCAGAACGTTCGGCGGCTAGACCCCGTGCCGACGGTTCGGGCCATGGTGACCATCACAGGGCACCGCCCGCGGCATTGATCGCGTCCCCCAGGGTGGCGAGGTCGGCGCCGAGTTCTGCGGCGACCTTCCTGGCGACGTCCACGTCCTTTCTCAGGAAATCGCCCACGGCCTCGGTGAACATCGCGACCGAACCCCTGGCCACGGCGCCGGCCAGCGCACGGCTCGCAGCGCTTCCGTGCGGGAGCGCGCCCAGGAGAACTGACTCGTCCACTCCCAGCTGCCTCGCCAGGCGAACCGAGTCGGCCAGCAGCCCGATCTGAGCCGCGAACAGCACGTTGTTGACCAGCTTCACCCGCTGGCCCGCGCCCAGCGGGCCGACGTGCAGCACCGGGTCGCCATAGCTCTGCAGCACGGGACGGACGCGTGCCACGGTGTCATCGGCACCCCCCACGAAGAGGGTCAGCCGGCCGGCCGCCACGTCGTGCGGTCCACCGCTGACTGGAGAGTCGATCACTGCGATCCCCGGCGCGGCGCGCCTGGCGATCGCCTCGGCCGTGTGTGGGCTTCCGGTGGTGTGCACCACGACGATGGATCCGCCCGGCATCCCGGCCAGCAGCTCGGTGTCCAGGCAGACATCCCGGACCTGCTCGTCGGTGTAGACGCACACCAGCACCGCGTCGGCCCCGGCACCCACCTCGGCGACGTCGGCCACGACCCGCGCGCCGTCATCGGCCAGCAAAGCGCGAGTCTCGGCCGACCTGCCCAGCGCGCGGACTTCGTGACCCGCTTCGATGAGCCTGCGCACCATGGGGCGGCCCATCCGCCCGGTCCCGACGAATCCGAGGTGCATCACAACTCCTTCTCACCCGGCAACGCCAAACGCGGCGCCATGCGCCGGAAGGCGTCATGCTTCCTGCGCGAAGAAATCTGCACCTACGACAAGGTTGTTTCCGTCACGACACTGAGAATACGATTCTCCTGTGGCTAGAACAACAGTGTCGGGTCTGTCGATCGCCTACGAGCTGATCGGCGACGGCCGGCCGTGGGTGATAACACCGGGCGGCCGGTTCAGCAAGGATTCACCCGGCGTGCGGGAACTGGCCGCCGCGCTGGCGGAGCGCGGCAATCGCGTGCTCATCTGGGACCGCCCCAATTGCGGCGCGTCGGACGTGTGCTTCGCCGGGACGTCGGAGTCTGCGATGCAGGCCGACGCCCTGGCCGCGTTGCTGGAGCACCTGGGCATGGCGCCCGCCGTGATCGCCGGCGGGTCGGGAGGCTCCCGGGTGTCGCTGCTCACCGCGGCACGCCATCGGGAGGTCGCATCGGGCCTGGCCCTGTGGTGGATCAGCGGCGGGGTCTTCGGGCTGATGACCCTGGGTGTCCACTACTGCGGGGAGTCGCTCAAGGCCGCGTGGAACGGCGGCATGGAGGCCGTCGTGAAGCTGCCGGAGTGGGCTGAGGTGCTCGAACGGAACCCCGGCAACCGCGAGAGGTTCCTGGACCAGGATCCCCGGGAGTTCATCGCGACGATGGAGCGCTGGATGGCGGCGTACTGTCCGTGCGGGGACGAACTCGTTCCCGGCCTGCCGGACACCGACGCCCGGCGGCTCGATGTTCGGGCCCTTGTGTTTCGTAGCGGCGCGAGCGACGTCAATCACACCCGCGCGACGTCCGAGCAACTGGCCCGGCTGCTGCCGGACGCCCGGCTCGTAGAGCCGCCCTGGGGGGACAACGAGTGGAACGAGCGCTCGACCGCCCGTCCCGGCGGGAGGGGCGAGGGCCTTTTCGCTGACTGGCCGGCCCTGGCCCCGGCGCTGCAAGCCTGGGTCGACGAGGTACTCGGCTCCCCCCCCAGCTCATACCGCCACGACTCAGGGATGACCGAGGAACGTCATCGAATCGCACGGCCACGATCGGATGCGGCCACGCGGGATACACGGCGCTGAGCGTTCTTGGCGAAGTGCCGCCGGGGAGGAGCCGGTGGCGGCCCGAGGCGGCGGAGCAGCCAGGCCAGCACCGCGCGCTTCGGCAGGGAACGAAACATCCCTAGCTCCCGCCATCCGTTGCCGACGCCGCGACGGTGTGCTCCACCGCGACGACGACGATTGCCCGCAGAGGTTGCACGGCACCCGCTCCCGAGGCCGGATCCGAGGCCGGATCCGACGGCCCTACTGCCTGAGAATATCATTCTCTTTGGTGAGAATCCAATGAGCGGCCCGCGGTGGAACAGGGCCGGCCATCATCCCGCCGGCGATCGTCATCTGCCGGACTTCAGCGCGCCAGCCGCGCCCAGGCGTGGTCCGCGCTGGCCTGCAGAGCCTCGCCTTTGGCGAATCCGTAGTAGGCCGAGAAGTGGAGTGCGAGCTCGTCCATCTCGGCTTTGGTGATGTCACCGGACTCCAGCGCGGCGGCCACGTGCGTCCTCAGGGGCACGGGCGAGTCGTCGATGGCGACGCAGGCCACGGTGATGAGCCGGCGGTCGCGACGGGACAGGCCTGGCCGCTGCCACACGTGGCCGAAGACGTAGCTGAGGATGCCGGAGTGGGTGTACGGTGAGTCGGGCCTCGGCGCCGGCACCAGGTTCACGTCGGCGAACTCCTTGCTGCCGCGCTCGAGCCGTTGCTCCCAGTCGTTCAGGCCGAGCGCTTTGTTGTTCAGCAGCGGCCAGGGTGTGCCGTCCTCACCGCGTTCCTGCTGCACGCGCGCCCACTGCTTGCGGATCACGCCTTCGATGTGGGATGCCTTGGGCCAGCCGCAGTAGACGGCGAACTGGAGCACGAACTCCAGCATCTCCGGCAGCGCGATGTCGCCGCTGTTCAGCGCGGCGTAAACGTGATCGTCGATAGGCTGTGGTGCGTCCGCGGCCGCGACGCAGCTGAGCGTGACCCAGCGTCGGTCGCGCCGGCTCAGCCCGGGCCGCGGCCAGACCTGGCCGAAAACGAAGTCGCGGGTCGCCTCCTCGAACGGCGTGGCCACGACCGGCGGGTCAACGGTCATGACGTCCCGGAAAGTCTGGTCGGCGGCGGTGCTGGCCATGCGGGATGCCTCCCGAGCATCGGCGGTTAATAAGGCAACTGACTGAACTCTAAGACAGTTGACTCTCTACGGTCCAGATGCTTCTATGTCGGCATGCCGGTGGTGGCCCCGTCGACGAAGGAGCAGATCGTGCGGGCCGCCGAGCGCCTCTTCGCCGACCGCGGCATCGAGGGGGTCTCGCTGCGCCAGATCGGGGCGGCGGTCGGCAACGGCAACAACTCGGCGGTGCAGTACCACTTCGGTTCGAAGGACCAGCTCATCCAGGCGATCTTCACCTGCCGCCTGCCCCGCCTGCACGAGCGGCGGATGCTGCTGATCGCCGAGCGGCGCCCCGACGACCTCCGCTCGTGGGTCGAGTGCCAGCTACGGGCGGTCATGGAGCAGAGCGAGCAGCCCGGCAGCCACTACCTCAGCTTCATCGCCATGCTCCAGCAGCACGGCCGCCGCGATGTGTTCCAGCGCCTGCCGGAGGAACTCCGGGAGTCGACGCGCACCTTCCACGAGCGGCTCGGCTTCCTTCTAAGTCACGTCCCCGAGCCGCTCCGCACCCACCGCATCGCCCAGGCCATGATATTCATCGTCCACGCCGCCGCCAGCCGGGAACGGGCCCGGGCCAACGGCCAGCACGTCCTGCCCTTCGCCGTCGAGGTCACCGACCTCATCGACGGCATGGTCGGCTTCCTCGAAGCCCCGGTGTCCCCGGCCGCCCGCACCGCCCTCGACGACACCGACCCGGCCAGCCTGACCTGGCCGATGTTCCTGTGACCGACCCGAGTGAGGGAACCATGAGCGTGGACCTGAGCAGCGCGGTGGCAGTGATCACCGGAGCCGGCAGCGGCATCGGCCGGGCCACCGCCCGTTCCCTCGCCCGGCGAGGCGCCAGGGTCGTGGTGACCGACATCGACCCCGACCGCGCCACCGTGGTGGCCGCCGAGCTCGGCGAGCAGGCGGCCGCCGCACGGTGCGACGTCACCAGCATCGCCGACCTGGAAGCCGCCCGCGATCTCGCCCGCGACCGCTTCGGCCGCATCGACGTGGTGATGAACAACGTGGGCATCCTCGCCATCGGCGCCGTCGAGGACATCCCGCTCGAGGCGTGGCAGCGCATCATCGACGTCAACCTCCTGGGCGTCGTCCGCAGCAACCTCGTGTTCCTGCCCGGGCTGATCAAGCAGGGATCCGGGCACATCGTCAACACCGCATCCACCGCGGGACTGCTCCCCTACGGCTTCGACCGCCTCCCCTACACCGCGACGAAGCACGCCGTCGTCGGCCTCTCCGAGTCGCTGGCCGTCTACCTCCGGCCGCGCGGCATCGGCGTGACCTGCCTGTGCCCGGCGGGCGTGGCCACCAACATCCGTGAACAGATCACCGTCTACGGCGACCCCAGGCCGCCACGGAGCCCCAGCTTCCCGATCGTCGATGCCGACTCGGTCGGCGAGCTTGTCGCCGGGGCGATCGAGGCAGACCGGTTCCTGGTCCTCACCGCTCCCGAGGCGGCCGGCGAGCTCCGCGAACGCGCCGCCGACATGGACGCCTACCTGGCCCGGATGTCCACGGAGTATCAATGAGCAGCCCGCCCCTGGCCCCGACAGCTCTCCCTGCGGCGGGGCGCCGCCGTGATCGTCTCCCGCAGCGGCTCCGGCACCCATGGCGAGCGCACCTGTCAACGGCACTTCTCGCCCGGTGCGGGTGAGGACCGGGCAGGTGGCTGGCTGGCAGGCTGGTGCCACGGCGTGGCGGCCGCGGTGACGACCGGCGCGAATACATGGAGCCGGCCTGGCGGGGCACGCCAGGGATACGGGGGGAGGTCGGCATGGCCGAGTCCGGCAGCACGTTCGTCCTGGTGGCGACGTATCCAGACGAGGCAGCGGCGCGAGACGATTACCAGGTCGTCAAGGACGCGCACGCGGCGGGCCTGGTGTGGGGCCTGGCGGCTGGGGCGGTGGTCGGGGGCATCTTCCCGCCGTCGGTCCTGGCCGCAGCCGCGGCCGGGGGCGTGCTCGGCGGGGTGGGCGGCCACCTGGCGAGGGGGATGTCGCGGTCGCAGGCCAAAGAGCTCGGCGACGTGATCGGCCCGGGCCAGGCCGGCCTGGTCGTGGTCGGGGACAGCAAGGTCCAGGACGCAATCAAGCGCGCGGTGACCAGGGCGGACCAGCAGACCGCCCGGGAGCTTGACGTGAAGGCGAAGGACCTCGACCGGACCCTGCAGCAAGCCGTCAAAGAGATGTAACCCGCCGCCCCTGCGGCTAGTGCCGCCGGCATCGGGATGCCAGCGGGCAGTAACCAGGTTCTTCACCCGAGCGGGGTGACGAGGGTCAGGTGCCCCGCGGGCAGACTCGGGCGTGGAGGTGATCGTCGACACCTGCGGAAACTGGGATCAATCGCGAGAAGCATCGAAGGAAACGGGGGAGACAAGTATGAGTGCCAAACGCAACGAGCGACAGCGACCACCTCAGACGACGAACGATGCCGGCATCCCGGTGCCGAGCGACGAGTACTCGCTCACGGCCGGCCCCAACGGCCCCGTCTTGCTGCAGGATGCTTACCTGATCGAGAAGCTCGCCCACTTCGTCCGCGAGCGCGTCCCCAATCGCGTGTACCACGTCAAGGGCAGCGGCGCCTTCGGCTACTTCGAGGTCACCGCCGACGTATCCCAGTGGACCAAGGCCGCCTTCCTCAGCGAAGTTGGCAAGCGCACGCCGATGTTCGCGCGCTTCTCGGAGGTAGCCGCCGAAGAGGGCTACCCGGACACCGACCGCGACGTGCGCGGCTTTGCCCTCAAGTTCTACACCGAAGAGGGCAACTACGACATCGTCGGCAATAACACGCCGGTCTTCTTCATCCGTGACCCCATGAAGTTCCCTGACTTCATCCACTCCCAGGAGCGCCTGCCGGACACCGGCCTGCGCAGCAACAACATGCAGTGGGACTTCTGGACGCTCTCGCCCGAGTCGGCCCACCAGGTGACCTGGCTGATGGGCGACCGGGGCACGCCGCGCACCTACCGCCACATGAACGGCTACGGCAGCAGCACGTATATGTGGGAGAACGCCTCGGGCAAGAAGGTCTGGGTCAAGTACCACTTCAAGACCGAACAGGGCATCGAGAACTTCACCGACGCCGAGTCCAGGGCCGTGCGCGCCGAGGACCTCGACTACCACCGGCGGGACCTGTGGGAGGCCATCGCCCGGAAGGACTACCCGTCCTGGCGCCTCGAGATGCAGATCATGCCGTACGAGGACGCGGCCGGCTACCGGTTCAACCCCTTCGACATAACGAAGGTCTGGCAGCACAAGGACTACCCGACGATCCCGGTCGGCCGG
>WNFN01136423.1_pt1 | contig 19890 bp, 17 predicted proteins | sample 5400161 | NCBI WGS metagenome assembly WNFN01 (sample SAMN13153353, study PRJNA577476) | soil metagenome | isolation source: 80 cm saprolite on Douglas fir-dominated hillslope | place: USA:California | collected 2013-09-17 | reverse complement strand
AACAGATAGTGATGGATGCCGACAAAGGGATAAAACAGCGCCAGCGACCAGAAGCCGACCAGCGACAGCTTGTGCGCGTAAAGCGGATTTTTCACGCTGACCGGCAGATAATAATAGATCAGCACATAGCCCGCCGGCGTGAGCCACAGACCGACGATATAGTGGATATAGAGCCCGTGGAAGGCGGCGCTGTTGATGCCCGAGATCGTGTAGGGGAGAATAAATGAACCCAGCACGAGGTTCATCGTGGTCCACACGAAAGCGCCGATCAGATACCACAGCGCAACGTAAAGCGCTGGCTCGAGCCGCCGCCCGATGGTAACAAGAAACTGAAGTGTGGCGATGGCGCAGACCAGGAACAGGGGGATTTCCGAGTATAGCGGCATCTCGCCGGCTTCAAGTCCATGGTTGTCGCCGAGGGCAAGTCCGAGCAACCCCGCCGTCACCGCGAGATTCCAGACCCAGGCGAGGGCGACGCCCCACTCGTTCCACACCACCCGCACGCCGCACAGCCGCGGAACCAAATAATAGCATCCGCCGATGAACAGACTGGAGAAGGCGCCGAGGATTACGCCGTTGACATGAACGGGTCGCAGGCGGCCGAACGTCAGCGCGAGATTGCCGGTGCCCAGATAGTCGGGAAAATTGAACAAGCCGGAAATCGCCGCGCCGACCGACGGCGTGATCATCAGCCACACCATGCCCCATAGCAGCCAGGTTCGCACCACCGGCACGTCGACAAGCTTGTCGAGATCGATGCCGGCGAAACGACCCTGCAGGACGGGAGGCACGATCTCGGATCTCAGCGAGCTGTTGCCTGGCGTGCCAGCCCCCGGCGCGTTGATGGTCCGCGTGTCCGTCATGCGTCTCGTCCCCCAGCCATGAACTCAAAACAAGAAGCGTCGCGTGCAGTTGCTTTGACTGCGAATCCGCAATCCACGGATGGTATCCACAGCCCACCCTCGCTCGGATCGACACTCTCCCCGTGACGATCCGAGCCCGAAGACCCGATTAGTATTTTCCCGGCACCAGTATCGAATTGGTGTTGGACCAGTAGATGTAGGCTTCCAGCGCCTTCATGGCGTCTGAGTCAGAATCGATCTTTTCGCCCTGGTTCGGTTTCTCGATGCACCAATTGATCATGTCGCGAAGCGTTGCGAACTTGCCCATCTGTGCCTGAAACTTGGGAAATGATTGCGGATGGGTGTCGGCCGTCATCGGGTGGCACATCGCGCAAGCCATACCGGTGGTGGACAGCGTCACGCCCATCTTCTTCGCGAGATCATCGTCGCCATGGAACAGCAGGTCGCCCTTCTTCACCTCTTCCATGAACGCATCCTGATAGGCCTTCAGTTGCTGCGGAGTCACCGGCGTCTTGTGCGCCTGGGCCGGCCCAACGACCAAGGCGATCAGCGCCAGCGTGCCGACCACGACGGCCCGGGACAGATTTGATTGTACAGGTTGTTTGATCATGGCCATCCCTCCCTCAATAGGGCCACATGCTATCGGCGATCCGCGGCCGCAGGACCTGCGGCTGACTCAGCGAGGAGTCTTCGTCCGACTGCACGAACACCTCCTTGCGGCCCCACATGTAGTATTCGTTCTCGACGGTGTCCTTGGCATTGACCGCGAGCCCGCCCCAACCCACGCCATCGAACGGATCGCCGGGATCGACTCGGATCATCGGCTTGGTCAGCTTCGGCACCCCCTCCGGCGCGTAAGGCCACGGCCAGGAGGTGGCCAGCATACCAATCGACCGCATGGTACCGATTTCGTTGTAGAGCACCTGATGAACGTGACCATGGATGTTGGTGACTTTGGTGTAGGGTTTGAGCACCTCGTTGACATCGCGCCAGTCGCGTACCCAGAAATTCCATGGCGGATAGTATTCATAGAGTGGATTGTGGCTGAAGATGATGACCGGCTTGGCCTTGTCCCACGTCGACAGCGTTTTTTGCAGCCAGTCGAGCTGGTCGCGGCCGACTCCGGCCCATGGCCCGGCGACCGTGCCGTCGAGCACCGACATATGCGCCATGCGCTCTTCGGGACTCATCTTCTTCATCGACCAATAGTCCGGCGCACGACTGACCGTATCGAGGCCGATAAAGCGCACGCCTTTGTGGTCGAAACTCCAGTACGGCTGGCCGAACAGTTCGCCCCACTTCTTGCCCATGTCGAGATACCAGTCGTGCTCGCCAGGGATGTACACCTTGCGAATCTTGATTTCCTTCAGCAGTTCAACGCCAAGATCAAGTTCCTCGACCTTGCCAAGCTGGGCGAGGTCGCCGCCGAAGATCAGGAAGTCGGCCGGCGGGCTCATCGCCTGCACTTCCTTCGCCGCCCGCACCGTCTTATCGACGAAGCGCGTGTTCAGCGAACGCGTATATAGATGGGTGTCGGAAATCCACGCAAATTTGAATGGCGCGTCGGCCGCATGGGCTACGTCGATGGTGTTGATCAGCGGCCACCAGGAAAAGGTATCGGCTACCGTCGCCGCGCCGAGCACGCAGCAGCGGTGGTTGAAGGTCCGCCGCGTCAGCTTCACCGAAGGATCGGGACGCAGTCCGGGCTGTTGCAGCTCCGTTGCAATCTCACGTCGAGCTTTGTCGAGTTCAGACATGGAGTTTTCTCCTCCCAATTCCCGATGGATCCAATGGTTACACGGCGTTGTCTTCCCATTTGCTGCGACGGAGCGTGCGGCGCTCGGCCGTCTATTTCCGGTTCGTTTCTTTCAGCCTGTTTGCGCTCTATTTCTTCTTCAGCTCGATTGTCAGATCGGTCGGCTTACCGGCGGCGACGACCACCGGCTGCTGTGTCGGTCCTGTGAAAGGCTGCATCGCGACCAGTGTGTAGTTGCCGGCTGGCACGTCCGGAATGGTGAATTTGCCGTCGGCGCCGGTCACCGCGTAATACGGATTGTCCGCCACGTAGATCCATCCCTCCATCCAGCCATGGGCGTCGCAATCGACGCGAACGGTGCCGGGCCGTTTGAGTTCGGCTGGAATGCGCTGACCCTGATTAGGCAACGCCAGATTGAAGGCAGTTCGCTTGTCGTAATAGCCATGGGTGTTGTGCAGAACCGGATCGCTGTTGACGACGTCCAGCCCGCCCGCCCGGATCACCTGAATTTCCGGCGAAAACGCGCATTTGACGTTGTCGAGTTCGGCGGTTTTGCCGCCGGCGGGCCAAGCTTTGCCCTTGGCAACATCGACCAAATAGACCACTGCGCTCTCGACGGCTTTATCGGTTCCAACGCGGATCAGCGGTTCCTCGCGGGGGCCACCACAGACTTCGACATCCTTTGTCGGAATGATCTTGCGCGTTGGCGCGGCGCCGGCGAACGTCACCTTGCCGGTGATCGACCCGCCGCCGGCGACCGGGCCTTCGTCATAGGCCTGCGCCGGCAGCCCCAAGGTTGCGGTGATGACGACGGCTGCCGAAAGGCCGATAGCGGCTTTTGTGCAAAGCGGTAGTCTGCCCGGGCTGGTGGACACGGCGCCTCCTCCCTCATTTGTTTTTCAAACTTCCTCATGCGCAATGAGAGTTGCGCGAAGGGCCGACCTCGAGATTTTCTTCGAGGAATTCGAGAAGCTTCTCGTTTACAGTTTTGAAAACAGGGTCATGAGAGCACAATTTTAGAATGGCTAGAAATCAGGATTGCTTTTCGCTGCATTAAGCAAAACTGATGAGCATCGAGCGCCGAAATGAGGGATAGTTGTAAAAAAGAGTAATCAAGTCCCGCCTGTGAGAATGGGACCTCGGAGGACGCCCGGTATCAGCGCAAGCTGGGGCCGCGATCACTTGCCATCTGTCGATTGCGAGATGCTTTGGTTGGCGAACAGGAGGGCGACGATTTGCAACGTGACTCCTTGAAGATGTTGGCCATCGTTCTCGTGGCGATCCTGACCTTGTCCCAACAACGTCTGCCGGCCGCCACGGTGACAGTCGGCGGGCCATTCACGCTTTCCGCCTCCGACGGCACCACGGTGTCCGACGCGACCTACCGCGGAAAGTGGTTGCTGGTGTTCTTCGGCTACACGTTCTGTCCCAACATCTGTCCGACCACGCTGCTCGAAGTCGCCGATGCGCTCCGGCGTCTTGATCCCGATGCCAGCGAGCTGCAGCCCCTGTTCATCTCCATAGACCCTGACCGCGACACCCCCGATGTGATGGCAGCCTACACGCGGTCATTTGATCCGCGGATCGTCGGGTTGACCGGCACCGCTGCGCAAATTGCTAGCGTGGCTAAGGAATATGGCGCCTATTACGCCCGACATCGGACAGGATCCGGCGCCGACGACTATGTGTTGGACCATGGCACCTATCTCTATCTGATGGATCCGAACGGACAATTTGTGCGCGGCTTCGATGCCGACACGCAAGGAGCAGTGATCGCCGACAAATTGCGCGAGATGATGGCCCGCCTTCCCTAGGGGAGTTCCATGCTGCAAGCTCGATCCGCGACCCCGTGCTGTGAACGATGGTGCCTGTCCCAATGGAGCGACGCGTCGCCTGGGAAAACGCTGAGGAACTACGACGCATTTTTCGTCGACGCGATCATGCGGCTCCACACCGAGCAGCGTTACCGGGTCTTCGCCGATATCGAGCGAATCGCCGGCCGTTTTCCCCATGCGATCTGGCACGCGCCGTCGGGACCGCGCGACGTGGTGGTCTGGTGCTCGAACGATTATCTCGGCATGGGGCAGCATCCGAAAGTCGTCAGGGCGATGGTTGCAGCCGCGACTAGAATGGGTACCGGCGCCGGCGGGACACGCAACATCTCCGGTACGCATCATCCGGTGGTCGAACTCGAAGCCGAACTCGCCGACCTGCACCGCAAGCCGGCGGCGCTGGTGTTCACGTCCGGCTATGTCTCGAATCAGACCGGGATCGCCACTATTGCGAAACTGCTCCCCGACTGCCTGATCATGTCGGACGCGATGAATCACAACTCGATGATCGAGGGAGTTCGGCAATCGGGGAGCGAAAGACAAATCTGGCGTCATAACGATGTCGACCATCTGGAGGCGCTGTTGCGTGCGGCCCCCGCACGTCGGCCGAAGCTGATCGCATTCGAAAGCCTGTATTCGATGGATGGCGACGTCGCGCCGATGCGACGGATCTGCGATCTTGCCGAACGCCATGGCGCGATGACCTATCTCGACGAGGTTCATGCGGTCGGCATGTATGGGCCGCGTGGCGCCGGCATTGCCGCCCGCGAGGGCGTCATGGACCGCATAAACGTGATCGAAGGCACGCTGGCGAAAGCGTTCGGCTGCCTCGGTGGCTATATCGCCGGCAGCGCTGCGCTGATCGATGCAGTACGCTCCTATTCTCCGGGCTTCATCTTCACCAGCACCTTGCCACCTCCGGTCTGCGCCGCCGCTACCGCAGCGATCCGTCATCTCAAGACTTCGTCGCGGGAGCGCGATCTGCAGCAGGATCGGGCATCGCGGGTCAAGGCGGCACTTGGATCGATCGGCCTGCCGGTGATGCCGAGCGACACCCATATTGTGCCCTTGCTGATCGGAGATCCGCAAAAGAGCAAGGCGGCAAGCGATCTTTTGCTGGACCGACACGGCATCTACATCCAGCCCATCAATTATCCGACAGTGCCAAAGGGAACCGAACGCCTTCGCATCACCCCGACGCCCTGTCACGACAACGCCTTGATCGATCAACTCGGCGCCGCGCTTGCCGACGTCTGGACTTTGCTCGCGCTGCCGCTTTCGCAATCGCGCGTTGGCGGCGGAGTCGGAGGAGCCGTTCTAACTTCCGCGCCGTGAGCTTACCGCTACCGGCACTTGTTGTTTGTTGCATCGCGTCATCATGTCTTCGGCTATGCGTGTGGCGCGCGATGTGCGCAATCTGTTTTCTTTGTAATAGCACCAACGCCAGGCTAAGGTCATGTTGACGATACGGCAGCTTCGATATCTCGACGCGCTCGCCCGATGCCAGCACTTCGGACGCGCAGCAGAGGAATGCGCCGTCAGTCAACCCGCCCTGTCGATGCAGATCCGCGAGCTTGAGGAATTTCTCGGCATTGAATTGTTCGAACGGCGTCCAGGCGCGCCGATCCTCACCGGCGTCGGGATCGAGATCGCCCAGCGCGCCGGCGCCATTCTCAGCGCCACACGCGACTTGGTCGATCTGGCGCAGCATCGCAGCAAGCTGCTGACTGGAAGCTTGCGGCTCGGCGTCATTCCGACGCTGGCGCCTTACCTGTTGCCGCATGTTCTGCCACGGCTGCAGCGCGATCATCCGGACCTGAACCTCGATCTATTGGAAACGCAAACCAAGATATTGCTCGCCGAGTTGGCACGCGGCACGCTCGACGTATTACTGATGGCGCTTCCGGTTGAATCGCCGGAATTCAAGACGCTGCATGTGCTGACCGATCGCTTCCTGCTTGCGGTGCCGGCTAATGATCCGCTGCCCGACAACGCCCGGGTCACACCGAGCGACGTCGAAGAGCGTAAGCTCATTCTGCTCGAAGAAGGCCATTGCCTGCGTGATCAGGCGCTCGACTATTGCGCGAAGGTGCGAAGCCGGGTGAATGCCAGTCTCGGCGCCACCAGCCTTACGACGATCATGCAGATGGTCGCATGCGGCTATGGCGTCACGCTGGTGCCAGAAGTCGCGATCGATGTCGAGTTGCGCGACCACCGCGTCAAGCTGCTACGATTTTCCGAACCGCAACCAAGCCGCAGCGTCGGACTGGTGTGGCGGCGAACCTCGCCGCGCGAACTCGATTTCGTGAGTCTCGGTCAAATGATCGCCAGCTCATTGAATGCGGCGGTCATCCCGGTCGCGTGCGGAGGCGTTGGCCAGTCCTGATCAGAGGCCAACTGCGAACGCCGCCATCGACGCCACGATTTTGCTGCGCCGGCTATGCCCGCTTCACCATTAGACAAGAGGTTTGAAGGTCACTCGCGTCACGGCGGAGGGGCTGAACTGCCTGGCAAAGCGTCGGAAGGGTATGCAGCGCGTGTGGTGCAGAAGTTATTTCAAGGCGCTACCGGTAGCCTGCCGATTTCAGAAGTTGGCAGATCAAGTCGCGAAAAGCATCGCCATCCGATGATGTGCTCATTTGCCTTTTGGTTCCTGTGCCTGGACACAAAATGTAAGCATTAAAAATGCGTATGCTCTTCGACTTAGTCGGCGCTATCTAAATTCAGGCTATACCGTGTGTGGCGCAACTCGCCAGTTTTGGTGAACGCGCCCATCTCAACGAGGTCTTGCAAGTCACGCGTGGCAGTCGCGCGGGAGGTCTTGGTGATGCTTAACTGACCGCGAAACCGTTCATAGAACTTCGCCTTAGCGACGTAGAAATCGACCCGGTTGATTGTGTTCTCTTGCGCTTCGAGAATCGTGAGCGCGAAGTATTTCAGCCAATCATTGATTTCGAGGTCTTTGTTGTTGCGCTCCAAAGCTTCGTAGTAGAGCCGCCGCTTGCGCTCGATCGTGTAAGCAAGCGCAATGAGCGTCGGCTGCCCGAGATTTTCGGCCAACGATTTTTCCGCCATAGCGCGCCCGATGCGGCCATTGCCATCTTCGAACGGGTGAATGCACACGAAGTACAGATGTGCGATGCCGGCGCGCGTAAGGGCGGGCAAGGGGTTCTTGCCGTTCGGGCCTGTTTCGTTGAACCACGCAACGAACGCATCCATCTCCTTTTTCAGTGCATTTGAAGGAGGGGCGACGAAATGAACTTTGGGCTTCCCCGCAATCGGCGTCACAACCTGCATCGCTTCGGGATGCGTCCGGTAACCGCCAATGACCTGGATTTGCCGGTCGCCGCTCATGAGCATTTTGTGCCATTCGAACAACTTGTCGTGCGTCAGAGGTTCGGCGAATCTTTCGTAGAGGTCCACCATCATCTCGGCGATGCCGTGTTCGGCGGCGTTGACGTTCGTCCCGTCCGTGCCGAGCCCGAATTGCTCGCGTAGCGAACATTGGACGCTGTCGCGTCTCAGTACCTCGCCTTCGATTTCCGAGGTTTTGACCGCTTCATCGCTGATAAGCTCGATTTTGAACATGTCCCGGTCGTCCTGGCCGACATGTTTGAAGGCGCCCAAGAACTCGCCAGATTTGACTAGGAAGCGGCTTTCGAACGGGACTAAGACCTTCGAATCAAAGGTAAATTTTGGCCAATCAGGTTCTTCCCAGTTCCACGTCATGAGCTATAGAAATCTCCTCTATAGCTCACAATAGATGTATTTGTGAGCTATAGCAAGGAATCCTATAGCTCAGACTCATTTGTGAGGCGCTCTTGCTTACCATTGCCTCACAACCGAGTCGTGCATTGCTGTTCAATTCAATTTGAGAAATCCAGCGAAAAATTTAAAGTTTCCGTTTGCCGGTGCGGATCATGCGGCACCTAATTCATATCGTCATGCATGCATGTGGGCACTCGCGCACGCTTTCGCGTCATGAACCGCTATGTAGGCAACCTTGCGCCGATGCCCGGCGTGTTTCCCGACTATCCGACGCCGGTCGTGCGCAACGTCGGTACCGAGCGCGAAATGGTCATCATGCGCTGGGCATGCCGCCGCGCGCTGGCGGATACCCCGACACGAATATCCACAATACCACGTCACCACACTGGCGCGGCTGGCTGAAGCCGGAAAGCCGCTGCCTGGTCCCGCCCAACAGCTTCGCCGAATATGCGCCGGAGCCGAACCCGGCGACGGGGAAGAAGGATGCCGTTTGGTTCGCATTGAACGACGACCGGCCGCTGTTCGCCTTCGCCGGAATCTAGACCGAGTTCAAAGGCGACCGCGGGACCAAGTCGAAACCGATCCCCGAACCTCACCTTGTTTACGGCTTTCTGACCACCGCGCCGAACGCGATCGTTGAGCCGATTCACCCCATGGCAATGCCGGTGATCTTGACGACCGAAGAAGAACGCGACGTGTGGATGCGTGCGCCATGGGATGAAGCGAACGCATTACAGCGGCCACTGCCGGATGACGCGCTGCAGATCGTCGCGCGCGGCGCCGACAAAGAAGACCGCGCGGCCGCGTGAGAAAGCCATACCATGGGTACCGGTATGTGCCGTCCCTTGGTCGAACGTGAAACCGCACGATCCGGCGATCTAGCGAAACATAACATTTTGCGTTGGGGCGGTTGCTCGGCGCCGAGCATCCGAGTGGCTTGTCGGCGCCTGTAGGTTCAAATCACCCCGCAACCACATACACAATCGTATCAGGGCGAAAAATATCGCAGGCAGCAGGAAGCCTTCGTGGCATCGCGGCGTCGATATTTCATAACATTCGATCCGTGAAATCTTCTTCTGGCACCGTCCTGTTGTTCGCTATGTTTGAATGAAAGACCGGCAGCGAGTTTACGTCAGCAGTTCGCGCCGAGCATTCGACGGCCCCATTTATTGATCTGTCGGATGTCCGCCGGTACGTTTCTTGTTAAAGCCCCGCGGGTCGACTTTCAATCGGTCCCGAACTGCTCCGGCTAATAGCCGTGCAAAATGCGACATTTGTGAAAGGTAGGTTGGTCCCAAAATGTTGCGGTAGTAAGGGCCTCTGTCGCAGGTGTTGGACGACTTCAATCTGAGATGTCGCCGATCACCGTTCAGGTGTATCTGGCATGACACTCGGACCTTTGTGTCGGATCTCTAATGTTTGGCGTCCATCGGCGCTTGTTCTGTGCGCACTCTTGCTGCAATTTTCATTGCATATTGGAGCAGTTCTTAAATGGCCAAAGATAGCGATAAATCTAGCTTCGTTGGCTCAATCCAAGCGGTCGAGCGTGAAACGCTAAATGATCGGGTCTATCGAGAGCTTCGGACAATGATTATGTCCGGTGGGTTCGAGCCCGGAGCGGAAATGACGCTTCGTACGCTCGCGCAAGCCCTGCAAGTAAGCCTAATGCCAGTTCGCGATGCGATCGGCCGCCTGGTGGTCGAGCGCGCATTGGAAATGTTGCCTAATCGCACAGTGATTGTTCCGGAGATCACCATCGATGGCTTTCTGGAAATCAGAAGAGTTCGAATTTTGCTGGAGGGCGAGGCTGCGGCGCTCGCCTGCCAGCACATAACCACGGATGGAATCGCAGCGTTGAAGCGTTACCACGAAAAGATCAAGTCGCTGGGTCCGAGTAAGCAACGCCAGTTTTTTGCGCTGAATCAGAAATTTCACTTCACGATTTATGAAGCCGCGAAAAGTCCTTTACTGCTATCGATGATAGAGTCGCTATGGCTGCAGATTGGGCCGGTGTTTAATCACATCCCGATGAATTTGTCCTCCGAAGGAGCGCGCGGCCATCACCGGATTATCTCTGCCCTCAATGCGCGTGATGCCAAAGCTGCACGCGCAGCGTTGACAGAAGATCTGATGAAGGGCGGCGATCGCATTATTGCGACGCTTATTCACGCAAAGCGGCCAGCTACCTAAACTACCGAGAGATCCGGCGTTTTTGCCTGGTTCGACGCGGCTATCAGGCCCGCGTGCTGCATCGGGCGCCCATTCGCCCGCCCTGGTTGCAGCCCGACGCTTGCGCCGCTGGCGGGGACGACTGACCGATCAATCACGCATTTAAGTCGTGAGTTCGACGGAAACCTCGGCATCCTGCGCTGAGGACAGGCAGACCGGAGCGGCACAGACGAGCGCCAATAAAACTGGTTTGATCATTGGCCTTGATTGATGCTTAGCGAATGCAGTTTGCTGGTTCGACTCAGATACCGTGAGAGATGCAGCTTCGGCGTCCGTAGTCGGTATGGATGCTCTCTTTCGAGGCCGCCTCTGTGGGCCGTCCTCGGGTCTTTGGGGGTCATAGGGGCTTTCGGTCTGGACGTGTGACCAGCTCGAATGTGGCAACGTGGGTGCTTTCCAACCAAGACTCTAGCGTGGCCCCGCAGACTTTACAGGATGCATGACCAGTGTGCGGCACCAAAAACTTTTCTTCGGTGCGTCTGTACTCGGCGCCGCAAGTGCTGCATCGGACAATTGTCACCATTCCGGGAATATGCGCCTTCGGCGAGCAGGATCAAGCCGGATCATTCGCTGCCATAAAAAGTGACCCGCTATCCGGACTAGGGCGCTCAACATCGCTCGATCGGCAAGCTGCTGGCTCCATGTGGGATGCATATTGCTCGACCACGCGCGCAAAATCCGCGATCGTCTTTTCGTTGATGGTCGACGGCTCAGGCTCTCGCGGCTGCCACATCAATGCGCAGCGCGGAGCTCGTCCCGCGGGCGCGGACGACATCTTCCGGCAAGGACGCTCACCCCTTGTACTCCATGATGTACAGGCCGGCGCCGCTCCAGTCGGTGCAGTAGCAAATGCCGTTCCTGTCGACGAACACGTCGGCCGAATGCAGGACGACCGGCCGATTGGGACGCGGGTCGACCAGTTTCTTCGGAGCCGGCGGCACGCAGGCGCCGACCTCGACCGGACGGAACTGGTCGCTGATGTCGTAAACCCGCACCCCCGCGTTCTGGTAGGTGGCGAAGATCAGCGTAGAACTCTGGAAACTGCCCGGCCGGTTCTCGTGAATGTTATGCGGCCCGAAATGTCCACCGATCGCGACATAGTCCCGGTCGTTTGGCTGCGGGAAAGTGGCGATGCTGATCGGATTCGATTTCACCTGATTGTCGAAGACCCAGATCGGCTTGAAGCCGTCTTCCATGCCGTCAAGCACCGCTTCGTCGAGCACAATGAGCAGATCGCGGTCGGGCAGAGGCAAGCAGTTGTGCGTGCCGCCGCCGAATGGCGGCGACCAGTTCCTGTGGACGATTGGCTTCGGATTGCTCTTGTCGGCAACGTCGACCGTCACCAAGCAGCCATCGCGCCACGCGCAATAGGCTATATCGTCGGCGACGACCGCATGGTGCAGCCCGTAGCGCCCGCGCTCCAGCGGCCAGTTGGCCGTTTCTCCTGCCGCGAGGTTCATTCCCGGCAGCCAATAGCGGCCGACAATCTGCGGTTTGGCAGGGTCCTGCATATCGATGGTGACGAGAATGTAGTCTGAGAATCCCTCGATCATCGCCGAGGCGTAGGCCCAGCGTCCGCCAACATACCAGATGCGATGCAGCCCAACGCCGTCGACAGGCATGAAGCCGATTTGACGCGGCTCTGCTGGTTTGGAGATGTCGAACACGGCCATGCCGGCGGACCAGTTTCGCGCGCGCGGCGCTTCCTCGTGGCCGTGCGTGCCGGACTTCGGTTTGTAGTAATTCCGCTCGTCCGCCATTTCGGGCTGAGAGAACATATCCCTGCCGTGAACGAGAAGCAGGAGGTCGTCGTGCACCTGCAGATGGAGGCTCCAAGTGTTGGACGGATTCTGGACGTAGTTGACCGTCTTCGGCCTGGTCGGGTCGCGAACGTCGACGACGGAAAAACCTTTCGAACAGACATGGCCGATATAAGCGTAACCGTTACGCACCATGATCTGCTGGCCGTCGGAGCGGCCGGCCTGATCGGAGTGGCCGATCAAACGCATGTTGCGCGAGTAGCTCGGCTTCAGCAGGTCAGTGTCGGTCATGTCGTCGGTCCTCCTGCTCGGAATGTCCAGCTCAGCCCTTGTATTCCACGATGTAGAGCCCGGCGCTGAAGTCGGTGACGTAGCAAAGCGCGTTCTTGTCGACGAATACGTCGGCCGAGTGCAACACAACCGGTCGGTTCGGGCGAGGATCGACCCATTTGGCCGGCGGCGGCGGCACAAAGGCGGCCACCTCCTTCGGCCGGAACTGATCCTTGATGGCGTAGACGCGCAGGCCGGCGTTTTGATATGTGGCAAATATCATCTCGGAGCTGACGAAGCTGCCAGGCCGGTTCTCGTGGACGTTGTGTGGCCCGAAATGGCCCCCGACCTTCAGATAGTTCTTGTCCGAAGGCGCCGGGAAGGTCGAGATGCTGATCGGGTTGGATTTGACCTGATTATCGAACACCCAGATTGGCTTGAAGCCGTCCTCCTGATGATCGAGCACGGTCTCGTCGACGACGATCAGGAGATTGCGGTCGGACAGGGGTAGCGCATTGTGCGTGCCGCCGCCGAACGGCGGCGCCCACGTCTTGTGGACGATGAGTTTCGGATTGGCCTTGTCCTTGACGTCGACCACGGCGAGGCAGGCGTCGCGCCAGCTGCAATAGGCGATGTCGTCCTTGATGATGGCGTGGTGCAACCCGAAGCGGCCGTTCTTGGTCGGCCAGTTTGCTTTCTCGCCGGCCGCGACGTTCATGCCGGGGAGCCAATATTTTCCGGCCATCACAGGCCTCTTCGGGTCCTGCATGTCGATGGTGATCAGGATGTAATCGGAAAAGCCGTCGAGAAGTGCCGAGGCGTAAGCCCAGCGTCCGCCGACATACCAGAGCCGGTGGAGTCCGGTGCCGGCAACCGGCATGAACCCGATCTGTTTGGGATCGTCGGGTTTCGAGATGTCGTAGACAGCCATGCCGGCCGACCAGTTCTGGCCGGACGATTCCTGCTTGGCGTGGTGATCGACCGAACCCTTGTAGTAGTTCTTCTCGTCGGCGAGTTCAGGCTGGGCGAACATGTCTTTGTTGTGAATGACGAGGAGCAGGTCGTCGAAAGCCTGCAGGTGGAGCGTCCATGTGTTCGGCGGCGGCCGATATAGGCGTAGCCGCGATGCACCATGATCTGCACTCCATCGCAGCGGCCGCCCTGATCGCTGTGGCCGACGAGACGCATGTTGCTGGTGGCGTAATCGGGCTTTGGAAGGTCGCTGCTGGGCATCGTATCGTCTCCGCGTTTGATTTTTTTGCCGCGCGACAGAACTGCCGCGGGCTGCTAACTGGGGCTCGGGTCGGGATTGTCGGAGCCCCAGGTATCGGCTCGCCGAGGCTGCGAGCGGGGCCGGAAAAAAGGACGGCGCGCGCCTATCGCGCGTCGCCCCTCGTCTTCAGAGGGCTACTTGACGCCCCAGATCTTCCTGTATTCATCCTTGTAGCCGTTGCCGGGATCGAAGATGTTCTGCGCGCCGCCATCTTTATCGATGTTGGCGGACGTGAACAGATGCACCGGAGCCACGTAGGTGCTCGGCGGCTGGCCGGCGAAGGCGCGGTTCAGTTCGTCGATGCACTGCCAGCCGTGCAGGTGCAGCGGCTCGGCGACAGTCGCGATCTGGTATCGCTTGTCACGGATGCGCTGGAACGCGGGCACCGAGCCGTCGCCGGCGGAGATTTGCCGAGGGTAGCCTGCGGCCGGATCGACTCCGGCCGCTTGCAGGGGCGGGGCCGAGAAGTCGTAGTAGAGGTCATTCACGGCGATCGAGTAGGTCCATTCCTTGCCATACTTGGAGAGCAGCGAAGTGGTCAGCTGACCCATGCGGTTGGAGAGATCGCCGATCGGGGTGTCCTCGACCGAGAGCACCTTGCAGCCCGCACATCCAGTGACCGCCGCCTTTTCGGCGTTGGTCTTGGCGGTGGCGATCGCGTAGATCGAGTCGGTAAACAGCATCACGTTGGCTTTGCCGCCCGAATCGACGACGGCGTAGAGACCGGCCGCCTTGGCGACCTCGAGCGGATCGGTGGTGATGTTGGTGATGACGCCGGGAACTCCGTTGATCTTCCCCGGGGCGGGGCCGGAGTGCCAACCGACGACCTTGATCCCTGCCGCGACCGCCTGCTCGATGATCGGCGCCTGCTCGGCGGCGTCGATCGTGCCGAGAATAATGCCAGCGGGCTTCAAAGCGATCGCCTGGGTCAACGCGGACGAACGCGCGGGGACCGAGCCCTGCCCGTCGAGGATGCGGAAATCCCAGCCCATTGCCTTGGCGGCCTCCTGAGCGCCATCGCCGACTCCTTGAGCTCCGCCGTTCTTCTGGTCGGCCGAGACGTAGATGACCAGCTTCCCGGTTTGCGCCTTTGGACCGGTGGTCGGACCGGTCCAGGTCGTGACTGGCGCGGCCGCCTGCGCGACGTATTCCTTGGCCATTGTCATGAACGTATCATCGGCCGCTTGGGCCAAGACGATAGGCAATGCGACGATTACCGCCGAAGCCAACAGGCTCCCGCCAATCAAACGAAATCTCAACATCCTTTCCTCCCTGTGAGATGCTGGCAAACCATCGGTTCGCCAAGCCGGTTGTCCCGGCGCTTCAGCGACGGTCAAGTTTGGCCGTCGACAACGGGTAATTGGGCGATTTCGCTGGAAACCAGGGCTGCCCTACTTGCTCCTAGCTTGGATCTTGCACGATACGAGTTGGTCGAGCGACGGTGCGCCGGCGCTGCGCGAAGGCTGCCAGCGCGATGGAAATGACCAACGTCGTGCCGTTGAACAGGGGTTCGACAAAGAACGCTCCGCCGAGTTGCTGGATCCCGGAAATGCCGACGGCGAGGATCAAGACGCCAAATATCGTGCCCCAGACGTTGACCCGGCCGGGCTTGATCGTGGTCGAGCCGAGAAATGCGCCAACGAGCGCGGGAAGCAGATAGTCGAGCCCGACATTCGCCTGACCGATCCTGAGCTTGGCGGCCAGCACGCAGCCGGCGAGTCCCGCGATCATCCCGGAGGCGACAAACACGCCGATGACGTAGGCCCTGACCGGGATGCCGTTGAGTGCGGCCGCTTTCTCGTTGGCGCCAATCGCGTAGACATACCGACCGACCGGCAGCCGCTCGCTGACGATCCAGAGAGCGACCGCCAGGACGAGCACGTAGATGGCGGGAATCGGAATGCCGGCGATCGACGTTGTATTGATAGCGATGAAGCCCGGAGGCAGCGGGCCGATGATCTGGCGCCCCTCGGTGTGCCAGAGCGCGAGCGCGTACAGGATCGTGCCGGTGCCGAGCGTGGCAATGAACGAATCTATTTGCGCGACTTCGACGAGGAGCCCGTTGAGCAGGCCGACCAGCGCTCCGCAGGCGACGACGATCAGAATGGCAACCGGCCACGGGACGCCGAACTTGACCTGCAGGCTGATCGCCAGGATATGCCACATGACGATGCCGAAGCCGATGGTGAGGTCGATACGGCCTGCCATCATCGGCAATGTCGCTGCCAGCGACAGCAGCGCGATGATTGCCTTGTCGCTGAGGATCGAGCGCGCGTTGAGCGCGGTCGGGAACGTGTCCGGCAGAAGCAACGAGAAAAAGACAATCAGCAGGATCGTCAGGATCGGCAAGCCATAGACTGGCGCCAAACGTCCGATCGCTCGCCAGCGCGATAGCACGGCAAGTTCCGACCTTGTAGGCTCGAGCGCGCTGGATTTAATTGACTGCATGAGCGCCCCGGTCCTGATCGATGAAAACGGTGGCCGCCGCTTTGGCGGAGTGCCCGATGCTGGCGGAGGCCGCGGCAAGAAGATTTTCGACCGACAGGTCGGCGGCGGCGAGTTCAGCGACGACGCGGCCGCGGTCGAACACCAACGCGCGGTGGCACACCTTGGCGACCTCCTCGAAATCAGTCGACACGACCACAATAGCGGCGCCGGCCTGGAGAGCCACGTCGAATAGCCGGTAGATCTCCGCCTTGGCGCCGACATCGACGCCGGCGGTCGGATCCTCGAACACATAGACCTTCGCACCGAGGTGCAGCCAACGCCCGACCACGACCTTCTGTTGATTGCCGCCTGACAAGAGTTCGATCGGCAGCGTCGGATCGTTTGGCCTCACGCCCAGACGCTGACCTAGGTCCAAAGCGGCTCGGCTTTCGCGACCCGGCGCCAGCATAGAGAACAGGCGAAGGCCCGCGGCGACCGGATTGAGGAACAGGTTCTCGCGAACGGTGAGGTTCGGCACGATCGATTCGCCGACCCGATCGGCGCAGACCAGATTGACGCCGGCGCGCATCGCCTCCCGCGGCGATGCCGCTGCTATCGTTTCGCCGTCGAGCAGGACGCGTCCACCGCTGGTGGGGATCACGCCGAATAGCGCGCGACCGATGCTTTCCTGACCTGCGCCGCGAAGGCCGACAAAACCGATGATCTCGCCGGCGTGAATTTCACACCCGACCGGACCTACCGCGTCGACCATGACTGATTCAAGCACCAGACGCGGCGAGCCGAGTCGCTTCGCGGGACGTCGGAAAACCTGCGACGGCTCCCGGCCGACGATCATCAGGATCGTCTCGTCCGGCGTGGTTTCCGTCACGATGCGCTCGCCGGCGACGCGGCCGTCGCGCAAGACAACCATCCGGTCAGCAATCTCGAACACTTCGTCGAGCCGATGCGACACGTAGATCATGGCGACCCCGCGCGCGCGCAATCGGCGCAGCGCGGCGAACAACCGCGCCACCTCATCCGCCGGCAGGCTGGCGGTGGGTTCGTCGAGCACCAGGATTTCAGCCTCGGCGGAGAGCGCCCTGGCGATCGCGACAAGGGATTTCTCGGTTCGGCTCAGGCCCTGGATCCGGGCATCGGGGTCAATGTCGGCGCCGAGCGTTTCTAACGCGGCGGCGGCCCGCCGGCGTGCCGCGGCCCAATCGATCAGGCCGTGGCGGCGCGGAAAACCGAGGGTGAGACAGATGTTCTCGGCGACGGTCATCCAATCGATCAGGCCGAGATCCTGATGGATGAAGGCGATAGGCAGGTGCCGCAGCGAATTTGTCACGTCGGCGCCGCGAAAGGTCACAGTACCCTTGTCGAGTCTGTAGACCTCGGCGAGGATCTTGATCAAAGTGGACTTGCCCGCGCCATTCTCGCCGAGCAGCGCCAGGATTTCGCCTGCCCTGAGATACATGCCGACATCGCTCAGGGCCTGCGTGCCGCCGAACTGCTTCGAGACATCGCGCACGACCAGGATTTGGTCGCCGCCCGGCTCGACGCCGGCGTTCCGATCGGCGGTGTTGAGGTTTTGCCCCCCAGCATCCATCGACGTTTCCTCTCGCCCTTGGGCTCGTTGGCCCAACATCCCGCGATTGCGGGCTTAGGCCCTTCAGCCTATCTACGGCGCCGCCGGCTTGGGCCCCAAAGCCCGAGTCTTAATCGCCCACCCGCACCCGCCACGGAACACAAATAGAGAAAAATCCAGTAAGGTTGTCAATCTGATTTCCTATCCGCTGTATCTTGGATTAGATATCTCAACGTTTTCAACCAAGGCGCGAATAGATGTCGCCAGAAGATGTCTGACAGCTTGGACACCTTGGACGCGCTTCTTCTGAGGCCGTGGGCGAAAATTGGGGCGCGCTAGCACAGCCTCCGCGTTTGGGGGAGCATTTGTCGACCCGGCTCGCCGAACTGATCGGCTGCGGAGAATTCGACGATGAGGGAAGACTGGCGTCGGAACTCGTTCTCACCAACCGGTTCGGCGTCTCGCGGCCCGTGGTGCGAGAGGCGCTTTCACATTTGCGCTCCATGGGCTTCATCGTATCCCGCAAGGGCTCCGGCAGCTACATCAAGAAGCGGTCGAAAACTGCGCCTCACCACGCCGGCGCGGTGTGCTTCGGACCCGTCAACAGTCTCGCCGAGGTCAGGAAGTGCTACGAACTCCGGATCGGGCTCGAAGGAGAGGCGGCTTACTGCGCCGCCCAAAATCGCACGCCGGCGTCACTCGTGGCGATGAGCGAAGCGCTGAAGCGGATGGAAGCGGCGATAGCGCGCGGACAGGTCGGCGAAAGCGCGGATTTCGAATTTCACATCGCGGTCGCCCGAGCCTCCGACAATGAGTTCTTCGAAGCAGTGATGCGGTCGATGCGCGTGCCGATCGAGTTCGCGATCAATCTCGCGCGTAGCCTCACGCTCACACGGCCTCTCGAACATTTGAGAGCCGTGCAGACCGAACACGTCATGATGTTCGAAGCCATCGAAGCGCGAGACAAGGACGCCGCGCGACTCGCCATGCGCACCCATATCGAGGACGCCTGCATGCGCATCTTCGAAGGGCCGGGTGGCGGCGCATCGCGAACAGGGGAGTCCAAGAACATGACCAAATCTGAGGACGTTTCGCGATGAGCGTCTCGACGCCCGCGCGAAACAGACCGACAAATTCTCGCCGACGCGCTGGTGCGCGACGGAGTCGAGCGTGCGTTCTGCGTCTCCGGCTGATATTACCTCGCTGCCCTCGACGCGCTCGACCAGTCGCCGGTCGCCGTCAGATTGCTTCGTGTACCGTTTTTTCCAAAATTGTCGAAACATCTTATCGGCATCGCCATTACTTACGTCTGTCGCTGTACGCGGAGAGACAATCATCACACTCACAGGAGTCCATGCTGCCAAACAAGGTGCTGAGATTCAGAGGCACGCCTTACGCAAGATTTCAGGAGAGGATTTGAATGGCAGCAAGCAAATGTCGTTCAGGCCCAGAGACCCGCCGCGAGGTCCGTCGTGTGACTGCGGATCTCGCCCAATATCTATCGAGCGACCGCTACCCGCTTCACAGCCGACTGCCGCCCGAGCGCCAGTTGTGCGAGTTGTTGCAGGTAAGCCGGACCGCGCTACGAAACGGTCTGGAGGAACTGGAAAGAGAGGGTCGGATCTGGCGCCATGTTGGCAAGGGCACGTTCGTCGGGAGGCGACCCCAGTCCGTTCAGTCGTGCGCCGAGGCACTGGGAGCCGACACAACATTGAGCGAGCTTCTCGAAGCACGCACTCTCATTGAACCTCAGGCGGCGCGCTTAGCCGCCTTGAGGTCAGAGCCATCCGACCTTGCGCTCATGAAGCGATACGCGGCCCATGCAGCGATAGCCGAAAACTGGGCGTCCTGGGATCGATGGGATGAGCTTTTTCATCGCGGCGTAGTGGAGGCAAGCGGTAACGGCCTTATCATCAGTATTGTTGACCAGATCCTCCGTGTAAAAAAGCAGACTCGGTGGACGATCACGCGAGCGAAAACGTTCGACCCCGACTTGAGAGACCGTTATTCCTCAGAACATCTCGCGATCATCGCTTCCATTGAGGCCCATGATCTAAAGGGAGCCGAGAACGCGATGGGCAGGCATATCGAAGGGATCTCATGCAGTATCGGTCCCGCGATATC